>Ga0172382_10004847_pt1 | contig 20383 bp, 24 predicted proteins | sample Leawel138RmetaG_FD_122245 | JGI IMG/M metagenome (GOLD analysis project Ga0172382, IMG submission 122245) | Leachate microbial communities from a municipal landfill in Southern Ontario, Canada - Leachate well 138R metaG | ecosystem: Engineered > Solid waste > Landfill > Unclassified | place... | reverse complement strand
TGGCTGCACGTGCCCGGTGTGCCGGTAAATAAGCCCGGTATGGCGGAGAGTATCTGGGACTTCTTTAAAGAGACGGTAACAGGGTAGGATGGGCTCGCCTCACCACTTGAATTTTTAGCTAAAACGTGCTACTATTAACCAGATAATAAATTGCGAGTGAAATCAGGGAGATTTTGCGATAGTCAATACTAAAGCCGATGCAAGGCACGGTACTGACTGAAGCCAAGGAAACAAACACCCTGCTTCTCACTTGCCATAACGAAAGGTAAGACATGAGTCGAATCGGAAAACTACCAATTGACGTACCTGCAGGTGTGACAATTACGGTCGGCGAGCGTGAAATTACGGTTGAGGGTGCTAAGGGTAAACTCGTCGTTCCTCACCTCAGCGATGTAACCGTAGCTGTTGACGCAGGTGCTGCGACCGTCACCCGTAAGGATGACGAGCGTATCGCAAAGGCACAGCACGGCCTTCAACGTTCACTTCTTAACAACGCAGTTATCGGTGTTACTCAGGGCTACGAAAAGAAGCTCGAAGTAAACGGTGTCGGTTTCCGCGTTGAAGGCGGTGGCCAAGAAATCAAAATGGCACTTGGGTTCTCACACCCAGTTACTTACAAGGCAGGCGAAGGCGTGCAACTTGAAGTAAATAAAATGGAAATCACTGTAAAGGGTATCGACAAGCAACTCGTTGGTCAAACTGCAGCTGAAATCCGTGCGCTTAAGAAGCCTGAACCATACAAGGGTAAGGGTATTAAGTATGCCGACGAAGTGATCCTTCGAAAAGCAGGAAAGGCAGGTAAGTAATCATGAGCGCTCTCGATAAGAAACTCGTAAACCGTAGCCTTCGTGCTGCACGTGTTCGCGCAAAGGTATCTGGTACCGCTGAACGCCCACGCCTTACTATCACTATTTCTAACAAGCACATTAGCGCACAGCTTATTGATGACGAGAAACAGCACACTATTGCTGCAGCAACGACTGTTGGTGCAAAGCAAACCGGTGCGATGACCGACCAGGCTGCATTCGTTGGTGCTGAAATTGCCAAGAAGGCTAAAAAAGCAAAGATCACTGCAATCGTATTCGATCGCAACGGTCGTAAGTATGCAAAGCGACTTGCTGCACTTGCAGAAGCTGCTCGCAAGGAAGGACTGGAGTTCTAACATGGCTGAAGTACAACAAAATGCAGCTCCTGCTGCTGCACCACAGGGCAACGCCCCTCGCGGTGGACAACGTGGCGGACAGCGCGGTGGAAACCGTGGTCCACGTCGCGACCAAGCTCCACAAGAGCCAAAGCAATTTGAAGAACTTGTTATTAACATCGACCGTGTCTCACGTGTGGTAAAGGGTGGACGTCGTTTCCGCTTTAAGGCACTCGTTGTTGTGGGTGACCGCAAGGCACGCGTTGGTGTCGGTGTTGCGAAGGGTGCTGACGTTCAGGCGGCAGTACAAAAGGCAACCGATGTTGCAAAGAAGAACCTTATCACTATTCCAGTAGTGAACGGAACGATCCCTCACGATAACGAAGTGAAGTACAGCGGTGCTCGCGTGCTTCTTAAGCCAGCTGCGCCTGGTACGGGTATTATCGCTGGTGGTGTTGTCCGTTCAATTATTGGAGTAACTGGTATTACCAACCTTCTTTCTAAGTCACTCAACTCAACAAACAAGGTAAATATTGCGTATGCAACTATCGAAGCACTTCGTAGCCTTGTTCCAAAAGAAGAATGGCTTGGTGCTGAGAAAACTTCAAAGAAGGCTGTAAAGCCTGCTAAGAAGGAGGAAAAGTAATGACTAAGTATAACGAACTCCTCGCTACGGCAAACAAAGATCGCAAGCGTGTTGGTCGTGGTATTTCAGCGGGCGGTGGTAAAACTGCTGGCCGTGGTACGAAGGGACAGAACTCACGTACTGGTAAGAAGCTCCGTGCGACTTTCCAGGGTGGTTCACGTGCGCTTGTTCAGGCGGTGCCAAAGGCTCGTGGTTTTAAGAGCCTCCGCACCCCTGCACAGGTTGTGTACCTCGATACCCTTAACAACTTCGACGGCAAGGTAGTTGATAACGCAGCGCTTTTTGAGCAAAGCTATATCTCAACACCTTTCCATAAGGTGAAGATCATCACTCGTGGTGAACTTACCGCAGCGCTTACTGTAAACGTTGCTGGTGCAAGTAAAAGTGCACAAGAGGCAATCGTGAAGGCTGGTGGAAGCTTCGTAAAGACCGAAGTGCCACTCAAGCAGAGCACGAAAGCCGCTGAAGCTTCAGACAAGTAGTCGAGCGCTTGCGCAAGAAAACGTCCTTTTTAATGAAGGGCGTTTTTCTTTGTTGTAAAAGGGGATTATCATGGGTGCATTTATTGCGAGTGGCGCCGTAACTGTGTATAATGTAAAGCAAACTGTATAACATAACTTCGGGGTAGTCTGGAAAGTCTGATGAATTGGAAAATAATTTTTCGCTCGTTTAAAAACCGCGATATGCAAAAGCGCCTACTTATTGTTTTGGGCCTCATTGTTGCGTATCGCTTACTCGCACATATTCCTGTGCCACTTGCTGAGCCAACGCAGCTTCGCGAGGTAATTAATAGCGTTGTGGGTGGCACCGACTTTGGTGGCTTCCTTAACCTTCTGTCAGGGGGCGCACTTGCAAGCTTCTCGATCGTGCTAGTAGGGCTTACGCCGTTTATTACCGCATCTGTTATCACGCAGCTTCTTACAAAGGCTATTCCTAAGCTTGAAGAGCTTCACAAGGACGGCGAATCAGGACGCAAGAAAATCAACCAGTGGACTCGTATGATCACAGTGCCACTTGCGGTAGTGCAGTCGATTGCCTTTATCTTTATCCTTCGGCAAACTGTCCTCGCCGGTAACTCAACTGTCCTCGCCGACCCTACAGCTCTCGAGTGGACGGTAGCAATTAGTGCTATGACTGCTGGTGCGGTCCTCCTCATGTGGCTTGGTGAGCTTCTTACCGAACAAGGTATCGGTAACGGTATTAGCCTCCTTATCTTTGCAGGTATTGTCAGCCAACTTCCGTCAATTCTTTCGTCTTTCGGTACAGCGCTTTTCGATACTTCAGCTGGCGGTCTTGCAGTATTTAACTGGTTTACTATTCCCGTCAACCCGTTAATTTTCTGGGTTATTGTGGCGGTCCTCCTTGTTTCGCTGGCGTTATTGTACTTCCTTGTGAAGGTTAATGAAGCGCAACGTGTCGTCACTATCAACTATGCGAAGCGTGTCCAGGGGAACAGTAGTTATGGTGGTGTGAAGAGTATCCTTCCGATGAAACTTATTGCCGCAGGTGTGATTCCGGTTATCTTTGCGGTTGCGTTCCTGTCGCTCCCTGCGTTTGTTGGGCAGATCCTTAAGGCGACCGCTAACCCTGCGTACGCAGAGATCGCAAATAACCTTATCGTTTGGTTCCAGGCTCCACAGCCGGGTGCATTTACGGGTTCTGAATGGCAAGCGTTTATCTACCCTGCAGCCTACTTCATACTGGTCGTATTCTTTACGTACTTCTACACCGGTATTATCTTTAATGCGAATGAGATTTCTGAGAACCTTCAGAAACAAGGTGGCTTTATCGCTGGTGTTCGCCCAGGTAAGACAACTGAAAAGTACTTGATGTCAATGATGAACAAGCTTGTCCTCTTCGGCTCACTCGTACTTGGTCTTGTTTCGGTAACACCGTTTATCGTTGAATATCTTGTGTATCAGTTCGCTGGCCTTACCAATACGAACCTGTCGGTTGGTGGTACAGGGCTCCTTATTGTTGTTGCTGTAGCACTTGAGACGATTCGCCAGATCAATTCGCGCGCACTCATGGTCACCTACGACGATTACGACATTTAATGGAGTAACCTGTGGGCGTTATTACCCCGTAGTACTACGACGTTTAACGGGGTACTGGTGCCCACTGATTTGTAAAAATCATAATATTGTATAGTCTTTCTATCAACCCACCCAGTCTCACCGACAGGTGGGGCGAAAATTGACAGAGGTGAGACATGCAGTATCACGATGTGCCGATTGCCCACGTGCTGAACTACTACCTGTACGATGCGTTCAAACAGAGCGGAGAGGATGACTTGAGGGGCTGGCTTGGGCCGAAGGGGAAAACCTTCGCCGAGCTCGCACCCGGGCTCTTCACCGACGAGCGCCGTCAGGAGGCGTTCGGATATATCCATGCGCTGGGCCTCGATGACCTGGAGGTGTGGATGAACTTCAGCGCCGACAACCCTGCGGTGCGCCTGACACTCAGGAACGGGGCAGAGCTGGTCGTTTGCGCGGTTGCGGGCGATGGCGTGGCGTGGATCTCCACTCCGCACTTCGAGCGTGACTACACGGCCTACCACTCAGCCGCAAGCTGAGCATCGTGAGGGCATGGGCTCGCCCTGTCCTCACGCCTTTGTGCTTAATAATAATTAAGGATAGAGATGTGAGCAACTTGACGAGTAAATACCTTTTGGTAAAATAAAAGAAGGTAATAGCTCGTCGATCCGATTATATCGGCGGGTATCTTTTTAAAAATGCTTTACGGGAAGACAAATTTAATGTATAATGTACTATTGTAACTTATGGCTAGTTCTAAAGAGGTAATTAAGATGCGAGGAAAGGTAGTGGAAGCACTGCCTAATACTCAATTTAAGGTTGAACTTCAGAATGGTCTAAGCATCATCGCGCACATTAGCGGAAAAATGCGTAAAAACTATATTCGCCTTGTGCCTGGTGATTCGGTGGACGTTGAGATGACCCCTTACGATCTTTCTAAGGGAAGAATCACGTATCGCCACAAAGATAATATTTAACTGGAGGAAGTCTTACACTCATGAAAGTTCGTGCGAGCGTTAAGAAAATTAGTCCAGATGACCAGTTGGTGCGCCGTAAAGGTCGCCTTCGGGTAATCAACAAGAAGAAACCTAAGAATAAGCAAAGGCAGGGTTAAGCATGGCTCGAATTGCAGGGGTAGTTATTCCCGCAGAAAAGCAAGTTCACGTGGCTCTTACCTACATTTATGGTATTGGTCCGAAATTTGCACGAGACATCCTTGCGGCGGCGAAAGTAGAGCCGACCACTCGGGTGAAAGATCTCACCGAGGCTGAAGAACAACGTCTACGTGACGTAATCGATGGCGATTACACCGTAGAAGGCGACCTCCAGCGTCTCGTAACAAACAATATTAAGCGCTTGAAAGACATCAACGCGTATCGCGGCTTGCGCCACAAATCTGGTCTTCCAGTTCGTGGTCAGCGTACTCGAACGAATGCACGAACTCGTAAGGGTCGCGCGGTCGCCGTTGGTGGTGCTCAACCTAAAGCAGCAAGTAAGACCTAGGAAAGGAACGGTTAGATGGCAGATTCTCGAACATCAAAGAAGAAGCAAAAGCGATCAGTTCCTGCTGGTCAGCTTCACGTACAAGCAACCTTTAACAACACTATCGTTAGTTTCTCTGACAAGAAGGGCAATGTTCTTTCTCAAAGTAGTGCTGGTGCGGTTGGTTTCCGTGGAAGCAAGAAGGGTACTGCATATGCAGCCCAAATCGCTGCTGAAAAGGCAGCTGAAGCCGCTAAGGGTTACGGCCTAAAGTCGGTTGACGTATTTGTAAAGGGTGTTGGTCAGGGTCGCGATTCAGCAATTCGTGCACTTGGCGGTTTTGATATCAACATCGAAAGTATTAAAGAAGTAACCGGTGTGCCACACGGTGGTGTACGCCCACGAAAGGTTCGGAGGGGATAGTCTATGGCACGAGATACGACACCTATCGTTAAACAGAGCCGTCGTGAAGGCTATGCACTTCACCCTAAGGCTCATAAGATCATGGCTCGTAAGAGTGGTATTCCAGGTGAGCACGCTCACGGACGCCAGAATAAGCCAAGTCTTTACCTTACACAGCTTCGTGAAAAGCAAAAGGTTCGCCGTACCTACGGTCTCCTTGAGAAGCAATTCGCAAAGCTTATGAATGAAGCAACTCGTCAACCAGGCCTTACTGGTGAGAACCTTCTTCGTATGCTTGAGCAGCGTATTGATAACGCCGTTTACCGTGCAGGGTTTGCACCAAGCCGCCGCGCTGCTCGTCAGCTCGTTGGTCACGGTCACTTCCTTCTGAACGGTCGTCGCGTTGACATTCCTTCAATTCGTCTTAAAGCTGGTGATGAACTCGTTGTTCGTCCAAAGAGCCAAAAGTCAGGATACTTCACTGAGCTTAACGAAATCGTTAAGGGTAGCAGCCAAGCTGAACTAAGTTGGCTCAAGAGTGACGCAAAGAAGATGACCGTTTCTATTACGGGCGCTCCAAAGCGTGAAGAAGCTGAAGCAGACATTAACGAACAACTAATTGTTGAGTACTACTCTCGATAGGGTAAGAGGAGATATAAGATATGTCAAAAGTTATTCACAACCCAGCGCTTGCCAGCATTGAAGAATCTGGCGCAAACAGCGCATCGTTCGTTATTGAACCACTTCAAGCTGGTTACGGAAACACTCTCGGGAACAGCCTTCGTCGCGTACTCCTTTCGAGCATCAAGGGAAGCGCTATCGTTGCTTTCCGCATCGAAGGTGCAAGCCACGAATTTACCACCGTTGCAGGTATTAAGGAAGATGTTGTTGACATCATGCTTAACCTCAAGAACGTACGAGTAAAGGTTGCAACCGACGAGCCTGTAGAAGTTCGTATTGAAAAGAAGGGCGCAGGTGTTATCACCGCCGCTGACATCAAGACGACTGCAGACGTTGAAGTAATCAACCCAGAACAGGTTATTGCGACCATTGACGACCCTAAGAAGTCAGTTGTCTTTGACCTCGTACTCGAATCAGGTCGTGGTTACCAAACTATCGAAGATTCAAGTGTGAAGCGCCTTCACAGCGACATGATTGCACTTGACGCGATGTTTAGCCCGGTACTTCGTGTACGTTACAAGGTTGACAGCACTCGTGTTGGCCAAGAAACCAACCTTGATAAGCTCCAAGTGAACGTTGAAACTGACGGCTCTATCAGCCCTCGTGAAGCGTTTGAAGAAGCAGCTGCTATCCTCGTAAACCAGTACACTGCACTTGCGGGAAGTACTACCGTTGAAGCCGCTCCAGCGCTCGGACAAGAAATTGTTGACGAAGGAAGCGAACTCAACACCCCTATTGAAGAACTAAACCTCAGCGCTCGTACCGCGAATGCTCTTATCAACAACGAAATCCGCACAGTACGTGACCTCGTCACCCTCAGCGAACAAGATCTTCGTGAACTTAAGGGCTTCGGTAGCAAGGCGCTTGATGAAGTCAAAGATAAATTGACAGAATTGGACGTCTAATATGCATCGACACGGATACAAAGGACGTAAGTTCGGCCGCGAGCGTGATCAGCGTCGCGCACTTATCAAGGGTCTGGCAACCAGCCTTGTAGAGCACGGTAAGATCGAAACAACGCTTCCTAAGGCGAAAGAACTCGTTCGCTACATTGAAAAACTTGTTACAAAAGCAAAGAAGGGTGATCTTGCAAACCGACGCCGCGTTATTGCTGGCCTTTCGACCCAAGCTGCTGCATTTCGTCTTGTTGACGTTATTGCTCCACAACTCAGCGGTCGTACTAGTGGTCACGTTCGCGTTGAACGTACTCGTCTTCGCGTTGGTGACGGTGCTCAAATGGCAACCATCGCTTTCGTTGACGAAATTAAAGACACTCCAGTTGCTGAAAAGGCTGCTCCTGCAAAGAAGCCAGCTGCTAAGGCTGTAAAGGAGGCTAAGTAATGGTAAACGCTAAAACTTTTAGCCAGAAACCAGCTGACGTTTCTCGTGAGTGGTTCTTGGTAGACGCCTCAGAGCTTCCGCTTGGACGTATCGCAACTATTGTTGCTGATAAGCTCATCGGTAAGAACAAGCCTACCTACACCCCACACGTTGACGGTGGTGACTATGTTGTCGTTATCAACGCTGAAAAGCTCGTGGTAACCGGTGACAAGGAAACTGGTAAGGTATACTACCACCACAGTGGGTTCCCTGGTGGAATCAAGGATGCAACCCTTGCAGAAGTTCGTGAAAAGTTCCCAGAACGAATCATCGAAAGCGCCGTAAAAGGTATGCTTCCAAAGAATAAGCTTTCAGCTGACCGTATGGCACGCTTGAAGGTATTTGCCGGTGCTGAGCACGCTCACACTGCACAACAACCAAAGAAAGTTGAGGTAAAGTAGTATGGCTGACGCAAGTTACTTCTACGGCCTCGGACGCCGCAAGAGCGCAACCGCGCGAGCACGCCTCTACAAGGGCAAGGGTGTCGTCACAATCAACAACAAGCCTGCTGCTGAATACCTTGACGGTAACAAGACGCACCTTGCTGAGATTACCGACCCACTCGCACTTGTGAACAAGCAAAAAGAATTTGACGTTACCATCCTTGTACAGGGTGGCGGTATTGCCGGTCAAGTTGATGCGATCAAGCTTGCTATCGCTAAAGCACTCACTACTGCACACTCTGATCTTCGTTCAACACTCAAGAAGGCAGAATTCTTGAAGCGTGATTCTCGCGAGAAAGAGCGCAAGAAGTACGGTCTCCGATCGGCACGTAAGCGCGAACAATTCTCGAAGCGTTAATCGATTCGAGATCAACCACAAAAGACCCTGCGTTATGCGGGGTTCTTTTGTATAATAAGAGAAGCAACCAACGGAAGGTTTAAAAGTGGCGAAAACAATTAACGCAGAACTGCTTGCTGTACTCCGCAAGTTTCAACTTGCAGGTGAGTGGACGAAGCGTAAAGAAATTACCAATATTAAAGAGTATCCCGAGCGACGATTAAGCCGCCTTATTTCGTTTACCTTTAACCGACAGATTTATTTTGTTCTTTATGATGCATCGGCGGGGGATGACACTGCTATTGTACTCGATCACGTTCGACTCGATGTGCCGAATTTTATTGGCGAACTTGTCCGCAATCCACTTGAAGATACCATGAAGGCCTACGGAGTACCGCACTTGGGTAAGGAAGTGTATTTACTCGTTAAAGCGGATACGAAGGTACGCCTTGATCACGAACTCGTGCGTCGATACCCTGAGTTTTCTCGAAGTACCATTCAGAAATATATTAAAAGTGGCGCGGTGCAGGTAAACAAGGTGGTAGTAACTTCGCCAAAATACGAAGTTCGTGAGAGTGATGAGCTTGCGCTTACACCGCCAAGCCGTCTCGATACTTCTGATAAAGAGCTTCCTATTATTTATCTCGACGATAATGTTATCGTTGTGAATAAACCGGCGGGCATTTTGACACACAGTAAAGGGGTACTCAATGACGAATTTACCGTTGCGGACTTTTTCCGTCGCTACACGACTCATGCACTCGATACGAGTCGCCCTGGCATTGTTCACCGACTTGACCGTGATACGAGTGGAGTGATTATCGGTGCGCGTAACGACGCGACCGCAGCGCTCCTCAAGAAGCAATTTGCCGACCGAACGACAAAAAAGACCTACACTGCAGTGGTCGACGGAACTCCAAAACTTACTCAGGCAATAATTGACCTTCCAATTGGACGAAATCCAGCTCATCCAAGTACTTTCCGGGTAGACTCTAAGGGCAAGCCGGCGCTTACCTCTTACGAGGTGGTGAGGTCTGATGGGAAGCTCTCGCTTGTTGAGCTAAAGCCAAAGACAGGGCGTACTCACCAGCTCCGCGTGCACATGCAGTATATTAATGCACCAATTCACGGCGATAGGGTATATGGTAAGCAATTGAAAGACGGCCGTCTCTACCTTCACGCACATTCGCTTGAAATTACAATCCCACCTTCAGCTCGAAAAACCTTTACTGCACCCGTTCCATCTGAATTTGAGGGTATTGTTCGTGACGCTGTATAGCAACGAAACGAGTCGTGGACACCTCGAAGCCGCTCTGAATGCAGGGACGCATGCGTTACTGCTTTCAGGCGCCGAGGGGGTCGGCCTTATGACAATTGCGCGGCACTATGCCAATATGTCTGGAGCAATCGTATCTTTGGTGTTGCCTGAAAAAGATGAAAAGATAGACCTTGAAAAAGGGACGATTACTATCGCAAGTGTACGTCGCCTCTATGAGCAAACGCGCACCGTCGAACCGAAAGGGCGTATTATCATTATTGATTACGTCGAACGGATGGCGACAGCTGCGCAGAATGCTTTCTTGAAGCTTTTAGAGGAGCCTATTGAGGGAACTCGCTTCATTCTCCTTTCGCACCAGCCACAACAGCTACTTCCAACGATACATTCACGAGTGCAGCATATTGTTCTGCGACCAATTACCGAAGAGGCATCGGGTGCACTTCTTGATGAGCTTTCAGTTACGGACGCCACAAAACGAACGCAGCTTCTTTTTATTGCTGAAGGGCTTCCGGCGATACTCACGCGACTTGCGCAGGACGAAGGGCTCTTTAAAACTCGTGCCGAGACGGTAAAAGATGCACGCACTTTCGTAACGGGTACGCCATATGAGCGGCTTTTGGTTGCAAAAAAGTACAAAGATACTCGCCCGGGTGCGTTATTGCTCGTTGAGGATGCGCTCCGAATGCTCCAGCGAACACTCGAGGCTAAAAGCGATACGAATGCGCTCCATATGCTTACGCGGCTTGAAGGCGTTCATAAACGCCTCACCGAACAGGGGAATATCCGTCTACAGCTGTTTGCGGCTGCGGTTATGGTATAATGTAAACACATGTTAGGACTGATAATCATCGTCGCTATCGGCGTATGGGCACTCTATCAAAAGCAAACCGTTGGCGAAGTCGCCAGCGATCTTTCTTCGAAGCTATCTGATAAGCTCGACCAACTTTGGTCGATTGCGCAAACCTCGCTGCAAGATCGTAAATACCTCCGAGCCGAAAAGGCACTCCTTACTATTCTTCGCGTCGATGAGCGGAATGCGAGTGCCTATAACCGGCTCGGAATTTTATATGCAAAACAGCAGCAATTTAAAGAGGCGATTGAATGTTTTGAAATTGCCCAAAGCCTTGAGCCGAGTGCGAGTAGCCTTCACAACGTCGGCCTTATTTACTACGAAACTGAAAAATATGACAAAGCAGCGCTCGCCTTTGAACAGGCGCTTGCAATGGATAGCGAACATGCTGCGCGACATATTGCGTACGCCAAAGTACAAGAGAAGCTCGGGAATGACAAACGCATGATTGAAGCACTTGAGAAAGCAATCGAACTCGACCCTATTCCGCAAACGCTTCGTATCTTGGCTGATGCATATAGCCGTACGGGTAACGATGAACTTGCCGCCGAGCTAAAAGAGCGAGCGGGCCGCATGATGGTTCCGCAGGGGCAGAATCGCATAAAGCAGCCTCGAAAAGTAGTTATGTAATAAAAATATCTCACCGTGCAGGTGAGATGTTCATTTCAGAGTATGGTGCTGGAAGTAGGACTCGAACCTACGAAGCCTTACGGCGGGAGATTTACAGTCTCCTGTGATTGCCACTACACGATTCCAGCTTATTTGGAGCCGCCTCACGGATTCGAACCGTGGACCTACTGTTTACAAAACAGCCGCTCTAACCAACTGAGCTAAGGCGGCGACATCACTTATTTTAGCATATTTTATATCTTATGCTAGAGGTGAAACGTTAAAAAGTATATAATTATAAAGATGTCTAAAAAAACTTTTCCAATTGTAGAGCTTACGCTCGATAAAATCGTTAGCGGGGGGCAAACCCTCGGGACGCTTGACGATGGTCGAAAGGCGTTTATATGGGGTGCACTTCCGGGTGAAGTGGTTCGCGCACAGGTGACTAAAAAGAAATCCTCTTACGTTGAAGGGGTGGTGACTGAAGTACTCACGCCAAGCAGTGATCGCGTTGCACCTAAGGACCCCGAAAGCTATATATCAACAAGTCCATGGCAAATCATGGCTCTCGCAACAGAGAACACGCATAAATCAGCCCTTATTCATGATGCGTTCCGCTTGCATAGTATGGAGTTACCGAGCACAACCGAGGTATATAGCGATGGGGTAGAATACGGCTATCGCAATAAGGTCGAGTTTAGTTTTTGGTATGATACCGACCTTGATACGCTTTCTCTTGCTTTCTTTCGTCGCGGTTCGCACGGTAAGCTCGCAGTGGAGGGAACGAGCCTTGCTTCGCCAGCTATTAGCGAAACCGCACAAAGGGTATTGAAAGTTCTAAACGAGCAAAATATAGAAGGCCGCGCTTTGAAGACACTGCTCATTCGTTCATCGCAAAGCGGAGCCACTGCATGGCAACTGTATGTGAAAGATGAAGATTTCCCTGCTGAGCAAGTCCTCTCCGCGCTACCATCGGACGAAAACGGTGAAGTGATTTACTCAAACCCGAAAAGCCCAGCAAGCGTTATTACGCGTCGTCTCACGAAGCCGGGGCGTCCACTTTCAGATACGCTTTTTGATATCCCATTCCATTACGCAACTGAGGGCTTTTTCCAGATCAATCTTCCGGTCTACGAAGAGGCGCTTCGCGATATGCAGGCTTGGATTCCTCAGGGTAGTAAAGTAGTTGATATGTATAGTGGCGTGGGGACAATTGGGCTTACGATCGGTGGCGATGACGTGACACTCGTTGAGGTGAACGAACACGCGGTGCGCGAAATGGAGCGAAATGTTACCGAACTTGGAAAGAATGCCCACCCTGTCTTAGCGGCGAGTGAGCAGGCGCTTGAATACATCGTCGAGGGCAAGACGATTATTGTTGACCCGCCACGCGCAGGTTTACACGAGGCCGTCATTGAACGACTTCTTGATCAAAAACCAAAGCGAATTATCTACCTGTCATGTAATCCAGTAACACAGGCTCGTGATGTTGCACTTCTAGCTTCAAAATACACGATTTCCATGCATCGCGGATATAATTTTTTCCCGCATACGCCACACATAGAACACCTTGTAGTACTCGACTTATCATAACTTTTACGCTATAATCTTTGGAGTTGTCAGTTATAGACACGGCGTATGCCGCGATAGCTCAGTTGGTAGAGCGCATCCATGGTAAGGATGAGGTCTCGGGTTCAAGCCCCGATCGTGGCTCCATAGGAATATACATAGAGTCTACTCTAGATAAGAGCGGACTCTTTTTATTTATCAATCTTTAGTGAGCACCATCCGCCATAAAGCGTGCGCACATCGGACTCCCAGTCCTCTCCGTAGAGGTTTATCATCTGCGCTGAAAGGGTCGGACTTGCTTTATAGAGGGCGATGAGCGCCTCGGTTTCATTCGATCCGCGACCACAGGTCGAAGTATCGGGAGGATACCACCATATACCTATCATAGACTCATTCGAAACAATAGTGAGCCCTCGAGAGGTGACAGAAGAGCCTTTAATAGTATCGAGTTTCCCAGTGAGGGTCACTCCGGCGCTCCTTAAGGTGGCTATCTGTGCGTTATTGGCATACACCGGACTATCAACACCTTGGGTGAGTAAATTGCCCGTTGTGCTACATTGCCCAGCGGACAAGCCTGTAATTGCAGGGAAGTCGCTCTGCATGCCAACGCATATAAAAGTACCATTCGTATTGAATGCCACTAACTTTCCTTCAACTTGCGCCATACGGAGTTGTTTTTCAAGTGAATCAACGGCAGCTACATAGGATGCGGTTCGTGTACGGCTTTGAATGCCAGAGTAGGCGATGACAGTGATGGAGGCGAGAATTGCAATAACGACTACGACGATAAGTAGCTCTACGATTGTGAAACCTACTCTGCGTGTCTTATTCTTAACCATTAGTACTATCATAGCATGCATTGAAAATCCGGTAAGGGAGGGGTCTTGCCTAAGGGGTAACATTCTGCTATAATTGACCTCTGAAAGTCCTATTTATCTAAGTTATACAAGGGAAGTTATGGCAAAGAAGAATACAAAGCGAAAGTTGATTGGTTTGGTGAGTGAGCTCTCTGGCCACCGTACCTACTACACAACAAAGAATACGCAGAATACAACCGAGAAGATCAGCCTCAAGAAGTACGATCCAGTCGCGCGTAAGCATGCGGTATACACCGAAACCAAGAAGAACCTTGGTCGCAACGAAGTAAAGGCTCGCAAGGGTTAAAGGAAATCCCCTCACTCGAGGGGATTTTTATTGTCTCTACTGCTCTTGCTGCGCCTGTATCTTTTCGTGAGTATCAACGAGCCTATCAGCAAGCCATAAGGCTGATTCAAGCGCTCGTTCGAGCTTCTTTTGCGTAAGCTTTTCGTCGGGAATGTATACGTATAGACGTCCATGCTCAATTTCTATACCATGGGGCCAAAAGCGCGCACCAATCCCCACAATAGTAGGGGAGGTGAGGAGTCGTTCAACATCGGGCGCTTTGGTAATGCGAGAAAGTATTTGGTATCTTCCATGAAATTCGGGTGAATACTGAGCACCCATGCCAACGCTATCAATAGGCTGCATAAAAGACTGTGTTATAAAAAGGCGTTCGTATTCATCACCCTTAGTACCTGTAGGAAGAAAGAAGAAATGGGGCATGTTCCGCACGTGAAGGTGTACCTCGATAATGGTGAGTATCTGGAGCCGCGCAGGGCCTTTACCTCCAACGGTTGTGTCGGTGCGGTTTGTTATGCGAATATCGTGGCCGTTATATGCACCAACAGCAAAATGATCATCGCGGTGCGTGAGCGTCGAAGAGAAACCGCGAATAGCATCGTACTCGTCATCGTGCTGGTGTACTTTGCCAAAATGGACAAAGCCCATAGTGTCGTAAAACTTCTTTAAAACGGCACCCTGTTCACGTTGAAGCGGGTTAAAGCGGTTAAGAATATGACGTAACCAACTTTGTTTGGCCATGGGCTATGCGTTGCCTCCGTCGGCAAGGTCAAGCAATGTTCCGATATATTCAGCGTGTGACCACGTGAGTGGTGATGGCGCAATTGTCTTTTCGGTTTGTGGGTGAATTTGCTCACCCATCATACCCGTTGAGCTCATGTGTGCTTGAATCCAGTTAAGAATAGTCTTGGCGGCTTCTGGGTTGCCTTGATCAAGGTAGTACTGCGCTTTCCAAAGTGTAGTAATATACCACCAGTTTCCATGGGTTGTCATATCACTTCGTCGATAGGCGTCGTTTTCGTATCGAGGAAGCCCTGGGCGGTTGAGCGTTTGGTTGAATACCTCTTCAACTGTTTTTATTGAGGCGATCATTTCTGGGCTTTCGGAGTCAAACAGTCCGAACATATATGCCCCGAAGATAGCAGCATTGTCGACCGTTTCGTCGTAGTAAATACCTTCTTTGTTTGGAAGAATGCCACGATAGAGTGTATTACGTTCTTTGTTAAAGAGATACTTGTGGGCTGCTTCTTGGATGCCCTCGGCAGCGGAGCGCCAACGCACTGCACTTTCATCATCGCCCGTTACTTCAGCTAGCTCAGAGACTGCGATGAGTGCCCCATAGGTTACGGCAGTGGTATGTGTATTAACAAGGAAGCGCTCCTCCCAAAGGTCGTAGGTAGGCTTCGGTAATCCGGTTGACTCATCGATGAAGTCGGCCATGAAGTTTGCCATCGGCTTAATCATCGAGTGATAGAAGTCTTTAATAAGGGCGCTGTCTTTTGAAAGCATGTAGAATTGCACGAATACGAAGACAGTAAGCGCTGTTTCGTCCTCTTGAATAGGAGGCGCAACAATATCACCATGGACATACGGGTGCCAGCTGCTTCCCAGTGCACCATCGGCACGGTATTTATGCATGAGGTACCCACTTGGGTGAAGTCCACGCTGACAGAATTCAAAATAGCGATACGCTTCCTGGTAATATCCAAGACGAATGAGTGGCCAGACGACATTTGCACCGTCACGCGGCCACGAATAGGCGTAGCCATCCTTTGAATAGTTCAGAAGTGTACTGTCGGTACTGGCAATGATTGCACCACGCTTATCCATTTGTGACTTAATAATCATGACACTTTCGATGAAGCGCTCCTGATATTCTTTCGGGAGCTGCTTTGCCGTTGCGATCGCTGGCTTAAGCCATTCTTGCCACCATTCGGCAGTCTTGTCGATACGTTGGAGTACGCCCTGCTCTTGCACTTGGCGGTGGATATAAAGCGCTTCACGCATGCTCATGCCAGCAGCTATCCAGTAGTGAACGCGCGACGACGAGCGCCCCTCGATATGAATAGTAAAGCCAAGAATTGAATCCACACGACCATGTTCAATGACATTTCCACTGAGAACACCATCTTCGGCATCACGGTAGGACCCTTCATGCTCGGCGTCACCAAATAGACCGATAGTAAATTGGTCGAATGGTTGGCCATCTTGGTTTCCAGAAATAACAAAAGCACGGCGTCCACGATAGTGTAGAATGGCGTCACTGTCTGGAAGATACTGCGCGGTATCGGTACTGCTACGTGAATCGCCAATAACGAACGCTTGGTGCATATAGAGAATAATCTCTCGATGGTTTTCGAACTGATTAATGACATGGATGTTGCGCACGAACGCACTCATTTCTGCGTCAACGGTGTCGTCAAACTCAAGAATAATACCAAGACGGTCATTCTTTGCAACAGTATGACCAACGAGTGCGGTGTGCGGGTAGTGGAAATCGAATGTCCACCCGCTGTCTTTATCATCTAGCCAGCTTACGGCGCCATCAACATATACGCCAATTTTATGACGAAGCCCGCCGCCAGCAGCGTGGTTTTCGAACCCAACATACGGGTAGTAAAAATCATGGACTAAGCCGTATGCGTTTAGTCCAACATGGAGTTCTCCGTTTGATAATACGATCGGCCTAGCCATGTAACCCTCCTATTCGGTGCGTTTCGTGTAAACGCCATCTGACATCACGAATCGCGTTGATATAGTAAAGGAACGCGTCGTACGGAGAGTCGTACGGGCTAAAGTAGGCGTGGACGTCGCCGTCGGTGAACCATTTGGTACACATATAGTAGGCGTGGTCTGAGGTTTGGAGTTTGCGCCAGTCGGAGATCAATTCATCGTCGCCGCTTCGAAGAATATCACCCTCAAGTGCGTAGAGGTGACGCATCGCTTCATGTTGCATACTATTACCAAGCCAAGCTGTGAGATCGCGCTCGGAATCCGCCCAAGTAACCGTTTGTGGCATACTTACTGTGCCAACTGGCTTATGCGTATCAATTGCTTCGGATACGGTGTAGAAGGTATTCTTGGGGTTGTCGAGCCAACGGGCAACAAAGTCTTCGAAGAAAGTGAAAATACCCGTGTCTTCCCATTGGTGCTCACCAAAGGTCTCGTAGTCCATAAAGAGATTAATAAGCGGTTGGTCGTAAATTGATGATTCTACCCAAGAGTTATACTTATCGACGGTAAGGGGCCATTCTTCCCAGCCACGGTTACTAAAGCGGAATGCGAGGTCGTCAGAAAGTTTGTAGTTCTTCAGCAGGAGTGAGATATTTTCAGTACCCTCTGGGCGATAGACGTAGTTTGGACTTCGCCATTCAAGTACAGGATCCCACCCTTCGGCAAGGATACCCTTGAAGCCATAGGTGTCGGCCCATTGTGCAAGCTCGTCGTTATAAGCAAGTTCGGTATTACGGAAAACGGAAGTTTCAACGTCAAAGATTTCACGAATTTTTGCACGGTGTGATTCAACTTGTCGTTCAAATTCGCTACGGCTGTAGAAGAAGGCAAGGGAATGATAGTATGTCTCGGCGACGATTTCTACGCGACCAGTGTCAACAAGTCGTTTGAAACTATCAATAACATCAGGCGCCCAGGCGAGCGCTTGGTCGATGAAGGTGCCGGTAATACTCAGGGATACTTTAAAGTCTGGGTGGGTTGCAAGAAGTTTTTCAAGCAACGCGTTCATTGGTCGATATGATTTATCGGCAACTTTACGGAAAATCTTTTCATTATTATGATCGCTAAATGCATCGGGGTCGTTAAAGTAGTTATGATCGATTGATGCATCGAACACACTGTATTCACGAACACGGTACGGTTGGTGAACATGAAGGTAGAGGGTTATGCCGCGATTTTTCATGCCATTACCCCTGCTGGTTTCTTAACATTACTATAGAGTGATGCGCACTGTCGGGCGATATCGTTCCATGAAATACGTGCATATTCATGTGACACATTTTTGCGAAGCGATTCTTTAAGGGCGGGTGAAGTTGCAATACCAACAAGTTGGTCGGCGAGGCGGTCGACATCCCAGAAATCGTAGCGGAAGATACTATTAAGTACTTCGCCAACGCCTGATTGGTTCGTTACGATAAGTGCAGTATTATGATGAGCCGCTTCAAGGGCGGTGAGTCCAAAGGGCTCGCTAATTGAGCTCAGGACAAAGACATCAGAAACGCTATAGGCGTCACGCCACTGTTTACCACGAACGAATCCGGTAAAGAATACCTTGTCGGAAATGCCATATTCAGCAGCGAGGCGGATAAGTTCATCACGCTGCTCGCCGTCACCTGCGAGGAGGAGGGCGAAGCGGTCGTATTTATCGACCGCCTTTGCAAAGGCGCGAATAAGCTGGACGAGGCCCTTCTGGACGGTAAGGCGTGTTACGGCACTCACAATAGTGTACCCTTCGGTTTTAAGCCCTTCGAGGTAGCGGTAGGTACGGTCGTCGTATTCGTACGAAACATCAAAACTCTGCGGGTCGATTGCATTGTGTACTACTTCGACTTTATCGGCCGGGATCCCGTACTTTTCAACGATAATTTGCTTCGTAATCGCACTCACTGCAATGATTCGATCGGCCATGATAAGCCCGTGGTATTCAATCTCATGAACGAGTGGGTTGCCCGCATGCCCACCAGCTCGGTCGAACTCGGTAGCGTGAACGTGAACAATGAGGGGTTTGTGCGTAAGCTGCTTCGCGCGAACACCTGCCTCAATAGTAAGCCAGTCGTGTGCATGAATAGCGTCAAAATCATTCTTTTGGACGAGTGTTTCGACAAATTTACTGTAGCGACGTTGGATGTCCCTGATAGTATGAAGTTCGCCCGTTTCTTTGTCGTCAATGGTGCTTGAAAGGAATTTGCTATCGTAAGCACCCATGCCAAATTTGTGAAGTGGTGACACGTTGGTCGCATGGTGAATGGTCATAAAGTCGATGGCCGAGTGTTCCGCTGCATAGGGAACCACGAAGTCAATCGAAGTACCCTGCATTGCAAGTGCCTTCGAGAGGTGAAAACATGCAACTCCGAGACCACCACTATTGTGCGGCGGGAGTTCCCAACCCAGCATTAAAACTTTCATATCCCCCTGTTACGAGTCGGCGTGAAGATAACGTTTCCTCGTGTTCTCCTTTATGTTTGGCCAGCTTTTAATTCGATTATAGTTCTTAGCGTAAGCAATTTCAACCTTTTGGGCGTTTATTCGTGTTTATTCACCACGAACTCGGTCAATATCGTGTGCACGCCAGATAGCCTGCGCAACGACAGAAGGAAGCAACTTACGGTAACTGGCATACTCAAGCCACCGACGAAGGACGGTGCCTGGCTGTCCCGATTGGTAGACACCGTGCCATTCTATATAACTCCACTCTTCGCCAACTGATACGGCAACAGGTGCGGTACGCGGATGGAATGGTATCTGAGAACGTTTTGTGACGAGGCGGGTAATATTTTTGGCCACGTGCTCAGCTTGATCAAATGCAGCCCAAGCGCGCCCTCCGTGTTTCACTGAGTTGTTATCGCCAATGACATATACATGCTCGAGTGCTTCGAGATACGGGTTTACAATGACATGATTATCCTTAGTCAAATCAAAATATTCACGGTTCTCGGTATAGAAAGGGTTATTGGCGAGCCCTGATGTCCAAATTGCTGTAGAGGTTTTATGAAGACGACCGTTAATGGTGACCGTGTCGTTTGCGAGAGCGGTTACCTTATGGTTTACAAGGACGGAAATACCGCGCCGTTTTAGCTGTCGCCCTACTACTTTTGAGGCAGTATTCGACATACGCGGGAGGATACGAGGCTGTTCCTCGACGAGCGTTACCTTTGAGCGGGTATTCTTAAGCCGATAGAGTGATTTGAGTGAATTGATATATTCTTGAAGCGCTCCGGCAAGCTCTACTCCGGTCATGCCGGCACCAATAATGAAGTATTCTTTATCAAGCTTCTGTCGAACAACTTCATCGTGAATATGATCCTGAAAAGCCTGAACATCTTTGATAGAGTTAATGCCGTAGGAGTGTTTCGATAGCCCTTTAATACCAAGGAAAGTGGTCACGGAGCCAAGTGAGAGAATTAACTTATCGTAGTGATAATCGCGCTTTTTACTGCTGACAAGCTTGCGGCGCGGGTCAAACGACTGAATTGTATCCTCAATAACTTCAACGCTTGGGTGGTGTTGAAAAAAAGTATGGAGGGGAATGATTGATTCCTCGGTACTTTTACCAGTGGCAGTGGCGTAAAGGGTAGAGTGATGCTGGAAGAACGGTTGATCAGAGATAAGGGTAACCTTGCCAATCTGACGTTTA
>Ga0172382_10004846_pt1 | contig 20383 bp, 21 predicted proteins | sample Leawel138RmetaG_FD_122245 | JGI IMG/M metagenome (GOLD analysis project Ga0172382, IMG submission 122245) | Leachate microbial communities from a municipal landfill in Southern Ontario, Canada - Leachate well 138R metaG | ecosystem: Engineered > Solid waste > Landfill > Unclassified | place... | reverse complement strand
CGAGCCAGTTCGGGGACGTCGGGGTTTTTCTTTTGCGGCATGATGGAACTGCCGGTGCAGAAGCGGTCGGCCAGTTCGATGAAGCCTACGCGCGGGCTCATCCAGATGATGAGTTCTTCGGACATGCGCGAGATGTGCGTCATGATCAGAGCGGCAGCGGCACAAAACTCGATGGCAAAATCGCGGTCTGAGACGGCGTCGAGTGAGTTTCTGCAGATGCTGTCAAATTCAAGCGTTTTGGCAACACGTTCGCGGTCAATCGGGTACGTTGTGCCAGCCAGGGCAGCAGCGCCCAGGGGCAGGCGGTTGACCCGTTTGCGGCAGTCTGCCAGGCGCTCTGCATCGCGGGCGAACATTTCGGCATAGGCCAGCAGATGGTGGCCGAAGGTGACAGGTTGTGCAACCTGCAAGTGGGTAAAGCCCGGCAAAATGGTGTGGGCGTGGGCTTGTGCCAGCAAGGCCAGGTTGTGGCGCAGCTGACGCAGCAAGTCGATGGCGATGTCAATTTCGGCGCGCAGCCACAAGCGGATATCGGTGGCAACCTGGTCGTTGCGCGAACGGCCGGTATGCAGGCGTTTGCCGGCATCACCCACCAGTTCTACCAGGCGCTTTTCTATGTTCAGGTGGACGTCTTCAAGGTCGATTGACCAGGTGAACTGGCCTGCCTCGATTTCATTCAGGATCTGCGCCATGCCGTTCTGGATGGCTGTCAGGTCGTCGGCACTGATTATGCCAATAGACGCCAGCATGTCGGCGTGGGCCAGCGAGCCCTGGATGTCAAACGCAGCCATGCGCTTGTCGAAGTCGACAGAGGCGGTGTAACGCTTGACCAGATCGGAAACGGGTTCGGAAAAACGGGCAGACCAGGCTTGGGCCTTGTTGGCGAACTGGTCCTGCGGGGCGGAGTGAGTATTTTTTGACATAGTGCCCAATTATAAATGAGCGTGCGATAATTTTAAGCTTGCCTCAATCCATTTCACCCCCCGGAGCCCGTTCATGAAACTCATCACCGCCATCATCAAACCCTTCAAACTCGACGAAGTGCGTGAAGCGCTGGCTGAAATCGGGGTCAGTGGTCTGACGGTTACCGAAGTCAAGGGGTTCGGGCGCCAGAAGGGCCACACCGAACTGTATCGCGGGGCCGAGTATGTGGTTGATTTCCTGCCGAAAATTCGCATTGATCTGGTAGTTGACGATGCGCTGGTCGATGGCGCCATTGAAGCCATCCTGAAGGCGGCCCATACTGGCAAAATCGGCGATGGCAAAATCTTTGTTCAGCCGGTCGAGCAGGCCATTCGTATCCGTACCGGCGAGAACGGCCCGGAAGCGCTCTGATTTTTTTTGCAAAAACTTAGGGTATGCCACGAGGTCAACGCAGCGAAGTTGGGGCATACTAAAAAGCGGTTGTCGCAAAAATCGCAGGAGTAGCCATGAAATTGCTGTCAGTTGTCTTTGTCGCCACAATGGCGTTTGCCAGTTTGTCGCCTGTTCAGGCCCAGAGCCGCCTCGATAAAATCAAAGAGTCCGGGCAGGTCACGCTCGGTTACCGCGAATCGTCCATCCCGTTTTCTTACCTCGACGGCGAGCAGCAGCCCGTGGGCTATTCCATGGATATCTGCCATGCCATAGTTGATGCGGTCAAGGCACATCTTGGTCTGGCACAGGTGAATGTGCGCCCGGTGCCCGTCACATCATCGACCCGCATTCCACTGGTGGCCAACGGCACCGTTGACATGACCTGCGGTTCTGCCACCAACAACGCCCAGCGTCAGGAACAGGTCAGCTTTGCGCCCACAACGTTTGTTACCGCAACGCGGTTTGCGTCGCTGAAATCATCCGGCTTCAACGATTTGCCCGACCTTAAGGGCAAAACCGTGGTGTCAACGGCGGGTACCAGCAATCTGCGCTGGCTGACACAGGCCAATGCCGAACAAAACCTGGGCCTGCGCATCATCACGGCCAAAGACCATTCCGAAGCGTTTCTTACGGTCAGCAGCGGGCGGGCAGCCGCGTTTTTCATGGACGACATTTTGCTGGCAGGGCTGGTGGCCAACTCGCGCTATGCCGACGATTGGGCAATCAGTAAAAATGCCTATACCATCGAACCCTACGGGATCATCCTTCCGCGCAATGACCCTGAATTCAAGGCCGTGGTCGATACGGCGGTCAAGGCCCTGATGCAAGACGGCCGGCTTGATGCCATGTACAAGAAGTGGTTTCTGCAACCCATTCCGCCACGCAACATCAACCTGAACTGGCCCATGACGCCAGAACTGAAGCACGTCTTCCAGAACCCCACTGACTCGCCCGATCCGGCCGCCTACACCCTGCCAGACGCAGGCTGATATGGTTGGCTTCTGTTTTTGTCAGGCTTTGCCGGCATGAATTACAACTGGAACTGGTCCATTTTCATGGACCTGTCCCCTGACGGTACGGGCACTTACCTTGACACCCTGATTCGCGGGGCCTGCTGGACACTGGGTGTTTCGGTCGTGGCCTGGGGCCTGGCCTTGCTGGCCGGTTTTGTGGTCGGGGTGTTGGGTACAACCCGCATAGCCTGGGTTGAGCGCTTGTGCCGGGCCTGGGTCGAACTTTTTCGCAATGTGCCCTTGCTGGTGCAGATGTTCTTGTGGTACTTCGTTGTGCCCGAACTGTTGCCTGCTTCGGCAGGCGACTTCATCAAGCAATCTGACCCGGTTCTCAGTACCTTCTGGACGGCGGCAGTGTGCCTGGGCCTGTTTACCTCGGCCCGTATTGCCGAGCAGGTCAGGGCGGGTATTACTTCTTTGCCGGCGGGGCAAGCCATGGCGGGTACAGCTCTGGGCCTGACGCGCTGGCAGGTTTACCGCTGGGTGTCGTTGCCGGCGACGGTGCGCATGATCATGCCGCCGCTTACCTCGGAAGCCCTGAACCTGGTCAAGAATTCGTCGGTGGCATTCACCATTGGCTTGCTTGAAATTACTGGTGCTGCACGCTCGATGCAGGAATTCAGTTTCCAGATTTTCGAGTCATTTGCGGCTGCTACCGTACTTTATGTACTCATCAATATCATGATCGTGTTCCTCATGCGGCGGTTGGAAAAGTCCATGCAGGTGCCCGGGTTCATGGGCACGGCAAAGTAGGGCGCAATGTCTGATTTTGATTTTGCCGTCATCATTGATGCCTTGCCCTGGCTTTTTGCACAAGGGCTGGTGTTCACACTCAAGCTCACGCTGTTGTCTACCGTTCTGGCCGTTGCCCTGGGAACGGCACTGGCGCTGATGCGATTGTCTGTTAACCGGGCGGTATCGTGGCTGGCTGCGGGTTATGTCAACCTGTTCCGCGCCTTGCCACTTATCCTGATTATTTTCTGGTTCTATTTTCTGGTGCCCTATATTGTCGGGTGGGTTAACGGCAGCGGTGTTCCGGTGCCCGTTGGTGGCTTTACGTCGGCCCTGATCACGTTCACGCTTTTCGAGGCCGCCTATTTTTGTGAAATTATCAGAGCTGGAATTCTGGCGGTCCCTCGCGGCCAGACAGATGCGGGCTATGCCCTGGGCCTTAACTACGCCGGTGTCATGCGAACAATTGTGTTACCCCAGGCGTTCCGCAACATGACCCCCGTGCTGCTCACCCAGGTCATCGTGTTGTTTCAGGACACATCGCTGGTGTATGTGTTGTCGCTGACCGACTTTCTGGGTGCCGCCAACATCGTGGCGCAACGCGACGGGCGCCTGGTTGAAATGTTCATTTTTGCGGCATTGGTTTATTTTGTTATTTCCTACGCGGCATCTCGGCTGGTTCGCCGTTTACAGGCCCGTTACGGCGTGGCGCGTCAAGGGTAAGTTCAAGGCATGATCGAATTCAATAATGTAAGCAAGTGGTATGGCAGCTTTCAGGTGCTTAAAGACTGCACAACGCACGTTAGTCGGGGTGAGGTTGTCGTGGTGTGCGGGCCGTCCGGATCAGGCAAGTCAACCCTGATCAAGACCGCCAATGCGCTCGAGCCCTTTCAGCAAGGCGAGATCATCGTTGACGGGGTTTCTGTCGGTGCACCAGACACTAATCTGCCCCGGTTGCGCGCTCGTATCGGTATGGTGTTCCAGCACTTCGAATTGTTTCCGCACTTGTCGGTCATGCGCAACCTGACATTGGCCCAGGTCAAGGTGCTGGGCCGAACCGAGGCCGAAGCGGCCGAGCGAGGCAAGGCCCTGCTCAATCGCGTGGGTCTTGCCGATCACATCAACAAGTTTCCGGGCCAGTTGTCGGGTGGGCAGCAGCAGCGGGTCGCCATTGCCCGGGCTCTGGCCATGGACCCGGTCGTCATGCTGTTCGACGAACCGACCTCGGCGCTTGACCCCGAAATGGTCAACGAAGTGCTGGATGTCATGGTAGACCTGGCGGCCGAAGGCATGACCATGATGGTGGTTACCCATGAAATGGGCTTTGCCCGCAAGGTGGCCGACCGCGTTATTTTCATGGATCAAGGCCAGATTGTCGAAGATTGCAGCAAAGACGAGTTTTTCGGTCATCCGGAACACCGCTCCGAACGCGCGCAGAAGTTTCTTTCCAAGATTCTGGCGTATTGATATTTTTTCTTCGACGGGCCCGTGCCGGCGTTAGCGGTGTATCCCGGTGGCATTCTTGACGCTACACATGGGGTGTGCGTTGACGCTATCGCACAACGCCGTGCTGGTTTGGTGCGCTCAGTTCACACCCGACAGGCGTCATCCTGCATACAATGGCGCCTATGGAAAAAATCAGAATTTCAAAAATAATGGCCGACCGTGGCCTGTGTTCCCGTCGCGAGGCTGACAGCTATATCGAACGGGGTTGGGTACGTGTTGACGGCGTGGTGGTGTCACAGCTGGGCAGCAAGGCCTACCCGCATCAGAAAATCACCCTTGACCGTCAGGCCCAGCAACGCCAGACTGCCCGTGTCACCATCTTGTTGAACAAGCCGGTAGGCTATGTTTCGGGGCAGGCCGAAAGTGGCTACCGGCCGGCGGCCACACTTATTTCAGAGCGCACACAATACCGTCCTGAAAAGTCCACGATCAAGTTTGACCGTGGTCATTTGCGTGGCCTTGCACCGGCCGGGCGTCTGGATATCGACTCGCAGGGTTTGCTGGTCCTGACACAAGACGGGCGTATTGCGCGTCAGTTGATTGACGAGCATTCCGAGATTGAAAAAGAGTATCTGGTACGCGTCGAGGGCAAATTGGGTGCCAATGGCCTTAAATTGCTGAATCATGGCCTGAGCCTTGATGGTCAGGCGCTCAAGCCGGCCGAGGTGTCCTGGCAAAATGAAGACCAGTTACGCTTCATCTTGCAAGAAGGCAAAAAGCGTCAGATTCGTCGCATGTGTGAGCAGGTGGGTTTGAAGGTGGTTGGCCTGAAGCGCGTGCGTATGGGTCGTATCGTGCTGGGCGACCTGCCGCCGGGGCAGTGGCGTTACCTGCGTGAAGGCGAGCAGTTTTAAGGGCGGGGCGGCCCTGTACGGGCCATTTTTTCTTGCAGTGTTCATTGTTGCCCGAAGGGTTTTGTTTAACCGTTCGGGCTGTTTTTTTATTCAGACCTGGTGTGGCCCCGTGCTTTGTTTGCACCTGAGCCTGGCCGTTTGCCTGACACAGGCCTGGTGTTGGGGCCCTGATTTGTTCGTGCAACCGGTTTTGTTCTTGACGCCTGCTTCGCTGCGGCGGCTTTTTCCCCGGACGGCTGCTTTTCACCCGAGGCCGATTGCTTTAATGTAAAGTTGGCCCGTTCATCAAGGGCCAGTTGCTTTGCCAGCCATGGCAATGCTTTGGCCAGGTCGCCATGCAAGGTCCAGGGCGGGTTGATGACGAACATGCCGCTGCCAAACAGGCCAAAGCCATCACTGGGGGGCTTGCGAACGCTAAGCGTGGCATTGAGCCAGCTGCAGTCTTTCATTTTTTCAAAGGTGCGTTGCAGCTCGGTGGCTTCGCGGCGTTGTACCAGCGGGTACCAGATGGCATAGCAGCCGGTGGGGAACCGTGTCATGGCATCTTGAACGCATTGCAGTGTTTTACGGTAATCGGCCTTGTCTTCGTACGACGGGTCAATGATGGTGATGGCGCGCCGAGTGGGCGGGGGCAGCAGCGCTTTCAGGCCTGTAAAGCCGTCTTGTTCGTAGACCATGGTTTTTTTCTGTGTGGCACGGTCTTGCAACGACAGGTTTTCTTTCAGGATTTCGATTTCTGTCGGGTGCAGCTCAAACAGGCGCAAGCGGTCTTTTTCACGCAGTGCCTGCAGCGCCAGCCACGGTGAGCCCGGGTAAAAATTGGCAATACCATCGGGGTTGAAGGCCTGCACGCTTTTCAGATAGCGTTCAACCAGGGCCGGGTGCTTGTCAGCATCCAGCAGGCGATCGAGGCCATCTGAAAATTCGGCATTCTTGGTGGCCCATTCGTCGGTCAGGTCGTAAATACCGGCGCCGGCGTGTGTGTCAATCACCCAGTAAGGGTTTTCCTTCTGATTGAAGTAATCAAGAATATGCACCAGAATGCTGTGTTTTAGTACGTCGGCATGATTGGCGGCATGGAATGCGTGGCGATAGCTGAACAAGGGTTGGCCTTTGAAGTGGGCCGGTGTAACTCGGTGGTAAACTCGCTGCACCGAAGTTGCGCCGTAATTTTTTGGGTATACATCGTCAGTTAACGCGAAGGCGGGCTGGCGACTCTGTGGGTTTGATTAATGTTTGATTTTATCCGTACGCATCAGCGTCTGATGCTGCTTGTTCTGGTTATCCTGATTTTCCCGTCTTTTGCGCTGGTTGGTATCAGTGGCTACACCAATTATGTGTCGGCCAACAAAGAGCTGGTACGAATCGGCGATTCGGCTGTCACGCTGGAAGATTTCGAAAATGCCCAGCGCAACCAGTTGCAGCAGTTGCAGGCCAGCATGGGCAGTGCTTTTGACCCGGCTGTTCTGAACAACCCCCAAGTGCGGGAAAACCTGCTTGAGTCGCTGGTAGACCGTGCCGTGGTTATCCAGGCTGCCAACAAAGACCATTTTAGTGTGTCTGATAATGTTCTGCGTCGCGCAATTGCCGCAATTCCTGAATTGCAGGTCGACGGGCAGTTTTCGCCCGAGCGCTACAACGAAGTGCTGGCGTCAATGGGCATGGCCAGTCGTGACTTTGAACAGGGCCAGCGCGCTGAACTGGCACTGCAGCGCGTGCTGGGCCCGGTTAGCCTGACGGCGTCGTTGCCAGCACCGGTAACCGAGGCGGTTCAGCAGGCGCTAACCGCCGAACGCACTATTCGCCTGAAAACCTTTGCCGCCCAAGATTACGCCGACAAAATCACCCTGACTGACGAAGACATCACGTCGTGGTACGAGCAGAACCAGGCGGCCTTGCAAGTGCCCGAACACGTCAGTGTGCAGTATCTGGTTCTGGATGAAAGCGCTGCCATGAATGGTTTGCCTGACATCAGCGAAGCCGATCTGCAAGCCTATTATCAGCAGAACAAGGCGCGTTATGTGCTGCCTGGCCGTGTGCTGTTGAACCACATTCTTGTCAATGCACCCCAATCTGCCTCGCAGGCCGATCGCGACGCCGCACGCGCCCGTGCACAGGCGCTGGCTGACAAGGTCAAGGCTGATCCTTCTGCGTTTGCCGACGTTGCAAAGGCCGAGTCTGAAGACATCGGCAGCGCCAACGGCGGTGGGCGCCTGGGCTGGATCACTCGCGGCAGTCTGCCTGCACAACTCGAGCAGGCCATTTTTGCCCTGACACCCAATCAGGTGTCAGACGTCGTACAGGGCCCTGACGGTTATCACGTTTTCCTGGCCTCCGAGGTCGAGGCTGAGCGCGGTGAAACCTTTGAGCAGGCGCGCGGCAAGGTTCAGGCCGAAGTCCGTCGCCAGATGGGTTCAGAACGTTTTGCCGACCTGGCATCGCGCCTGCGCGATCTTGCCTACGATAACGCCACCAGTCTCGAGCCAGCCGCTCAGGGTCTGGGGCTTGACATCCGCAAGGCCACCGGTATAGCCCAAGATCGCCTGTTGCCCGGGCAGCAGGTGCAAGGTGCGGCGGCTTCGGCCAGCGCCGATGCGGCCATTCTTGATGATGTCCGGGTTCGTCGTGCCCTGTTTTCGCCGGCACTCATGACTGAAAAGCAAAATTCCGGGGTTATTGAAATTTCACCCGATACGCTGGTGGTTGTGCGTGTTGACCAGGTGGTGCCCGCCCAGGTTCAGCCGCTTGAACAAGTGTCCGGTTTCATTCGTACTGCACTCACCACCGAGCGGGCAAGCAAGGCTGCCCAAGAGGCAGCGCAGGCCGACATGAAATCCTGGCAGGCTGACGCCGGTTTGGTTCCTGCAGGTTTTGGAGATGCCCTGACTGTCAGCCGTATCAATCCGCAGGGTGTCGAGACGTCAGCGCTTGAGGCGGCGTTCCGTGCGCCGGCCGATGCCTTGCCGGCCTATGAGGGTGTGCCAGGCGCGGGTGGCTACGTTGTGGTCCGGGTTGAAGCGGCCAAGTCTGGTCAGGCAAACAACGACCTGCTGGTCAATGTGCCTCGCGAAATGAATGCGGCGTGGGGCCGTGCCGAAGAGCGTGCTGCATTGCAGGCATTACGCGCTGCGCTTGGCGTAGAACGTATGCCCGAAGCCCGGGCCGTGATTCAGGGCGAAGAAAACTAGGTTATGTTGTGCGCAAGAAAAAACCGGCTACCCTTCCAGGTGCCGGTTTTTTTTGGGCGGTGAAACCGGTAACGTGCCCCGAGTACAGCGATTACGCCTGACAGTTATGGTTTGGCTGCAACAAGGGGTGCGAGCGCTTTCCAGACGTTTTCGGCCAGCACGGGTTGTGCAGATTCGTTGGGGTGAATGCCGTCGGCCTGAAACAGGCTGCGGTCGGTGGCGATGCCCTCAAGTAAAAAAGGCACCAGCGCCAGGTTTTCCGATTGGGCCAGGTCAACAAAGAGCTGTTTGAATGCTTCGGTGTATTGGCGGCCGTAATTGGGCGGAATTTGCATGCCCACCAGCACCACCGTGCTGCCTGTCGCCTTGGCCTGCCTGACCATGTTGGCCAGATTGCCGCGTGTCATGTCAAGTGACAGCCCGCGCAGGGCGTCGTTGCTGCCCAGCTCGATAATCACAATATCAGGGTGGTAACGTACCAGTGCGTCCGCAAGCCGGCTCAGGCCGCCACTGGTGGTGTCTCCACTGATACTGGCATTGTTGACCCGGTAAGCCAGACCGGCGGCGTCAAGGCGTTGCTGGATCAGATTGACCCAGCCCGAACCGCGCTGCAAACCGTATTCAGCGGAAAGACTGTCACCAACAACCAGTATGCTGCCGGGTTTGTCAGGCCCCTGGGCTGTCTGGGCGCGAACGGTGAAGCCGGTAATCAGGCAAAATAAGACTGCAACCATCAACTGCCAACGGGTACGCATGAACTTGACCTATTCCTTAGAAGTAAAAAATTTGTGCCAACGGGTTTCTGACTCGGCCGGCACCATCACCATTTTAGACAACGTCAACCTGTCTGCCCGTCGGGGCGAGGCTTTGGCCATTACCGGGGCTTCCGGCTCTGGCAAGTCGACGTTGCTTGGACTGTTGGCCGGGCTGGATGTTCCCACATCAGGAGAGGTTCATCTGATGGGGCAATCGTTATTTGATCTTGACGAAGAAGGGCGTGCTGCACTGCGTGCCCGCCATGTTGGCTTCGTTTTTCAGTCTTTCCAGTTGCTGCCTAACCTTACTGCGCTGGAAAACGTCATGCTGCCGCTTGAGCTTGCAGGTAAGCCGGCGTCCGAGGCCGCGCGCCAGATGCTGGACCGGGTCGGCCTTGGCGAACGCCTGCATCATTATCCCAAGACCTTGTCGGGCGGCGAGCAGCAGCGTGTTTCGCTGGCGCGTGCCTTTGTCGTCAAACCCGACGTCCTGTTTGCCGATGAGCCCACCGGCAGTCTTGATGAGCAGAACGGGCAAAAAATCATCGAACTGATGTTCACTTTGCTGCGCGAGCAGGGGGCAACCCTGGTTATGGTGACACACGACCCGGCGGTTGCGGCCCGCTGCGACCGAGAGCTGCGATTGCAGGCTGGCCGGCTGCCCGAGGCGGCGGTTATTTAGTCTGTGTAGTTGTAGCGCTGTTTGTGCGGCCGGCTGCCGATGTCATTGTGCGGCCAGGGTGCTGTGGTATGTTACGGGCGGGAGACACATCACAGGACACAATAAAAAATGATTTTCATCGCTGCGCTGTTTGTTTTTATCTGGTCAACGGGGTTTATTGTCGGCAAGGCCATTGTGCCCTATGCCGATCCGACGTTGTTCCTGTTTGTGCGCATGTGCATTGCAGCGGTGCTGTTTACCGGCATTGCCCTGTATGCGAAAGTCCAGTGGCCGCCGCTGCGTGAAATTCCAAAGCATCTGCTTGCGGGTGTTCTGCTGCAGGGCATGTATTTATGCGGGGTCTTTTGGGCGATTGCCGGTGGTGTCCCACCTGCCGTCATGGCCCTGATCGGGTCGGTTCAACCGTTGCTGACGGCGGTTTTTGCCATTCCCATTCTTAAAGAAATCCCCAGCCGCCGGGTTTGGGTGGGCATTGTCATGGGGATGATCGGGGTGTTTCTGGTGGTTCAGCCCGCCCTGAGCAACACCGGGGTTGGCGCTTTCCCCTTGTGGGCCTTCATGGTGGGGGTGCTGGCCGTATTGTCTATTACGTTTGGCACCATTGTTCAGAAAACGTCGATTCAGGCGGTGGACATCCGGGTGGCACTGTCACTGCAGAATTTCGGAACCCTGATCTTTACCGGTTTTTTCGCACTCGTTCTGGGTGAAACGCGCTGGATCTGGTCGCCTGAATTGTGGGCATCATTGTTCTGGGCAGCGTTTGTCCTGACTGGCATTGGCACAATGCTGCTTATTTACATTATTCGCCGCGGACAGGCGGCAACGGCGTCGTCGTTGATGTTTCTGTCGCCGGTGCTGGTTGCCATTGAGGCCTTCCTGATTTTTGGCGATAAACTCATGCCTGTGCAGCTGGCCGGGTTTGCTGCCGTGCTGTCAGGGGTCTTTATTTGTAATGTGCGGCGGGCTGGTTAAGTTTGTGGTCTGCTGTTTTTTGTGTTCAGGTGTTCCGTGAGATTCAACATGTGGTTACGGTGGTTGGCGGTTGTTGTGGCGGCAGGTTTTTCGTTTCAGGCTGCCGCGCAAGGTTATATCAGTCGTACCCTGAATCACCCTTTTCCCGGTGGTGTCGCTGTGCTTGACCTGGGTACCGATGCGCCGCAAGCGCCATCGGTGCATTACCGTGATCATCCGGTTATGGTGCTGAAAGACAGTGACCAACGCTGGATTGCTCTGGTCGGTATTGGTCTGGATGTCAAACCGGGGGTTCAGTCGGTTGTGCTGGGGTCTGGTGCCAATCAGGGTAGCTTGCCGTTTACCGTTAACCCGCGCGATTACAAGTCGCAGCATATCAAGTTGCGTAACCAGAAGCATGTGTCGCCCGACCCCGAGCAGTTAAAAAGGTTCGAGCGCGAATACGATGTGCAAATGAAGGCGTATGCGCAGTTTCGTGACCAGATGCCAAGCAATATACGCCTTGATCGCCCTGTAAAAGGGCGTTTGTCCAGCCCGTTTGGTTTACGGCGGTTTTTCAACGGTGAAGAACGCAACCCGCATTCGGGGCTTGATTTTGCCGTGCCAACCGGTACACCGGTCAAAGCGCCTGCCGATGGTGTCGTGACCATAGTGGATGATTTTTATTTCAACGGTAAAACCGTATTTATCGACCACGGCCAGGGTTTGGTGACCATGTACTGCCATTTGTCGGCACAATCGGTAGACGTAGGGCAGGTGGTGAAACGTGGCCAGGTTATTGGAAAGGTTGGGGCCACTGGCCGCGCTACCGGCCCACACTTGCACTGGAACGTCAGCTTGAACAACCAGCGGGTTGACCCGGCGTTATTCATAGACTGATATCGACGGCAGAGGAATAGGCCTGTGTATTGCGCCGGCCGGCGGCCGGGCCCAGGTGAACTGCACGCGACGTTACTAACACCACAAAGCGACACGCAGGGCGCTTTGGTTTGTCAGGGTCAGCCCTTGACCCGAACGATTTTCTGAACCTGGGGTACATGGCGCATCGAACGGATGACCTGGGCCAGATGCTTGCGGCTGTCGACCTGCACCGTCAGGTGAAGCAGGCCGGTGGCTGCCGCTTCTTCCTGCATGGTCAGGTGGGTGATGTTTGAGCCCGCATCGGTAATTTCGGCAGCCAGACGGCCCAGTACACCGCGTTCGTTCATGACGGTTACGTCAAGGCGGCAGTTCAGGTGGCGGGCGGTGTCTGCCGCCCAGGCGACCGGAATCCAGCGTTCGGGCTCTTTGGCACGTTGACGCAGGGCTACCGGGCAGTCGGCCATATGGACAACCAGGCCGTGCCCCAAACGAATACCACCAATAATGGCGTCGCCGGGAAGGGGGCCGCAGCAGTTGGCCAGCTGCACGGCCTGGCCTTCGTTGCCATGGACCAGAACAGACGCCGCTTGAGCGGATGTGATTTCGTCGACGGCAGCGGCGGTTGTTGCCACAATGGAGTTTTCGGGTGCAAAGCGTCGCGCCACGACGGCAGCCAGTCGCTTGCCCAGACCGATATCGGCCAGGATTTCTTCACGCGATGAAGCGCCCGAACTTTTTGCAAGTTTTTCCCAGTTGGAGTCGTTGTCTTCGGGGTAGGCAAGGCCGATCTGGTCGAAGGCCTGACTTAGCAGGCGTCGGCCAAATGCGACAGATTCTTCGTACTTGACGGTGCGCAGGTAGTGGCGGATTTCAGAGCGGGCGCGCCCTGTGCGTACGTAATTGAGCCATTGGGCACTGGGCCGTGATGCTGGCGAGGTAATGATTTCGACAGAGTCGCCACTTTTCAGCTCGGTACGCAGGGGCGAGAACTCGCCATTGATCTTGGAGGCAATGGCCTGGTTTCCAATGTCGGTATGGATTGAATACGCGAAATCAACGGGTGTTGCGCCACGGGGCAGCGATACAATTTTGCCCTGTGGTGTGAAGATATAAACGGCATCGGGGAACAGGTCTACCTTGACGTGCTCAAGAAATTCGCCTGAATCACCGGTCTGGCTTTGAATGTCGAGCAACGACTGCAGCCACTGGTGGGTACGCTTTTGCAGCGTGTTCAGACTGGCATCGTCATTTTTGTACAGCCAGTGTGCCGCCACGCCTTCTTCGGCGACGCGATCCATGTCGCGGGTGCGAAACTGGAACTCGACCGGGGTACCGTACGGGCCCACCAGCGTGGTGTGCAGCGACTGGTAGCCGTTGAGCTTGGGTATGGCAATGTAGTCTTTGAACTTGCCAGGCACCGGCCGATACAGCTGGTGCAGCGTGCCCAGTGCCAGATAACATTCGGGCAAGGTATGCACGACCACCCTGAACCCGTAAATATCAAGCACATCAGAAAATGATTTTTTCTGTTCAAGCATCTTTTTGTAGATGCCGTAATACGATTTTTCACGACCCGAGACATCGGCTTCGATACCGGCGGCCGGCAAGGCTACCTTGACGGCATCAGTGATCTTGCCAAGTACTTCACGCCGATTGCCCCGGGCCGTAAGGACCGCTTTTTTAATAACGTTGTAGCGATTGGGGTAGTTGGCCTGGAAGCACAGGTCTTGCAGTTCGCGGTATACCCCGTTAAGGCCCAGCCGGTGAGCAATCGGGGTGTAGATATCCATGGTTTCGCGCGCAATGCGGCGGCGCTTTTCGGCACTGACGGCACCCAGCGTGCGCATATTGTGCAGGCGGTCAGCCAGCTTGATGAGAATGACGCGCACGTCGCGCGCCATGGCCAGCAGCATTTTGCGGAAACTTTCGGCCTGTTGTTCGGCTTTGGAGGCAAATTCAAGGCGGTCGAGTTTTGATACCCCGTCGACAATTTCGGCGACATCAGGACTGAACCGTTCAGCCAGTTCGTGCTTGGGTACACCCTGGTCTTCCATGACATCGTGCAGCAGCGCCGCCATGAGAGAGTCGGCATCGAGCTTCCAGCTGGCACAGATTTCGGTGACTGCGATGGGGTGCGAAATATAGGGTTCACCACTGGCCCTGAACTGGCCCAGGTGGGCCTGGTCAGCGAAGCGGTAGGCTTCTTTGACACGTTCGACGTCTTTTTCGTCGAGGTACTGGCTGATGACCTGGGTTAGAGGCGCCAGCGACGCGATGGGCGCAGATGCGGGGTTGACGCTTTCGGGGGTCGCCGTTGCCGGCCGCGTATTGGCCGATTTGGCACGACGCCGCAGCCGCGGGCGCCTGAAGACACTTAGCAGGCCGCTGGAGGCATCGCGAAGACTGGAAAACGCCATGGTGAACCCCTGCCGTTGATCAGGTAGGAACTTTACGCAGCATTTCAACGCCAGTGACGCCAGCGGCGATTTCACGCAGGGCAGTTACCGTGGGTTTGTCTTTGCTTTCGATGCGGGATTCGTGACCCTGGGCCAGTTCACGGGCACGATAAGTGGCTGCAAGCGTAAGATTGAAGCGGTTGGGGATTTTTGACAGGCAGTCTTCAACAGTGATGCGGGCCATGGTTAATATCCTTGAAAAACAATAGGTTGAATAGATCAGTTGGCGGTTGGGCTAATGCCCAGCTGCGAAAACAACGCCGAATGCCGCGCTGCTTGTGCGGGGTAGCGCAAGCGGGCGGCTGAAATAATTTGCGAAAGTTGCGATAAGGCAACGCTAAATTCTTGATTAATAATAACATATTGGCATTCTGATGCATGCGACATTTCGCTGCCTGCCGCCAGCAAGCGCTTGGTAATCACCTGGGGCGCGTCTTGACCGCGGTTTTTCAGGCGGCTTTCAAGGGCTTCAATAGACGGTGGCAAAACGAAAATGCCAATGGCATCGGGGAAGTGCTTTTTGATTTGCCGCGCACCTTGCCAGTCGATTTCGAGCAGTACATCGCGACCTTCTGTGATGGCTGCTTCGATGCGGTCGCGTGGCGTGCCATAAAAATTACCGTGAACCTCGGCCCATTCAAGCAGGGCATTGGTGTCTCGCATGGCAAGGAACTGTTCTTTGGTAATGAAGCGATAGTGCTGTTCGTTGACCTCGCCTGGCCGCGGGTCGCGGGTGGTACAGGAAATCGACAGCATGATGTCGAGATCTTGCTCGAGCAGGGCATTGACCAGGCTGGATTTTCCGGCACCACTGGGTGCCACTACCATGAAGATTGATCCGGAAGATGTGGACATGACAGAACCGGTTAAACGTAGGTTGATCGTAGGGCGCAGGACCCGGGTAACAAGTTTGAGGCCAGAGAAAACGGTGTCAGGCCGTTGCACCTTGCTGGCCCAGAGCCTGAAGCGTGGCATCGTAGGCCCCGGCGTTGGCGCACAGGAAAACGACGGCATCGTTCAGATTCATGTTGAAGGCGATGTCGATAACCTGTTCGGCCGCGTCATCAGCTGCTGCAACGGCGGCGACATGCCAGTCGTTAGCCTGTTCGTAGGCTTCGGGCGTGACGAGCTCGGCCACCCGGTGGATATCGGGCTCGCTGATGACGACATACGCCGTGAAAACCAGATCTTCGATCTGGACATTCAGGATCAGGCCTTCGGGCACAGCGGAAACAATCTGACTGGTCGCATTCATCGCTTGATTGTAACTGATGGGTTTGACTGTTAACGTTGCCGCCGCCCCGAAAATGCTACGCTAGAGCGCTTTTTAGACGTACTTACGGGTTCGATATGAAATTAGCTACATGGAATGTGAACTCCCTGAAGGTGCGCCTGCCACAAGTGCTTGACTGGTTGGCGACCAACCCGGTAGATGCCTTGTGCCTTCAGGAACTCAAGCTGCCGCAAGAGAAGTTCCCGGTCGATGAGCTGGCGCAGGCAGGCTACCATGCGGTTTGGGCGGGGCAGAAAACCTATAACGGGGTGGCCGTACTGTCGCGTCAGCCCGGCACTGATGTCCAGGTGAATGTGCCTGGTTTTGATGATCCGCAGCAACGGGTTATCGCGGTCACACTGCCTTCGCCGGCGGGTGATATTCGTGTGGTCAGTGCCTATTGTCCAAACGGGCAGGCTCTGGACAGTGACAAGTTCCAGTACAAGCTTCAGTGGTTTGCCGCTTTCGAGGCCTGGCTGGGTGACGAAATCAAGCGTTACCCGCGGCTGGCCGTGCTGGGTGATTACAACATTGCGCCGGCCGATGACGATGTGCATGATCCGTCTAAATGGGCCGGGCAGGTGCATGTGTCAGAACCCGAGCGTGCGGCGTTCCGGCGCTTGCTGTCGTTGGGTCTTGCCGATGCGTTTCGCTTGTTTGAACAAGAAGAAAAGTCATTCAGCTGGTGGGACTACCGCCAGTTTGCGTTTCGGCGCAATGCAGGCTTGCGTATCGACCATGTGCTGTTGTCTGACGCACTGGTGCCCAAGTGCAGCGCGTGCATTATTGACAAGACACCGCGGCGCAACGAACAGCCGTCTGACCACACGCCAGTGGTGGCAACCATCGACCTGGAGGTTTGACGATGCACAAGGCTGTACCCGGGCCCGAAGACGAGCCAACCCTGTCAGAATCTGACGGCATCCGATACTTGCACTTTAACTCGGTCTGGATCCAGGGCGCCATGCGCGTCAAGAAGCCTGATGAACTGGTTTTGGCCTACACCCGGCAAATGATGGCCTGGCTGCTGTTTCTTGAGCCAACCCGTAAAGATGCCTTGGGCTTTTTGGGGCTGGGTGCCGGTTCATTGCTGCGTTTTGCCCACAAACATACCCAGTCACGGTTATTCACGGCAGAGTGGAATCCGGCGGTCACCGCAATTTGCCGGGCCTATTTTCGTTTGCCTGAAACAAAGCGTTCGACCATTGATCATGAAGACGCCGCCGTTTGGGTCAGGCAGGCCGATCAGATAGGGCGCTTTCGGGCGTTGATGATCGACTTGTACGATGCCGATGCCCTGGGCCCGGTGCGTGATTCTCTTGAGTTTTACCAGGACTGTTTTCATGCACTCGATGAGGTTGGCATCGTGGCGGTGAATCTGTTTGGCAATCACGACAGTTTCGAGCCAAATATTGAACGTCTGCGCGAGGTTTTCAAGGGGCGTGTGCTTGAATTGCCGGAAATTGACGAGGGAAACCGTGTTGTGCTGGGCTTGAAAGGCCCTTTGCTTGATGTGTCGGTAACGCAGTTCCTCGATCGTGCGCAGCAGGTTGAGCAGGCGTATGGTTTGCCGGCGGCGCAATGGGCACGCTCCTTGTTGTCGCAGTTGTCGCAAGACAAGCGCGTACGGGTTTGATTATGCGGGGTAAAGCGCTTTGTCAGGGGCGTTCAGTCAGGCCGCAAATGACGTTTAAGCTTTCTGTAAAATATGGCGTTATCTTCAGGAGACCTGTATGCGTTCTGTAGTAATCAAACCCATTGCCAGTGCCGTTGTCGCATTGTCGTGTTTACTGCCTGTTGCTGCCCCGGCGCAGTCCGTTGCTGTTACGTCCATTGTCGAGCACCCCTCGCTTGATGCGCTTAAAAACGGCGTTAAAGACGCGCTCGGGAAAGCGGGTTACACAGAAGAAAAAGGTCTGAAATGGGCATTTGAAACGGCTCAGGGCAATAACGCTATTGCCGCACAGATTGCGCGCAAGTTTATTGGTGACAAGCCCGATGTTATTGTTGCCATTGCCACACCGTCTGCTCAGGCGGTGGTTGCCGCCACAAAATCCATTCCTGTGGTTTACGCCGCTGTAACCGATCCAGTTGAAGCCCAGCTGGTTCCGGCACTTGATGCATCGGGCACCAATGTTACGGGGGTATCCGACATGCTTGACCTGGCGCGTCAGATAGAACTGATCCGTCAGGTTGTGCCCGAGGCCAGGACAGTGGGCATGGTTTATAACCCCGGCGAGGCAAACTCGGCCGTGGTGGTGCGTCAGTTGCGCGAACTGTTGCCCACGTACGGCATGACACTGGCCGAGGTCAGTGCCCCGCGTACGGTTGACGTTGGTGCAGCGGCTCGCAGCCTGATCGGTCGCGCCGATGTTATTTATACCAGTACAGACAACAATGTGGTTTCGGCCTACGAGGCGCTGGTCAAGGTAGGCAACGATGCTGATATTCCGTTGGTCGCATCAGACCCTGACAGTGTTAAACGAGGAGCAATTGCGGCACTGGGCATCAATTACTACGAGCTGGGGCTGCAAACCGGCGATATGGTCATTGATGTGCTCAAGGGCAAGTCGCCCGGCGAAATGCCTTCCCAGATGGGCAAGACCATAGAACTGCATGTCAATCTCGGTGCTGCAGCCAGACAGGGTGTCACCTTGTCTCCCGAGCTGGTCAAGTCGGCCGCCAACGTCATTCAATAATTGTTTTTTCTGGCGCCGGGCGGTATCGCCCGGCCAGGAGCCGGCATGTCTATCTATTCAATGTGGGGCGCGCTTGAAATCGGGCTGATTTTCGCACTGGTTGCTCTTAGTGTTCTTATCTCGTTCCGCATACTGCGCTTTCCCGACCTGACCGTTGATGGCAGCTTTCCTTTGGGTGGGGCGGTTGCTGCTGTGCTGATCGCTGCCGATGTCAATCCGTTCGTTGCCACGCTGGCGGCCATGGGGGCAGGTGCCCTGGCGGGAGCTCTTACCGGCTGGCTGAACGTACGCCTGAAGGTGATGGACTTGCTGGCCAGCATCCTGGTGATGATTGCCTTGTATTCGATCAACCTGCGCGTCATGGGTGCGCCCAATATTCCCTTGATCACCGACCCTACGGTGTTCAGTGTCTTGCACACCGAACGTGTCGATGATTTCGTGTTCCGCCCTCTGTTGATGGTGCTGGTGGTTATCGTGGTCAAGATCCTGCTTGATGGCTACCTTAAAACAGAGTCGGGGCTGGCCATGCGGGCAACTGGTTCAAACCCGCGCATGGCGCGCGCCCAGGGCGTTGCTACCGGGGGTATGGTTATTCTGGGGCTGGCGATTTCCAACGCGTTGTGCGCCTTGGGTGGGGCATTGTTTGCCCAGTCTCAGGGCGGTGCCGACATTTCCATGGGCATAGGCACCATCGTTATTGGTCTTGCCGCCGTAATTCTGGGTGAAAGCATTTTGTCGTCACGCAATATTCTGGTTATTACGCTGGCTGCAATTGTCGGCGCGGTGCTGTACCGGTTTTTCGTTGCGCTGGCGCTGAATGTAGATTTTATAGGCCTGCAGGCACAAGACCTCAATCTGATCACCGCGGTACTGGTCACGGTGGCGTTGGTCATTCCCCTGTTGAAAAAACGTTTGCGGGCCGGTGCCCGTGCCGTAAAGGGTGCCGTTGGTGGTGCCTCTTCGCGCAAAGGTTGACCCATGCTGAAAGCCCAAGAGTTGTTCATTACGTTCAATGCCGATACACCCATTGAAACCCGGGCCCTGCGCGGTTTGAGTCTCGATATTCCTGCAGGGCAGTTCATTACCGTGATTGGCTCGAACGGTGCCGGCAAGTCAACCCTGCTCAATGCCATTTCAGGTGATTTGCCAGTTGATGACGGGCGCATCATTATTGATGATACTGACGTTACCCGGGCACCCGTCTGGGAACGGGCAAAGCGCGTTGCGCGTGTTTTTCAGGATCCGATGGCCGGCACCTGTGAAGACCTGACCATCGAAGAAAACATGGCGCTGGCCATGCGTCGGGGTGGTTCCAGGGGGCTGACGTCAGCCGTGAAAAAAATGTATCGCGAACGCTTTCGTGCGTCTTTGGAAACGTTGGGCCTGGGCCTTGAAAACCGCCTGACAGACCGTATCGGGTTATTGTCCGGAGGCCAGCGCCAGGCCGTCAGCCTGCTGATGGCAACCTTGCAGCCCTCACGCATCTTGCTGCTTGACGAGCACACGGCTGCGCTTGACCCCAGAACCGCCAGTTTTGTGCTTGACCTGACACGCGATATTGTTGGCCAGCATAAACTGACCACCCTGATGGTGACGCACAGCATGCGTCAGGCCCTTGACGTCGGTGACCGTACCATCATGTTGCACCAGGGCAATATTGTGCTCGACATTTCTGGTCAGGAACGTAAGGGGATGGATGTTCCCGGGTTGTTGGCCATGTTCGAGCGTGTGCGTGGTGAAGCGGTATCAGACGATGCATTATTGCTGGGTTGATGTGTTATTTTTATGCGGTTCACCCTGTTTTAACACCGAATTTTTTGCATTGATCCGTTTCATTTAGCAAAAATTATCCCTATTACTGTACGGGTTGGTTTCGTTATATACTGCTTGCCTACCTAGTTTTCAACCGGTAAGTACCGCGCGTCGGCACTTACCGGTTCGTCGTCGGAGCCGTTACATGCCATACCTACCGCTGCCTGCCTGGCAGAGCAAAGCAAAAGCCGTTGTTCTTCTGTCTGTTCTCTCGCTCGCAGCCT
>Ga0172382_10004845_pt1 | contig 20384 bp, 24 predicted proteins | sample Leawel138RmetaG_FD_122245 | JGI IMG/M metagenome (GOLD analysis project Ga0172382, IMG submission 122245) | Leachate microbial communities from a municipal landfill in Southern Ontario, Canada - Leachate well 138R metaG | ecosystem: Engineered > Solid waste > Landfill > Unclassified | place... | reverse complement strand
CTGGTCATCACCTTCGACTGCATCCACGACATGACCGATCCGCAGGCGGCGATCGACGAGATCCATCGTCGCCTCGAGCCCGACGGCACCTGGTTCATCAAGGACATCCGCAGCAAGCCCGCGTTCGAGGACAACCTGCGCAATCCGATGCTGGCGATGATGTACAGCTTTTCGCTGTTCACCTGCATGTCATCGGCCATGTCCGAGCCCGGTGGCGCCGGACTGGGAACCCTGGGCTTCAATCCGGAAGTCGCCGAACGGATGAGTCGGCAGGCCGGTTTCACCCGCTTCCGGATGCTCGACTTCAAGGATCCGGGCAACCTCTATTACGAAGTCCGGCCCTGAATCCGGAAGCCTGCATGAACCTGCCGGATGCCGGACTCCTACCGATCGTCCTATCAACAGGACTCTGAATCGGGATTTTGCTATCTTTTCGCCACATCGTTCCGAGTTTAAGATTGATTCAACATCGAATCCTTATGGAGGAACACGCAATGGCAAAGGTTCTCGTTCTCTACTATTCCTCGTACGGCCACATCGAAACGATGGCCGAAGCAGTCGCCGAAGGTGCGCGTGAAGCGGGCGCGACGGTCGACATCAAGCGCGTCCCCGAGCTGGTCCCCGCCGAAGTCGCCAAGGCTTCGCACTACAAGCTCGACCAGGCCGCGCCGGTCGCGACGATCGACGACCTGGTGAACTACGACGCGATCATCGTCGGCACCGGCACCCGCTTCGGGCGGATGAGCTCGCAGATGGCGAACTTCCTCGACCAGGCGGGCGGGCTGTGGGCGCGCGGCGCGCTCAACGGCAAGGTCGGCGGCGCGTTCACCTCGACCGCCACGCAGCACGGCGGCCAGGAGGTCACCCTGTTCTCAATCCTGACCAACCTGATGCACTTCGGGATGATCACGGTCGGCCTGCCCTACAGCTACCAGCCGCAGATGAGCCTCGACGAGATCGTCGGCGGCAGCCCCTATGGTGCGACCACCATCGCGGGCGGCGACGGTTCGCGCCAGCCCTCCGAGATCGAGCTCGGCGGCGCCCGCTTCCAGGGCAAGCTGATCGCCGAGACCGCCAACAAGCTGTTCGGCTGACCGACACCGACTTCGGATTCGACCGCAGGGCAAGGCGGGGCGCCGCAGACAGTGCGGTTGCACGGCAAGGCGCCCCAACGCCGCCATGCGGTCGAAGGCGGAGTCGGATCAATCCTGGCCGAGCGCTTCGAAGCGTTGTGCCAGATGTTCGAGCAGCGCACGCACCGAGGGCAGCAGGCCGCGACGCGACGGGAACACCGCGTGGACGATCTCGCGCTTCGGCAGCCAGGCCGGCAGGACGCTGAGCAGGTCGCCACGCGCGATGTCCTCGGCAACCACCATCCCGGGCAGCTGGACGACGCCGATACCGGCGATCGCGGCGGCCCGCAACGCGCCCATGTTCCCGGTCACCAACCGGGGCTGGTGGCGCACGGTCGTCGCCTCGCCGTCGGCACCATAGAGCTGCCAGGCGTGATCCTGCTGCGGCGGGCCCAGCGCCAGGCTCGGCAGGCCGGACAAGTCGTCCGGACTGGCTGGTGCGTCGTGTCGCTCGAGCAGGGCCGGACTGGCGACAAGGCGCTGCGCGCGCTCCGACAGGATGCGCAGCACCAGGTCGCTGTCCTCCAGGGGAGGCGGACGCACCCGGATCGCGATGTCGATGGCTTCACCGACGACGTCGACCCGTCGGTTGGTGGCATCGAGATGGATGTCGACCTGGGGATGCCGGGCCATGAACTCCGCCACCATCTGGCCGACCTGCGCTTCGACGAGAGTCACGGGACAGCAGACCCGGACGATGCCGCGCGGCTCCGAGCGATTGCGCTCGATCACTTCCTGGGCGGCCTCGGCCTCGATGAGCATCGCCTTGCAGTGCTCGTAGTAGTCCTGGCCGATCTCGGTCACCGAGAAGCGCCGGGTCGAGCGCTGCAGCAGGCGCACGCCGAGGCGCTCCTCGAGCAGGGCGAGGCGCCGGCTGAGTTTCGACTTCGGAACGCCGAGCGCGCGACCGGCGGGGGCGAAGCCACCGTGCTCGACGACATGGACGAAGTAGTAGAGGTCGTTCAGGTCCTGCATGGCCATGGCATGTTCGTTCCAGGGACGGAACGCTCCATCTGAATCGGACGGTCTGGTGCCTGCATTGTTCACCAGTTATGGTCCGTACAGGCCCACGCATTGCTGCGGGACACGGAAACAAGGAGAAGGACATGGGACTTCTGGTCGATGGCAAGTGGGTGGACAAGTGGTACGACACCAAGTCCACCGGCGGGCGCTTCGAGCGCAGCGAAGCGCAGTTGCGCAACTGGATCACCCCGGACGGAAGCGCCGGACCCAGCGGCGAGGGCGGCTTCAGGGCGGCGGCGGGCCGCTACCACCTGTACGTGTCGCTCGCCTGCCCCTGGGCGCATCGCACCCTGATCTTCCGCGCGCTCAAGGGACTCGAGGACATGATCGGTGTTTCGGTCGTCAATCCCCACATGGCGGAGAACGGCTGGTCCTTCGCGCCGGCGCAGGGCGTGGTTCCCGATCCGGTCGGCGCGGCCGACTACCTGTACCAGGTCTACCAGCGCGCCCGGCCCGACTACAGCGGCCGGGTGACGGTGCCGGTGCTCTGGGACCTGGAGCGCGACACGATCGTGAGCAATGAATCGGCCGAGATCATCCGGATGCTCAACACCGCATTCGACGGCATCGGCGCGAAGCCCGGCGACTACGCGCCGGACGATCTGCTGGCCGAGATCGACGCGATCAATGCGCGTGTCTACGACGCGGTGAACAACGGCGTCTACAAGGCGGGCTTCGCCACCGACCAGGCCGTCTACGAAGGCGCGGCGGCCGAAGTATTCGAGGCGCTCGACGAGCTCGAATCGAGGCTCTCGGGCCAGCGCTACCTGCTGGGTGATCGCATCACCGAAGCCGACTGGCGCCTGTTCACCACGCTGGTGCGCTTCGATGCCGTCTACCACGGGCACTTCAAGTGCAACCTGCGCCGCCTGGTCGACTATCCTGCGCTATGGGCCTATACCCGCGAGCTGTACCAGTGGCCCGGCGTGGCCGCCACCGTGGACTTCGACCATATCAAGCAGCATTACCATGGCAGCCACCCGACGATCAATCCCAACCGGATCGTGCCGCTCGGACCGGTGCTGGACTTCGAGGCGTCGCACGGACGCGGCAGACTCGCCGGCTGAGCCTCACCGTCCTCCCTTCACATCCCATCGCTCCAGGAGAGAACCAGGCATGTCGAAAGCCATCCGCAAATCCCTTCGCCCGCTCGCCGTCGCCGTCTCGATGGCATCGGCCCTCGCCATCGCGGGCCCTGCCCAGGCCGAGCCGGCCAGCTACGAGATCGATCCGACCCATACCTTCGTGTACTTCGAGGTGGTCCACTTCGGGACCTCGACCGTGCGCGGACGCTTCAACGACGTGGCGGGGACCATCATGCTCGACCCGGCCGCGGGCAAGGGCAAGGTGGACATCACGGTCGACGCGCGCTCGATCGACTCGGGCGTGCCCGACTTCGATGCGCACCTGAAGACCGCGGACTTCTTCAACGTCGAGCAGACGCCGACCGTTCGCTTTGTCGCCGACCGCTTCGAGTTCGATGGCGACGAGCTGGAGGACGTACACGGCGAACTCACGCTGCTCGGCAAGACCCTGCCGGTCACCCTGGAAGCCGAACGCTTCAACTGCTACCACCAGCCGGTGCTCAAGGCCGACATGTGCGGGGGCGACTTCGAGACCACCATCACCCGCAGCCAGTGGGGCATGAACTGGGGGATCGAGATGGGCGTTCCCGACAAGGTCGAGGTCAGGATCCAGATCGAAGCGGCCAGGCAGTAGGCTCGCTGCCCCTTCACCTACGCTTTCACCTGCGCTTGCATCGGCCCGGATACGGGCGGGCAACCGACTCCACGGGGCCTTGCCGGCGACGACCACGTCGACGGCAGGCCCCGTTCTTGCTGCTGTTCGCCTCCGTTACTCCCTCCAGAGAACCTCAAGAACAGTGCGGAGGTACCCCATGCACAAGCCCAGGTTTTCGCCTCTTCTTGCACCCGTCGCCCTGGTCCTTGCCGCATCGCTCGCATCGTGCGCGCAGATGGGCGGATCGCGCGGCGACGCCGCCCCGGTCGGCGACACGACCTTCACCGCCTGGCCGACCGATGCGCCCGGTGTTCGACGCCACATCGAGGTCCACGACCTGCCCGACGCGACCATGACGGGCACCGATCCCGAGGCCTCGGTCGCGCAAAGGGTCACGGTGGTCGATCGGCCGCAGGGCGCCTTGCCCACGGTCCCGAGGGGGTTCGATGTGCAGGTGTTCGCCACCGGCTTCGAGCAGCCGCGGGTGCTGCGGGTTGCACCCAATGGCGACATCTTCCTGTCCGACTCCGGCGCCGGACGCGTGCTGGTGTTCCGGGCCGGCGCGAACGGCCCGGCCGCCCGGGCCGAGGTGTTCGCCGATGGCCTGGACCGGCCCTTCGGGATCGCCTTCGTGCCACCGCGCGACCCGCAGTATGTCTACGTGGCGGCGGCCGACCAGGTGGTGCGCTATCCGTACCGACAGGGCGCCATGAAGGCCGGCGGCCCGGCCGAAGTGATCATCGACGACATCCCCACCACGCGGCACTGGACGCGGGATCTCGCCGTCTCGCGCGACGGCCGGCGCCTGTTCCTTGCCGTCGGCTCGGCATCCAACCTTGGCGCCAGCATGCCCGACATGACCGCCGAGGCGATCCAGCGGCATGAAGCCAGCCACGGCCGTGGCGCCGCCTGGGGCGACGAGCAGAATCGCGGTGTGGTGCGCGTGTTCGACCCGGAGGGAAGCAGCATCAGCAACTACGCCACCGGATTGCGCAACTGCTCTGGCCTGGTGATGCAGCCCGGCACCGACAGGCTCTGGTGCGTGATGAACGAGCGCGACCATCTCGGCCCGCACCTGGTTCCCGATTTCTTCACGCAGGTGGAGGACGGCGCGTTCTACGGCTGGCCCTGGTACTACCTCGGCAACAACGAGGACCCCGCCTGGAAGGGAGCGCGGCCGGATCTCGTGGGTGATGTGACGATACCGGACGTCCTGATCCAGGCGCACTCCTCGGCGCTGAATGCCGCGTTCTACGACGGCGACGCCTTCCCGGCCGCCTACCGGGGCGACGCGTTCCTCGCCCTGCACGGCTCGCACAGCCGGCCTGAGCGCACCGGCTACAAGGTGGTGCGCGTGCTGATGGACGACGGCAAGCCGACCGGCGAATACGAGGACTTCATGACCGGCTTCCTGGTGGACAACGATCATGCATGGGGACGGCCGGCCGGTGTGGCGGTCACCCGCGACGGCGCCCTGCTCGTGAGCGACGACGCCAACGGCACGATTTACCGGGTCACGCACCGGTAGGCGAGGCACCCGGGCAGGGCCTGCGCAGCGGCCTCAATAGGGAGGGGGTTTGCGCATGCGCTGCTCGCGGGTCGCCTCGGTCCACCATGCCAGGTCGTCGGCAAAGCGCCCGAACGCCCGGTCGAGCGAGGCACCAGCCGCCCCGGTGGGGCGGCCTTCCTCATCGAGCGTCTGCCCGATGGGGCCGACCGCAAGGGTGCTGGAGATCACCGCCATGCCCATCTCGGACAGGATGCCGTGCCAGGCGGTGCCGGAGCGCACGCCCGAGAATCGTCCCGCCGAATAGCTGGCCACTCCCGCCGGGCGCCAGAACCATTCCTCGAGGAAATGGTCAGTGAGGTTCTTCAGGCCCGGCTGCGGGCCCCAGTTGTACTCGCCGGTGACGAAGACGAAGGCGTCCGCGCCGCGGATCTTGCCGGCCAGCGCATCGAGCGCAGCCGGCGCTTCGCCCTTCGGATACTCCTTGTACATCCGGTCGAGCATCGGCAGGCCGATCGCGCGCGCATCGATGAGCTCGGGTTCGGCGCCGCGAGCCGCGAAGCCGGTCATCAGGTAGTCGGCCAGGCGAATGCCCATCCGGTCGGAACGGTAGGAGCCATAGAGCACCAGGATCCTGTCTGCCATGCTTCGCTCCGGTTCAGGGCGCCGCCCGCTCCAGCGCGCCGCGCAGCGCGGCCCGGCAGTCGGCGACCATGGTCTCAAGCAGCTGGGCGCAACTGGGGATGTCGTCGATCATCCCGATCACCTGGCTTGCCCAGACCAGGCCGGCGTCCGGATCGCCGCCCTCGAGCCCGGCCCGACCGCGCGCGCCGGCAACCAGGTGCTTGATGTCATCGTAGCTGGCGCCGCCCGGGCGCCGCTCGATCGAAAGCACCTCTTCGGAGACCGCGTTCTTCAGGACCCGGCCGGTATTGCGCAGGGTCCGGAAGATCAGCAGCGTGTCGCGCTCGGTGGCGTTCACCAGCGCCTGCTTGATGCCATCGTGGATGGGCGCCTCGCGCGTCGCGCAGAAGCGCGTGCCCATGTTGACGCCGTCGGCGCCCAGGGCGAGGGCCGCCGCCATGCCGCGGCCGTCGGCGATGCCGCCCGACGCGATCACCGGCACCTCGAGCGCGCGCACCGCGATCGGGATCAGCACCAGGCCCGGCGTATCGTCCTCGCCCGGATGACCGGCCGCCTCGAAGCCGTCGATGCTGACCGCATCGACACCCCGGCGCTGCGCGCTCAGGGCGTGGCGCACCGCGGTGCACTTGTGCACGATCTTCACGCCCGCGGCGCGAAAGCGATCGAAGTACTCCTGCGGGACATTGCCGGCCGTCTCGACGACCGGCAGGCCGCTGCTGGTGACGACATCGACGTATTCCGAGTACGGCGGCGGGCTGGCCGAAGGCAGCATCGTGAGATTCACGCCGAAGGGCGCATCGGTCATGGTGCGGCAGCGGGCGATCTCCGCGGCCAGCGCCTCGGGCGTGGGCTGGGTGAGACCAGTGAGCAGGCCGAGCCCGCCGGCGTTCGACACCGCCGAAGCCAGCTCGGCGCGCCCCACCCACTGCATGCCGCCCTGGATGATCGGATAACGGATGCCGAGCATCTCGGTGATTCGGGTTTTCATGTGCATTGCTCCGTTCGATGCTCAGACGGCGGTCAGCTCGAGCCGACCGACTCGCCGCAGATCGACGCGCTGTCTCGCCAGCCAAAGGTCGTGGGCATCCTGCATGGCGAGCCAGCTTTCGGGAGACCGGCCGAGCGCCTTGGAGAGGCGCAACGCCATCTCGGGGCTCACCCGGGCACTACCATTGAGTATGCGGCTGAGAGTCGATGCCGCGACATCGAGCTTCCCGGCGAGTTCGCGACCACTCACGCCATGAGGCTCGAGGTAGACATCGGCAATGAACTCGCCGGGGTGCGGAGGGTTGTGCATGGTCATCAGTGATAGTCCTCGTAGTCCAGATCGCGAGCATTTCCGTTCCGAAACTCGAATGTCAGACGCCAGTTGCCGTTGACCGTGACGGACCAGCGTGCGGTCTGCTGGAATGCGGGCAAGTCGCCCATCAGCCCGAGGGCTCAACCTCATGGACAGCGCCTGGCTCGCAACAGTGTACCGATACCGAATATAAAGATATACTTCGCGCGCATCTTTAACCGCAGCGAGGACCCGAGTCATGAGAGAAATCATCCGTCCGAGAACCGCAGAACCCGCAATGAGCAGCGAAGCGATCCACGCGACCGTCGATGTGCGCACGATCGCCCCGCATGAGCGTCACCCCGTGATCTTCTCTTCCTTCAATGCCCTGCCTGACGGAGCCGCGCTGGAGCTGGTCAACGACCACGATCCCGCGCCGCTGCACCGTCAGTTCAAGTCGCACTTCCATGGCCTCTTCACCTGGGATTACCTCGAGCAGGGCCCGGAACTGTGGCGGGTGCAGATCGGCAAGGCTCCCGGCAACTGCTGCGGCAGCTGCAGCTAGATGACGGAGCGCGGTATCGCGCTCTGGCAACTGGGTTTCCGCCCCTTCTACCTGCTGGCAGCGATCTTCGCGGTCCTGTCGGTCGGTACCTGGGCGGCCCAGTTCGCCGGCCATCTTCCCTACGCGGGACACGCCGGCCCCTACTGGCACGCCCACGAAACGATCTTCGGCTACACCTTCGCCGTCATCGCCGGCTTCCTGTTCACGATCGTGCACAGCTGGACGAACCGGCCGACTCCGACCGGGGCCCTGCTGGCGATGATCGTCGGCCTGTGGCTGCTGGCTCGCGTACTGGTGTTCACGCCCTGGAGCGGCGCGCTCGCCGCTGCCAACCTGGCGTTCGCGTTGGCGGCCACCGCCGGCATCGGGATTCCGCTGTGGCAGGCGCGCAATCGGCGCAACTATGTCTTCATCGGGCTCATGCTGCTGATATCGGCGGCGCTGGCCCTGTTCCATCTCTCCGAGCTCGATGTCATCGCGCTGCCCTCATGGGCGGGCGTGCAGCTCGGCATGGATGTCGTCCTGCTGATGATCGCGGCGGTGGCCGGCCGGGTCGTGCCGATCTACACCAACAAGGCCGTGCCGGGCGCGCACGCGAGGCGCTCGCAGAACATCGAGCGCCTCGCGATGGGCGGCCTGGCGGTGCTGCTGGCGGCCGACCTCCTCCAGGCCTCCGGCCCCGTGCTCGCCGTGCTGCTCATCGCGCTGGCGCTGGTGCATGGCTGGCGACTCTTCCTGTGGGATATCCGCAGCGCCCTTCGCGTGCCACTGCTGTGGGTGCTCTACATCGCCTACGCCTGGATTCCCGCGCATCTCGTGTTGCGCGCGATGGCCGAGCCCGGCTGGGTGGCACAAGCCCTGGCAATCCATGCCTTCACCATCGGTGCGATCGGCGGCCTGACGATGGCCATGATGATCCGCACCGCCCGCGCCCACACCGGCCGCGCACTGACGGCCGATCGCTACGATGTCGCCAGCTGCGCCCTGCTGGCGGCAGCGGCCGCCCTGCGCGTGTTCTGGCCGCTGGTCCAGCCCCAGCATCATGTGCAGGCCATGCTTGGCTCGGCGGTGCTATGGTCGGCGGCCTTCGTGCTCTTCATCGCCCGGCACGGGCCCGCCCTGGTGCGTCCGCGCCTCGACGGCCGGCCGACGTGATGACGGTACGGGAGGGTATTTCCGACATGGCGTGAACCCGATGATCACAGGCCTGACCAAGCTGCTGCTGTTCCAGATGCTCGGCGAGGCGCTGGCCTGGCTCCTGGCCGCGCCGATTCCCGGGCCTGTCATCGGGATGATCCTGCTGTTCCTCTACCTGCTCGCGCGGGGCGAGCGCGAATCCGGGCTGATCGGATTCTCGTCGCGCGCCCTGCGGCATCTGTCGCTGCTCTTCATTCCGGCGTCGGTCGGCGTGATGGCCCATCTCGAACTGATCGCCCGCGAATGGCTCGCGATCAGCGTCGCACTGGTCGCGAGCATGCTGGTCGCGATCATCGTCACCGCGTACGTGGTCCGGGAGACAACGAGGGATGACTGAACCGGTGACGCTTCTCGAGCACCTGGCCCGCATGCCGCTGACCTGGCTGCTCGCAACCCTGCTCGCCTACCGGATCGCGCTGCGTGTCCAGCAACGGGCGAACTTCCACCCCCTGGCGCACCCCGTCGCCGTCGCGACCCTGCTGCTAGTGGCAGCCCTCGTCGCGGCCGACATCGACTACCAGACCTACTTCGAGGGCGGCCGCTTCATCCACCTGCTGCTCGGGCCGGCCACCGTCGCCCTGGCGGTGCCGCTCTACCAGCAGCTCGAAACGGTTCGCGGCCGGTGGTCGAGACTGGTCGCCGGCGCCCTGCTGGGTTCGGCTGCCGCGATCGTCACCGCCGTCGGCCTGGCCTGGCTGCTGGGCGCCTCCATGCCGACGCTGGTGGCGATGGCAACCAAGTCGGTCACCATGCCGATCGCCCTCGCCCTGACCGAGAGCATGGGCGGACTGGCGCCGGTCACCTCCACCCTGGTCATGTTCACCGGGGTACTCGGCGCCGTACTGACGCAGGTCGTGCTCGGCCGCCTGCGCATCATCGACCCGGTCGCCACCGGCTTCTCGCTGGGAGTGGTGGCGCACGGCATCGGCACCGCCCGCGCGATGCAGTCGGGCCATCGGATGGGCGCGCTCGCGGGGCTCGGGATGGGCCTTGCCGGCCTGCTCACGGCCGTGCTGCTGCCCCTGGTCCTGAAGCTGGTGGACCCGGCGGGTTAAGCGTACCGGAGAGGGTCAGGCGTGCCGAAGGGCGCTGCCCTTGTGCGCAGCGACATGGTCGGTCTTGTCGCTCTTGATCTCGTACTGGGGATCGTCCTCGGTCGCGCGGCGCTTGTGGCCCTTGTAGTCGAAGTCCCGGGTGTGGATTTTCGTAATGGTTCCAGAAACCCGGCCGGCCTCGGAATTCCAGGTCACGTGATCACCGACCTTGAATCGTTTCGTCATTTCGCGATTTCCTTCTCGTCCAGTCTGTAACGATACTCGCGCTGGCCATGGCATCACACCGAGGGCATGCGCTCGAGCATGCGCGCTGACTTGCGCAAGCCCTCGAGGATGCCGGTCGCGACCCGTTCGGGAAATTCCTTCGGCAGCCGGGCAGCCACACCGTCGATGGCACCCGGCACCCGCTCGAGTACATCCCGGATCAGGTCTTCCGCGCTGTCGCGATGGAAGTACCGGGCAGCCGTGATGTTGAAGTGCCGACGCTGCACGTCCCTGAGGCGGTAGTGCTTGTGCTTGCCGACAAGCCCCATGGCGAGTCCGGCCTTGTGCCAGGAATACTGTGCGCCGCCATCGCCCTCCACCGGCCAGATGGACATCACATCGTAAAGGGGCGTGAGCGCGTAGCGCCCCTGCGGCAGCAACCTCAGGCTGAAGTTCTTCGCATGCCCGTCGGGCGCGGCGAGCATCCAGAAAAGCAGCTGTGCCTTCAGGACCGTTGCCAGGTCATGTTCCGCACGGACGGACCCCACGAGCACCCCGGCGATGTCGGCGAGGCCCGGGCCGCCGTCGCTCTCGTACTTGAGATGTGGCGGCACGCCCCTGGCCTGGCAGAAATCCTCCTGTGGCAGGCGCATCCACCAGGTCCCGGACGGATGCAGTTCGCGGTCGAAGCGCTCGATGCCGAGAACCTTCTGATTGCCGAAGCGAAGCACGACGGTAGCTGGCACGGGAAGCCCGAACTCCGCCAGGAGCTGCATGCAGAGCCACTCGTTCTCGACCGAGGTGCTGAAATCGGCACGCCGTTGCCCGACAAGGCCCAGGGGCAACTTCAGGATATGGGTCGTCGGCGTTGCGCCATGCGGGCGCATCCAGCGGCCTTCATGCCACAGGAGGGCCGTCTTCTCCTGCGCGCCTGCAATCGAGATGCGCAGGTCATCATGCGAAGCTCGCTCACCAGGGGCGGCGTCCGTACCGATGCGGGCGAGAAGCCGCTCGACATCCTCATCGGTCAAGGCCTCCGCCTCGATGCGCTCGACATTGCCGGGGATATCGTCCTCTCCGAGCAACTGGACGGCTCCGACGCAGTCGCGCCCGATGGCCTGGAGAAGCTCGAAAGCGTCGATTCCCCGTGTCTTGAATCGCGTCGCAATGCGACGGCGAATGGGCTCGCTATCCGGCAGCAGGTTCTCGAAGTAGTTCTGCACACGCTCGCCCTGCAGCGGCCGAGTCCCGGTGAAAGGGAGCGAGAGGGATAGCGGGCGTCCTGCCGGCGACGCTTGCCAGGCCGGGTCGTAGCGCAATTCGACCGGCCCGCGCGACGGGAGGGTCCAGGTACCGACGCGCTCGCCATTGGCCCAGATGGAAAGCGACCGAGCATGTGATCTGCGACCCATCACCAGGGCGGGCGCCGGGCGTCGTCGGGCGCGCTCTTCGGCTGCAACAGCATCTCGAGATCGAGGAGCGACAAAAGCAGCAGAAACTGATCCAGGCCAAGGGAACGGGGATCGGCTTCCATGTCCGATACGCGACTCTGGCTCACCCCGAGCCGTGCCGCCAAGGCGGCCTGCGTCAGGCCCGCCGCCTTGCGGGCCGCCTTGAGCATGGGCCCGAGTTGCTCTGGAATGGCGACGACTTGCTTCATGAGGTTCTTGCCACTCAGCGGATGCATTATAGGTGATACTGGTAAATGCAATTTACCAGTACAGCTGATATATGGCAATTACCGATGACACCGGTATGGCCGAAGTCCGGACGCCCGACTCATGCCCCCAGGTCGACGGCTCCTTCGGTGCCTTCGATCAGTGGACGCGTTCGTAGAGCGTGACCACGGCGGCGCCGCCAAGACCGATGTTGTGCTGCAGGGCGAGGCGCGCGCCGTCCACCTGCCGCGCATCGGCCGCGCCGCGCAACTGCTCCACCAGCTCGGTGCATTGCGCCAGCCCGGTGGCGCCGAGCGGGTGGCCCTTGGAGAGCAGGCCGCCCGAAGGATTGGTCACGACCTTGCCGCCGTAGGTGTTGTCGCCATCGAGCACGAATTTCTCGGCGCCACCCATCGGGCACAGGCCGAGCGCCTCGTAGGTGATCAACTCGTTCTGGGCAAAGCAGTCGTGCAACTCGACCACGTCCACATCCGCGGGACCGACGCCGGCGGCTTCGTACACCTGGCGCGCTGCCTCCCGGGACATGCTGAAGCCGACCACCTCGCGCATGTCCCTGGCGCCGAAGGTCTCCGGTCCGTCGGTGGCCATGGCCTGCGCCTTGATGCGCACACGGGTGTCAAGGCCATGCTTCCTGGCAAAGGCTTCACTGCACAACACCGCCGCGGCGGCGCCGCAGGTGGGCGGGCAGCACATCAGCCGCGTCAGCACCTCGGGCCACATGACCTTGGACTGCAGCACCTCTTCCTCGGTGACGACGTCGCGGAACACCGCCTTGGGGTTCTTCGCGGCATGGCGACTGGCCTTGGCCCGGATGCTGGCGAAGGTCGACAGACGGGTGCCGTACTGCTGCATGTGCGCCATGCCGGCGCCGGCGAAGTAGCGCAATGCCAGAGGCAGCTCGAGCTCGCTGGCGAGCTCTTCGGTCGCCTTGTCGAAATGCTCGAACGGCGAGGCGCGATCGACGAAATGCGTCCCCAGTGCGCCCGGGTTCATTTCCTCGAAGCCCAGCGCCAGCGCGCAATCGACGGCGCCGGACTGCACCGCCTGCCGTGCCAGGAACAGCGCCGTGGAGCCGGTCGAGCAGTTGTTGTTGACGTTGACGATCGGGATCCGGGTCATGCCCACGTCATAGAGCGCCCGCTGCCCGGCGGTCGAATCACCGTAGACGTAGCCGACGTAGGCCTGCTGGACTCGTTCGTAGTCGATACCGGCGTTGGCCAGCGCCTCGCGCGTGGCATTGGCGGCCATGATCGGGTACGGATCGTTCCTGCCCGGTTTGGCGAAGGGAACCATCCCTACCCCGGCGACGTAGACGTCCTGGCTCATGTCATCCTCCTGATGGTCTCGCGGACTCCATGATAGTCCGGCGGGCTGTGCGCTCAGGTGCTCGACGCCCATGAGGTGCCGGTCGCCCTCGGAGGCCTCTTCACCGTCCTCGGCAGGAGGATCGATGACCACCATCGAAACCGGCTGGGGCGCCTCCTGTTCGATTGGTCATTTTCATGGCGCTCATTCTTGATGCCATTTCTCCAGAGCCTGCGCTGGCGACAGGATCTGGAACCCCCGGTCAGCCGGTGGGAGTTCCAGTAAATCCTTGTCGCCACTGATTAGCCATTCGGCCTTCCCATGCAAGGCCGTGTGGAGAAACACATCGTCACCGGGATCGCGACTGTACGCTGGTATGGCAGCCGTGGGCAGATCAACCCATTGAGCAGCGGCAGCGAAGTCATGCAACAGCAGGCGCCGACGATCCATATCCAGATAACGGTCAAATTTTGGACGCCAGAGCCTGGTTTCAAGTTCCTCGAACGTTCCGCGTGAAAACACCAACGTAGCGTGTTGCAAAAGACAATCCACGATCTGCGCAGGGACAGACCGAGGCGACAACGCAGCACTGATCAGGACGTTGGTGTCAATGACAGCGCGCTCAATCCTCATCGGCCAGAAGCTGTTCCAGCTTCTTGTCCGTCAAGCCCTTGCCGGCAGCTTCTTCGGCACTTTGCTTCAAGGTGCGTCGCAGCCGATCCGCATAGAACTCACGCATTGCGCGGTAGTCCTCCGCAGATACCATGACGCCCACAACCCGGTTGCGCCGCGTGACCTGAACCGGCTCGCGTTGCACCCGGTCGATCAGTTCACCGAATCGAGTTTTTGCCTCATTGGCGGTAAAGGTCTGCATCCCGGACTCCTTGTGCAAGTCTGCGAGCCATCCTACCTCAATCGTTCGATTCGTTCAAAAAGCCCGAATGAGTCGATTCGCCCATTGCCTTCGAGCGCGGCCCCGTGTCGGCATCTTCTGAACCGCTACTTGACGCGATCAATCCGCCCACGCCGGCATATCGCTTTCGTATCCCGGCGGCGCCGTCTTGCCTGGAACCAGGCCGGTCAGCCTGGCTATTCCACCTTGCGTAGACGATCACCTTCGCCTTGGAGTCGTACCGGAAGAACAGCCGAAACCGTCTTCCGATCCTGGCCCGCCGCCAGTGGCGGTGGGCCGGTCCCAGGGTGTTGCCCTGACGGTACTCGTCCCGCGCCGGATCAGTCGGCACGGTCTCCAGCATCAACTGGCTCAACGCCCGGAACAGCTTGACGTTGGCGTTCGACCCGGACCCTTCCGAATCGTTCTGCTCGGCGCGCAGCACGGCGGCGTGGAGCTTGCGCAGCTGCTCGACCACGCACTCGTGGAACAGCAGTGTCCAGCCGTGCCGCTGCATCAGAGCGCCACTTCGCCGCCGATCTCCTCATCCAGGTTCACGCTGTGGCCGGCCTGTTCCAGCATGGTGCGCGCCAGGTCCTCCGGCAGGCTGCGGACATGGCGCCCCGCCTGGATGTCCCGGGCCAGCAGGTCCAGGAACGCCCCGATGGCCGGATCCTCATGCTTGGCCTCGACGCGCGTGACCACCACCTGGCCGTCCTCGCGCAGTTCGAAGTGCAATTTCCTTACAGGGTCGATTGAAGGAGGAACTCGACCAGAATCGGTGCCGATTCCGACCAAAACCCCGAAGAATGGCGCGCCCGGCTGGGATCGAACCAGCGACCCCTGGCTTCGGAGGCCAGTACTCTATCCGCTGAGCTACGGGCGCGTACCGTGAACCTGCGGGCGAACCCCACACGTTCCGAGTCGGCGATTGTAACCGGGAACGGTGGCGAAACCGAATCACCCGGACGTCGATGCCGTGCGGGCCCGCCCGCTCGGCCCCGGCACTGGGCCCGCCCGCTCGGCCCGGGTGTCGGCTTCAGCCTTCCGCGGGCGCAAGCCGCCAGAGCGAGACGATCTCGGCGCCGCGGGCGCCGGCGAGTGGATCGCCCGGATCACGGCTGCGCCTGTGGCGCGGCCGAATCTCGTCGCGGCCCAGTACCCTGAGCCCCGCTGCGGCGATCCGCCCTTCCAGTTCACCCTCGGCCCGCAGGCCAAGCCGCTCGGCGAGGTTCGACATCAGCAGCCAGCCCTCACCACCCGGCTCCAGGTGCGCGGCCAGCCCCTCGAGAAAGCCCGAGAGCATGCGCGAATCGGGGTCGTACACGCCCTGCTCGAGCAGGGTGGTGGCCTTGCCGGGCAACCAGGGCGGATTGCACACCACGAGGCCGGCCCGGCCCGGCGGATAGCCGTCGGCGGCGAGCAGCTCGATCCGGTCGGCCAGGCCGAGCCGGCCGAGATTGTCGGCGGCGCAGGCCAGCGCCCGGTCGCTGTTGTCGGTGGCGATGATCCGCCCGATGCCGCGCCGGGCCAGCAGCGCGGCAATGACGCCGGTACCGGTGCCGATGTCGAACACCGGCGCCCGGGCGCTGGCGGCGGGCAGCGGGGCTGCCACCAGCAGGTCGAGGTATTCATGGCGCACCGGGGCGAAGACGCCGTAGTGCGGATGAATGCGGGCGATCTCGCCATCGTCATTGGGCCCGAGCGCGGGCAACTCGATGCCGCGCCGGCGCCACTCGAAGGCGCCGACGGCGCCCAGCAGGGCGCGCAGCGGCACGAGGCCCGGCGCGTCGAGCTCGCCGAAGGCCTGTTCGGCGGCGGTGCGCAGGTCCGGCGCACGGCGCAAGGGCACCGACCAGCCGGGCTCCACCGGAACCAGGATGGCGCCCAGCTGGCGGGCGCGCCGCGCTTCGGCGAGCCGCCAGCGATGGAAGGCCGCCGGCAGCGCCGGATCGGCGCGCGCGGCATTGCGTCGCTCGCGCGCCTCGAGCCGACGACCGAGCGCATCGACGAGCTGGCGGGCGTTGTGCCAGTCGCCGCGCCACGCGATGCCGGTTCCCTCCGCCACCAGGCGCAACGCGGCATCGGCCGCGAGGCTGTCGTCGGCTTCGATCGTGCGCGCCGGGGGCGGTCCGAAGAGGTCCGCGCGCCAGCCGCTGCTCACCCCTGAATCGTCCATCCGTCCGGCGCCGCCGGCGGCCGCGGCTTCGAGCGCGAACGCCCGCCCCGCGCCTGCAGCGGCTCGGACTTCGCGAGGTGACCGAGCTCGGGCCGGGCGACGATGAGCAGCGCATTGATCTGCGCCACCAGCCAGCCGACGGCGAACCAGGCGCCGGGCTCCTCCTCGACCAGGGACTGGTAGCGGGACCTCGCGACGAAAAGATCATTGAGCCTGCCCATCCGCTCCTGGATCGCCTCCAGTCGCTCGAGGTAGCGCCCCACCGCACGGCGCCGCAGCACCGGCGCGAAGAACTCGACCGCATAGCGCTGGCGCTTGATCCGCTTGCGCAGCGAATGCAGGGCTTCCTCGTCCAGCGTATCGAAGCGCTTCCAGTCGGCCGCGATCCGGCGGTGCCAGCGCCGCAACCGGCGCTCGGCCTGGTCGCGCAGCTCGACCGGGACATCGCCCGCGGCGGGCGCCGCGGCGAGTCCCGCCCGCCAGGCGATCCAGGCAAGCAGGAGCTGCTGGGCTTCGGTCGCGCCGACCGCGGCCACGGGATCGGGCACGTCCTGCGCGGAAGGCATCGTCAGGCGCGGCGCGCCGGCCGCCTGCAGTTCCACCGCGACGCCGGCCTCGAGGACATCGTCGTCACGCGATTCACCAAGGACCGTGAAAAGCCGGCGCAGGTCGTCGACGAGATCCGGCGGCGGCGCCGGCGTCCAGTCCGCGAAGCAGCGCAGCGCGCTGCGCAGCCGACGGATGCCGACGCGAGTCTGGTGGACATGGACGACCCGCTTGTCAGCGTCGCCCTCGACCAGGCCGATCATGTTGCAGCCGACCTGCGCGAGGCATTCATCGAGCACTTCGCCGAGCGCCTGCGCCGCGCTTGCGTCGACCGGATAGTCGAGCGCGCGGGCCTTGCGCACCGGCGCGAGCGGGCTGCCATCGGCCAGGGCATCGCCGCGCTCGGCCTTGCTGCGCGGATCGAAAACCAGGCCGAAGCGACGGCACCAGCGCGAGGCGAGCTCGACCATGGGCACGACCCGGCCCGAAACAAGCTCGAATTCCAGTTCGCGGATGCGCGCGACGCGCTCGCCGCCGAGGACGCGACCCTCGTCGAAGGCGATCTCGACCGTGGCGCCGCGGGTGCGCAGCCTTCGCAGGGTGCGCCAGACCTCGGTCCGGAAGCGCACGTCGACCTCGACGCCCTCCGCGCGCGCCTGCTCCAGGATCGCGATCAGTTCGTCGCCCACCTCCGTGCCGGCATGCAGCGAGGCGTCCGGCGTCGGACCGGGCCGACGGACCTCGTGCTCGAAGCGCTCCAGCGGGTTCGCGCTCCCCTTCTTCAGCGTCTGGACCCAGCGGCGGCCTTCGCGACGCAAGCGCCAGGCGATGCCGGCACGCGCCAGCCGCCGGTCGGCCGAATCCATGTAGGCCGCGACCATCCTGATCCGGGCGGGGGCGTCGGACGTCGAGCCGCGCGCCATTTCGGTCGCCACGCGCGCCGCCTGGTCCTTCGGCACCTGGAATTTCAGTTCGATCTCGATCGGCAGACTCATGGGACGACAACCTCGCTATTCATGTATTCAGGATCCCAGGGCGCTCCATACCGCAAGCAGCCCGACACCGGCGAGCAATGGCAGCGATACCGCGCGATGGCTGCCCGGCGAGCCATGGAACAGGCGTCCGCCGAACCAGGTCGCGATGAGCATCGTCGGCAGCAGGATGACGAAGAGCGCCGCGCTCTCGCCGTCGAAGCGACCGGAGAGCAGCGCATCGGCCAGCGGTCCGAGCGTCATCAGGCTGAAGGCGGCGGTCATCGATGCCCGCGCCGCCTGCGGCGTGAACGCCCCGCGCAGGTAGTACATGGTCAGTGGCGGCCCGCCCATCGCGAGCAGCCCGTGCAGGATCCCCGAAGCCATGCCGGTGGCGGCGGTCTCGGCGCCCGAGGGCCGCGGCCGCGGAGCGGCACCGGCGCGCCACAGGATCAGGGTCGCGCCGACCGTCACCGCGCCGATGATCAGGCGCAGCGGGCGCTCGTCGAGGATCGCGAGCACCCAGTTGCCGAGCATCGCGAACGGCACCGCCCAGAGCACCAGCGCGAGCACGCTGCGGCGGTCGATGTCGTACCAGTCCGAACGCAAGGTCTGCAGGTTCGAGAGGAAGGTCAGCGCGAGCACCACCGGAACGGCGCGCGAGGGCGCCATGACCAGGGCCATCAGGGGCACCGCGAACATCGAGAAGCCGAAGCCGCTGAAGCCGCGCATCAGTCCGGCGGCGGCGATGATGGCAGTAAGAAGCGCAGCCTCGGCGAGCGAGGGCATCATCGGGCCGGCGCGGCGATGCGCGCCGGCCTCGACCCGACGATATCGACCGGATGCATGGGCGGATCACGAAAGGCGAAAACAGTGATTCTCGCCGATTCGCCTCCGTCGCCGCGCGCGAGCCCTTGCTCAGGCGCCGGCCCCTGCAAGCTCCAGGGCGGTCGCCTCGATGATGTCCGTCATCTCCAGGCCGTCACGCCAGTGCCGCGGAATCGCGCCGACGCCGTGCACCGCGCCCAGCAGCTGCCCGGCGATCGTGCCGACGGTGTCGCTGTCGCCGTCGATGTTGACCGCGGTGACGATCCCCTCCTCGAGGGTCTGGGCCATCCGCAGGCAATACAGGGCCATTGCGGTGGCTTCGTCGGCCGTCCAGCCTTCGCCGAGCTCGTTGAGCACCCGGGCATGCACCTCGGTGCGCCCGGCGCCGGCCGCGAGATGGCCGCGAGCGGCTTCGCAGGCGTCCTCGACCTCGGCGAGCACGCGGCGGATCTCGGTATTCGCCGGATCGCCGACGACGCGCTGGTGGAGCATCAGCTCGGCTTCGGCGGCCCGCCGTCCGCTGGCGAGCAGCATGGTCAGCGAGGCGAGATAGGCCGCGCATTGCTGCGCCGCGCTGTGGCCGTGGGTCAGGCTGGCGCTGGCCGCGCCTATCGTCCAGGCGCTGTCGATCGCACTGGCCAGCGCGGTCGGATCGCTGCGCAGGCGCGCTTCACCGAGACGGCCGGCGATGAACAGCCCCACCGGAGCGACCCGCATCACCGCGCCACTGCCCTTGCCCTGGTTGACGGCCGGTTCGTCGAAGGCCTGCATCTGCTCGAGCGAGGACAGGCAGGTGAGCCCCGGCGCGCGACGCCCGCGCATCGCCGGCAGGCTGGCGAGCCGGGATTCGGGATAGCCGAGGGCTGCCGTCTCCGGACCGTCGAGCCGGGCGCTGAGCGCGCTGCGCGCGCCCTGGCCGAGCAGCCAGTGCTGGTAGGCGATTCCCAGGCGTGGCAGCGCTTCGGCCAGCGCCGAGGAGCCCGTCGGCTCGATGTCGGCCGGAATCGCCTGCAGCGCTTCGGCGGTGAACAGCGCCATCTGGGTGTCATCGGTGATCGCGCCGCGGCGACCGTGGGCGACATCGAAATCGATGATGCCGGTGCGACCGTAGCGCACCCGGATCGCCTCCTGGCTGTTGAACTCTACGGGCGCGCCGAGGGCGTCGCCGATCGCGCCGGCCAGCATGCTGCCGACGAAGCGATCGGTCCAGGTAGCGGCCTCGATGGCCCGCGGCGTGCCCGCCAGCGGCGCCAGCAGCTGCGGCCGGTAGTCGATCACGAAGCGTTCCTGGGCACGGTTCTCGAGCGCGCCGGTGCGCGCTTCGCGCACCCAGCGGATCGCCTCCTCGCCGCCCAGGCCACAGTCGCGCAACAGCAGGCCGGCCACCAGGCCGACGCGGCCACGGCCGCCGCGGCAATGCAGGAGCACGCGTTCGCCACGACGCAGGCGGGCGAGCACGTCGCGCGAAACGACACGCCAGCGTACGAGCCAGCCGGCGTCGGGCACCGACGCGTTGACGATGGGCAGCCACTGGTGCTCGATGCCGCCGGGGATCGCGGTGGCGAAATCCGGCACCCCGAGCTCGCGGGCCTCGTGTGGCTCGAGCAGGGTCAGGATGAGGCTCGGCCCCCAGGCG
>Ga0172382_10004844_pt1 | contig 20384 bp, 19 predicted proteins | sample Leawel138RmetaG_FD_122245 | JGI IMG/M metagenome (GOLD analysis project Ga0172382, IMG submission 122245) | Leachate microbial communities from a municipal landfill in Southern Ontario, Canada - Leachate well 138R metaG | ecosystem: Engineered > Solid waste > Landfill > Unclassified | place... | reverse complement strand
TATTTGGCTATCCAGGATACAGAAAGGCGATGGACTAAGGTAATGCGCAATTGGGGTACAATATACTCACAGTTGACTGTCTACTTTGGAGAACGGGTCACAAATTACTCTTAGGAGGATTTGGAGTTTACACAGTTAACTTGACGGTCTCCACAAAGCGCAACTTATTGCCCTGCCAGGTGACCTCACCATCTACCGCTGGAGTCATCTTCAAGTCTACATCGCTAGGCTTTGCAGCAAACTCTATTTCGATGGGTGTATAGTTGAAAACCTGACTTGCTCCGTTCTCCGGAAAGACACCAGTGATTTCGGCCAGCGCCGGAACGCAACATACCATACTCAAAAGAAATGTTACCACGAGTAATGATTCAAACTTAAACTTCATTATTTCTTGCCCTCCTCATATTGTGTTGGTTGATTATCTTGTTTTTGATATTACCGATACTCCTGTAGTACTCCCTCTGCTAATCGCACAGCCTCACGGACGGCCACAGGGGCACTGAGCTGACCAAGGAATCCTCTCTGCAATAGTTCCGCTACGATACTGGTCGCTTTTGCGCTAACCGGTCGTGCGAATGATCGCATGGCCTCTTGCGCGAGCCCAATTAGTTCTACGCCTTGAACACCTAGATAATTTCTCATGTTTTCCATCCAAGGTCCCATATACGATATTCTCGCAAACATTCCGGTCGAATCCGATCGAGGCGTTGCTTCCCCGGCTAAGAACTTCACAAGTTCCCATGCCTCATCTTTATGAGCACCGGTTGATGAAACCCCTGTGCTGTGGAAAGCGATCAGATTGGTCCGATTGGTAACCCCCTTCGGAAATGGAACTAGACCAAGCTGCCAATTGATGCCCTGGGCTCGAATTAGTTCAGCAGCTGATATCCACCAGCTTAGCATTCCAGCATCACCGCCAGCCAAGGCATCCCACCAATCTGCTTTGAAATGTCCACGTTGTGCCGTTGTAACGAAAGCCTTCTCTTCCTGAAGAAGCGAGACCAGCACTTCAATACCTTCCAACGCCTCTGGACTATCCAAAAGACAATAGAACCCATCATCAGAGAAAATTCGTCCCCCATAGGCCCAAACATATGGTGCAATGAATTCTAACTGATTAGTTTCCATGTATACTCCGACTGTGTCCAAACGCCCGTTAGGGTTCTCAGTGGTGAGCTTCCTTGCTGCATCAATCATGGTTTCTATAGACCAATTGCCTTGCAGGAACTCTTGACTCGGTAAGGCCAGCCCCTTTTCCATGAAAAGATCGTTGTTGCACAGAATAGTCATCAACTCAAGTCCGCCTGGCAATCCATAGATGACACCGTCCCTTTGATGGGCTTCTAGTGCACCAGGCAGATAATCCGAAATATTAACTTCGTCCTGATCTCGTTCGATTAGCTCATTTAGTCCAGCCAAAGCGCCGACTTCCAGCAAATCATAGAAAGACCAAAACGGTACCGGCAAAACGTCGGGTAAGGCACCTCCCACAGCCCATAGTGCGACTGCGCTAGTATATCCTAAAGTCCCACCTTCCACATACCGATACTCCACTTGAATCCACGGGTGCTTCGCTTCAAATTCAGCAATAACATCCTTCATATCATCAGGGTGGGCCCAGCCCGCCATTACTATTGTTGTCCTCTCGTTGCCAAAAGCTGGGGCCGCTGCCAACAGCGTGATACACAATAGTATACTGATACAAACCATTTTTCGCATAAATTCACATCCTTTTGCGTTTCAACTCTAGCATCTTAATTTCATTGTTTGTACCATCATTGACCCTTCAGTAACTTCTTATAGGTGTCCCATTGCCCATGCGTGTCTATATTTACTACCTCGTGCAGAATTATACCGTCCAAACCCGAGGTCTGTGCCTTGAGGATCATCTCCGAGACAACATCGTCAGTGAAGGAACGGGTGGGTTCGGAAGTCACCTCAGAGACATCATCGGGCCAACCCCAAGACCATAAGGTTAGCCAACGATAAATCGGTATGTGCCATGTCAACCTGGAACGGAAATACTCGGGATTAGCTGAGTCAGCCTCAACTTCAATATAGGGCAAGATGTGTTCGGGGTCATTTCCGGTAGCCATATCACCTCCTATTACGAGTTCATCGATAATTCCTTCTTCAACCCATCGTTTCCATTGGTAGAAATCCTTGTGCAGACCCCCTAGTCGATTGGCAATTCGTCCGTTCCTTTGCCAGGAAACAGCTACCTGTAACTTCTGGCCTTGGTTATGAACTCGCTCGGCAGCCGCAGCCAGAAATTCGGTGAAGAAATCCCCCTGCACCTGAGAAAACCTTTCCAAGCTATAGTAATCCGGGTCTCTTGGATCTCCCCCATACAACTCTTTGTATCTTTCGATAACTGGTTCATTGAACCCATATTCAATCTGCCGTTCATCAATATTGGAGTGGGTTCGAGTAGAAAAGAAGACTCCATCAGCACCATAGGCGAGAATTTCGTTAAGATGGGCAAGATGGTAATCCACTACCTCTTCGTACCCAAAACAATATACTCCCCATAGGGGGTCATGGCCGTATTTGGACAATAACTGGTAAAATGGATTGTCCATAGAGAATCGGCTTTGCCGTCTGGTATCCCCTTGGTACACTGGACCCGCATCATCTAGTGGAGTAAGCCAGGCATAGATCTCAATGCCGGCTTTCCTTGCCGCGGCAACTGCTACTCCGAAGGGGTCATAAAGTTTAAGTGTAGAAACCCAGATCGGTGTAATGTCCGCTTGCTCCTTGACCGTTGAGGGGATACTCGTTTTACCACATACCGCTATCCTGAAGTTAACTCGAGTAAATCCGTGATCCGCCGCATGATAAATCAATTTCTCCAAATCCCAGGGCGAATAAAATCTCCACCTTGTTCCGACAAATTGGCCCGCAAATGGACAGTGAATCAGGTCATGGAAATCAATATTAAGAATTGCGGTAAATCCTCCTTCACCAGTCGTGCTTGAAATACTTTTCTCATATCCCGCCATGCTCACACCTACTATTACAAGGATTATACGCATCACATAGACTGTCCTCCGCCCGGAAAACATTGCTAGACCACCTCAGACTTTTGGGATACTACCCCGGGTCTCAAGTCAAGAGAATTCGACTATAATCCTGCTTTGATGAACACCAGGGAGATTTGCTCATACGGTTGGTGCTGACCATTCTCAAATAAGCATCCAATTCCCTCGCTGTTTGGCCAAACACACAGATCCGAATAGGCGGCTGGTCCTTGATAAATCACTTGGCTTTTTTCCCATGTACGACACCCATCAGAACTCAATCTGATAGTGAGATCTTTTCGTTCAGTGCCAGCAGGGTTCGCAAAAAAGACATATTCATTGTTGATCCCAAAGGACACTACGCTTGCCTGACACCTCGGTTCAATCAGTTCACTCCATGCTAATCCTTGAAAACTCTCGCCGCGATCACTGCTAAAAGCAACAGCCCGCTTGTAATTATCCACTGAACGGCAATTTAGATACAACCTACCATCAGCAGTCTCGGCAACTGTAGACTCGTTAGTACCCGGTCCAACAGTACCTCCTGTGTTCCATGTCTGTCCATGGTCGTCGCTGTAGATAATATGAGAGTAATACCGATTAGGATTCTGCTCAGGGTTTGCGCCCAAAACATGATCGCAGGGGACTATTAGCCGGCCACAACTCAACCGGATCCCGTGACAGGGTCCGGTAGCATACCACGTCCACTCAGGGTCCTTAACCGAGTCTGTGATTTCCTTAGGCTTATCCCAACTAATACCATCATCTAAACTACGTGTCACCCAGATTGTACGGGGAGCCTTTCCTTGAAGAATAAGTGGTTCCCCGCCCTCAGCGTCATTTTTACAGGATAACAGCCATACAGTCCCCGTGGTTTTGTCTACAACCGGAGCAGGATTACCAGCAGTATCGCCACAGCCATCAACAACAACCTGAAATCGGCTCCAGTTCTGTCCTCCATCAGCGCTTCTCCTTAGCAATATGTCGATTGCCCCGGCATCACCAGACTCGTTTCTACGTCCCTCGCAGAACGCCAATAGAGTGCCATTTTCCGTTGCAACTATCGCTGGAATCCGGTAGGTATGATACCCGTCTTGTCCTCCGACAAACAGGTCCTTCTTCCAATGCATAATATCAATCCTTCGAAAACAAGTCTAAGTGGTAGTATTACTGCACTGCGGCCCTGAGTTATCATCAAATCCAAAGGGCGCAGTAACATAGTTTTTGCAGACTCCTTCATTCGAAAGATAACTTTTCAAAGCTGAAATCCAGGGGCCTCGCTCGTATATACGCATGAGATCCAGTACGCGTTTCTGAATGCTGTAGCCGCCTTTCACATCGCCCTTTTGTGCCGCCTGCCAGATACCTACACATTCCTTCGCGGCAATGTTTGCAATACCGGGGATAATGCCATCTGCGCCTGAGAGGGCACTTACCATCATCAGTTCTTCACAACCCTGTAGCAAATTCGCTTTGAATGCTCCCTCTTGCTTCAGAAACAATAACCGTTGAAAGTCTATGTATCTACCCGCTGAATCCTTTACCGCATGGATATTATCATGCTGAGACACATCCTTTAGTAACTCGGGTGTTAGATATACATGGTTATTCGACGGTATATTGTAGACAATCACCGGAAACGGACTGTAATCCGCAATCTCGGTGAAGAATCCGCTAAGGCCTAGCGATGAGTAGTTGAAGTAGGCTGGTGCCGTAATGACAACCCCATTAATAGAGAATGCACTTAGCTGATCGATCTTCTCCTTAACCTTACCTGTACCGTTTTCGCTAATTCCAACGTATACTGGTAGGTTATTACAGCAAGCCAGACTCTTTTCAACTAGAGGAAAGTACACTCCGTCAGTTAGATTAGCTCCTTCTCCCGTCGAACCGGCCAAGAATAGTCCATCAACGCCATCTTGAATCAGGCGTTGAATCAGACTTTGGAGTGAAGCAACGTCAAGCTTTCCATCCAGATCCAATGGTGTTACTAATGGAGGGATGACTCCTTTTATTCCCATGACAAACCAATCCTCCAATTAACAAAATATTAAACATCATACGTATTATGTTATTCGACACACCGCCCTCTTTTCCTTCTGTCAACGTCGATTTGTTTTATATATCCATCAAACTTGTTTCTTCGATGCTGCCTGTATAGTGCTCTTCAAAAGCCTCGTCCAAAGCGGACATATTGCCACTGTTTATGGCATCGTACAAGCGTTGATGCCTGTGATATCGTATCTGTAATGCCTCTTTGGAATTATCCTGTGGAAATCTGCTTCGCAAATTCCAGAAGAGCTCTAGAATCATCAGTAACACACTGTTATCTGCAAATTCGGCTAGAATTCGATGAAACGCAATGTCCTCTTCGATCAGTGTTTCCCCATCGTGGGCCTTTCGCTCCATTTCTCGAACGCACTCACCAAGGTTATCCACCATTCTAATCACTGTTAGCTCTTCACGAAAGACAGTAACACAATTAGCTGCCTTTTCCATGCAGTAGCGTTCTAGAATTCGACGTACTTCAGTCACCTCTCGGAAATCTTCTTGACGAAGCATGAGGCTAAGTGGAAGCCCACTTAACATATCTGCGGCATTGGGCTTTTTGAGAAAGGTACCCCGCCCCGGTTCAATACTGACAACACCAAAGACTTCAAGTAACTTCATCGCCTCTCTTACCGCTGTTCTACTAACACCGAACAGTTCGCAGAACTCGGGTTCAGTCGGCAACTGATCACCCGGTTTAAGAGAATGTTCAATAATATAGTCTTCAATTGCTTTCCGGACTTCCACAAAAACCCGTGAATGTCGTCCTAACGAATTAGCTGCCATTTTATGCACCCTTTTGGAGAATCCATCATACGTCTTATGTATCTATGTTCTTTACTAATGCAGAAAATCCTTCTTGCTCGGATTACACCAACTTCATCCACCAGTGTTCTATTGTGTTATGATACCGTCCGTCGAAGGTTTCACAATCAAACGGTCTGAACTCTACCTCATCTCGTCTAGGTGACCTTCTGATATCGTCCTTGAAAGCTGGGGTAAAAAAGAAACCCTTATTACCAAGGGTTTGAAGTGGTGCCCCGCCTGGGACTCGAACCCAGGACGCCCTGATTAAGAGTCAGGTGCTCTGGCCAACTGAGCTAGCGGGGCAGGAATATGGTAGCGGCGACTGGACTTGAACCAGTGACAACACGGGTATGAACCGTGCGCTCTAGCCAGCTGAGCTACGCCGCCATGGTTGCGGGAGCAGGACTTGAACCTGCAGCCTCCGGGTTATGAGCCCGACGAGCTACCAATTGCTCCATCCCGCGTCAGCAAGGTTCATTATACCCACGATGATTCTAAAAGTCAAGGCTTACACGCACGTTTATTCTCAGTATCCCGCATCACACTAGCTATTGCTTACTGTTACGCGGTTAGACGCGCTCTTGGATGCCGAAGTAATCCAATTACGATACCCCAGTGAAGTACTGTCAATAGCACCCAAGAATACTTTACAAGGAAAAACAAGGAACCGTAGCGAAATGAGTAACGTAAATGGGGTGATGTAGTTGGTTTCCAAGACATACCTTAACGAGATCATTGATGGCAAGTTTCTCGAAAGATTGCTCAGGTCCTTTAGCCTTGCTACTGGTTTGGGTGCAGAGATCATTGATCACGAAGGCGTCCCTATCGTCCAAAAACCTAGTACTAACGATTGTCATTTCTGCCAGTTAGTACGCGCCACAGAAGAGGGAAACCAGCGTTGCCTTACCGCCTTCCGAAAAGGCGGCTACCAGGCGAATATGCTCGGTGAACCATACATTTTTCGTTGTCATGCTGGACTAATTGAATGGGTTGCTCCAATCACCATCGACGATATCCACGTAGCCTCCATTACCTGTGGGCAAGTAGTCATGTGGAATCTAGATGATATCGCATATGAGGAGTTGATCAGCCGTACCAAAGATCTGCCTATAGAACGCTCCGAGTTAATGGAAGCCGCTAAGAACCTTCGGGTCGTCTCTGGCCCCAATGTACAAGCCGCAGCGGATCTTCTTTTTGCCGTGGCCAACCAAATTATGCAAAGCAGTGCCATCACTCTAAAACAACGGCGCGAAATACATCACCATCAAGCTCGCCTATCAGAGGTCATCCATGAACAAAAGCAAATGGAAGAAACCCTACAAAAGCTGCAAGGTAGAGCACAGCAGAATATTTATCCCTTCGAAAAGGAAAAAGAGTTGCTTGGTGCGGTACGGTTCGGAGATCGAGTGCGAGCAAGGGAAATACTTAATGAGATCTTAGGAAACATCCTCTTCGTAAATGCTGGTAACCCCGAAGTTGTCAAAGCAAGGATTTTAGAGCTGCTGATAATGCTATCAAGGGCCGCCGTTGAGGCCGGTGCTAGCTTGCAGACCCTACTCACGTTAAACTGCCATCATCTACAGCAAATACAAGAGATTGAACCCATTGAGGAACTATGTACGTGGATCGTTCGGGTTCTTGATCAGTTCCTGGACGTAATCTATGAGACAAGGAATGTAACGACAGCAAAATCCCTGCAAAACGCAATTGAGTACATTAACGAAAACCATGCCGAGGACCTGTCTTTGGAAGTCGTAGCTCAAGCTGTGGAACTTAGCCCATACTATCTAAGCCATCTATTTAGCGATGAATTGGGAATCACCTTCTTGAACTACCTCACTAGGGTACGAATGGAAAAGGCAAAATCGTTACTTTTGAACACAAATATGACCGTTCAGGAAATCGCCTACGAAGTTGGATACAATGACCCAAGTTATTTCACGAAGGTATTTAAGAAACTAGAAGGAAGGACTCCTACCCAATACAGGAGTTAATGGTGGTGCCGGGGGCGGGAATCGAACCCGCACGGCCTAAATGGCCAAAGGATTTTAAGTCCTTCGCGTCTGCCAATTCCACCACCCCGGCATGCGAAACTACCGACGAGACATATTGTACTATAGCAATACGAAATCGTCAATAACCCGAGAAAACATGATCGGGACTTACCTTCTACCTTGTAACCAAAGTAGAGCACCTAGCATAATATCATTGGTACTAATCTGGACCTCCTCCACTTCAAAATGCTGCATTACTGCCCGTAGAATAATGGCACCACTGAAGATGATATCCGCCCTTTCACGGGGTAGACCAGGAAGGGCCGTTCTTTCTGATACTGTCAGCCGGGCCAATCGATTGATCCACTTATTCAGTGCCCCTTCGGTAAGGAAACTGCCATGAATCATCTTAGAATCAAATTCCCTTAGACCCAGTTCCATACTTACTAAGGTGGTGGCTGTACCACCCACTACCACCAGCGGATTCTTGGATTGGGGAAGCTCTATTAGCATGGCCATCACCTGCCGTACTGCTTGGTCTATCTCGTCGGATGTAGGCAGATCACCGGAGAGGTAAGCCTCATGGAGGCGCACTGCACCGATGTCTATGCTGGTAAAGTGTTCATCTAAAACAAACTCAGTGCTGCCTCCTCCAATATCCACAAGATTTGGTTTGGGAAAAGCTCCGTAGGTAGCACCTGTATAGCTCCATTTTGCTTCCTCCTTGCCACTGAGGATCCTGATCCTTCGCTTGGTTGCTTGCTGAACACACCTACAGAATTCCTCTTGATTATCTGCTGAACGAACCCCGCTAGTGGCGAAGATGACTACCTTTTGGACTCTAGATTCCTCAGTTACCTTAAGAAACTCCTGGATAACTTTGATTGTTCTTGACATCGCATCATTTGTGAGTCTGCCTTCCTGTAAGCCTTCTCCTATCCGAGGGTATCGAATATCCTCATGAATGGGCCGCACATTACAGAGGTTTTCGGCAATTAGGAGCCGAGTTGAATTGGTTCCGATTCCTATGCTGGCAGAACGTGTTGGGGAGCAAGATTTGCACTTAATTAGTTCCCATACCCTTCTACCCACGGGGTTCTCCCCTCCGGCTAGGAAATGAGCTAAGTGGGCGTGCAAGCATTTGACCCCGGGACCTCTAATCCCAGCTATCCCGGAGTCTTTGAGAACAACGTATTGGTCGGGATGCCTTTCTAAGAGAGTCTCCCATTCCTTTGGACTAAGCAATGACTGCCGTAGGGTACTATAGTCCTCATGTGCCTTCTCTAAGGCCTTGGCAAAATCCGTATTACTAGCCGCTAGCTCTGTCAATTGGGCTATCATTCCTGTACTCTCTAGGCGGCTTACTTCCTTAACAAGATGGGGACAGGTAAGCCAATAAGTAGTAGGAAAGACTTGGCCTGGGCCTAGCATTGGCTTGGTGATTACCACTTGGGGGCAGTCAAACTCGCAACGTCGCACGATACTGTGGAGTCCCCTCGGATGCCTACCCAGCTGCCATTTGATGGTCTCAAAGTCACGCTTTTGCATTTTGCCCTCCATTCAAACAAAAAACTGCCGAAAGGCTTGTCCGAAACAAACCAAAACTCGGCAGTAATATCATCGCAAGTAGAACCCAAGTGGGTTAGAAGTTTCGTCCACCACCCCGTCCGCCGCGCTTGGAATCAGTGGCCCTTTTGAGGTCACTTTGGCGTTTATCACTGTCCTTTAGGAATTTGCTCAGCCTATCCTCGAATACCTTTTGGTCTTGTCTTGAATGACGTCGGGGGGTTTCTTCGACGCGCCTGAGTGAAAGCCCGATCTTCCCATTTTCAACATTGATTACTTTTACCTTGACAACCTGTTCTTCTTGTAGAAAGTCTTTGATGTCCTTCACGTAAGCATCGGCTACTTCAGAAATATGGATTAATCCCGTTTTCCCATTACCAAGTTCCACAAAAGCACCGAAATTAGTAATGCCCGTGACTTTCCCTTCGACGACGCTACCCACTTCAATTGCCATGCTAAAATAAATTCCTCCTCATAGATTTTGGCCATAGTGGGCATACACTAGGCTCCATATTAATTATAATGGGATCCTCCAAGGTGTGTCAATAGACCCACAAAGAGTCGGTCTGGGTATTCCCATGGTCCCCGTAGTAAATGTCTTCACCTGTTGTCTTGATGGCGAATTACAGAGTATACACCCCATCACGCATTGGCTAGTCCTGCCTAATGCCAGATGTCTAGTAACATGTGGGATTACTCATCGCTTTCTAAGGGATCTGCAATACGATAGACTGTCTCCCCTGGCTTAACCAATCCAAGTTCACGCCGGGCAATCTCTTCCACAGTCTCATCATCCTCAAGTAAGGCGATCTCATCTAAAAGAACACCATTACGCAGGCCCATCACATGGATTTCATGCTCAATCCGCTCAATTTCTGCGCGAAGATGACGGATCTTGGCATAATTCCTGATAAAACTGGACGCCAAAATCCCCAACAGCAGCAAAACCAACACCACCAGAAAGAACCTTGGCTTGATGCGTATCTTGGCCATCCCCTTATCCGTTGGTAAAATCCCCTGATTTCTATACAAAGCCCGTCCACCCTCACTTGGCTGTCGTAGGGTATTCCTTCTCCGTTCCCCTACGTAATCCCTGCTTACCTTCTAGACCCGGATTCGAAATAATTTAGGTAGGCGGAATCTCGCCTTGGGCAGGCTAAAACGAAAACGTCCACAAAAGCCGCGTAGCCATCTAGGACGACGAAACACTATCAGTCTACCACTAAATAGCGCATAAATCAGTCGTGGCACCAGCGTAACAAGGAAAGTTACTAGTCTACTTACAAACAGGGTAAATCGCCATAGAACATTAAAAACAGTGAGTAATACTCTAATCACAATCTTACTCAGAAGCCACCAGTATAGCACCAGGCCCAAGAGCAGCCCAACGAGGGAATATAGCCTAAGCTCACCCCAGTTTGCCACCAGCAGAAAAAACAATGCGATCGGCGTAACTAATAGCCAGAATAAGCAATCGGTAATCCAGGTGATGGCCTTTCCGGGTTTGCAGAGTCCCCTCAGCACCCGATACCAATCGAAAAGCAATCCCAAGGCTGCACCACCAAGGATAATGATAGTAATTGCATAGGCCTGATCAGCTAATGATTGCACAGCATTGCCTCCTCAAGAAGCTGCTTCAGCGAAAGAGTCTGCCTAGAAAGGATTTCCCCTTACTTGCAGAATGATCAGGAACGTATTCTACCGTCGTGACTAATCCTTGCACCATTAGATTACCACTTTCCAGGTTTAGTTCCTTAATATTGAGATCCTCACCCTTAATAAGCATGTTACCGTTGTCGGTTCCTATCGTAATCTCGTTTTCATCAAAACTATCCACGTTGGTTACACCCTCAACCAAAAGCACTTCTCTATTCCTGAGAATGAACTGATGTTTTTTCCTTACCTGCGTCTGCGTTTTTTTATCCTCCATTGTCGACAACCCTCCTAGGTCCAGGTAAATTGTGCCGTTAAATAATATGCTGTCCCTAGGAAATATATGCAAGATGTCCACCTGCTGAATTGTACTAGTCCATGGAGGATTGATGAAAGGGCGGCAAGTTACAGTCCGCCCTGAAGAGGGTTAGTCCCAAAGTTTTTTGATTTCTATATCTTTGAAGAAGAAGTCTACGATCTCCTGTGGAGTATAGCCGTCCTTTGCCAGTTTGTATGCATCCCACTGGCTCAGCCCCACCCCATGGCCGAAGCCCTTGCCTGCAATCATAAGTTTACCGTCTTGAACTCGAAACTCGTTAACAAGAGCGGACTTCATTTCCATAGCCCCTACTGCAATGCGGAAGTCATTTCCGGGAATCGTGGTCTTCTTGCCATTGGAATGGGTTACCTCAACGGCGGTTACCCGTCCGGTGTTCCCCTTTTCCTTAATCTTGACATCTTCAATAGGTCCACTTACTCCGGCGTCTGCCAACTTTTCCTGTAGAGTCACCAGATCAATCTCCGTCGTCCATGACTTCACATCTTCAGGCGCGTATTCATTCGTGGGAATCCTGACACTCTTAATGTACGCCGGTTCAGGTTCAGGATAGTTTAGTCCCTCCTTGGCGGTAGCCGTGATTCCGCCACTATAGGAATGGAACCAAGCCCTGACATACCTATCATTAAAGGTCATCACTTGTCCCCGGGTGGAATTCACTGCTTCCTCAATAGTTGGTGTAATATTGTCCGCATTATATGCTTGAGCTTCCTCCTCGTTCGTTGTTACATCGGTTCCATACTTATCTTTTGCTCCACCTTGACTCATGTAATGCATGGTAAAACTACGGGCTAGAATTGCCTGTGCGGCGTAGGCCTCCTTAGGCCAATTTGGTTTCATCTCACCGGCCACAACCCCCATGATGTACTCTTCAATGGGCATGGTCTCCGTCTTTCCAGTTCGATGAAAGTATACCGACACCTCAGGCTCCTGATCGAATTTCTGAGCACGATCGTCTGGCTGCTTGGGTGATGAGCTCATCAGTAAATAGACAGTACCGGCAATTAGGAGCAGACTAGCCATTTGTAGAGCTTTTTTCCAATAACCTTCCATTTGGTACCCCCCTTTTTGACTATACAAGGTTATTTTCCCATGAAAGTACCAAAATATGCAGCAAAAAACTCCGAAACAACGTTGGCTAGCAGGATTTGGGAAGTGGATGGCGAATAAGTTACCGAAGCGCTAGTACTTCAAGGAGGGACAAGGATGAATAAAGGTGAATTAGTCGCAAGTGTTACAGAGAAAACCGGATTAACCAAAAAGGCCGCTTCTGACGCCGTTGAAGCTGTTCTTAGCTCCATCGGTGAAGCGTTGGCTAGTGGTGAGAAGGTAACCTTGGTTGGTTTTGGTACCTTTGAGGTTAGGGATCGTGCCGCCCGTAAGGGTGTTAATCCCGCAACAGGTGAACCAATTGACATTCCTGCGACTAAAGTTCCAGCATTCAAGGCTGGTAAACTACTTAAGGATGCCGTATCTGGCAAATAAGTACCTTTCCTAGGGGGGCTAGTTGCCCCCTTATTTTTCGTTTTCTTTGGCTTTTTCCCAGAATATATCCATTTCTGCTAAGGACATATCGCTGAGGGATTTTCCTGATTGAGCAGCTTGGGCTTCCATCGATAGAAAACGCTCTTGGAATTTGTCTACAGTATGAGCCAAGGCGATCTCTGGATCAATGTCCAGGAATCGACCGAGATTGACCAAGGCAAACAGTACGTCCCCAAATTCCGCTTGAACTTCTTCCTTATTGGCATTACCCAAGGCAACAATAAGCTCACCCATTTCCTCAAACACCTTACCCGCTGGACCGTATACATTAGGCCAGTCGAAGCCCAGAGTCCGGGCGGACTCCTGTATGTTTTGGGCCTTACGTAACGCCGAACGACTGGTGTTCTGCGGTTTTTCCCTTTGCTTAATCTCTTCCCAGTTTCTGAGGACTGTTTCGACATTGTCGGCAGATATCGCACCGAAGACATGGGGATGACGTCGCATCATTTTCGTCGTAATCCCTTTGACCACATCATCAATGTTGAAATACCCCGCTGCGGCAGCCAGTTCCGCGTGAAAGACAATCTGTAGTAAAACATCACCTAATTCCTCACAGAGGTTATCCATATCACCACTGTCAATGGCCCCAATAATCTCCTCGGTCTCCTCTAAAAGATACTTCTTTAGGGAATGGTGATCCTGTTTGCGGTCCCACGGGCAACCCTCCGGGCTCAAAAGTCGTTTCATCACTGCTACAAGATCGGCCAAATCATAGTAGGTTCCCGTACTAACCTTCGGTAGGTACACCGAAGTCAGGTGATCTAGCCACTCAAGGTTATCCAATTTATAAAGGGGGATCCGCTCAATCATTTCAATTTCAGGTATCCCCGCCCCTCGGATTACTACGATTTCATGTTCATCGGGATAGATATCCATAAGACGGATTTTCAAGTCCGATGCAACCAAACGATCGTATACTTGCATAATCAAGTAGCCCTGATTAGGCCGGAAATTCTGCCGCTTTGCCGTTAGGGCATTGACCAACCGCACTTCATCCCCAGTAACCTGCAACGCAGGCCAGATCACATCGGTAAAACTCATACTGGGAATCACCTTGGTAGGTACTTGCCGTTCTCTGGCTTCTTCTAGAAGCAGTTCCACCGTTTGCTCTCCAATAAGAGGATGACCGGGAACCGCATAGGTCACATCCTCCTCTTTCAGAAGACAGGTGACAATATGTTGGTAGACATCGTCAAAACAGTCCTGAGATTCATATACTGCGTCAAATGTATTAAACTTAATACCCTTTTCCTCTAGTGATCTGGCGGTGGGATGTACCGCTGTTCTCAGCCATAGGTTTTTCGCTGATTGCAGTGCTTCCCAAGCCTCAACGGATAGCTGTCCCAAGGTGCCTGGCCCAAGGCCCACGATAACGATCATAACCCTCTTCCTCCCCAGCAAGATGGCTTGTCCAACAAATACTCCTTCAGCTTTCCATTTGTCTTCCCAGAAATCCTGCCGCAGTCTTGACTAGTTTTAGCTCAACCTCACCCACCGGCTCCCCTACAGTTGCCGAGGCGATAATCACCACTCCGACCGGATCACCCCCTGCGATAATCGAGGCGGCAGCCATGGTGCTAACCTGCCAATCACTCTCCTCACCCTCTACAAGGTCCAGTTCCTCATCAAAGCCAGGTCCTGCAAGGATCGCAGCGCGTTGTTCCATAATCCTTTCCAGCTGCTTGGTCACATGATTGTCCTTCAGGTGCCCAGACATGGGGCCCGCTACTGCAATCACCACGTCACGGTCCGCAATGACAGCTATTTTATCAGTATTTTCGTACAGCGAATCCACATACTCCTGGGCAAAGCTACCCAACTCTGCTACTGGGGAGTATTTCTTAAGAATGACCTCCCCGGTCCGATCGACGTAGATCTCCAAGGGATCCCCCTCGCGAATTCGTAGGGTTCTTCTGATCTCTTTAGGAATCACCACCCGCCCAAGATCATCTATCCTTCTTACGATACCCGTTGCTTTCATTGGTTAACCTCCTCAACCAAGTCACAGATTTTCTGTTGCTGCCCTGGGGTTTGCCATAGCCTTCCAAACGATAGTATACACGAAGTACAGACTCCTTATTCCTTACTCACCACTGGCCCGAGGTAGAGAATCTCTAATGTTCATACAGATTCTTGTAACCACCTCTAGCAATTCGTCCTGATTAAGCCCCGGCCTGATCCTGATCAAAGGTGAATTACCATGGACCACAGTAACCTTTCCTCTGAACTCCTCAACGCAAGCCCGCAGACAATCAGCAGGAATCTGCACATCCGGAAGAAACCTAAACACTACATGACGTGCCTCCTGGGCAATGGAGTCCACTCCGATCTTTTGGGCAATCGCCTTGATCAGAGCAACCTTAAGTAACTTACCTACCGACGGTGTCACCGGCCCATACCGATCCTCAAGCTCTACGGTAAACTCATCTATATCACTTTGGCTTTTGAGTCTGGCGATACGTTTATAGATCTCAACTTTCTGGCGGGAGTCGTTGATGTACTCATCATCAATGTAGGCATCCACCGCAAGGTCAAGCACTGGCTCGTGGGGTTCCTCTTCTATCTCACCGGAAAGCTCCGTAATTGACTCCTCAAGTAAACGACAGTATAGTTCAAACCCAACAGAAGCGATGAAACCATGCTGTTCTGCTCCTAGAATGTTCCCCGCCCCCCGAATCTCCAAATCCCGCATGGCGATCCGAAAGCCAGATCCAAGATCCGTAAACTCCTTAATCGCTTGGAGACGTTTCTCCGCATCTTCTGTCAACACCTGGTCCTTTCGGTAACAACAGTAGGCATACGCGATTCGATTGGATCGTCCCACCCGGCCTCGAAGCTGGTAGAGCTGAGAAAGGCCAAATTTGTCGGCATCATAGATAATCAGCGTATTAACATTGGGGATATCCATACCCGTTTCGATAATCGTCGTACAAACCAACACATCGTATAGCCCATTCATGAAATCAAGCATTACCTGTTCTAGTTCCCGTTCCCCCATCTGCCCGTGGGCCACTGCAATGGAGACCTCGGGGATCAACCGGCTTAGCTGTTCGGCAATTCGTTCAATCCCCTGTACCCGGTTAAAGACAAAATAGACCTGTCCGCCCCGCGCCTTTTCTCGTAAAATGGCATCTCTAATGGTATCTTCATTGTACTCCACAATATAGGTTCGAATCGGATAGCGATCCTCAGGCGGAGTCTCAATCACACTCATATCCCGGACACCAACCAAGGCCATGTGCAAGGTCCTCGGTATTGGTGTAGCAGATAAAGTAAGAACATCTATACTCTTACGCAGCTGCTTGAGCTTCTCTTTCTGCTTAACACCAAAGCGTTGTTCCTCATCAATAATAACAAGTCCTAAATTCTTAAATTGGACATCCTTGGATAGCAGACGATGCGTGCCAATGACAATGTCCACACTACCATCCTTAAGACCTTTGATGGTGCCTCCTTGCTTGCTTGCGCTCTCAAACCGACTCAGCACCTTCACAGTCACTGGAAACTTGGCTAGCCTAGCGGTAACTGTTCGGTAGTGCTGTTGGGCGAGAATAGTCGTGGGAACCAACATCGCCACTTGAAATCCATCCATCACTGCCTTGAAGGCGGCCCGTAGTGCAACCTCTGTTTTCCCATAGCCCACGTCTCCACAAAGCAGTCGATCCATGGGTCTAGGCTTTTCCATATCGTCTTTTACTTCCTTAGCCGCTTTAAGTTGATCCGGAGTCTCCTCAAACTCAAAGGCATCCTCAAATTCCCGCTGCCATACAGTATCTGGAGAGAAGGCATTTCCCTTAACCGTTTCCCGGGCCGCATAGAGTTCCAGTAGATCCTTTGCGACCTCTCGGACGGATTCTTTTACCTTCCGTTTCACCTTGGACCATTCAGAACCACCTAGTTTGTTAACCTTTGGACTAACTTCATCACTGCCCCCGACATACTTCTGTAACAAGCTAACTTGATCAACCGGGACGTATAGTACATCTTCTCCGGCATATTTAACAACTAAATAGTCTTTATGGACACCGCTAACACCTATGGTCTTTACACCAGTATATTTGCCAATACCATGATTGACATGAACAACATAATCCCCTTCGTTGAGTTCATTCCAGTCGCGGATCCGCGTGCCCTTAGGACCCCGCGTGCCCCGAACCTTTTGCTTTGCTTTGCCTTGGATTTCCGCATCACTAAGTACCAATAGCCGCGTCAGGGGTAAATCAAAACCTGCCTCAAGATAACCACTTGTAACAATCACGTTCCCCGGCCGAATCTCATCCTCCGGTCGCAGCACGAAGCGGGCGGGAATCCCCTCTTCAATCAGCCACTCGGTCATCCGCTTAGCTCGACCTTCCGATGAAAGAGCGAGCAAAATGGAGAACCCCTCTCGTTTTGCTCGCTCCAACTCCTGGGTCAATAATTTGATCTTACCGTGAAACACATCAGGCAAGCGAGAGGAAACGTTTATTGACTGAGTAGGTGACATCCCAGGTACTCGATGGGCTAATGTAGAGAAGTATACGACACGCCCGTGTTGAAATCGTTCAAACAGATCAGTCCAAGGACAGAACATCCTAGCCTCCGCTGGCAGCGCCCTTCCTTTGGCAAGACCATCTACGTGCTGCTCCATGTATTCTTTCTCAATGGTTTCCATACTCTCGTAGACACGGCTTGGTTCATCCAAAATACAGATCTTCTTCGAGAAGTAATCCAACAAAGTAGCCTGATTCGGGTAAAAGTAAGGTTGGTACTGCTCCAGGGACGAATCATAAACTCGGTTCTCAATGTACTCAATATGGCGCGCTACCGTCTGTCTTAATGTATCCGCGGTTGACTCCTTTGCTCTGCTTAAGCGTAAGGCCTGCTCAGAAACTGCCTTGTTAATCTCGATCAACGCATCCTTTTTCAATCGATCCGGCATGAAAAACTCGCGGGCCGGAGTGATATACACCGTTTGGTGGCGTTTGTATGAACGCTGATCAATTTGATCAAACTCTCGGATTGAGTCGATCTCATCATCAAACAGCTCAATCCTGACCGGATTGGAGAATGTGGGGCAAAAGATATCAATGATGCCACCCCTTAAGGAAAACTGCCCGGGGTCTTCAACCAAGTCCACCCTCTGGTAGCCACCAGCAATAAGTTTCTCGATAAGCTTATCTAGGTCAATCGCTTCACCCTGTGTTAGATTCTCGCAATAGGAACGAAAGACTTGGGGAGGCAATAGATAACGGGACAGCGCCTCAACAGGGGCAACAATAATTGATGTCTCTTGACACAGTAATTTACCAAGTACCGCCATCCGCATCGCGCGCAGTTCCGGTTCCGTAACCACCGATTCGTGGGGCATTGTGGATATTGCGGGAAACAATGCCACCCGGTTCGATGTGACAATATTCTCCAAAGTCAAATATATCTGTTCAGCATGGTAGTGGTCTGGAGTGACTACCAAGAACGAAACGCCACTGCCCCTTTGAAGCAGCGCCTGGAACATTGCGGCAATACCTATCACTTTTGATGAACCCGATGCCCCAATAACCATGGTCTCCTTGGAGCCCTTTTGCACCGCTTCGATCACCGGGGCAAACTCTATAGATCTGGATACCACATGTGATAGTCCAGTTAAAGCCACACTGGCTCCTCCTCGTATAATCAATATGTCTATCCGTTATACTTATTCATTGCGGTCTCGATGCCTTCTTTCAACCAACACGACAAGCCCAAAACAGCCTTATCCAGTGCGGGTATAAAAAAGTCAGCCCACTCCCCTTGAGAGGGTTCAGATAATACAAAGTCCCGTCCGACCATTCCTTCGGGAACTGGGCCTATGCCGATCCTTAGACGAGGAAAATCCGACGTTCCCAATGCCTCTATAATCGACTGCAGTCCCCGATGCGACCCAGCACGGCCCTGGGCTCGTAACCGAATGCGACCCGCAGTCAAATCTAGGTCATCATAGACAACAAGCAGCTGCTCCGGCTCTATTCGACGGTTTTTGCACAGACTTAAAACCGACTCTCCACTATTATTCATATAGGTCGTCGGCTTCAACATCAGAAACTTGGTTCCGTTTAGATCTCCTTCGGCCCACCGACCGGAATAACCCCTCCGGTGTATCCGTATACCAACTTCATTGGCCAATTGATCTAAAACTAAAAAGCCCATATTGTGCCTGGTTTTTGCATACTTCTCCCCAGGGTTTCCTAGCCCAACAATGTACTTCATAACGGTTAGTCTTTAGCGCAACGGCTAATTAGCCGTATGCGACCTAACCCTGCACATATCCATGCGCAGGGCTGCCTCCTTACTTAGTCTATGAGTAGAACAAGTCACTAGTGACATTATTCCTCTGTTTCATCATCCTCGGCAGCTTCAACCCCTTCAGCTGCGTCAGCTTCCTCAACATCCTCGTCTTCCTCGTCCTCAACATCCTCGTCCTCAACTTCCTCTTGACTAGGTGCCACGACTGTAACTACCGTTTCATCTAAATCAGTTACATACTTAGCGCCCGACAATTCGTCTAGATCGGCCACAGTAATGATATCGCCAATGGAAAGTCCAGCCACACTTACATTGACTTGATCCGGAATTTGTGTCGGCAGACACTCAATTTCTACTTCCCGCAGAATATGGGAGATAATGCCGCCATCACCGGTAATACCTGTACCTTCATCAACCAACACAATCTCGACGGAAGTCTTGATTTCCTCATCTAGTGCTACCTCATGGAAATCCACATGCACAACATCACCGCGAACTGGATCCACTTGAACCTCTTTAAGCAGTGAAGGCCGAGACTGTACCTGATCGTCAACGGAAACTTCTAGGTTTACCAACTGACCAACGCCCGTATCAGCAAGAAACCGGTTGAATTCACCGTTATCTAGGGTAACCATCATATTCTCTTTACCCTTACCATAGATAATCCCAGGAACACGTCCCATACGGCGGAATTGTCTTGAGGCGCCTTTCCCGGTCTTAGCACGCGTCTGTGCGGTAAGAACCACACCTACCATAGTAAATTACCTCCCTAAATATGCAACGGACACACGCCCGCTTAGTATATCCTAGAAACGTTCACCATATTATATCATTGGGGCATAGGCTGGTCAATAGCCACATCGGGCGCAAGCCCCGTCTTTAGGTTTTAACACCATGATTATTCAGGAGCAACCAAAATAAAAAACATAGGGAATTGGCGCAAATATGCGCCTTTTTTATTCCAAATAATACTTGCAAAAGGATCCTTTTGGGTGTATAATTAATGGTGTTAAATGGTGTTACTAAGGAGGGTAACTTGTGGCATTCTTCCTTAAAAAAACAAACCTCAAAAGGGGTGTCTATCTGCAGATCTATGAGTCCTTCTACGACCGTAGCAAAAAAGGAACGGCTCACAAATCTTACAAGGCCGTT
>Ga0172382_10004843_pt1 | contig 20394 bp, 19 predicted proteins | sample Leawel138RmetaG_FD_122245 | JGI IMG/M metagenome (GOLD analysis project Ga0172382, IMG submission 122245) | Leachate microbial communities from a municipal landfill in Southern Ontario, Canada - Leachate well 138R metaG | ecosystem: Engineered > Solid waste > Landfill > Unclassified | place... | reverse complement strand
TTCGGGGCGGGAAGCGCTCTATCTGGAAGAAGCGCTCGACTTTGACCTGCTGGGTTATTTCCCCATGCATTCCCTGGAAAAATTTCTGGACTACATCGGAGCGAGCGTATCGCGGCCGCCCACCATCAAGTTGCAGGTGTCGAATTTCGAGACGCGGTGCAATTTGATCCGCGAGGGGGTGGGTATCGGTGTCGTGCCCGAACGGATTGCGGCCAACTACCTGAGCAGCATGGGTCTGGAGCTGATCAGGCTGAAAGACGATTGGGCAGAGCGGCATTTCTTCATTTGTGTGCATGAGCTGGCGGAATGCACGCCGCCCTGCCGCGAACTGCTGGACTTTCTGCGCCCGGCAGCCCGGCGCGACTGATTCCCGGCTGGGATTCCGGCCTCTTGAAGCCGTGCCGGCTGTTTCCGCGTCGGGATAAACAACGCTCATTTTCCGTTTGTGCAATCCTCGCAGGATGATGCTGGCATAGAGTTAAGGCATATCAACAACCAGACGTCCAGTCCATGTCCGCCACAACCTTCTCCCAAGCCTTGCTCGATCCCCGTGCAGTCGCCCTGGTGGGCGCCTCAGGTGACGTTGCGAAGAATACTGCCCGGCCGATGCGATTCATGCGCAAGCATGGCTATGCTGGCCGCATCTACCCCGTCAATCCGTCGCGCAGCGAGATTCTTGGGGAACCCGCCTTCCCGGACCTGCGATCCCTGCCGGAGCCTGTGGATCATGTGTTCATCATGGTGCCGGGCGAGCGCGTGGCCGGCCTGCTGCCCGATTGTGCGCAGGCCGGAGCCAGGATCGTGACCATATATTCGGATGGATTCGGCGAGAAGGACGAGGCCGGCCGGCAGCGGCAGGAGGATCTGGTCAGACAGGCCGGCGATCTGGGCTTGCGGCTGCTCGGTCCCAACAGCATCGGGCTGGCGAATGCCCATTCGGGCGCCGTCCTGTCGGTGAATGCCGTCTTTGAAGCGGACGTGCTGCTCAAGGGCACGGCCAGCATTGTGTCGCAAAGCGGTTCCATGATGGGGTCGCTGCTGTCGCGGGCGGCAGCGCGGGGCGTCGGTTTCTCCAAGTCCGTTTCGGTGGGGAACGAGAGCGATATCTCCGTCGGTGAAGTCGTCGATGCGCTGGTCGATGACCCGCAGACCGAAGTGATCCTGCTGTTCCTGGAAACGATACGCTGCGCCGACAAGCTCTCGGCCGCCCTCAGGCGGGCTTACGAGGCGGGCAAGCCTGTCGTGGCCTACAAGCTGGGCCGCTCGGCCCAGGCCGATGAGCTGTCGCAGTCGCATACCGGCGCGATCGCGGGCAGCGATTCGGCCATCGACGCCTTCTTCGTCGCACATGGCGTGATTCGCGTCATGATGCTCGAAACATTGTTCGAGATTGTGCCGCTACTGCAGCGCTATGGAAGAAAGGCGCAGACCGTCCGTGCCCGTGCCCCCCGCGTGGCCGTCATCACGACCACGGGCGGCGGCGCGGCGACCGTCGTCGACAATCTGGGTGTGCAAGGCGTCGAGGCTGTGGTTCCGCCTGATGATTTCGTTGCGCACATGGCCGGGCGCGGCCTGAACATCAAGCCGGCACCGGTGATCGACCTGACGCTTGCGGCTACCAGCGCCCAGTACAAGGATCTGCTGGAACAGCTGCTCATCGCGCCCTGGTGCGATGCCGTGCTGAGCGTGGTGGGGTCCTCCGCCCAATTCCATCCGCAGCTGGCGGTGCGGCCGCTGGTCGAGGCAGACAAGCCTGGGGACAAGCCGCTGGCGGCATTCCTGGCGCCGGATGCGCCTGAATCCCTGCGTCTGTTGCAGGAGGCGGGTGTCGCGGCCTTCCGCACGCCCGAGTCCTGCGCCGATGCCCTGTCGACCTTCCTGCGCCGTGAGGCGCCGCGTGCCGTCGCCGGCGGGCAGTCCGCCGTCCATTGGCCCGACGGTCTGCCTCGCAGCGGCATGCTGTCGGAATACGAAGCCGGCAAGGTGTTTTCGGCGCTGGGCGTCGCCATGCCGCCTTCCGTCCTGCTGTCCGGAGATGAACGCAGCCATGGCCTGGATTACCCCGTCGTGGCGAAGATCTGTTCGCGCGACATCCCGCACAAGACCGAAGCCGGCGGCGTTCGGGTCGGCATCCGCAGCGACCAGGAGCTGGATGAGGCCATCGCGTCCATGACCGTATCGGCAGCGGCGCATTCCCCGGAGGCACAGATCGACGGAGTGCTTGTGCAGGGCATGGAAGACAGGCTGCTGGAATTGATCGTGGGCTATCGCCGCGACCCGGCTGTCGGTCCGTCCATCATGCTGGGAGCGGGTGGCATCACCGCCGAGATTCTCAAAGACTTTTCCGTGCGGGTGGCCCCGGTCGACGAAGCCACGGCATGGGAAATGATCGAGGAAGTCTCGATGACGCAGTTGATCCGCGGATACAGGGGGTTGCCGGAAGGGGACTGCAAGGCACTGGCCCGCTTGATCGTCAACCTTTCCCGGTTGGCGCTGGTGGAAGGCGTCACCATCGAGGAAGCGGAGATCAACCCTGTTTTCGTCAGCAGCGAGGGCGCCGTCGCCGTGGATGGGCTGATTCGCCTGTCGTGAGCCCGCGCCCGAGCACTGGGCCCGTTTCAAATTCATTTTCAAGGAAGCGAACCGTATGGATTTCAATCTCACCCCCGAACAGCAGGAGTTCCAGTCGTCCGTCCTGCGATTTTCTCAGAAGCATCTGCAGAACGGCGCGCTGGAACGCGCCCATTCGCTCGACTATCCCTGGGACGTGGCCCGTCTGATGGCTGAGCAAGGTCTGCTCGGCATCACGATCTCCGAAGAAGACGGCGGGATCGGCGGCTCACTGATGGATGCCGTCATCGCCATCGAAACCGTGGCTTCGGTCTGCCCGCGCAGCGCCGATGTCGTGCAGGCAGGCAACTTCGGCGCCATCCGCGTGCTGGCTGCTTATGGTTCGGCCTATCAGAAAGAACACTATCTCAAGCCACTGCTGGCTGGCGAGGCGTTGATTTCTGTCGGCATGACCGAGCCCGAAGCCGGTTCCGCCGTCACCGAGCTGAAGACCTCGGCAACCCGGGATGGCGATGGCTGGCGCATCAACGGTTCCAAGATATTCACGACCCATGGTCCTCATGCCAATTTCATTCTGACCTACGTGCGCTTCGGTCCTGGCACGGGCGGCATCGGCGCTGTGCTGATCGACACCAAGACGGAGGGCGTGAAGATGGGCAAGCGCTCCGCTTTCATGTCCGACGAGGAATGGGTCGAAATCTTCTTCGACAATGTTTTCATTCCTGATGAACTGGTGGTGCTGGGGGAAGGCGGTTTCAAGAAACTGATCGGCGGCTTCAACGTCGAGCGCATCGGCAATACTTCCCGCTCGCTGGCTCTGGGCCGCTACGCCTACGAGGAGGCCAAGGGCTGGGCGTCGCAGCGCAGGCAGTTCGGGCGGGAGCTGTGCGAGTTCCAGGGCATACAATGGAAGTTCGCAGACATGAAGATCAAGCTGGATGCGGCTCAGCTCCTGCTTTATCGCGCAGCAACCAACGCCGACACCGGCTTCCCTTCTGCGTCGGAGACCGCCATCGCAAAGGCCTATTGCAATCAGATCGGTTTCGACGTGGCGAACGAGGCTCTGCAGGTGATGGGCGGCATGGGCTACAGCCGCGAAAGCCTGGTGGAATATTGCGTGCGGCGCTGCCGCGGGTGGATGATTGCGGGTGGATCCATCGAGATCCTGAAGAACCGTATCGCCGAAAGCGTATTCGAGCGCAGCTTCCCGCAGCGCCCGCCCCGCCCCGCCACGGAAGCGCCGCGTTCCTGATCGCAAACCATAAAGCCGCAAACCTCGCTTCTGGGCGAGGTCAAGCGAGGTAACCTGGCGGATGAGGGGCGCTCTCGATAGAGGCATGACCTGTTTCATCGGGGCGCCGCAACCGCCTTCATCTGGAGAGACGCCCCATGTTGCTAGAAGAGATTTCCCAGTATGGTGCCCGGGATGCCGCCCGGGTCCTGCCGGACGAGGTGATGCATTACGCCAAGCGCGCCGTTCTGGACTGGTTCAGCGCGCTGTATCCCGGCACGCGTGTCGCGCCCTGCCTGCAATTGCTGGATGCGCATCGCGATGAGCTCGGCCTGGGGCGCTCCAGCCTGCCCGGCAGCGGCACGACGACACTGCCTGCGACGGCGGCCTGGATCAACGGCAGCGCATCGCATGCCGTCGAGTTCGACGACATCTTCCGCGATGCGGTCTATCACCCGGGATGTCCCACGGTGTCGGCGGCGCTGGCCATTGCCGAGCACAACGGTTCGAGCGGCCGCGATTTTCTGAACGCCGTGGTCGTGGGTTACGAGATATCCACCCGTATCGGCGCAGCAGTGCAGCCCTCTCACTACCGCTACTTTCACACGACCGGAACGGTGGGCTGCCTGGGGGCTGCGGCCGCTGTTGCCGCGCTTGGCGCTCCCGGCAATGCCGTCGTCATGCAGCATGCCCTGGCGACCGCGACCACCTTCGCGTCGGGGCTGCAACAGGCCTTCCGTTCCGACGCCATGACCAAAGCCCTGCATGCGGGCCATGCCGCCGCCGTGGGGGTTCGGGCAGGGCAGGGGGCGCGGTATGGCGTCACCGGCGTGCCCGATATTCTGGAAGGCGAGGTCGGCTTCGGGGCGGCCATGTCCGAGGGGCCCGACTGGGCGGTCGCAACGCGCGGTCTGGGCGAACAGTACAACATCATGGTGATCACGCAGAAGAACCATGGCTGCTGCGGGCATACCTTCGCCGCTATCGATGCTGCGCAGCTGCTCAGCAGAGAGCATGGCATCGATGTCGATCAGATTGAGTCCGTTCATGTCGCCACCTACCGCACGGCGGTGGACGTCACCGGCAATTTCAATCCCACTACGGCGTTCGAGGGGAAGTTCAGCCTGCCTTATGTCGTGGCGCATGCCCTGGTCCACGGGTCTGTCCGTCTCGATGCGTTTGGACCGGAGCGCCTGTCCGATGCGCGGGTGCGGGCGCTGATGTCGCGCCTGCAGCTCAGCGTCGATCCCGAACTGAGCGCAAGCTTTCCGCGCCAGCGGGCCGCGCGTGTGGAAATCGTGCTCAAGGATGGCCGTCGACTGACGCATTTTTCGCCTTACCGCAAGGGGGATCCGGAGGCGCTCCTGTCCGACGCTGAACTGAATGACAAGTTCGATGAGCTGGCCGGCCCGGTGTTGGGCAGGGAACGGACGGAACAGCTGCGCCGCCGCATCTGGGACCTGGAGAACATCGGCATCGGTGAGCTGAGCGCGGTGCTTTAACTCGCGGTCTTCAGCGCGCAGCTGTTTAGCGTGCTCGCTGTAGACGCCAAAGGCGCCGGAATCGCATTTGCGGCCCGGCGCCTTGTTTTTCATTTTGCGCGGGGCGGCGCCAGCCGGTTTCCGTCGCCCTCAGCCCAATTCCACCGCTTCTTCCAGCACGGGCCGCAGGTAGCTCATGAAGCGTTCAGGGTCTTCGCTCATGGGAAAGTGCCCCATGCCCTTCATGATCTGCCACTTCGAGCCGGCGATGGTGTTGCCAAGGTATTCCGTGTCTTCGGGCGTGCAGGAATAGTCGTACTCGCCGGTCAGCAGCCACAGCGGGCACTTGGCGGTGTCGATCTGCGCCACCCGGTCGCGGATGTCCCCGTCGGCAGTGTAGAAATGCAGGTCGCCCTTGAAGACGCCGGGGCCGCTCTGCATGTAGTGCCACAGGGTTTCCCAGCGATCCGCCTCGGGGGTCTCGGGACCGACCAGGCCGGACACGATGCCTGCGCACACTTCCCCGCCATGCACATCGCCCCGATGCAGCCAGTCGAGATTGTAGTAGGGCTCGACGTGAGCGCCCGATTGCAGGCCGATCGCGCCGCGGATGCTGTCAGCGTGGTTCAGGGCCAGATGCAGCACGATGCGCCCGCCGATCGAGCACCCCATCACCAAAGGCCGGTCGGCGCCGAGCGCAGCGCTGACTGTCAGGATGGTTTCGGCATAGTCGGCGGATGTCAGCTGGTAGCGTTCCTGCTGCCAGCCTTCCGGTGGCGAAGATTTCCCGTGCCAGGGCAGATCGAAAGAGATGACCCGGAACCGTTCGAGCACCCAGGGATCATTCATGATCCCCCGGTATTGGCGGGTATCGGATCCGGCGGTATGCAGGCAGACCAGGGGGGTGCCTTGTCCGGCTTCTTCGACATAGACACGATGGGGTTTGCCGAGCAGGTTCAGATTCAGGTAGCGGCCCAGTATGGGTTCGACATGTACGCTGCTCATTGTGCGGCCTCTTCTTTTGTGAGACGGATCGAGGCAAGCGCCTGCTTGAAGTACAGAATGTTGGACATGAATGGATGCAGAGTGCCTTCCATGCGCAGCCTGCGGAACTTGAGCATGGCGAACAGATCATGAAAGCCGGGGCGCGGCACGGCCTGCCAGAATTCCTGCCACGAGGATTCATCCGCCAGCAGGCTGAATGTCCATTCGGGCATTACGCTGGGGCCGGGCGTGACGGATGCGATCCGGCCTTCCCGTATGGCAATGACGTATTCCTGTTCACCCACGCGCAGCATGAAGGTGGTGTTCAAATGACGGCCGCGCCAAACCAGATGCGCATCGGCATTGACGTTTTCCGGCAGCATGCCGACGATGCGATCATGCAGGTTCATGACTGGACTCCCATGGCTTTGGAGGTTCGTGGAGAATGAAGGCTTCGGCCTTGTTCCCGGCGACGCGCGGATAGCGCTCGGCCACCTGCGGATCATGGCCAGGAACGATGTGGTCCTCGGTCTCGACCAGGCGAGCCAGGCGCCGATAGCCTTCCATCATTTCCCCGACATTGAAAATGCCGGGGAAGGGGTTGTCGGTCTGGTAGTTGCGATAGTAATGCAGGGCGTCCGATGCCAGGACGATCCACCCGCGCCGGGTGTGCACCCTGACGACCTGGAGCCCGGCGGTGTGGCCTCCGACCCGATACAGCTCGATGCCGGGATGCAGGGTGGCGTCGCCATCGTGGAACTGGACCTGCTCTGCGTAGACGCGCCTCAGTACGGTGGCGACGTCGTCCACAGAAAAGAAATTGCGGAGCGCCCTGTGGCACATGAACCGGCCCGTGGCATAGTTCATCTCGGCATCCTGCAGATGGACGCGGGCGCGCGGGAAGGCATCCACGTTGCCTGCGTGGTCATAATGCAGGTGGGTCAGTATCAGATCTTGTACGTCATCCGCGCGGATATCCATGGCTGCCAGGGCGTCGAGCGGTTCTTGCAGAAAGCTCCGCCCGCGCTGGCGTGACGAGCACGTGCTGAAACCCGTATCGACCAGTATCGTGCGCCCATTGCCGCGTATCAGCCAGAAATAGAAGTCCAGTGCCATCGGGCCGTCATGGACATCATGCATCAGGAAGTTTTCGGATGCGCGGCGCTCGACCGACGCATATCGGAGCGCAAAAACCTCGAATTCGGGAAGGGCAGCCATTTTTCAGCCTTTGTCCTATTGTTTCACCAAGGGGCACTGGCTTTCTGAAAGCGGCATGAACGCTTCGTCGCCCGGCACGGTCTTGATGATATCGTAGTAATCCCAGGGTTCCTTGGAGTCCTGGGGGCTTTTCACTGAAACCAGGTAGGTATCATGGATCAGCTTTCCATCTTCGCGCAAATAGGCGTTGCGCGCGAATGCATCGGAGATCTCCATTTCCTTCAGGGCCTTCATCACGTCCGCGACGTCGTCGCTCTCTGCTTTTTCGACCGCGCGCAGATAGTTGAGAACGGCGGAGTACTGCCCTGCCTGCAGCGCAGTGGGCATGCGGCCCGCTTCCTCATAGAAACGGCGGGAAAACTTGCGGGTTTCGTCGTCCATGTTCCAGTAGAAGGTTTCGGCGAACTTCATATTCTGCGCGGCATCCAGCCCCACACCATGCACGTCGGCAATGCTCATGAGCATGGCGACAATTTCCTGCGACCTCGTCAGGCCGAACTCGCCTGCCTGCTTGATCTTGTTCTGGAGGTCGGCACCTGCGCTCGCCAGGGCGACGCCGTCCGACTTGCTGACCTGGGCGGCGAGCAGATAGGCCGCGAAGTCAGTTCCCGGGAAGGGGTAGCGCGAAGTGCCCAGCACCGAGCCGCCACCGTCCTTGATGAAGCGGCTGCCGTCATTTTCCAGCGAGTGGCCGAAAGAATAATCGGCCGTGATGAAGTACCAGCTCTTGACGCCCGACTCCACCAGCGAAAGCGTGCCGACCTTGGCCAGTGCATAGGTGTCGTACACCCAATGCACGTTGTTGGGCGTGCAGTTCTCGCTTGAAATGCGTGTCGCGCCTGCGCCGGTGACCATGCTCATGCGGTCCTTCTCGACGGCGAGGTTCATGATGGCCAGTGCCACCGCGCTGTTGCCGAGTTCGGTGATGACGTCGACCTTGTCCTCGTCGAACCATTGGCGCGCGCGCGAGGCGCCCACGTCGGTCTTGTTGAGATGGTCGGCGCTGATCAGTTCGATCGGCTTGCCCAGGACAGTGCCGCCGAACTCTTCGACGGCCAGCCTGCTGGCGAGCACGGAGCCGGGGCCCACGTTGCCCGAATAGGCGCCGGAAAGGTCGGTAAGCACGCCGATCTTCACGATGCCGTCGGAAATCTTCGGTTCGGCGTGCGCGGGCGCAAACGCCATCGTCAGCGCCAGGCCCAGGGCTGTGGCCGCGGTTTTCTTGATCATGTCCATTTCCTTGTCCTCTTATGGAGGTTCAGATGTTGAGAGACGAACGAGCCCGGACATGGAACTGTCATTGCTGACGGTTCCATGTCTGCCAACCCGGGCGCGTACGAAATACTTCGCTGTGAGCGAAGCCTGTGTTGGGTCTGGGGTCAGACCTGGGTGACGTACTTCACCTGCACGAACTCTTGCAGGCCTTCCACGCCGCCTTCACGGCCGATGCCGCTGTCCTTGACTCCACCGAAGGGCGTCTCGGGCAGCGAGGCCTGGCAATGGTTGACGCAGACAACGCCGCTTTCGATCGCTTCGGAAAGCGTGTTGATGGTCCTGGCGTCCCGGCTGAATACATACGAAGCGAGGCCGAAAGGAAGACGGTTGGCCTGCGTGATGGCTTCTTCCTGGGTGGAGAAGGGGCGCAACAAGGCCATGGGGCCGAAGGGTTCAACGCTGGCAGCGAGGCAGGCGTCGTTGAAATCTGCAATCACGGTCGGTTTCCAGAACCAGCCGCGTGAGCCGATGCGTTCGCCGCCGGCCAGAATGCGCGCCCCGTTGCTGCGCGCGTCATCCGTCATCTGCTGCATGGCCTCGAGCCGCCGGGGATTGGCCAGCGGACCCATCTGAACCCCGTTTTCCGTGCCAGGACCGACGACGATGCGGTCGGCTGCCGCGGCAAGGCGGGAGCTGAAGTCGGCATAGATCGACTCGTGAACGTACATGCGTGTCGGCGAGGTGCAGATCTGGCCCGAGTTGCGGAATTTGGCGGTGGCGAGGGCGGCGACGGCAGCGTCCAGGTCTGCGTCCTGCATGACCAATACCGGCGCATGGCCCCCGAGTTCCAGAGTGATCCGCTTGAGCGAGCGTGCAGCCTGTTCTGCCAGACTACGGCCGATGGAGGTGGAGCCGGTGAAGGTCACGGCGCGGATCAGAGGCGATTCCAGCAGGCGGTTGGAAATGGCGCCGGGATCGCCGAACACCATATTGACGACGCCAGCCGGTACGCCCGCATCCGCGAGGGCATGGGCGATGGCCAGGGCGATGGCAGGCGTTTCCTCGGCCGGCTTGATCACGACCGTGCACCCGGCGCCAAGCGCTCCCGCGATCTTGCGCGACGGCGTGATGGCGGGGGCATTCCACCCCGAGAAGGCCGCCACGGGGCCGATGGGTTCGAGGGTCGCAAGCTGCCGGATCCCGGGCACCCGTCCCGGAATGATGCGGCCGTACATTCTTCGGGCTTCTTCGGCCGCCCATTCAAACATCTCGGCTGCGGTGATGACCTCTTTTTCCGCTTCCGCCAGCGGTTTTCCCAGCTCCAGGGTGATCAGCGGCGCGAGTTCGGGCGCGCGCTGACGCAACCTTTGCGCGGTTTCACGCAGCAGGCGGCTGCGTTCGATCGCTGGTGTGCGGCGCCAGGATGGGAAGGCGGCATGGGCCGCCTGGATGGCAGCGTCCACGTCGTCCATCGTGGCTTCGGGCAGCTGTCCGATGATTTCCTCGGTGGCCGGGTCCTGTACCGGCCGCGTGCTGCGCCCGTCATTGAGGAATTCGCCGTTGATGAATAAGGATAAAGTGGGATATTGCATCAATCGATCCTTTCTATGCCTGCCGTGTCGATGAGTGTTCGCCAGTTTTCTGTCTGCGTTTCGATGTGTTTGGCAAAATCTTCAGGCGTGCCGCTGAACGGGGTCTGTCCCAGGGTGAGCAGCTTGGCCTTGGCTTCTTCTGTGCTCATGACGTTGTTGATCGCCTGATTGAGCTTCAGGGTGACGTCTTCGGGCAGCCCGGCCGGTGCCAGTACGCCGTTCCATGGTTCGGCGGCAAAGCCTTCGATGCCCGCTTCGTTTTCTACCGTGTCCAGGCCGGGGGCCACCACGCTGGGCGCACGCGCCGCCAGGGCAAGCGCGCGCATCCTGCCGCTTTCCATCAGTGGCGTGGCTGCGATGACGCTCAGGAAAGCCATGTCGACGCGTCCACCGGACAGGTCGGCGATGGCAGCCGAGTCTCCCTTGTAGGGGATGTGCGTCATGTTGGTCTGCGTTGCGCTGCTGAACCATTCTCCGGCGAGGTGATTGACGGCGCCGTTGCCTGCGGAGGCGTAGGACAGGCCCTGCGGTGAGTTCTTGGCGCCTTCGATAAGTTCCTGCGTTGTCTTGTAGGGTGAGCTTCCGGGCACGACCAGCAGATAGGGGTAGCTTGCCACGAGACCGACGGGGGTCAGGTCCTTCAGCACATCGAATTCGACCCGCTTTTTGTAGACGGGCTCGATGGACAGCGTGCCGCTGCTTCCTAAATACAATGTATATCCGTCAGCGGGTGCCCGCCGGACGTATTGCAAAGCAACGACTGCATTGGCGCCCGGCCGGTTCTCGACCACGACCGTCTGGCCAAGTTCCTTTTCGAGGCCCTGTGCGAGAAAGCGTCCAACCACGTCGGTGGGGCCGCCGGCGGTATAGCCGATGACCAGAGTGATGGGCCTTTCCGGATAGGCGGCATGTGCGCCCGTTACGGCCGCGACGGACAAGGCCAGGGCGCATACCGCCCCAATGATCGTTTTCATGGATGTTGTCTCAATTTCTTGGGTATCGTGAATGAATCGCCTGCAGCGCCGGCAGCCGGAGGGGGCTGCAGGCGCTGCACGGCAGCCGGCTTATCCGAGGTCTGGCGCCTGGTAGCCCTTTTCGATCATGCGCACCATGACCGGGTAATACTCTTTGATGAAGCCCGCATCGCGGGTCTGTTCCAGCAGCGAGTGGGTCAGCTTGGCGGCCTTTGCGTCGACTTTGCCGTTATTGGCCAGCGTCAGGGCAAGCATGATGTCCTTGATGGCGTATTCGGTCGGGAAGGTCTTTTCCGGGAACTCGTCGCGTGCCAGTGCTTTCAGGCCGGGATTGCGCAATACGAAGCTGTCGGCCGAGCCCTTTGTGAGCGTTTCGAGCAGAACTGCGCCATCCACGCCGGCGGCACGGCCGATGGTCACGGCTTCCGATAGCGCATGAACTGTCATGAGCACGACCATGTTGTTCATGATCTTGACGACCTGCCCGTTGCCGGTGCCGCCGCACAGGACGACGTCCGAGCCCATGCATTCGAGAAAGGGCCGCACCGTTTCAAACTGGGCTTCCGTGGCGCCGACGGTAATCAGCAGGGTGCCGTCCTTGGCTGCCTGGCGCATGCGTGCGACGGGGGCGTCGATCAGCTGAATGCCGTGTTCGCTGAGCCGTTCGGCCAGCGCGCGTGTACGTGCGACATCGCTCGTGCTCATGTCCACAACCGTGCGCACTTTTCCTGCGGCCTCGACGATGCCGCCCGTTCCCAGGCAGACTTCTTCGACCTGGGCGATGTTGGGCAGGGAAAGAAAGATGATGTCTGCTGCGTTTGCGACTTCTGCAATGGAAGCGCTGGCCACGGCGCCGAGTTCTGCCAGCCTTTGCGCGGGTTCGGGGTTCAGATCGGTCACGTGGACGGTGTGTCCGGATTTCCTGACCAGGTTTGCACACATCGGTTCGCCCATAACGCCCAGGCCGATGAACCCCAGGACTGCCTTGCCATTTGTCACGCTTTTCTCCTTGTGCCGTTGTGTATGCCCCGCGTTGCCGGCAGGGCGTTTCAGCCGTTCTTCCAGGGCGCCGGCAGCGCCGTATCGATCATGCCCCGCCCATTCCGCTCATTGCTGATCGCCTGCCTGCAGGACGGACGTCTGGCATATGTTCATTTTTCCATGATGGATATCGTATGTGTAAGGCATGAGGGCAGGTTTGCATTTTTGGAAAAGGTCTGTTCTTGTTTACGCCACTCCTGGGGGAGCGTGTCTGCCCGGTACACTCGAGTCTGCTTGATTGCCTTGCACGGGGGTGAAGATGGGAAAACGGAAATGGATGGCAGCTATGACCACGCGACAAAGCGCAAGTCTCGCCCTTCAGGGCGAGGCGCTCGCCTACAGGCCCGATTCCTCCACACACAACAGAAGCAGGGGAAGCGGAATTGCCGGTTCCGGAGAGCTGCGGCAGCAGGCGCTCGCTGCGCTGGCGTTGCAGGAATCGCAAGAGAAGTGCGCGGCTGTGTGGGCCATGAACGCTTCGGCCGACGTGGATGCCGGCTGCCGTCTCGAGCCGCCGTCCGGGCTTCCAGGCCGGCCTGCGAGCCCGAAGCTGGTGGCGCCCGCAAGCGTGCCGCGGCGTGCCATGTCGACGGTGGAAGGCCGTGCCGCCCTCTTGCATGCGCTTGCGCACATCGAGTTCAACGCCATCAATCTGGCTTTGGACATCATGTGGCGTTTTCCCGGCATGCCCGAGGCCTTTTACCTGGACTGGCGCAAGGTCGCGTCCGAGGAGGCCACGCATTTCGATATGCTTGCCCGGCGCTTGCAGGCATTGGGATACGCCTATGGCGATTTTCCCGCTCATGATGGTTTGTGGGAAATGGCCGAGAAGACACAGGAAGACCTGTTGGCAAGGCTGGCGCTCGTGCCGCGGACGCTGGAGGCGCGAGGGCTGGACGCGTCACCACCCATCCGGCGGCGCCTGGCGCAGGCAGGCGACGACGAAAGCGCTGCCATATTGGACGTCATCCTGCGCGATGAAGTCGGCCATGTTGCCATCGGCAACCATTGGTACAAATGGCTTTGCAACCGTGACGGCAATGATCCTGTCGCAGCCTATGAAGCGCTGGCCCAAAGGTATCAGGCGCCGCGCTTGCGCGGCCCTTTCAACCTCGAAGCCCGTCGCGCGGCCGGATTCGACGAAGCAGAACTGGAAGCCTTGCAGCGCATGGCGCCGTAGGCTTCCCGGCTATTTCTTCACGCCGAAGCAGTGTTCCAGGCCGGGAAAGCTGCCTTCCCGCACGTCATGGGCATACTGCGCCGCCGCAGCGCTGATGACCGAGGCGGCATCGGCGAACTGCTTGGCGAACTTGGGAATGCGCGAACCGCTCAGCCCGAGGATGTCTTCCGTCACGAGGATCTGGCCGTCGCAGGCAGGCGAAGCGCCGATGCCGATGGTCGGAATCGACAGGGTTTCGGTGATGCGCCGTCCCAGCGCCTCAGTGATGCCTTCGAGCACCACTGCGAAGGCGCCGGCTTCCTGATGCGCCACGGCGTCCTGCACGATGCGTTCTGCAACGTCCTCGCTGAAGCCCTGCGCCTTGAAGCCGCCCATGACATTCATGTACTGTGGCATCAAACCCACATGCGCCAGGACAGGTATGCCGCGCTCGACCATGAAGCGCGTCGTGGGAGCAAGCGTTGCCGAGCCTTCGATCTTGACGGCCTGCACGCCACTGCCGGCCATCATGGCCGCGGCATTGCGAAATGCCAGTTCAGGCGATTCCTGATAGCTGCCGAAAGGCATGTCGACCACGACGCAGACCCGGCGGGTGGCGTCTACCACCGCCTTCGCGTGAGCGGTCATCATCGCAGCGGTGATACTTAGCGTGTCGGGCATGCCGTAGCCGACCATGGCCGTCGAGTCGCCCACCAATATCATGTCCAGATGTTCGTCCAGCAGACGTGCGATGGGAGCGATGTAGGCAGTCAATGCCGCGATCTTCTGTTGCCCTTTGTAAGCCGTCAGTTGGGGGACGCTGATACGCTTGATTTCTGCGTGTACACTCACTTCGTTTCTCCTGAGCGGCGTCTTGCCGCGATCCGCTAGTGTTCTGTTTGGTATGTACAGGACGCTGAGTACTGCCGGCGTTATAGCATGAGGGAAGGGCGCACCCCATTTCTCCGCCGGATTGCCGATACCTTGCACGCATGAAAATATTTTCACCGCTTTATGCCCGCGCCATGGTCTGGTCGCGCCACCCCAGGGCCCCCTGGTATCTAGGCATCCTCAGTTTTTTTGAGTCGGTTTTCTTCCCGGTTCCGCCCGACGTGATGCTGGCGCCCATGTGCCTGGCCAACCCGCGCCGAGCCTGGTGGCTTGCCCTGCTCACGACGTTGGCGTCGGCAATCGGCGGGTTCTTCGGGTACCTGATCGGTTATTTTGCCATCGACGCGATCATGCCCTGGCTCAAGGAAAGCAGTTACTGGCCCGCCTATGCAACGGCGGTGCAGTGGTTCCAGGATTACGGTTTCTGGGCGATCTTCGTGGCCGGTTTTTCGCCCATTCCCTATAAAGTATTCACGATCGCCGGGGGCGCCATGTCCATGGCGCTGATGCCCTTCATGCTCGGTTCGCTGATCGGACGCGGCTTGCGATTCTTCCTGGTGGCAGGTCTGCTTGCCTGGGGCGGCCCGCGAATGGAGGCGCTGCTGCATCGTTACGTCGATCGGATCGGCTGGACGACCGTCATTCTGGTGCTGCTGGGCGGCGTGTGGTTCGTGCTAAGCTGACGCGCCAGGCGCAGCACTCCGTTAGTGGCGGCTGTTCGCTCTGCCACATCTGCCGCACCGAGCTGCGGCCGCTCCAGATTCATTGAAGCTCTGCCTGCCGGCTTCCGATGCTGCCGCCTTATGTGCGGAAGGCAGACTCTACGGAGGCAGGCATGCCCAGCTGTCCAGGCGCAGGCCTTGCCCTGCATGGCGCTCAAGTGAGCGGCAGACCGGCTGCGAGGAGGGCGAAGACCTGGCCGACCGGCCGAAGTTCTTTACTGCCTGGGAAGTGGGTGGGTCAACGCGCTTCCTGCTGGATCCGTTCCCCACCGCGTTCCATGTCTTTGCCCATGCCTTCCATGGTGTTGCAGCCGGCTGTGAATGCGGCAAGTGCCAGGACGAGTGGTATCCACAGGTTCTTTTTCATTTGATTTCTCCCGTTGTAAGCATTTTTACAGAGGCGGCGCTAGCGCGCCGATCTGCCATCAGCAATAACGGTTCCCGCGTCCGGGCGGTTCCCGCGCGGAGCTCGCGCCGCTCGGGTAACATGATTGCAATCCACCCGTTGCGATGGCATTTTCTTCCAGGAGGAAACATGACCACACCGTTCATGCAGACGGTCGATGTTCGCAGCGCCGCTGCGATTTCCGCAGGCGCGTTGCAGCCCATAGAGGCGCAGGAGGTCACGCTTGAAAGCGGCAGCCTGGCTTTCGTCGTCCGTCATGTAAAGGCACTGGAAAAGAAGCAGGAACTGCCCGGGGGCCCGCGGGATCCCGATTTCAATCCCTTCTTGCCGCCGGAACCTGCCTTGACGGTCGGGCCCGTCGGTACGCGGCACGTAGCCATCCTTAACAAGTATCCGGTAAGCCCGCGGCATCTGGTCCTGGCGCGTACGGAATTCGTCGATCAGGCCACGCCTCTCGAACATGAGGACTTCCGTGCGCTGGCGCACCTGTTGTCGGCTTCCGGAGGCTTGGGCTTCCACAATGGCGGCACGCTGGCAGGCGCCAGCCAGCGACACAAGCATGTGCAGTGGGTGCCGGCAGGGCCCGCCAATGCCAGCCTGCGGATGTTCCGGCCGGTTCTTGACCCCGACGTGCGTGAGTTGACGGTCTTCATTCATCTGCAGTTGCCGATGCGGCATTGCTTCGTGCGGGTGCAGGCCGGCAAGGGAGCGGATGAAGATGTGTCGGCACACAGCATGATGCAGGGCTATGAACGCGCGCTCGAGGCGCTGCAGTTGAGGCCGGATGCAGACGGACACCTGCCTCCCGCCAACATGCTCGTCGAAGACGGGTGGATGCTGGTGGTCCCGCGCAGGAAAGAGCATTTTGCCGATGTGTCGGTCAATGCCTTGTCCTTTGGCGGCGTGTTGTATGTGCGCGCGCAAGAGCAGATAGACGCCATTCGCGAGGCGGGGCCGTTGACGGTGCTGGCGTCCGTGGCATGTCCGGTCTGAAGGTGGCACAAGAGGGCGAGGGTTCATGTTCCGGTGGTTGATGGGGAAAGGGGCGCGGCCGTCGCGCATCAAGCGCGAGCTGGCGGCGATCGAGCCCGGCCTATGGGCGGCGGCCATGGCCCGCCATCGCTTCCTGTTCGGGCTGACTCACGAAGAAGAAGAGTCCCTGCGCCAGCGTGTGGCATGGCTGCTTGCCAGCAAAGGATTCAGCGGGACGCACGATCTGGCCGTCACTGACGACATCATGCTGTCCATCGCGATTCAGGCGGCGTTGCCCATTCTGAATCTTGATCCCGCCCTGTACGAAGGGTGGACCGAGATCATCGTCTATCCCGGCGGATTTCTGATTCCTCGCACCGAGGTCGATGACAGCGGTGTGGTGCATGAGTATGTCGAGGAGGCTGCCGGCGAGGCCTGGGAGGGCGGCCCTGTGGTGTTGTCGTGGGAAGACTGCGGCCCCGATCTGAACCCGGACGTCAATGTCGTGATCCATGAGTTTGCACACAAGCTGGATCTCTACCAGGGAGACGCGGACGGCATGCCCTGGCTGGGCCGGCATGGGCCGCAACTGACGCCGCGCACCTGGAGACGAGTGCTGGATCGCTGTTTTCAGGATTTTTGCGACAGGCTGGATGAGGTCGAGGCGGCCATTCCCGCCGACGTCGACCCCGAATCCGATGCCGCTGCTCCGTGGTATCAGACCCTCCCGCTGGACCCGTACGCGGCCACCGACCCGGCGGAGTTCTTCGCGGTCAGTTCTGAGGCCTTCTTCGTGAATCCAGCGCCGCTGGCGGGAGCGTATCCCGAATGGTATGCGTTGCTGACGCAATACTACCGGCAGGAACCCCTGCTGCGGATGGGAGGGAGTCCCGTGCCGCCCCCGCCGTTGCCGTAGGCGCTTCGCATCGGCCGGGCATCAGGCGGCGGCCCAGACATGCGTCCCGCTCTGTCGTCAGCCGGCTCAGTGCCAGTTCCGAAGCAGAACATACACCGCCGTTCCTGCCACGATGCTCAGCAGCGGGTTCCGGCTGCGCCATTGCAGCAGGCAGGTCAGCACGATGGCCAGCAGCTCGGGCCAGGGGCCGGCCGAATGTTCGCGCGCGGCGCTGCTTGCGGAATGCACCAGCAGCAGCGCCATGATGGCCAAGGGCAGGAAGCGGCCGAGATGCTGCATGACGGGCGAGCGGCGCAGCCAGTGGGCGCTCAGGAAGGGCAGGGCGCGCAAGCCGAAGGTGACTGCGCCCATGGCAAGCATCACTGCCAGTAGGTAGCCATTGTCCATGTCAGCGCTTCTCCTTCTTGAGTGCTTTTGAACCAAGGACGCCCTTGTGAGCGGCCACGCCCGCGATGAGGCTCAGCAGGATGGCCAGCGCCAGCGCATGGTCCGGGGCAAGAGCGGAAGCCAGCGCGTAGGCGATCACGGCTGTCCAGAGCGGCAGCGGGCTGCTGCGCGCCCGCCACTGTTCGACCGTGAGCACGGCGAACAGAGCGCATAGAACGAAGTCCAGGCCGTCCAGCGGCACTTGCGCCTGCGAGCCGATGAGCGCGCCCAGCAGCGTGCCGAGCACCCACCAGCACTGGTTCAGCAGGGCGAGCAACGCCATGCGTCGCGGCGGGGTGTCTTTCGGCAAGGTGGTCAGGACGGAATAGGTTTCGTCCGTCAGCGCGAAAGCCGTGTACCAGCGCAGCAGGAAGCCGCGCGGGAAGCTGTCGAGCAGCGAGAGGCCGTAGAAGATATGGCGCATGTTGATCAGCAGCGTGGCCAATGCAATGGTGCTGATGGGCAGGCCTGCCGCCACCATGGGGATCATCATGTACTGGGCGGCGCCCGCATAGACCACGATGCTGGCGAGCAGTGCCATGAGCCAGCTTGCGCCGGCCTGCACGAACAGAAAGCCGAACACCATGCCCAGGGGGATGTAGCCCATGGCCACAGGCGCGGTGAGGCTGAAGAGGGAGAGAGAGGCTGGGGTTGCCTGAGACGTGTTCTGCGACGAAGGCATGGGTGATGCAAATAGGCTGAAAAGAGACTGCCCGCTCGGGCTGTCCCCGAGCGGGCGGTTTCCATGATACCGCAGCGAGGCGGCTGCCGCTCCAGTCGCCCGTCTTTCCGCCTTGGTCTGCCGGCATCCATGCGCTGTGGTGAAGGACTCCGGCCGGCCGGAGCGCTCCACTTGTGCGAAGACCCCCTCAGTCGTTGGTGATGATGACTTTCATGGCCTGTGCTTCAGCCGCGTTGCTGAAGACGTCGTAGGCTTTTGGAAATTCCTGGAAGGGGTAGCGGTGCGTGATCAGCTGTTCGGGGCGCAGCTTGCCCGATTCCACCGTTTTGAGCAGCATGGGCGTGGTATTGGTGTTGACCAGGCCGGTCGTGATGGTGACGTTCCGGATCCACAGGTTCTGCAGTTCCAGATCGACGCTGGAGCCGTGCACGCCGACGTTGGCCAGGTGGCCGCCCGGGCGCAGCACCTTTTGGCAGACATCGAACGTGGCGGGAATGCCCACGCATTCGATAGCGACATCAACGCCGTCCTTGGTCATGCCCATCAGTTCCTTGACCGCATCCTGGCGGGTGCTGTTGATGACGTCGGTGGCGCCGAACTTGCGTGCCATTTCCAGACGGGCGTCATCGACGTCGATCACGACGATGCGGGCTGGTGAATAGAACTGGGCAGTGAGCAGGACACCCATGCCGACCGGGCCCGCTCCGACGATGGCGACGGTGTCGCCGGGCTTGACGGCGCCGTAGAGAACCCCGATTTCGTGTCCGGTGGGGAGGATGTCGCTCAGCATGACCAGGGCCTCTTCGTCGGAGCCGGCGGGGATGTGATAGAGGCTGTTGTCGGCGTGGGGGATACGCACGTATTCGGCCTGCGTGCCGTCGATCAGGTGGCCGAGGATCCAGCCGCCGTCCTCGCAATGCGCATATACCTGCTTCTTGCAGTATTCGCATTTGCCGCAGGAAGTGACGCAGGAGATCAGGACACGATCGCCCTTCTTGAAGTTGCTGACGCCCTCGCCGACTTCTTCGACGATGCCCACCCCTTCATGCCCCAGGATGCGTCCGGAGGTCACGGCAGGGACATCTCCCTTCAAGATGTGAAGGTCGGTGCCGCAAATGGTGGTGCGGGCAATGCGCACGATGGCATCGGTGGTTTTCTGAAGGCCCGGAACGGGGACATCGTCGAAGCTGCGTTTGCCTGGGCCACCGTAGACAATGGCCTTCATGGTAGTGGGAAGAGTCATGTTTGCCTCCGTAGGACAGAGAGGGCGCCGGGAGCGCGAGTGGCGCACAGCAGTCACGATGCGCCATGTGAACCGTTATGTAAACAATAGTAACATTTTGCCTTTCCAACACCTCTGCAAAGAATGCGTCGCTGGCGCGGGCAGGGCTTAGACGCCTACGACAAGGTTGCGGGAGATCTTCTTGGCTTCGTAGAGCCGATTGTCGGCCCGGATGGCGACGGTCTGAAAGTGGTCCCCCGGCTGGAACGATGCGACGCCGATGCTGACTGTATAACTCACTGGCACGCCTTCGTAGTTGTTCAGGAGGGTTATTTCGGTCTGCTCGCGGATGCGTTCCGCGATCACCATGGCGGTGTCCTTGTCGGCTCTTGTCAGGATCGCCACGAATTCTTCTCCGCCGTAGCGTGCCGCCAGGTCGGTCGACCGCAGCGTGCGCCGCAATATGCCGGCGAAGTTTCGCAATACATCGTCGCCGAAAGCATGGCCATGGGCGTCGTTGATGCGCTTGAAATGATCCAGATCCATCATCAGGAGCGCCAGCTGGTCGTTCGCACTTCCAGCGATTTGTTCTACGGCGCGTGTCAATGCTCCCCGGTTGAGCAGGCCGGTCAGCGGATCATGGGTGGCTTCCCGGTATAGGCGCAGCATGAGGCCGAGCTGGAAGTAGTTG
>Ga0172382_10004841_pt1 | contig 20397 bp, 19 predicted proteins | sample Leawel138RmetaG_FD_122245 | JGI IMG/M metagenome (GOLD analysis project Ga0172382, IMG submission 122245) | Leachate microbial communities from a municipal landfill in Southern Ontario, Canada - Leachate well 138R metaG | ecosystem: Engineered > Solid waste > Landfill > Unclassified | place... | reverse complement strand
GCTCTTTTTCGCCGTGACCGGATTGCCAGGTTTTATGACATTCGCCCTTGACCGGAATCCGGTTGGCTCAATGGTCCCGGTCCAAAAATTAACCGGCGAGCCTGATGCCAAAATAAGCCCGCAAGGCAGCGGCGTACAAAATGGAAAAGTCCAGTGATTGGAACGTTATTTCAACCTATACAACCAAGGAAGCGGTTGCAGATGGTTTTCTTGTAAAGGTTGAAGCAGAAGCTTCGAAAGAGGCAGGGATCAAATACCCGGTTTATATGACCCGCGCAGTTTGGGGGAAGTACGTGGAAGTTCCGCAGGGAATGGAGGGGATACAGAATCTTTCCGGCCGTCTTTGGGACGTACTGTACATGTTTGCCTTTCATGCAAAAAACGTCCGGTCTGATTCGCTCCTGTTTGATTTTATCAGTTTTATGCCCGATGCCGGGAACTGGGAACCGAATGAAAAGTTGGAGACCCCCGAAAATCGTTTAAACAGGCTGGTAACGCTCAAAGCAGTGGTACAGGCGCAGGATTTCGACGATCCGTCCCCTGCCATTTTCATCATGAAACCCGATGAAGATTAGATAATTTTTCAAATAGCGGCGTGCTCCCGAAGCCTCGGGACCATAAAAAGACCGCAGGCAGCGGCAAAACTTTATGAAACACTGGACTGAATTTCTACCCGAATCCGGTGCAATCCGTCGGCTTGGAAATGACCAGGTGATGTTGTCAGGCAAAATTGACTATGCCTGTTCCCAACTCAAAGAATTGAAACGGCAGTATGCTGAAAATGAATCCAGGATTATGGACCAGGCGTTGAACGACTGGTCCTCAGATGAAATAGAGGAAGCCAAACGCAAAGCCAGGTTTCAGCCAAAATCAAAAAGGAGATAATCCTTTTTGTTGTTCGTTTTACCTTGCCTGGCAATAGGCATTTGTGAACCTTTCTTCCCGCATATTTCCTGTAGCCCATTTCCTTTTCTCCTGTGTTTCATCAGCCCATGTTGTACTTTGCTAACCTGAAAAATGCAGCTTTCTTTCCGGAATACAGAAAGGAAATCTATCCTTACCAAAAGCGATTATATCACCCGCGTAGGACAATTGCCTTTAATGTCTGGGATTATCCGGGTTTTCCAGATTAGTTTCCAAATGCCATAACTGAAGCCGTTTCAAAATTATCCGCCAAGGTAGCTTCGTGAATACGGAGAAACTTCGCCTTGCAAGGATTTTCCCGGCATATCCTTGCATCCATGCTGCTGCGGTATTCCAGTTCCTCCTTGCCCGCTCCTGTTCACGAAGCTTTTTACCTGCATATAATTTTTAACTTAAATTTTACAGTTATGGCAACTACATTTGCAAAACACTACATCGGGAAAGGTACCCAGGTAAAAGACCTTGACATCATTAAAGTGGTTATTCCGCTTCCGTTTGATGAAAAAGCGGTTTTTGAGAAAGAAGGTAAACAATACCTGTCTTTCGAAGTGTCCCAGATGAAAGAACCTGACAAGTTTGGCCGTACCCACACTTGTTATTTTCAGACCCGCGAGACGGACGAGTCTTCGGATAATGATCCTGAAATACCGGAATCAAAAGCAGAGGAGGAACCGGCACCCGAACCGGAAGACGATCTTCCATTCTAATCCAAGAGCCGAAAGGCTCTTTTTTTCTGATGTTCCCCCGATCCTGATTTGGAATCAAATAATAATAATAGACAAATAACTGTGTGAAAAAGAGCGTAGGTTCTGTCAAGCATAAAACCTACGCTCTAAACTTTTGTTGCTCATTTTCTTTTCCCACGTTTTTCTCTTTGGGAAAGTGCGCTTCCAGCGGCAGTTTTACTCGCTTTACTTGTCCTGCCATCTCGAAGAACTTTTGAAGCAGCAGAAGCAGCGGCCTTACTAGTGACTTTTTTAGCCATAACTTTCAATATTAGTTTTCAATCCGAAAAATACAGGTGGATTGATCCCTGTTAAAAGCCATTTTATGAACTGGTTGACTTTTTAAAACCATTACTAATGAATTCCACCTCCATGCCAAATTCCAGTCGCTACCCAAATCTCATAGTGAAGCAACCATTCGCTCGTCCATGGAATAATCGTTTTTGCAATCATTCTGTACTCATTCCATTCATTCATTCTCCGATGATATAGGCATAAATGCTGTTTCTCATGATTGTAGATATGCGGAAGTACGGTAGCATCTTTTGCTAATGGCAAAGGACTTGGCATAAGTACATATACATCGGGGTCACTTCTTAAATTATACTCTATTCTTATATCATAAGTGATGCTTAAATTAGAAGGTTTAAGTCTTCCTTCCCATATTAGTCCCTTATTGTACCGTACAATTTTTAATGTGGAATCCGGGAAAAAATGCTTTAGTATTCCCCCTTGAGCATGCACCGAAATACGTTTCATTTTACTTATTCCCATGAAAATTGTGCGATGAAGCTGCTACTGTACCAACAGAACTAAGTATACCTGTGCCAGTAGCCATCTTCAATATCCCACTTTCGCGAAGTTTAAAGTTCCTTTCACCAAATGTTGAGAGTGTTTTTGTTACAGCTAATTCACCAAATGGCTTTTTCATTGAATCTGAAATATTATGTAGCCCGCGTTGTAGAAGGATATTTTGAACATCCTGCTTAACTTGATTGAGCCACTTGTAGAAGTTCGTTTCTCTTTGAGGGTGTTCTATCCACTTATCGGCAAAATTTTCTTCAGAATTTACCGGATTCGAAATCCATTTTACTATTTTCCCAGTATTAGGATCATAGCGGCTTTCAATAAAGTTGTGCATATTAGCAACCACATTAATCAAGGTATCTGTTACAGACGTTTCCTTATTGTATGCATTTGAAGCTAATGTCGTGATAATTATTGATATAGGCTTGTTCTCATCTCCATTAAACATTACATCCCGATGTCGCTTCAAAATCTGAATGACACGTTGCAGTGGCAATTTTGCTTTCTGATATTTTGGAACAGGTTTTACAGCTTCGGATAATAAAATTGACTTATGCAGTTCGACAGAGGCTCTATTGTAAAACCAACCACCATATCCAAACGGATTGCTTTTCAACCAATTTTCGGCAACTGTATCCGTATAATAATTTTCTTGTTTCTTATCGGTGATTCGAATAGCTAATGATTCATAGTTTGTAGAAAGTGTTGAATCGGACAAAGCTTTTTCAAGCACTAGGTCATAGCCATTACAAACGAGGCTCGGCAGTATATCCATGTGATAATTAGCATTGTCGGAGTACAACAGCGTCCAACATCTTCGACCTTCCACATCAAGCATGTTTTTGTAGGTTTCGTTAGCTTTGAGACGATTTCCAACAACTTGTTTAAGATGATATTGTGTCCATTGCGGATTTTTTCCTGTTAATTCGCAGACTAAATCAATATCCAAATCATCTTCTTCGCATATCGGCTTAATCATTGTTCCAAGCATGAAAGAACCTTGCGGACGGATAACAGGTTTGTAGTAAGTAAGAGATGATTCCGGCTTTGCCAGCCATTCGCCAACTGCGCCATAACTACTAATTGCGGCCTTATATTGAGTTTCTGTAATGTCCAGTGTTTCACCGAGTGTTTCCAAAATCTCACTAAATTGTTTTTTTTCTTCTACTGTTAACATATCTAATTATTTATTGTTATCGTTTTATAAAAACCACCCTTCGATTTGTTTTCATCATATATCACCAGAGGCATATCAGCTTTAGGCATCCACACCCTACCAAATTCAACCGATGCTGCAACTGGCATGGCTGGGAAAACATGCAACTCAACACTTCCGTGATGTGATTTGATTTTATCAAAAGTGAGACGGACTGTATAACGAAAAGCTGAGAGCAAAAGCTCTGTTTTCAAAAAATCATTACCGGGATTACTGCTTAATGTGATTTCCCATAGACTAATGTCATCACCTAGAACCATTCTAATTCTGTCTTGCATCACCGTTGCGCTTAAGCTGAAAACAAGTACAGGTATTTTAGTTTTATCTGCTGGTTCACGAATAATATATTCAATATTAGGAGAAGATACCTGCCACTTCCATGTAGAAGGTTCCCTGTGTTTTTGATATACTCTTAGGTTATGTAAGTCATTTAATAAAACTCCGAATTTTATAAGTAAAGGCTGTGGCGCAAGGGCAAATACAGAATAATGTTCTGCATTTCCATTCATCAGTCTTGGTTTCATTTTCAGGTTAAATTGCTCACAAAGATTAGCTTCTTCTGTAGTCCAGTAAGCATCCGTATTATCGGTGAATGGCGAATTTTTCAGACCTAATTCAATCGCCCGGTTATTTGCTGGGTAATAATCATTCTGCATCGCTTCACTTGCTAATTGATAGGATAATGGCGAGTTGTTAACGCCTATATTCGCCCCAAACAGAATTATTTCACTAGACATGTTTGGAGCTATAGCTGTTACTCGTTGAATGCGTTCTTCGTGCTTTCGCTTCATTTCCAGCAGACGAGATTCAGGATGGCCTTCCACATCAACTTTATCGACCAAACGATGATGTTCGTCACATAATAACATCAGGTTATCTATGCTGTCGGCCAAAATTTTTGACCGTAATATGTCTCCCCGTGGCCCGTTGGGCTCATCAGCTACTATATGGGCGATGTAAGCACTGTTATATCTCTTTTTAGTCAATATATCCGTATGCATAATTTTATTACAACCTTCGTATTCGCATCTTCCACCAGAAATAGCCCATAAAAGATTTTGAATTTTGTAATTAATCGTAGTTTTACTCATTATTTAGCTCTAATTTATTTGTTCGTTTGATTGTGCATTCCAAATTTCCTGGCTCATAACTTACATATTTATGTTACATTTGTCCAATAAACCGCCGTCCTCAATCATATACTAATTCCGTTACTAACGCTTTTAAGTATATAAATGAAACAAGAGAATAATGAAATAAAAATTGACATTGAAAGCATGCTCGGCTCAGAGTTACTTGAGCTCATCTCTTGGAAAGATGAATACCCACAAGAAGCAGAGCAAGCTTTTATTAGTTTTTGTGCCAGGTATGAGAAAGACCTTTTACAAAAGGCCGAAATTTATTGTTCAAAATTTGGGTATAATGAAGTCGATGCTCTATTGGTCGCGAATTGTACTTTTGCGAGAGTATGGAAATATCCTACATTTAATATAAAAAAGGCCAAATCAAAAAATATTGATACAGCTATACTGCTGTGGATGTATCCAATCCTATACACTCAAATAATATTGTTAGGGAAAAAGAATACATGTGCAGACCCTTGTCAAGAAGAAGATTTATCTATAGTTTGCAGTGTTGAAGAGATGATTGATGTTCGTGTCGGAGATGAAATAGAAAAGAAAAAAGAATTAATGGCAATGTTAGAGTTTATAAACAACGCAATGTTGGCATTATCTGAAAAGCACAAGATAATCTATTTGACATATAAGGCATATGAAGAATATGGAAAAAATATACCGCGCTCAGTAAGTAAAAAATTACAAGAGCAGCTTGATTTAACACAAAACTCAATACGTGTTTACAAAATGGAAGCAAATCAACATATTGAAAGGTATTTGGAACAAATAAATGGCAGCAAGTAAGAAATATAGAGGAGAAATTAATTTTAAAAACCTGGATGAATGGTTGCATTCAACTGGTTTTTTATTTCCAAAAAATGAAACGCAATTAGCGAGGTTTAATAGATTATATGCAGATTATGATTTTAAATTAAAAGATGTCAGAATTGATGTAAAGTCAATAATAGATGGAAGTGTTTGTTTTAATACACGAATTTTTAGGATAATTGAAGACGAGGATATCAATAAGGAAATAGGTGAATTAAAAATGGTTGCCCGCAAGGGGCAGGAAATCCCTAAACAAGTTATCGATAAGATGAGAAAAAAGCACCGTAAAGATGATGGTGACAAGGAACAATAGACCGAAGGTCAAGGCGCTGGCGGAATATATTGCATTACAATACGATGAGAAAATTACGCCACTTGACAAAATTCTCTTAGACGAAGATTTAGAAGTGTTTTATGACAATTATGAATGTAACTCATTTGATGGGATGACCATTTACGATGAAGGAAAGTTTTATATTCATCTTAATATCGATCGGCACAATCGTCCTGAATCAGACCGAGGTCGTTTCACATTAGCACATGAACTTGGGCATTTTTTTATTGACTCACATAGATTGGGTTTAAAAAAAGGACTATTAGAACCGCATCCCTCTTTAACTAATCAAAAGCAATATCACTTGATTGAACGTGAAGCTGATTATTTTTCATCGTGCTTGCTTATGCCCGAATTAAGATTCCGAAAGGATATAGGGAATAGAAAATTCAATTATAGTGTGATTGATTTCTTACGTGAAGAATATAAGGTAAGTAGAACTGCATGTGCTTTGCGTTTTGCTGATATTGGTAATTATCCAATTATGGTGGTTTATGCGGAAAACAAAATCATAAGATGGATTCATTCAAGTGATGACTTCCCATTCAAATGGTTGATTAATGATAATATTGTTCCTCGAAATACTGTAATGGGGGATTACTATTATAACAACCATAACACTGAAGTTTTTAAAACAGAACAAGTATGGGCTATCGACTGTTTTAAATATGTTAGAGATGATGATCTGCAAAGAAAATTCTATGAACATTGCATCACATACAAAAACTCAGCATTAAGTGTTTTTTGGGAAGATTAACTGAAGAGCAAAAAAGTAAGATATTCTTTTATCAATATCCGTTTCTTTCAATATTGTTTCATTAATTTTGCTTATATTTGTATTGTAATGTATTGATTATCAGTCGAGACTATATCGAGACCTGTTGAAATAAGCGCTTCGGAAAATATTGATAATCAGCTGGCTAAAAAGGAAGGTTCGAATCCCAGCTGGGTCACACTAAAAGACATCAATTGACACTAAAAGCGTTTAAATCAAAGGTTTAGGCGCTTTTTTATTTTTGGCAAGGTGTCAAAATATGCACCAAATCGCAAAATAAACGAGACGATATCGAGCCCCGTTCCCTAAAACTTCAAACAGCGCCTTGGTGATCAGCTTTTTAAATACCCTATGGCAACTGCAGTCATGTGCATTGCGATAATCCTTACTTCAATTATTCCATACCTTTATTCTTGAAGCGCATTGTGGCGTGAAAAAGTATATGGAAGGGGGAAAAATTACGCGAATTAGCATGATGGGTTTTGGCCGACTGGAGATTCAGGATTTTTTTAGTAATTTGCCAAACGGACCGGGAACTTGCGGATGCGGCAGAAACCAGTCCGGCTGTGCCCATCAAAATAAATTGATAATCAACGCTAAAAAAACAAATTATGAAGACTTTTCAGATGATTTCCGCGATGATCCTGATCGCAGGATTTACGCTCCGGGGGAATGCCCAAAACCGGAATGCCGATGTCTATGAATATCCCGAAATTGTTGGTGAGTTCTACCGGCATTATCTCACTGTCCCGGATATCGAGGGGTACGAAACCCTGAAGTGCGATTTTCATGTCCATACCGTATTTTCTGACGGGAAAGTATGGCCCGACCAACGGGTTAACGAAGCGTGGAACGAAGGACTGGATGTGATCGCGATTACCGATCACATTGAATACCGCCCGCATAAAGATATTGTAAAAAGCGATTTCAACAAATCGTTTGAGATTGCCAAAAAACGGGGCGACCAAATTGGCATGATCGTGATCAAGGGATCAGAAATCACCCGCAGCAAGCCGCTTGGCCACCTTAATGCCCTGTTTCTGCAGGATGCCAACAAACTGGATGTTCCCAATGAACTGGATGCGATCGACGAAGCCGTGAAACAGGGCGCCTACATTCTCTGGAATCATCCGGGGTGGCCCAATGATACCAGTACGCTTTATCCCGTTCACAAGGAGCTGATCGCGAAAAATAAGCTGCACGGCGTAGAGGTTTTTAACGGGTGGGAGTCTTATCCGAAGGTGATGGACTGGTGTAACGAGTACAGGCTGGCTCCATTTGCCAACACCGATATCCATTCCACCAGCGCGAATATGTACCGTGAAAAGTTTCAACGTCCAATGACTCTTGTTTTTGCCAAAGAACGTTCTGAAGAAGGTGTAAAGGAAGCGCTGTTTGCCGGACGAACCGTAGCATGTTTCCATCATCACCTGATGGGGAAAGAAACGTTTTTAAAGGAAATCATCCAGAGATCACTCGCGGTAAGAGTCATCGATAAAGAAAAAAACCTGATTGAAGTCCACAATCAATCCGATATTTCCCATCAGATCAGGTATGGAAAATATCCGTACCCCATCGCGCTTCATCCCAACCAGGTTTTTCGGCTTAACCTTCCTTCGGGAACGGATGTCACGTTCACCAACTGCTTCACCGGCCAGGATAAATGCCTGGTTACGGACATCTGGTAGTGGAAGGGCGTACCTCGAAATATGGCTTTTCTGAAAAGGGGTTTGAGAAGTTTTTCAGGCAATATTATAAACTGGCTCTCCTGGTCTCAATCCGGATCACAAATGATCTGGTTGCTTCGGAAGACCTTGTGCAGGACGTTTTTTTTGACTTGTGGGAAAATCAGAAGGTGAACCCACTTGCCCCCAACCTTAAATCTTATCTTCTGAAATCAGTCAAAAACAGAAGTCTGAATTACAACCGCGATAAGAGAGTTCAGTTGGAGTATAACGTCGATTCGTACCAGGATCCGGACGGAGCGTATGATTTTGAAAGAGATGAGAAAATTTCCAGGGTACTTCGGGAGGTAGACAACCTTCCCCCGAAGTGCCGGGAAATTTTTAGAATGGTTGTATTTAATCGTTTGAAATACAATGAGGTGGCGGTAAAATTGAATATCACGAACAATACCGTCAAAACCCAATTGGCGATCGCCTATAAACAGTTAAAGAAATTCTGCCTGTTTTTTTTCTGATTTTTTTTCACCCGTTTTCAGATTTTTGTGTAGTACTTGGAAAAGCAATTAGAATGCGTTCGCTATTTGCAGAGTATTACAAAAAATGAGAAAGCTTGGAAAATTACGCAGACCATAACAATTTGGAACAACAGGAAAAGGAGATCAATGACCTGTTTGCCGGTGATCGTCCGGTTATTGAAAAAGTTGCAGGGGTAAGTGTTGACAGGGCCTGGAAGAAGATCCTTTACAGAAAACGGGGGAATCTGTTCCGTATGACCATTCAAAAGACGCTGAAATATGCTGCGGTGATCCTGTTATTTTCACTGACAGGATATTATTTTGCTATCTATCAGATCAACAGGGAAAATCGCCATGCTTATACCGTCTTTCACATTCCGGGCGCCGAAATGGGAAGCGTCGTTTTGCCCGATGGGACAAAGGTGAAACTGAACTCTTCGAGCGAATTAAAATACCCGCTGCAGTTCCTGAATTCGAGAGAAGTTTTTCTGACCGGTGAGGCTTTTTTTGAGGTAGAATCCGATCCGGATCATCCTTTCCTCGTTCACGTCGATGAGTTTACCATTAAGGTGACAGGCACCCGTTTTAATATTCAATCCTATCCGGACGCGAATCCGGAAACCACGCTGGAGGAAGGGAAGATCGCGGTGATTAACCGGGAAGGGAATACGCTGGTTGAATTGAAACCCAATGAAAATCTGGTGTATGACCGGAATCAAAAGCGTATTTTCGTGACAGCGGTTGATGCCCGTCAGAAGACGGACTGGAGGACCGGGAAAATTTTCCTTAAGAACCAGACGATCGAAGAAATGGCAAAGATCATTGAACGGTGGTACAAGGTGAAGGTCGTTTTTGATGATGAATCCATTAAGCAAGTCCGGCTTACCGGGACGATCCTGAAAGACAAACCCATCGAACAGTTGCTGAATGTTCTGGTAAAGTCCGAGTCCATCGATTTCAGTTCCGTGACGGGATCAGACGGAAGCGAGATCATCCATGTAAAGTATGAAAAATAAAAAATAAAAAAGAAGCGGTGAAAGATTAGGGACCTGTCACCGCTTCGGCTAAAACTAATACTATTAATTTTTAACAGTTCAAATTTATGAAAAAAAAATGGTTGAATGACGACCTGAATAGGTTGTTGGCTAAACTTTCTAAAATGATGAGGTTAACGACAGCATTTATTTTTCTTGCGGTGTTAACAGTGCACGCAAAATCGTATTCTCAGCAAACCCGGTTGAGTTTCTCTTTCCAGAAAACTTCAATTGCCGATGTCCTTTCTTTTATTGAAGAAGAAAGCGAGTTTTATTTCTTTTATAAGGAGAACGAATTACACGCGGATCGGTTAATTGACATCGATGTCGCCAAAGAGGATATCCATCAAATCCTGGATAAGATACTTACCGGAACAAACCTCGGGTATTCCATCATTGACCGTTACGTGGTGATTGCCCCAAAGCCCGGAGAAAACATAAGGGCAACAGGCCAGCAACAACCCCGTTCTGTTGCCGGGAAGGTCACCGATTCTTCAGGCGCTCCCCTTCCGGGCGTTTCAGTGATTATTCAGGGAACGACCCAGGGCGCCGTTTCGGACATGAACGGGAATTATTCGCTGACGAATGTCCCCGGCGATGCCATCCTGCTGTTTTCGTTCGTGGGGATGAGAAGCCAGGAAATCCCCGTAGCCGGGAAGGCCAGCATCGATGTGACCCTTGAAGAGGAAGCGATCGGCATTGATGAAGTCGTGGCCATTGGATATGGGACCATTAAGAAAAGTGATTTAACAGGTTCGGTCTCAAAGGTTAAAAGCGGGGAAATCAATGCATTCCCTTCTTCAAACCTCTTACAGGCGTTATCAGGGAGGTCTTCCGGCGTTCAGGTTATTCAAAATACCGGCGCTCCGGGAGCATCGACAAGTATCCGGATCAGGGGGGCAAACTCGATCCAGGGAACGAATGAGCCTTTGTATGTGGTTGACGGATTCCCGATTAACAATCCAACGGCTTTGAACAATTCAGATATAGAGAGTATCGAGATTCTTAAGGATGCCTCTTCTACTGCAATTTACGGTTCGCGCGGGGCAAACGGGGTCGTTCTGATCACTACGAAAAGAGGGAAAGAAGGGACCAATTTCGTGGATTTTGAATCCAGTTACAGTTCGCAATCACTGATCAGAAAGCTGGATCTGATGAATGCCACTGAATATGCGACTTTGTACAACACCAAAGCGGTCAATGACGGGGTAGCCCCCTATTTCACAGAGAGTGAAATCAAGGCTTTCGGAGATGGTTTTGACTGGCAGGATTTGATATACGGAACGGCTCCAATCTTGACAACCTCACTGAATGTGAACGGAGGTACTCAAAAAACAAAATTTTCGATATCAGGCAGTGTGCATAATCAGGATGGGATCATCAAGGGTAGTAATTACAACCGGTATTCTATCAGGACCAATCTCGATCATCAGTTCAACAAAAAATTCAGCGCGGTATTGTCGGGTACCTTGAGCCGGCTCGATACCGACAGGAAGGACAGTGGACAGGGATCACGGGGAAACACGCTGATTGCCGCGCAGTTTGCGCCGCCTTCACTTTCACCCTATAACGAGGATGGCACTTACAGTATCCTGTCCGTTGTTTATCCGTTTGTTGCGCCCGATCTGATCAATCCGCTTAATTTTATTCATGAACAGTCATCAACGATCAGGGCTAACGTGGCGCTGGTCAATGCCGCGTTGGTTTTTACTCCCGTTGAAGACCTGACGATCCGGATTTCGGGAGGGGTTGAGAACCGGGATGACCGTACCGATTCGTACACGACCCGGAATTTTATTAATTCCGACGGAAGCGCTTCGGTAAGTACGAGTCAGTATACAAGTTTGCTGAATGAAAATACGATCAGTTATCGTCATTCGTTTAACGATGACCATCAGATTTCGGCGTTGGCGGGTGTCACTTATCAGGATTTTATCACCACGAACTTGTCAGGAAGCGGGGCCGGTTTTCTTTCAGATGTTTTTGAGACCTATGACCTCAGCGCTTCCGTTACCCCGGGAATCCCCGGGTCAGGTTACTCCAAGTCGGTCTTGTTGTCCTATCTTGGAAGGATCAATTACAGTTTTAAAGATAAATACCTGGCAACAGCAAGTTATCGTGCCGACGGTTCATCCAAATTCAGCAAAGGGAGTAAATGGGGTTACTTCCCTTCTGCTGCCCTGGCCTGGAGGATCTCAGAAGAAGATTTCCTGAAAGATGATCGTGTCATTTCCAATCTGAAGCTCCGGGCAAGCTGGGGAGCAACCGGGAGTCAGGCCATTGGTCCATACGTGACCTTAAACCAGCTTTCTTCCGGTAAAACCGTGTTTAATGACGCGCTTTATAATTCATTTGCACCGGGAACAAATCTGCCGGGAAACCTGAAATGGGAAACGACAAAGCAAACAGACTTTGGACTTGACATGGGTATTTTTGAGAACCGTGTTCTTATAACGGCTGACTACTACATAAAAAATACGGAAGATTTGCTGAACACGGTTGTTTTGCCGTCGTCGTTAGGTTTCACGAGAACAATTCAGAATGTGGGAAAAGTTCAAAACAAAGGTTTTGAACTCGGACTGGATGCCCAATTGGCCCGGAAAAAGGACTTTAAATGGAACATGAGTGCCAATATCTCTTTTAACCGGAATAAGGTTATCAAGCTTTACAACGGGGAAGATATTCTGACAGGTTCGGTGAATGCGGTTGCCTTGCAGGACAATACCAGAATCCTGCGCGAAGGGAGGCCTATCGGACAGTTCTGGGGATACCTTGAGGATGGGTATGACGACAAGGGTAAAATAAAATATGTCGATTTGGAGCCGGATGGAAAGTTAACGTCAGATGATAAAACTTATCTTGGAGACTATAATCCGGATTTCATTTACGGTGTAAGTTCCAATATGACGTATAAAAATTTTGAACTGAATATTTTTCTTCAGGGATCGTATGGAAATGATATTTTTAATCTGAGCGCTGTGGCTTACGCCTATGATTTTGTTTCGGGCATGAATATGATCCGGGATGTGTTGTACGATTCCTGGACACCGACCAACACCGACGCGAAATACCCGCTTGTCAGCCGAAATACGACTGTGAATATTTCCGACCGGTTCATCGAAGATGGTTCGTATCTTCGATTAAAGAACATTCAGTTGGCTTATTCCGTACCTGTTCAGAAATTGAGTTTGTTGCGGTCGTTACAAGTCTACGTGAGCGGTCAGAATTTGTTGACCTTTACCGGTTATTCAGGATGGGACCCGGAAGTAAATTCGTCGGGGTTGGGGGTCGATAATAAGACATACCCCATGTCAAAGTCATTGACATTTGGTTTTCGCGCCAGGTTTTAACGGCGATAAAGAGTTACTAATTTCAAAAATGTGCTAAAATGGAAACGATGAATAAAAACGGATATCTTAACGAAATCAGGTTGATGATTTTGCCGGCGATTGTTGTCTTTGTGTCGATGCTTTGCGCTTCATGTGAAGATTTACTGGAAGAGAACCCGAAGACGCTTGCCGTTGAGAAGTTCTATAACACGGCCGAAGAGGTTGAAACGGCTGTTCATGCAGTCTACGGTACGCTTAGGTCAAATACGATGGTTGAACAGGTAGTGATTCTCGACGCACACACCGATTGGGGGTATGGACGCGGAAGCCGGGCCGATTACAACAACCTTCAGGGGTTCAATGCGGCTAACATCAATAATGCGGGAAGCCGGTGGAATATGTTTTACCTGGCGATCCGAAATGCGAATCTCGTCATTCAAAATGCTCCCGGCGGATCATCCATCAGTCAGCCGGACATCGATAAGAATGTGGGTGAGGCCAAATTCCTTCGCGCTTTTTCCTACTTTCAGTTGGTGAGGAACTGGGGCGCTATTCCCCTTCGTACGGAGGAAAACATGACGCAGAAAGATTTGGCAAAAAGTCCGGTTGCTGCGGTCTATGACCTGATTGTTTCCGATCTGACTTTTGCGGAGAATAATTTGCCCGAGACCCAGGCCCTGGTCGGCAAGGCTACAAAATATGCGGCCAAAACCATGCTTGCTGATGTTTATCTTACGCTTGGCAACTATGCGGAGGCCAGGGATAAGGCGAATGAAGTCATCCAGTCGGGAAAATATTCACTGGTGACTGTATCCGGCAAGGCGGATTTTCAACAAAAACTGTTTGGGCCTGAAATCATCACGACACCGGAAGAAATCTTCTATTTTAAATACAGCCGGCAGGCGGGGGAGGGGAACTGGATTCTCTGGGTATTAAGCCACCCAAGTACCGGTAACTTCAATTTCGGGGGTGCGTATGCGCATTACAGCGATGCCTCGAATTCCTTTTATCTTTCCTGGAGTGATGATGATATCCGGAAAAGCCTGTGGGATAAGATTAACTTCGGATTGGGTCCCAATACGCTTGTGTCCAGCAAATACATCGACAAAAATGCGGTGGAACAAGGCCGGGGAGCGGGTAATGATTTGCCGGTTTACCGGTATGCTGATGCTTTGCTAATTTATGCAGAAGCGTCATGTATGGCTTCAAACGGGCCGACAGCCGAAGGGATGGAAGCGCTGAACAAGGTGCGCCGGAGGGCTTGGGGATTCGACCCGAATACCCCTTCTCCGGCAGATTTTGAAGTAACAGATTATACCAAAGCTTCTTTTCAGGAACTGGTCTTACGGGAAAGGGCTTATGAGTTTATTTTTGAAGGCAAACGGTGGTACGACCTCAAGCGGACCGGTAAGGCTGCGGAAGTAATTCAGCCTGCAAAAGGAATTACCATTGCAGAAAAGGCTTATTTGTGGCCAATCCCGGTTTCTGAATTGGATTATAACAAGGCGTTGGACCCGGCAGCGGATCAAAATCCAGGCTATTGATAACTCGTTTGGATTGTCCCGGTCTGAGTTTCCAGACCGGGACTCAAAAGCACTATTGGAACGATTTCAAACTCACATCTCCATGAAACTTATTTCATTATTGTTCCTGTTCTATCTGATAAACCCCGGGGTTGTCATCTCGCAACAAAATGAACCGGAGGTTACAAATCTGAAACCGGTAAGTGGCAAAAGTTATGGGCTAAATAAGTTGATTCCGGGAGAATATCAGTATATGGACAGGTCATATCTATTCAATTATATTCCTGAAGAGCTAATTGGAACTGTACATATCAAGACATGCGGAAATGATAAATTAATCAGCGAAAACGATACGTGTGTTTCTTTTGATGTTGATTGCGACGTGGAAGTATATGTGTTGTTCGGCGACAAATGGCCTGAAATTCCCCGGTGGCTTAATCAGTTTGAACGAGTGCGGTTAAATGTAACCCGGCAGGATTCACGATCAGATAATCTGAAAGGATATTTCAGCCTGTACCGGAAAGTTTTCCCGAAAGGAACCATTACGCTTTACGGATGTTCTCCTGTGGAAATGCTCCGGGAAGAATGGTTTGTAAAATCGATGGGAGCAAATTACTGCATGTATACCATTGCTGTCAAAAAAAGATGAACTATACTGAAACCAGCTAAAAGAATCGATTATGACAAAAATAGCAAGACGTGCCATGCTGAAGACGATCGGGGGAATTTCCCTGGGAAGTTTAATCCCCGTGATGGGGAAAGCATCAGCATTTGATAAAAAATCAGCAGAAAGAATAAAGACAATAGGTACCGATGTTTTAGTCGTAGGGGGAGGCACTGCCGGAGTAATTGCAGCGATACAGGCTGCCCGTGCAGGTTGCTCGGTCATTCTTGTTGAAAACGGAAGTCAACTGGGAGGAACGACAACGACCGGTGGCGTTTCCTTTCCGGGCCTGTTTCATGCCTGGGGTAAACAGGTGATTCGTGGGATTGGCTGGGAACTGGTAACTGAGACGGTTGAAATGAGTGACGGGACGTTGCCTGATTTCTCAATTCCGACGGGGAGACAGCACTGGAAGCACCAGGTTCGTGTGAATCCTTTTATCTATGCTTTATTGGCCGAAGAGAAATGCCTGCAAGCCGGTGTTCATATCCGGTATTATGAAGCGCCGGTCAGCGTTGCATTAACAAGAGATCGTTGGGAGATGGAAACCGTTGGAAAAGGGACGCGCACAAAAATTACCTGTAGGCAATTGATTGACTGTTCCGGTAATGCTTCGGTCACATCTCTCGCGGGGTTTCGTGTTTTGAGGGAAACAGAAACGCAGCCCGGGACGTTGATGTTCCGGATAGAAGGATACGATCCGGATAAACTTGATTTAAGGCTGATCCAGGAAAAATATGAGGAAGCGGTCATGAAAGGTGAACTGGAAAGGGAGGAATTCCGCGACATCCACGCGTTGCTGAGAAGTCACGGCGATAACGTCCAGCACATTGCAGGGGCTGATTCGACCACCGCGGAGACCCATACCGTGACCAACATCAAAGGACGGTCATCGTTAATGCGCCATTTGCGATTTTTGCGAAATCTTCCCGGGTGTGAAAAAACAAAACTGGTCAGTATGCAACCCGAAACCGGCGTCCGGGAAACGTACCGGGTCGAGGGTGTTTATCAGATCACGCATGAAGACTATGTCAATGGAAAGATCTTTGAGGATTCAGTTTGCTATTCTTTTTATCCGATAGACCTTCATGACAAGAAGGGCGTCGTACCCAGGCATTTGCCGGAGGGAGTTGTGGCAACCATTCCACTGAGGGCTCTGGTTCCGAAAGACAGCCGGAATCTTTTGGTAGCCGGACGCTGTTTAAGCAGTGACCGGCTGGCCAATTCTGCGCTTCGTATCCAGGCTTCCTGCATGGCCATGGGCCAGGCTGCAGGCGCTGCGGCGGCTATTGCCTGCAAGTTCAAAACTACGCCGATGGAAGCACCGATCGACCAGATCAAACACTTAATTGAAGAAAACGGGGGTATTATCCCTTCCTGATGGTTGGCAACGAAGGCGTCCCTTGTCATGGACCGGTGATTATCCTCTTTGTTTACGGTATTTTTCGGGGGTGTAAGAGGTGTGTTTTTTAAAAATGCGGGAGAAGTAGGAGGCGGTTTTAAATCCCGTCTGTTCGATGATCCCTTTTTGCTCCAGTTCGGTCGTGAGCAGCAAAAACTGGGCTCTTTCGATGCGTTTCCGGATGACGTAATCGCACGGGGCCATGCCGGTGATCGATTTAAAGACCCTTGAAAAATGATCTTTTGAAAAACAGGCCATGTCCGCCAGTTCGTTCACACGGATGTCGTGCCCCAGGTTGTTTTGGATATAAAGCAGGATCGGCTGGATATGATATTTCAGCAACGTTGAAATGGTATGGCTTTGACCTGCCTCCAGGAAACGGGAGAAAAGCTGCTTTAAAATGCCAATGGTCTCCAGGTGATGAGCGGGGGTCTGATAAATGACTTTTTTGGTCAGCCAGAATTTGGTTTGGTAAACACTTGGATGGTGATGAGGTAACTGCAGTCCCGGGTTGATCTGAGCGAGGCGCTGAAACAACTGATGATCAAGACCGGCAGCCTTGGTTTTGTTCATGACCGAATAAAGGCTGTACGGACTGAGCCCATTGGGGTGCGCGATGCTGACGTGAACATAGTAATGCGACAATCCGGCCCCGAAATGATAGGTACATGATGTAAAACCAGGGATCAGATAAAGGTTCCCTCCCTCGAGCAGGATCTGACGGTCACCGATAGTCAGTGAACCGCTGCCTTTTTCGATAAAATACATCCTGGTAAAGGGACTGATAATGTCGATGTATTCGCGGTCTTCGTCAAAGCTTAATAATGCAACATTCCGCAGTTGAAAGGTAAGCGATTCGCCGATTTGCTCAGGATACATACGCTTTAAGAATAAGTTATTTAGTTTTCGACGTTCCAAAGTTAAGAAAATACCGGTTATTGCATAATCTCGTAAATGTGCAATTATTCGCCTGAAATGTTCAAGTTTTGGTCGCGGCTATTGTTTAAGTTTGTATACGCATTCCGGTTTTTGACCGGAGTGGTGCGACCGGACGAATAACGAACTAAAAAAACCAAAAACAAATGAGTGCAAGTATCCTGCCCGGAATTTTACTGATCGCCCTCGGCGCATTTTCTTCCGGGAGTTTTGCGGTACCCTTTGGAAAAATTAAAGGCTGGAAATGGGAAACATACTGGATGGTTTTCAGCCTTGGGGCTTATATCCTCTTCCCGTTAGCCGCCTGTTTCATTTTTACTCCCGATTTTATTCAAATTATCCGGTCAACACCCTCATCCGTTAATCTTGCGGTTTTTTTACTGGGCGCCGTTTACGGTGTGGGCAATCTTTCGTTTGGGTTGGCTTTGCGCTATCTGGGTTTATCGCTTGGGTATGCTATTTCGCTTGGATTGATGCTGGCCATCGGGACCCTGATCCCTCCGGCGATTGACGGACGGCTTCAGGTGATGATGCAGGGCCGGGGAGGAACGCTCTTGGTGTGGGGTATTCTTGTCGCCTGTGCCGGTATTGCCCTTTCGGCGTGGTCGGGTATCCTGAAGGACAAATCGTTGCCGGAAGCAAAAAAACAGGAAAACATCAGCGAATTCAACCTGACCAGGGGCGTGATGGCCGCTTTACTGGTCGGCGTTACCGGTTCGGCCATGTCGCTCGGGTTTGAGCAAGGTCTGCCCATTTCGGAAGTCGCTGAACAAAGGGGGGTGGACCCCTTGTTTACGATGATGCCGGTGCTGGTGGTCCTGTTTTCCGGGACATTCCTGACCACCATCGTGTGGTGCGATTACCTGGGGTATAAAAATGGTTCGCTGAACGATTATATCACCGCCCGGTCAGGTAAAATACGGTGGTCAAATTACCTGTTTGGCCTGCTTGCCGGACTGTTGTGGTTCAGCCAGTTCATCGTTTACGGGATGGGCAAAAGCAAGATGGGCCCTTATACGTTTACGTCATGGGGCATCCTCATGGCCCTCACCATTGTTTTTGCCACCGTCTGGGGACTGGTCCGGAGAGAGTGGAAAGGGGTACCGGTCAGCGTGTATGTGGTGATGACCTTATCCCTGATCATTATCATCGTGGCGTCGTTTATGATCGGGATCAGCGGTGCGGCGTAGAAGGTTACAGGTTGCAGGTTGCAGGTTACAGGTTACAGGTTGCAGGTTACAGGTTGCAGGTTGCAGGTTGCAGGTTGCAGGTTACAGGTTGCAGTTGAGAGTTGTTGACTTATTATCAGAACAATTTAAGGATCAGAAATGAATTCAAGGGAGCGGATTTTAGCGGCGATCGGTCACAGGGAACCCGACAGGGTTCCGGTCGATCTGGGCGCCACGCCCAGCTCGGGAATTTCGGCCATTGCCTATAGTAATTTGATGAAACATATCGGACGGGAAGATTTGCCGGTCCAGATTTACGATGTCGTCCAGCAACTGGCGCAACCGGATATCACTATCCTGGACCAGTTTGGGGTTGACGTGCTGGATATTGGCCGTACTTTCAATGACAGGCCATCCGACTGGAGTCCGGTTACCCTGTCAAACGGGGCTGCCGCTTTTTATCCGGCATGGTTTCATCCGGTGCAGATGAAGGATGGCTCTTTTCAGACTTTTGATGATGACGGGAAACGCGTCCTCTCCCGGATGCCGGTGGGTGCGACTTTCTTCGATCAGACCTATTTCCCTTACGTGGACGGTTACCCTGATTCCTATGAAGATCTTGATGCTGAAATGGGCCGGATCATGTGGGCCCGTGATGTGCACAGTCCGTGGGATCATGCCGGTGAACCTGATTTTTGGCAAAAACTGCGCGAAAACACCTTGAAGCTGAGGCAAAGCACGGATAAGGCGCTTTTGGTGGTTTGCGGCTGCAACTTGTTTGAATGGGGAACTTTCCTTCGCAGGATGGACAATTTTCTGATGGATCTGCTATGCGATCACGACCATGTTGAGGAACTGCTCGACCAGTTGCTGATCAGGCATCTGGTTACGCTTGAAAAGGTTTGTGATGCGGTTGGCGACGTGGTTGATATCATCCGGTTTGGCGATGATCTGGGCATGAGTTCCGGTCCGTTTATGGATGCAGACACTTACAGAAAGCTGTTTAAACCACGGCATAAGATTTTGTGCGACTATGTGAAAACCCATAGCGGGATGCATACCTTTCTTCATTCGTGCGGGTCCATTTCCCTGCTGATGCCCGATTTGATCGAGGCCGGCATTGAAATTTTCAATCCGGTGCAGACCAACGCCTGGAAGATGGATCCCGGTTTCCTGAAAAAAGAGTTTGGCCAGGACTGCACGTTCTGGGGCGGGGGAATAGAAACAGCCGGGATACTGAATGCAGGCACACCACAACAGGTGCGCGACCAGGTACTCGGGCGGCTAGAAACCTTCTCAAAAGGCGGTGGTTATGTGTTTAACACGGTGCATAATATTTTGCCCGATGTGCCTCCGGAGAATATTGTCGCCATGTATGGGGCGGTAAAGGATTTTTTGACAAGGTGACAAGGT
>Ga0172382_10004840_pt1 | contig 20397 bp, 32 predicted proteins | sample Leawel138RmetaG_FD_122245 | JGI IMG/M metagenome (GOLD analysis project Ga0172382, IMG submission 122245) | Leachate microbial communities from a municipal landfill in Southern Ontario, Canada - Leachate well 138R metaG | ecosystem: Engineered > Solid waste > Landfill > Unclassified | place... | reverse complement strand
GCGGGTCATAATGGTGGGGCAGCGCAGCTAAAAAACCTTGAAGATCAGTTGAAAGGGAATGTCCCACCGCCATTTTAACCGCTTGATTTTCCGGAAAAGTTGCGGTCCTCTCCTGGGCACCATCCGTTTTTTATGTATTTGATTTTATTGCGTTTTTAGCGATTTTTGTCCCACTTTCCGGCAACCCTTTTTGCGGTGGGACACCTTCGTCCATTTTTTGTTCTGGCACGAGTTTGCGAATCGCTTCGCCCGCGAGGCGTTTTCGATCCGCCTTCTTCGTGTAGAGCGTGGTTTGCTTCTTCGTCGTCCAGCCGAAGATTGCCATAAGCTGACTATCGGTCGCCCCATTGTCGGCGGCGATGGTCGCGCCAGCCTTCCTCAATCCGTGCATGGAGCACTGGGGCAAGCCTGCCTGATCGCACCATTGGCGCATCTTGTTGCCAAGCCCGTTGACAGTAAACGGCCGGCCGAGGTCGGTGATCAGGAATGTCAGGTCTCCGGTCTCGGTCGCCTCGATCGTCGCCTGAAGCTCGGCGAGCACGGGAATCTCCACAACGACGCCAGATGATTTCCCCGTCTTTCCGGGGCGCACATATAGCCATCCGTCGCGGATGTGCTGCTTGCCCAAGGTCGCAAGATCAGACAGGCGCAGGCCGGTGAACAAGCCGAGATGGAGCGCGAGTCGGGCTTTACTTCCGGGCGGGTGCCGCTCCTCGTATTGCCTCACCTCGTCGACCGTCCATGCGTGGAAGCCATCGCCGGAATGAAGGTGCTCGATTCCTATCGCGGGGTTTCGATCAGCGAGGCCGACGCTGATCGCCCATCCGAACATGGCGGAGACGGTCTTCACCACATTATTCTGCGCGCCCGCCGTATCCCGAATCGTGTCTCGGATTTCGAGGACGTGCTTGCGCTCCATCATCTTGTAGGGAAGATCGCCGCGGCGCTTCTTGCCGCTTTCACATATTTCCTCGAGGAGGCGCACCCGTCGCGCAAGCTGGTCGGGATTGAGCCTATTCTTCGCCCGCTGCTTGTATTGCTGGACGAGCCAGTGAAAGCTATTTTCCTTGGCGGGAGCGCCGGGTTTCCGCGCCGCCGGCGCTGCCTTCTTCTCGTAGGGGATGCCGATCCGGGCGCATGCGACCTCGTCGTCGAACGCCTTCGTTCCGGGTTTCTCCCGAAGCCTGACCTTTGGGCGGCCGGGCGCACGGAAGTAGAACCGGACATTCTTGTGCCGGTCGCGATCGACTGTAACTCCCTTGGGTAGCTTCTTAGGCATCATCCCAAGGATTCCCTTCCCCGGCGGCAACGTCAACAGCTTGCGATCGGTGAGGCAGATTTCGGAAGGCGGCGGCCACCTCGGCAACGTCCCACACCCGGCGGCCGTAGATCATTCTCGCATCGGGCATGAGGCCGTCGAAGACCAGTCGGTCGAAGAGCGTCGCGCTCACGCCGATCAGGGCGGCGGCCTGCTCTCGGTTGATTCCCACGGGCGCCAGGTTCTCGGGCAGAATTGCGGTTGCTCGCCTCATGGCTTGCCCCTCCCACCTGCCAGATTCAGACTCTCAAGCAGGTTGTGGCTGTCCGCCCATGACGCATGGCCGGTCCACGCCGCAAGGAACCGATCGAGCCGATCGTGCTCCCCGGCCGCCCGATAGGCCCTGATCTTCCGCCGCGCCCGCACGACGCTGTCCCGGCGCAGGAGCTTGTGCGTCGTCCAGATGCGATAGCCGACGAAGTTGACGCCCCGTCCGGCCGGCTGGACGCTCCACTTCGAGAACCGCAGCCCCAGATGGTCGCGCGACAGATCCTCGATCGAGCCGCGCACCCTGCGCAGGTGATCGGACGAGCGCCCGAGGACGACGATGTCGTCCATGTAGCGGAACCAATGCCGCTCGCCGAGCGTCTGCTGAAGGTGGCGGTCGACCACCCCGCCATACACGTTCGCGAAAATCTGCGAGACGAGATTGCCGATCGGCAAGCCTATCCCCTCGCGGGGCAGAATCGCTTCTATCAGGCGCAGGGTGTCGCGGCAGGAAATCTTCGCCTCGATCAGCCGCCAGAGCGCGGCGTGCTCGATGCTGGCGAAATAGGCCGAGAAATCGGTCTTGAGGACGTAGAGCGGCCCGCTGCGCGCCAGCCGGCGCATGTCGGCCTGCAATGCCGTCGCGGCCGCGTGGGTGCCCTTGCCGGGCCGGCAGGCATAGGTTCTCGGAAGGAGGGTCGCCTCGAAGATCGGGCCGATCACCGCGCAAAGCGCATGCTGCGCGACGCGGTCCTCGAACGGCAGCGCCGAGATCAGGCGCACCTTCGGGTCGAAGATCCGGAAATGCCTCGGCGCGCCCGGCCGGTAGGCCCCGTCGCGCATGGCCGTCGCCAGATCGTGAAGATTGAGGATCGAGAATTCCTTGAACTCAAGGAAGCCCGGCGTGAGCCGCTTCCCGAGCGACGTCAGCCGGAAGGCTCGCCGCATGTTCGCGTCGGAAGTGATGATGCCGATGAGGTTGCGATGCTTCTTTCCCATGATGTCGATACCCGCCCGCCGGTCGCGGGTTTCGACGGCTGGGCCGCTACTCCCCGCTTTACCGGACCCTGCTATGTGTTCGCCGAAGCCGGACAGTCGGGCCGACCACCCTGGCACGGCCCGCATGAATACGGCCGCGCCGGTGGAAGATTGCCGGCGCGGCCGTGACCGTCGCCGAGCTATGAAAGGGTCGTCGCCGCCGCCGCGCGCCGAGAGATTCTCGTTCGAATTCTCCGGCCAGTTGCCCAGATTCGCGTAGCGCGAGCCGGCGTTGTCGCCGTTGATCCACGAACCCCCGATGATGGACGGGCACCGCAACGTCATACCCCCGACCGCCCGTTGCCCTTCGCGGTCTTGATCCATTGCCCGAGCATCGCTCCCGTCTCCGCAATGGTGCGGAGCGCCACGGCATGCTGCCGAGGCGTGACGATTTTCAGGGACGGATCGGCCGCAAAGCGCAACCAGAACCGCAGCGTCGCCATGTGAGCGTCGGCCGCGTAAAGACGGGAAGGCTGCTTGCTCTTCGCCGCCTGATAGAGAAGGCCGACCTGATCGAACAGCAATCCGATCAGCCGGTCGCGCAGCGCGCCATGACGGCGCGGGCATCGCTGGAGGATCGGATAGAGATAGGTCACGACGGCCTCATATTTTTCGACGATCGCCAGGTCTTGAGCTTGCACAAATTCGTCGCGTGTCATGGCTGGCGATCGTCCGTTTCACTCGGCCCGCGCTTCCGCGCGGGCTATGCAGGATTCAGGTGGTCGCCGCCGCCGCGCGCCGAGAGATCCCCGTCCGAACCCCCCGGCCAGACGCCCAGATGCGCGTAGCGCGAGCCGGCGAGGCCGCCGTGGAGCCACGAACCCCCGATGATGGACGGGCGAGGCTCGTCCGGGTCGCCATCCGTGGCCCATTGCCAGACGGTCCCGGTGACGTCGAAGACGCCGCGCTGGCTGATGAACCGCTCGGCGCCGTCCTTGAGGACGCCGGTGACGACCGGGTCGCCGTCGCGCGAGCATCGCTCCTGCACGCCGATGGCGGCCGCAAAGAACTCCTCGATCGTGAGCAGGCGCTTGCCGTGATAGGCAAGGAGCTCGACCGCGGCGGCATAGTCGAACCGCCTGAAGCGCGTCTTGCCGTCCGGGCGCATGGGGAGGTCGCGGCCGTCCGCGATGGTTGCCCCGCAGCGGCTCGTGCCGTGCTCGTGGTGATCGACGCCGGGAAGATAGATGTCCACCCATGCCCTGCGCCCGCCAGCGACCTCGACCATCGTCATGCCGCGCGGGTCCGGCCCGGCAAAGCGGAAGTCCACGTCCCAGAGCGAGAACGGATTGATCGACGGGGTCGTGTCGCCGCCGGCGCGGGCCTGCGCGCAGCCGCCGGGGGCAAAATGGAACCCCGCGAACCATCTGTCCCCGAGGGGATTCGACGGCACCGGCGCGGCGAAGGGCTTGCCCTCCCCGTCGATGGTGACGCCATAGTCGCGGCCGGGCGTCAACTCGTCGAAGGCGATGGGCGTGTCGGCGTCGAAGGCATGCGTGCGGCCCTCGATCTGGATCACGGTGCCGGCCCGGATGCCGATTTCCGTCCGGCTGGGGGCGAAGAGGATCGGCGCAGCCAGGTCGGCCCGGTCTATCGTCACGGCCGAAGGCTTCACTGCAGTGGCAATGTTCATGGTCTAACTCCATCGGGTTGCTTGGAAGTTCTGGAATTCCGAGAGGCCGGGACGGCCTTCCGGATGGCGTTGCCGGACGTGATCATCACGAAACCGTCCGCGAACTCGACGCGAATCGAGTTCATCTTGCCCCGCGCCGTAAGCCGGCACGGCTGGCCTTTCCGGCCGTGTCGATTCCACCGGAAAATGTAGGGGAAGTCCGTCATAGGAGGTTTCCCTGCGAGGGTGCGGGCGCCGCCGGTCTGGGGCGCATCCACTTTGCCGGCGGCGGCACCTCGTCCGTCCGGCCCCGCTCCCATTCGAAGAAGCCCAGAGCACCGGCACATGGGATGAAGTCGACCGGCTCGGCGTCGGCGATCACAAGGCCGCGCGGCCCGAAGAACCACGGGCTGTCGAAGGTCTTCACGATGTCGACGATGACGCCGACCCCGACAATCCCACCGCGCAGAAGGTCGCATGCCGCAGGGCACTCGAACCCCATCTCGTCGAAGAACTCGGCGGCCTCGTCGTATTCATGCCGGGTCAGGCCCCGCGAGGCATGGATGGCGACCGGCCCGCGAAACTTGAGCGCAGGGTTCGGCGCGCGCCAACTCCGATTCTCGACGGGCTTCCACCCCATCACGAGGGCGTGCGCCCATGGCTGGCGCACCGACAGGGCAAGGCGAGGAAGGGGCGTCATGCTGCACCTCCCCAGCGAATCCCGTAGGCGTCGAACGGGAAGAACACATGCTCGCGGTCTTCCTCGGCCGGGTTGTCGTAGGGAATCGCGCTGATCAGCTTGAGGCCGTCGACGAAGGGGGCGAACGTCCGATAGGTATGCGCTCCGCCGGCGATCCAGATCGGCCGGCTGGGCCATTCCTGCCCGCAGGTTTCGATCACCTCCGCCGCCTCGCTGCCGGCCCATTCATAGACGCATCGGCCGTCGAGCCGCGGCATGCCCCGCGCCGTCCGCCGGCCGAGGATGACGACGCCGCCCATCGTGAGCCGCCGGAACGCGGCGAGGTCCGCAGCCATCGCGGCTTCAAGATCCGGATTGCCACGCCACGGCAGGTCGCCGGCGCGGCCGATCTGGCCCCGATGGCCGCAGGCGGCGATCAGATGCACCGTCATGGCCGCACCCTCGGCAGGCCGTTGTGCTCGATGCCGTCGAGCAGCCGACCCGCCGCTTTCTTGCCGACATTGCGCACGGCCACGAGGCGCTCGCCGTGGAAGCCGATGCCGCCCGCCAGATTGTGAAACCGCGTCGCGCCGAGGCCCATCTGTCCGTCGACCTTCGGCGTCGAGCGCCAGTCCGGATCGTCGACGTCGCGATCGTAGAACGCCGACCATGCGCCCCATTGCTTGAACAGGAACGCGATCTCGTGCGCCGCGCAGAAGTCCCGCGTGGCGCGGTGCCATTCGGGATGCGTCGGCCGCGCGCCGTCGCCGCTTTCGCCGCCGGACACGATCCAGCGGGCAAATTCCCATCCCTTCCAATCGACCGGGCCGATGGCCGGCTCGTAACTAACCCATGTCAGCCAGCCCATGTCGGCGAGCGCCGCCATTGCGGCCCGACGCTGGTCGGCGCGGGCCTGATCCTCGACCGAAACGCCGAGCCATATGTTGCGGAAGAAATCCGGCCATCTGGCCATGCCGCCCGCCCAGTCGAACAGCGGATAGGCGCAGCCTGCCGGCGGCGTCCCCATCGCGTCCAGCATGTCCGCGAAGAGTTGTCCGCGGCCGCTGGGGTGCGCAGCGCGCACTTCGTCCGGCCCGCGTGCGCCCTTGAAGTCCAGATCCTGCTCGGCGTTCGCGTCCGCCCACCGGCGGAAGAAGTCGAGCATCCTGTCCGGGCGCTTGGTGAGCACCTGAAAGGTGTGGTGCTGCGCCTGCGCCATGACGTCGAGGACGCGCATGATCCAGCCGTCCGGCACGCCTTCGGCGAAGAGGTCGCCGTGCGCGCAGACGAAGATCATGCGCGGCTTCGACCACCGCAAGGGCTGGTCGAGCCATTGCTCGTTGAGCCGGACCTCGCCGTTCCAGACCGGGCCGGCCTTCGTGTCGATCGTCAGGCCGGCACGGCTCGGATGATGCTTGAGGCGCGTTCCGGCCAGCCGCATCGCGTAGCAGTTCGTGCAGCCGGGCGACACGACCGAGCAGCCGGTGATCGGGTTCCACGTCGCGTCGGTCCACTCGATAAGGGAATGGTCAGCCATGATCGCCCCCGATCTCGGAAAGGGCGCGGCCGTCCGCCGAAACGGCGAAGGCGACGCCGTCGTGCCAGAAGCCCATGACGACGGTCAGCCGCTCGCCCTCGGGGTCGACCGTGTCGTTCGCCGCCCAGTTGCGGGCGAAACTGTCCATCGAATCGGACATCGTCTCGTAGTCGCTCGCCTCGGCAAACCAGTTCGCCTCGTCGACCCGAGCGGCCGGCGCGAGCGGCACGGCCTCGCCGGTGAACATATCGACGGTGCCGCCGTCGCGCGGGTCTTCGAGGTTCCACGACCCGTCCGGCATGATGGTGATCTGCACGCTGCCGCGTTCTTCCCACCACATGAAGGTGACGGCCTCGCCGGGCGTGATGGTGCCGGCGACCGACGCCTTCTCGTCATCCCAGCGGATCGTCGTCACGCCGGCAGCGTCGGGGGAAAGCCAGTCCTCCGGACGCTCGCGGCCGGGCGGCATGATCTCGTCGACGAGGCAGGCCGGCCACCATCGCCGGGTGTGCGCGAAGTCAGCCATCGCTCACCTCCCGACGCCGGCAGCGAGAACGGCCCGCAGATCGCCAAGACGAACCGCCACGCGGGTCTTGTCGCCATTGCGCGCGAACTCGGCCTCGATCTTCTTGAGGCGGTCGACCGCGTCGCCGTCGATCTCGGCGGCCTCGTCGCTCCGGTCGTGCTCGATCGCCTTGTCCGGGTCGGCCGTCCGCCAGTCCGGCCAGCGGCGCTTCTCGTTCTTCGTCTGCTTGGCGACGATCGCCTCGACGATGCGGCTCGGCTCGAACCCGGCGCGCCATGCGCCGTCGAAGGCCAGAATGATGACGTCGATCCATTCCTCGACGTCGGTGGGGTCGTCCTCGATCTCGCGCAGTTCCTTGCGGATATGGTCGATCACGCCGGCGGCGCGCGTGCCGGGGCCGAAGGTCTTCAAGGAGAAGGCCCGCTGCCGCTCAAGATGCGCGACCAGGTCGAAGCGCGCCTTCGCCGCCACCCGCAGATCGCGCGCGTCCTGCTGATAGCGGTTGTTCGCTTCGAGCAGATCGGCGACGCGCTGGACGCGCAGCCGCTCATTGTCGTCGCGGCAGTCGAGCAGGTGCAGGATCCAGCGCGCCAGATCGTCCTTGCTCTTGTTCATCAGCGAGCGGTGGGTGACGGTGGAAACGACGGTGAAGGTGGACATCGGCTAGATCCTCATCGGCATGAGAACGAAAAGCGTGTCGCCGCCCTGCGCCGGGCGGACGAGGGCCGGCGCACCGGCATCGCCCAGTTCGAAGATCACCTCGTCGCCGCCGGCGGCGGACAGGAGGTCGAGGCAGTATTTGCCGTTGAAGCCGATCTCGACGGGGTCGCCATCGGCGCCGGCGATCTCGATCTGATCTTCCGCGCTGCCGGCGTCCGGGCTATGGGCGGTGACGGTCAGTCCGTCGCCCGCGAAGGCGTATTTGACGGCGTTGCCCTTGCCGGTGGACACGGTCAGAACGCGGTCGATGGCATCCGCCAGCGGCGCGCGGGCGATCGTGTAGCGGTTTGGGTTGCCCGCCGGCACCACGCGCTTGTAATCGGGGAAGGTGCCGTCGATCAGCTTCGAGACCAGCGTCACGCCGGTTTCGTCGCCGCCCATGGAGATGCGGAACTTGACGTCCGAGACGTCGAGGCGGACAGGCCCCTTGTCCGGCAGCATCTTGAGCACGAGCTCGACCGTCTTCCTCGGGATGATGATCGCGGGCAGGCCCGCGGCCCCTTCCGGAAGCGGCAAGGTCGACTTCGCGAGGCGATGTCCGTCCGTCGCCACGGCGATCAGCACCGCCGCGCCATCGACCTCGTCCTCGTGCCAGTGGATGCCGTTGAGATAGTAGCGGGTTTCCTCGCTCGAAATCGCGAAGCGCACGGTCTCCAGCATCGCCTTGAGCGTGGCGGATTCCATGTCGAAACTACAGGCGAACTCGCCGGCCGACAGTTCGTGGAAATCGGAGGCAGGCAGGGCAGGCAGGCGGAAGCGCGAGCGCCCGGCCGAGACGATCCACATGCCGTCGCCGCCATCGGCGAGCCTGACCTCGCTGCCCTCGGGCAGCTTGCGCACGATGTCGTGCAGATTGTTCGCCGGGAGCGTCACCTCGGCCGCCCCGCCCTCGATCGCGCATTTGCGCGAAACGACGATCTCGGCGTCGAGGTCGGTGCCGGTGATCGCCAGCCGGCCCCCATCCCCATTGGCACCTGCCCGGATCAGGACGTTCGACAGGATCGGGATCGTGTTGCGCCGCTCGACCACGCGCACGGCGAGGGCCAGAGCGGGAAGCAAAGCCTCCCGCCCGATGGTGATCGCGGCCGCCGTCATACCCCGCTCTCCGGCTTGCCCTCATAGGCCGGCAGGCCGGTCTTCTCGCGGGCGTCGAAGAGGGCATGGCGCACATGCTCGGTGATGAACTGGTCGGGGCGATAGATCTGGTAGAACCAGGTCACGGACCCGCCGGCAGCGCGGTAGCGCAGGCGAACGGGGATGCGCATCTTGTCGCCCATGAAGAAGGGCGGCACGGACAGGATGAAGATGCCGGGAACCTTGAGCGGTGCGCCGTTGGCGTCCTGATGGCTTTCTTCCCAGACGATTTGCCCCTCGCCATTGGCAAGGGTATGCGCCGCCTTCACCTTGCTCGCCACGTTGACCTGAAGGCCGCGCGACAGTTCGACAAGCTGGCTGGGCGTGGCGACGGTCGTCGCGAAATCGCGTTCGAGCCAGATGCGCTCCTCGTCGGTCGGCGCCGAGAGTTCCGCGACGCGATCTTCGAGGAAGTAGGCGAAGTCCTCCTGCGTCATCTTCTGGCCGTTCATCTTGTTCCACGCCTGCCACTCCTCGGAGAGCGGGAAGGCGTAATGAACGCGGTGCTTGCCGTAATCCGGCTGGCCGTCGACGCCGAGGTGATGGTAGTCGATGACGGCGGTGAAGGACGGCTTGCGCCAGTCCGCGTCGGCGAAGATCACCGAGTGCTCGGACTTGTGGCGGTTGATCAGTTCGCAGAAGGATTCGAAAGTCTGCGCCTCTGCGGTGCCCTGCTTGCGCTTCGGGTGCAGGCGGTAGCTTTCGAGCACGTTGGCGAGCGCGTTGACCGCCGGCGTCTCGCCGCGATGCAGCGCGACCGGAACCTTCGCCGGCAGGCCGGTGAAGCCCTCGGGCGCGTCGATCAGGACGATCTCGATCCCCTGCGCCGCAGCGCCAAGCCGCGCGGCTTCGGCCAGGTCGATGCTGAAGGGGGTGGCGATGGCATCCGCGGCGTCCGGCGCGGGGGTGACAGTTTTTGTCATGGTGTCGACCTTTCTCTCTTTGCGCGCCTGCGGCGTCGCGGCTGGGTTCGAGGGAGGAGCGGGCTATTCGGCGGCGCGGGGGCGTGCCTCGCGCGGGCCGTTGAACATATCGGTCTGCTGGGGGTGCTCGGTGGAAAGCGAGCCGTCGTCGAGCACCCAGTAGAAGGACGAGCCGCGCTGCGGCTTCGGGCGCTTGGAATCGATGTCGCAGGTGATCGTGGCCGTGCCGGCCTCGACTTCCAGATTGATCTTGAGCGTGACGCTGCCCTTGACCTTCGACTTCGGGCGGTCGCCGGAAAGCTCTTTCAGCTTCGACAGCGTCTCGGTGATCTCGCTGCCGAGGACGGCCGCGACTTCGCCGCCTTCCAGCATGCCGATGATCGTTTGCGCGTCGCGGATTCGTTTCATCTTGTCCTCACAGGTGGGTTGATCCGCCGGGTCGGCCGGCGGCGTGGATCGTCAGAAGGGGATGTCGGACGCCATGTCGCAGACGCGCGCGACGCGCTGCTCGATCTCGGCGTGACGGGCGTCGGCGATGATGAGCGCCTGCGCCTTGACCGTGCGCTGGGCGTCGTCGAGGAGGATGGTCTTGCGCGCGAGCTTCCGTTCGAGGCCCTCGCGCTGCCGCTCCGCATTGTCGAGGTGGCCTTCAAGGCGGTGGATGCGGTCGAGATGCTTGGCGACGACCCGCTCAAGTTCGGCGATCTTCTTCGCCTCGGCGGATTGCTCGGGTGCGGCGGACGGCTTGCGGCTGGCTTTCGCGGCCATGGTCTTCTCCTCGATTCTAGAAGGGGATTTCGTCGTCGAGGTCGCGCTCGTAGGAGCGGTCGTCATTGCCTCGGGACGATGTTTCGGAAGATCGGTCGGCGCGGCTGCTCTCGCGGCCGTAATCGTCAGGCCCGCCGGCACCCCGTCCGCCGCCGTTGCCGTTGCCCTGCGGCATCAGCACGAGATCGCCGGCGAAGGCTTTCAGCACGACCTCGGTGGCGTAACGCTTCTGGCCGCCCTGATCTTCCCACGAGCGGGTGCAGAGCATGCCCTCGACATAGACCAGATGGCCCTTCTTCAAGTATTGCTCGGCGACCTTGCAGAGATGCTTGTTGAAGATGACGACGGTGTGCCACTCGGTGCGCTCGCGCTTCTCGCCCGAATTCTTGTCGCGCCAGACCTCGGACGTCGCGAGCCGCATGTTGACGATCGGGTCGCCGCTGCTCATGTGGCGGATTTCAGGGTCGGCGCCGAGCCGGCCCATGATCTGCACCTTGTTGATCGACGACATCAGACCAGACCTTTCTCGATGGCGAGCCATTCGGGCATTGTGATTTCGGCATTGCCGCCGGGGCGCTTGACGACCTCGACATGGGAGAGCGGGATCCAGACCGCGTCCCTGCTTTCGCCCAGCGGGGAGACCTTGATGGCGCGCTCGGTGATCGCGTGCAGCGCGACGGTGACGTCGACGAGGTCGGATTTCATGCCGGCCTCACCACGATTCCGAGATACCGCTCCAAGCGGTCGATGAAGGCCATTTCAGCCTTTGCCGCGCCCCACGGCTCGATCGGCGAGGTGAGCTTCGGCGCGGGCCGGCGCGCTGCAGGCAGGTGCGCGGCAGCCTTGCGGCCGAACAGCGCCAGCGCCTCGGCGCGCAGCATGCGCTCGTCCATGTCGTGAACCTGCCGCACATAGGCGGGATAGAGGCGCGGATAGCCGACGCCGGCGGCGGCGAAGACCGCATCGTCGATCGCCGCCTTGGCGACGCGGATCGCCTCGGCGACCGCCGCGCTCGCGCGCTCGGCGATGTCGGGGGCAAATCCCCCGTCGCGCAGGACCGCGGCGACGTTGACGGCGATCAGCGAGGCGAAGGGCCGCGTCAGGTCGCCGATCAGGTATTCGTGCCCGTCATGCAGGAGGCCGCAGCCGGCCAGCACCGCGTCGCCGGTTTCGGCATAGAGCGCGTCGGCGCAGAAAACCGAGTGCTGCGCGTCCGAATAGGCCGCGCAGGCATAGCGCCCGTTGAAGCGGGCGATCTTGGAAAGACCCGCGGCCATTTCCGCGAAGTCGATGTCGGAGACCTGCGGTGCCGCGAGGTCCATGACCGTGCCGTCACGGCGGAAGGAAGGAACGCCTATCTGTTGATGGGGGGTCAATGCCGCGCCCCCATCGTCTTCATGGCCGTGTCGACGACATAGCCGGCGACGGCAGGCCCCACCGGCGCATGCCGGAAGAAGGCTTTCAGGAGGGCCTCGCAGCGATCAAGCTGGCCGTCCCACGCATCCAGCCGATAGGCATGGCAGGCGAGGCAATAGCGGTTCCACGCCACGGTCATCGCTTGCGTCGGGGCCTCGCCCTTCGGGTGCGGCATGTGCGCCGGGCTTGCCACCCTCGCCTTCTCGACCATTTCGGAAAGCCGGTCGGGCGTGAACGTCTCCTCGAGGAACGTCCGCGCCAAGGTCGTCGCCTGATCGTGAAAGCCCTTGATCTCCTCGGACGTGAAGCCCGCATTGATCATGGCGCGGAAGGTGGTCGCGCCCTCGCGTATCGCCATGGCCATCTCGACGGCGCGGGGGTGCATCGTATCCGGATCGGCGATCTGGGGCGGCTCGGGCGGCATGCGGGCGGACAGATTGTCGGCCCCGCCGGCGGGCATGGCGGCAGCGGTCATCACTTGCTCCAATAGAGAAGGTAGAGAAGGAAGGCGCAGAACAGATGCGCCGGCACGCATGCGAGCGTGAGGTGGAAGAGGAAGAGGTAAAGCTCCCGCTTCCGGCGCCGGTATTCCCGGCGGTCTTCGTCGCTCAATTCCTCGGGGCGCAGGCCCCACGGATTGAAGGCGCGCTGGTCCGGCGTCGCCCCATAGGGTTCGCCGAAGGAGTGAACCGGAACGCGCGCACGGTCAGGCATCGTCGCCTCCGAACGCGCTGGCGCTGGCGGCGTCGATCCGCGCGACCAGGTCGCGCAGCGTCGTGAAAGAGCGGTTCCACGCCTCCCATTCCGGAGACGCATCCTCGACAATGGCGGGATTGGCGGCAAGCCATGCGTCGGCGGTCGAAACCGTGGCGCGCATCGCCTCGACCATTTCGGAGATGTCGGGGAAGTCGGCCTCGCCGTCGTCTTCCTGCGCGGCGTGGAAGGCATCCGCCACGGCCATCTCGGCGCGGTCGAGCGCGTCCTCGCGGCTGGCCGGGTCGGTGATGTTGCGGATGATGGTCCGCATGTCGTCGTCCGACAGGCGCTCGCGCCAGTCCGCCCAGTCCTCGCGGACGCCGGGCATCGTGTCGTAGCCGAGACCTTCGAGTTCCGCGATCAGTTCCTCGCGGGCGTTGCGGGGCGCGCCGTTCATACCGGCATCCCCGGCCCGAAGGCGGCGACGAGGACGAAGCACGTCGAGCCGACGAAGGCGGCCATCGCGAGAAGGCTGGCGAGGTCTTGGACGAAGCCGCCGCTATCGGGGCGGGCGCGGCGGGCGGCGGCTAGGCGCTCGCCCTCGAAGGTGCCGAGATCGGTCTTTGGGAACTGCATAAATGCCTCCATCGGTGAGGATGGAGGACAATGTTTCATAAGTCATGAAAATGTCAATGCCAGATTTTCATGTTTTATGAAATCTGCTATCGACGCCCTTTACCCTTTCAGGGTGCTTTCGGCGGGCTTTGGCATACTCGCGTCGGGACTTGGAGTTGATGGAGGGGCAGACGTGAGGGCGCGTGAAAGCCGTGAAGTGTTGGGTAGGCTGGCATGCCAAATAGTATCCATGCTGCCGGAGCATCCGCAGGACGCGGATATTACCTTGGAATTGGTGGATAAGATTCGGGCCTGTCTTTCAGGCGAAGAGGACGACCCGCCTAGCCGGCGTCGCGGTCAAGTTCTGACAATTGTTCCGCCCAGTGCCGAATCTTAGTAGCTAAACCCTCGGGGGTGCTGGAAAGATCGCCGCGCAACACATAGTCAAGCCCGACCATGGTGCTGCGATGCAGCTTCTCAAGCTGATCCATGCGCGGATACTGATCCCCACTCTCGTAGTTTGCTAACTGGCTCGGTTGCCAGTTCACGCGCCGGCAGAAGGCAGACGCATTGCTGCCGTCGAGTGCGTGTCGCAAAATGCGCAAGCGTGCGCCTACTGACGCCTTGGACATATCGTTCGGGATCATGGGAGATGTATCCCATAACGGTCGCCTAGAAAAAATTCATGGGACATGGGGCTTGCTAACTTTCATGTTTTATGAAAACTTGGCGGCATGGTTGAGCCGATCAAAGATCCGAAAGTGCTTGTGAACGAACTCGGCGGCGTGAGTCGCGCGGCCGAGATTCTGGGCGAGCGTTATCCCTCTACGGTTAGCAACTGGGTGCGCCTTGGCCGCTTCCCGGCGGGCAAATACATGCACCATGCGGCGGAGCTTGAAGCCCGCGGCATCTCCGCATCGCCCGAGATATGGTTCGGCTGCGCGCAGGAGGCCGCCGAATGATGGTTCCTCCCCACGACGTTGACCGCGTCGCACCTGCCGGCCCGGACGGCGGACCCTCAAGGTCCGGGCCGGTTTTTTCGGGGAGGCGCTGACATGATCGCTTACCAGCATACCCCATGGGGCAGGTTGCCGCTCGGCGGCAAGGACGGTCGCCAGACCGCGATCGAGGTCCATGTGCCGGACGTCGTCGCCGCGCTTCTGGCCATCGTCGCCACCCATGACCAGGTCGACCCCGAGAAATTCGCCGCCGAGGCCGTTGCGCGCGCCGTCAACGAGCGCGCCGAGGCCATCGGCATCGCAAGGCTGGCCCAGCCGGCCGTTTACGATCTTTGCGCGGGTAGAGCAGCGGTAGCTCGCCGGTCTCATAAGCCGGAGGTCGCCAGTTCGAATCTGGCCCCCGCAACCATCCACTCCCATACCCGTGAGAGCGAGAAGGGTCGGGGGGACGTGCCTTTGGGCGTCCTCCCGATGCCGCCCTCTCCCGAGAAGCCGCCGCCATGACCGATTGATGTAAAGCCGGGTTTTCATACCCGCACCTGACCATTTCACGCGCTGCCGATCACGGAAACAATTTTCGCAATTGTTTCCTTGACCGGCGGAGCTTTGCCCGGAGTTTCCCGCATGTCCGACGACGATTTCCGTCTGATCCCCCGCGCATCGACCGAAGCCGAGCGACGCCGCCTCAAGTCCGCCACCGAACAGGCGGTCAAGATGGCGGGCGGCGCGGACTTCGAGCCGCATACCCGCGTGAAGAAGGCGGCGCTGTCGAAATATGGCGGCATGGCCGAGCAGGACCATTTCATTCCGCTCGACGTCATCCTCGAACTGGACCGCCACAACGGCGCGCCCGTCATCACCGGCGTCCTCGCCCGCATGCAGGGCTTCGAGCTTCGCCCCATCGCCGCGCAGGAGGAAGACGAGCTTCAACTGGGCGACGCGCAGGCCATCGCCAAGGAAACCGGCGACGTCGTCAACCTCCTGCTCGGGCTGCTGACCAGCGGCAAGCGCCTCGACGCCGCCGACCGGCGCGACCTGATGCGCGAGGTCGCCGAGGCGAAGGCGACGCTTTACCGCCTCGCGGCCAAGGTCGGGGGCGGGGCATGATCACCATCGTCTATGGCCCGATGGGCTGCGGCAAGACCCGCAACGCCGAGCGCCTCGCCCGCCATTTCGGCGCGACCGAGATCGTCGACGGCTGGGACGGCCGCTCGAACCTGCCGCCGAACTGCCTTGCCCTCACGGTCGAGCCGCCGCCGCGCATCCGCGGCGCGCGCGTCATCCCGTTTCAGGACGCGATCGTCATGGTCGGCGCCGGGGGCACGGCATGAGCAACTTCTGGACGCCCGCCCGCGAGCAGGAACTCGCCGATCTCGTCGCCGGCGGCAAGTCCGCTGCCCAGATCGCGGCCGTCCTCGGCTGCTCGCGCAACGCGGTGATCGGCAAGGTGCTGCGCGGCAAGGGCCGCTTCGGCATGCTGGACGGCTGGGCCAGTCGCCGGGGCCGGGTCGAGGTTCGCCCGCGCACGCCGAAGCCGGTCGTCGACGCGCCCAGCCTCGCGCCCGCCGACCTGCCGCCCGCCGCGCCGTCGCTGCCTGCCCCCATCCCCGAACCGCCGGCGCATCCCATGCCCTTCTCGCAGGCGGTCGACGAAGACCGCTGCCTGTGGTTCGCGGGCGAGGCTTACGGGCCGAACGGGCCGGACATGCCCGTCTGCGGCGGCGAGCGCGCCGAGATTCCCGGCACGCGCTACTGCCTGCACCATCTGCGCCGGCAGGCGCAGGACAGGGTGGCGGCATGACGGGGCCGGCCACCTTCCTCGACGGGCGCGTGACGCTGCATGCGGGCGATTGCCTCAACGTGCTCGATCAGCTTGCGGAAGCGTCCGTCGACGCGGTGGTCACGGACCCGCCCTATCACTTCGACACCATCGTCCAGCGGTTCGGCAAGGAAGGCTCCGCCGAGGCGGGTTTCGGCTCGGACGGCATCTTCCGCCGCGCCTCGGCCGGCTTCATGGGCAAGTCGTGGGACGGCGGCGACATCGCCTTCGACCCGGCGACCTGGGCGCGCGTGCTGCGGGTCTTGAAGCCCGGCGGCATGCTCGCCGCCTTCTCGGCCCCGAAGTGCTATCACAAGATGGCCTTCGCCATAGAGCGGGCCGGCTTCGAGATGCGCGACCGGGTCGTCCATCTTTATGACCTCGCCGACCGCGAGGTCGCCTTCCTCGAAAGCCTGTCGCCAGCGCAGGCTGATGCGTTCGCCGCCATCATCGCCGCCGGCGATCCGCTGGGCGACCTGCTCTGGACCTTCGGCTCCGGCTTCCCGAAGGGGCTGGACGTGGCCAAGGCCATCGACAAGCACCTCGGCGCGCAGGGCGAGGTCGTGCCGACCGGCGCGGCCGTCAAGCGCATGATTCCGGGCGCCGACCAGAACTCGTCGGGAAGCTGGATCAAGGACAATGGCCGGGCCTACCAGCCCGGCGCCTATGTGCCGGCGACGGAAGATGCCGCGCGCTGGGACGGCTGGAACATCGCCCTCAAGCCCGCCTATGAGCCGATTGCGCTGGCCCGCAAGCCGCTCGCCGAAAAGAGCGTGGCGGCGCAGGTGCTCGCCACCGGCACCGGCGCGATCAACATCGACGCCGGTCGCATCCAGACGAATGACGATCTCGGCGGTGGCATCGGCGATGTCGCGCAGCCGACCGGCCGCTGGCCGGCGAACATCACCCACGACGGAAGCGACGTCGCCACCGCGGCCTTTCCGGAAGCCCCCGGCCAGCTGGCGCCCGTTCGCCCCGGCAGCGGCAACGGACGCAAGACCGCCGAGGTCTATGGCGCGTTCGCCACGAACAGCGACCACGATCCGCGCGGTGACGCCGGATCGGCGGCGCGCTTCTTCTACACGGCCAAGGCGAAGGCCGAGGACCGCCTCGGTTCCGGCCATCCCACCGTCAAGCCCATCGACCTCATGCGCTGGCTTTGCCGGATGCTCTGCCCGCCGGGCGGGACCATCCTCGACCCGTTTGCCGGAACCGGCACGACCGGCGAGGCGGCGGTCAAGGAGGGCTTCCTCTCGGTCCTGATCGAGCGCGAGGCCGAATATCAGGCCGACATCGCGCGGCGCATGGACATGGTCTTCGACAGCGCCGCCCGGCGGCGCGCGCACGCCCTCAAGGTCAAGACCGCCCGCGCAGGCGGCGAGCCGGATCCCGGCCCGCTATTCGGCACGCCCGGAGTAGCGGGGGGGGGGGCAGGCCGGAGCATTTACGGCCACTTCCGCGATCAGGACGGACGATCGGCCCGATCGGCCTCAAGCGATGAATGAGGCTGCGGAATGAACGACGCCACCGCCCTCCGCGCAGATGCCTTCGACCCGACGATGATCGATTTCGAGGTCTTCGCACTCTTTCTCGAAGCCCGGCGCATCCACCGCCGCAAGACCGTGGCCCGCGTCGCCCGCGAGGCGATGGTCGAGGTCGACGCGGTGAAGCGCGCCGCGCGCGGACGCAACCCCGGAGCCTTTGAGTTCTTCGCCCTCGCCGACTGGATCGGCGAGCAGCCGACCATCTTTCTCAAGAAGGAGGCCCTGCCAAATGCGTGACCTTGCCGCATACGACTATGTCGGCCTCGGGCGCATCCTGCGCCGCCGCCTGCACGATGACGGCCGCGGCTGGCGCACCTGCGCCGTCGAGATCGGCGTCACCTCGCCGGACCTGTCCCGCATCGCCAACGGCCAGCCGGTTTCCGCGCCGAAGGTGATCGCCGTCTGCGACTGGCTGGGGCTGCAGGTGCGCGACTTCTACACGCCGCCGGCGGGAGTGTTTCACGGGAATAGCACTGAAACAGCCGTGGCCGCCGGCCCGGAAAACGGGAGGGCACGGCCATGATGCGCGTATTCTGGGCGCAATATCAGATCGTCGTCGACGGCGAGCCGAAGGCGTTCGCCTTCGCTTTCGAGTGCGGCCTCGCCGGTGCGGACGAGATCGCCGCGGCGCTCGCCAAGGACGGGGTCGTCGGCGGCAACCGGCTCGACCTGGTCGCGGACGGCCGCGGCGGGTCGATGATCCGGGGCCGCAGCGGATGCGTGCTCGGGCTGACCGGCCTCGTCGCCATTCAGGCATATCGCCGGCAGGTATGGGAGCCGGAAGAATGATCGCTCCCTTCGGCCGTCCCGGCAGCGTCACCCCCGCCGCGATCGAGGCGCTTCCCGCCGCCATGCAGCGCGAGGGCATCCTCCTCCTTATGGAAATGGGCCTGTCGGCCGCCACCGTCGCGCGGGCTTTGGGGTGGCACCGCCGCGACGTTTCCGACGTGATCCGCCTCGCGCCGATCTTCCGCCACGAAAGCCAGACGGCGGCCGCGCGAGGTGAGGCATGACGCGGAAGATACTTGTCGCCGACCTTCTCTGCGGCGCCGGCGGATCATCGACCGGATGCGAGCGCGCCTTGGCCGAACTCGGCCTCAACATGGAACTCGTTTGCGTCAACCACTGGCCGACCGCGATCGAGACGCATCAGAAGAACCATCCCGAAGCCCGGCATTATGTGCAGGACATCGCCACGGTTCGCCCGCACCTGATCGTGCCGGAGGGCTATCTCGACCTTTTGATGGCGTCGCCGACATGCACGCATCATTCGGTCGCCCGCGGCGGTAAGCCGACCTCCGATCAACAGCGTTCCGATCCGTGGCACATCATCACATGGCTGACCGAGCTACGGGTCAAGCGCATCATCATCGAGAACGTCTGGGAATTCCTCTCGTGGGGGCCGGTCGACCGCCGCACGGGGAAGCCGGTGAAATCCCGCAAGGGCGAATACTTCCATGCGTGGATCGAGACGATCCGCCGCCTCGGCTTCGACCCGGAGTGGCGCAAGCTCAATGCGGCCGACTACGGCGACGCCACGACCCGCCAGCGATTCATTCTTATGGCCCGCTCCGATGGCCGCAAGGTGCATTGGCCCATGCCGACGCATCGCAAGCGCGACGAGGTGAACGGCGACCTGTTTTCCGAATCGAAACCGTGGCGTCCGGCCCGCGAGATCATCGACTGGAATATCCGGGGCAAGTCGATCTTCGGCCGCAAGAAGCCGCTCGCCCCCAAGACCCTCGCCCGCATCTATGCCGGTGCGGTGAAATTCGAATGGCCGGAGGTCTTCATCCTCCTGCTCGCCCGCGAGATCGAGCGATCCTTGCTCTACCATATCCGTTGGACCTTCTCGGTTCGCAACGCGCCGGCAAAGGTCGCAGCACGGCGGAAGCGGCGGGCATTGGCGCGCGATCTCATTGCGCGGCTGCGGCACTTCCGGGTCGAGCCGATGGGGTTCGCGCAGGGCGGCCGCTCGGCGGACCCCATGCTGATCACGCTGCGCCGCAACGGCGCCGGCTCCGATGTCGGCCGCCCGCTGCCGACCATCGCCGCCAATGGCACCCATATCGGGATCGCCGAGCCGATCGTGCTTTCGCAGCACAACAGCGGCGCAGCCCGCACGACCGGCGAGCCGCTGCCGACGATCACGACGGGCGGCGCGGCGACCGAAGAGCGTCCCGGCTGCGCGCGGCCGATGCTGATCGAGCCGTTCGTGCTTTCCGCCGCCCATGGCGTCGACGCCGCCGAGCGCAACCCCCACGACCGCAGGGTCAAGAGCGTCGACGAGCCGCTGGGCACGCTGCATGCCGGCGGCGGCAAGTTCGGCATCGTCGAGCCGTTCATTCTCAACCGCCACGGCGACGGATACGGCGAGACGCGCGCCCATTCGATCCCGGAGCCGGCCCCCACCGCGAACTGCGACGGCGGCGGATACCTGGTCGAGCCGTTCGTGCTGTCGCAGGCTTCGGGCGGCGCACCCCGCACGGTCAGCGATCCGATTCCCACCGCACCGACCGGCGGCGCGCACGCGCTTGTCACGGCCTATTACGGCGGGGCCTCGACGTGTTCCAGCGACGCGGACCCTCTCCCGACCGTGACGACAAAGGACAGGTTCGGCATCATCGTCCCCGTCACGCATGGCGGCGGCGAAGGCCGGGCGCTCGACGTGGACGTCGATGGCCTGCCGACGATCACCGGGGCGAACCGGGGCGAGCTTGCCTTCATCACCGCGCAATTCGGCGAGCGGGAAGGTCAGGCGCCGCGCACGCATAGCCTCGACCAGCCTTTGCCGGTCGGTCCCACCCTCGGCCAAGGCCACCTCGTCGAGCCGACGCCCCATTACGACATTCTCTTCCGGATGCTTGAGCCGCACGAGCTGGCGGC
>Ga0172382_10004839_pt1 | contig 20400 bp, 16 predicted proteins | sample Leawel138RmetaG_FD_122245 | JGI IMG/M metagenome (GOLD analysis project Ga0172382, IMG submission 122245) | Leachate microbial communities from a municipal landfill in Southern Ontario, Canada - Leachate well 138R metaG | ecosystem: Engineered > Solid waste > Landfill > Unclassified | place... | reverse complement strand
ATCCGCAAATTCAGATAGTCTCTCGAACCGTAAAGGAAAACGCCATTCAGCTCAAAGTCCCCTCGGGCGATTACCTCCTCCACTCAGAGTACAAACCCTGATAAGGCTAAATAACACAAAAAATCGGAGACGTGATAAAAGCACATCTCCGATTTTTTATTTTCCCCAATGCTCTATGGGGAGTACAGCTAGTCTATAAATCTGCGGCTAATTTCGCTATAGGCGTCTATTCTGCGGTCGCGGAAGAAAGGCCAGTGCGTACGGGTCACATCCACATTCTCCAGGTCCAGGTCCGCATAGAGAATCTCCTCTGAGTCAATGGAAGCCTTTGCCAGGAGCTGGCCCGAAGTACCTGCCACAAAGCTTTGCCCCCAGAATTCAATCCCGTCTCCACCCACCGGTGTTTCGTGGCCAACCCGGTTGATGGCCGCTACATAGCAGCCGTTGGCGATAGCGTGCGAGCGCTGAATCAGCTCCCAGGAGCTGTATTGATTCTCCCCATATTTCGCCTTCTCAGAGGGGTGCCAGCCGATTGCCGTCGGGTAAAAAAGAATTTCAGCTCCCTGTAATGCCGCCAGCCTTGCCGCTTCCGGGTACCACTGGTCCCAACAGATCAAAACGCCGATCTTCCCATAGCGGGTCTCCCAGACCTTGAAGCCGGTATCCCCCGGCGCAAAGTAAAACTTTTCGTAAAAGAGCGGGTCATCGGGAATGTGCATCTTACGGTAAATCCCCATGAGTGAACCATCCGCATCAAGTATCGCCGCCGTGTTGTGGTACAGACCTGACGCCCTTTTTTCAAAAAGAGAAGCGATGATCACCACCTCATACTGCTTGGCAATCGCGGCAAAAGCCTCCGTCGAAGGTCCGGGAATATTCTCTGCCAGGGCAAAGTTGTCATGGTCCTCGCTTTGGCAAAAATATTGGGATTTAAAGAGCTCTGTCGTACAGATAATCTGCGCTCCACCCTGGGCCGCTTTCTCCGCATGGGCAAGCGTATTTTGCAGGTTACTCTGCGTGCACTCCCCTGAGCGCGTTTGCAACAAAGCTATTTTTACAGAAGAAGATATCTCTTTTTTCATTTATCGTTTACAGTCTCTTTTTAGATCAGGCTCTCAAGCGGAGAGCCGCTCCACTGTTTTAGAGCCGCCCTCCCCTTCTTTCCTGGTCGTTCAATCAAGCGACGCGATAATGGCGTCGCCAATCTGGGAAGTCCCCACGCGCTTGGCCGGCTCATCAGAAGCGCTGGCAATATCGCCGGTACGCCACCCTTGAGTAAGCACCTTTTCCACAGCCAGCTCAACTGCACGGGCTGCTGCCTCCTCACCGAAAGAGTAACGAAGCATCAGAGCCGCCGAGAGTATCTGCGCAATTGGATTGGCCAGATTCTTGCCGGCAATATCCGGGGCCGAGCCGCCCGCCGGTTCGTAAAGACCAAAGCGAATTCCACTCTCTTCAGAGGTCTCGCCCAGACTCGCACTGGGGAGCATCCCCAGAGAACCGGCCAGGGCTGCGGCCTCATCACTCAAAATATCGCCAAACATGTTCTCGCAAAGAAGAACATCGTATTGCGAGGGGTTCAAAATCAACTGCATGGAGGCGTTATCCACGAACACATGCTCAAGCTCTACATCAGGATAGCTTTTGCCCACCTCGGTGACAACGTCGCGCCAGAGAACACCGTTCTCCAGGACGTTGGCCTTATCGACGCTTGTGAGCTTCTTGCGGCGCAACCGCGCAGCCTCAAAGCTGACATGGGCAATGCGTTCAATCTCCTCGGTCGTGATTACCATCGTATCGATGGCGCGCAGGAGTACTCTCTTTCCTCCGGGTCCCTCTTCGTCCACAACCACATACTCCTCGGTCTTCTTGGGCCGGCCAAAGTAGAGCCCACCGGTCAGCTCACGCACCACCATGATATCGATCCCCGATCCAATTCGTGAATCCTTCAAAGGGCAGGCATGGTTAAGCCCCGGGTAAAGCCGCACCGGTCGCAGGTTTGCAAAGAGTTCAAAGTGTTTGCGTAAATAGAGCAATGCAGCGCGCTCCGGCCTTTCATCCTTGGGCAAAGTCGCATCGCGGCCAGGCAAACCGACCGAGCCAAAGAGAACCGCATCGGCTGCATCGCACTCAGCAAGCGTCTCTTCCGGCAACGCTTTGCCAGCAGCGTCAATCCCCGCCCAGCCGACAGCGGCCTGCCGAAACTCAAACTCCATCCCAAAGCGGGATTCAAGCGCCCGCAATACTTTGAGCGCTTCGCGCATCACTTCCGGCCCGATTCCGTCGCCGGCTAAAACTGCAACACGATATTTTTTCATTACTTTAATAATCCGTTAATTCTCTTAAGCACACGTTCTTTACCCAATACTTCCATCAGGTGATACAAACTGGGGCCAGACTTCGCACCGGTCAGGGCCAGACGCAGCGGATGCACCAGAGGGCCGGCTTTCAACCCCAATTCTTTTGCCAAAGCCTTCAGTTCAGCTTCCAGAGAAGCCGCACTAAAATCTTCCAAATTGGTATATCTCTGCCCCAAAGCCGCCAGCCGCTCCCGTCCCTCCTCGGTAAACACCTCTTCAAGCAGTTCAGGGTCATACCGGAGCTCTTCCACGAAGTAGAACCCGGCATACTCAGGCAGCTCCGCAAAGGTCTTCACCTTATCCTTACAGGTCTCCAAGGCACGGGTCACGTATCCCTCATCCCAGTCACCGGAGAGCATCCCCGCCTTCTCAAAGGCCTTTCTCCCCTGCTCCACAAACTCCTCCATGCTCAATTGCCGCATATATTCGTAATTGATCGATTTGAGTTTGTTCATGTCAAAGCGCGCATTGCTGCGGTGAACCTGCGGCAGGTCAAAGCTCCGGATAATCTCCTCCACGCTTACGATCTCCTTGTTATCCCCGGGCGTCCAGCCCAGAAGCACCAGTTGGTTAATCAGCGCTTCGGGCAAGTACCCCATCTCCGGATAAGCCATCAGCGATGCCCCTTCATCGCGCTTGCTCATCTTGCTGCCATCAGAGTTCAAGATCAGCGGAATATGTGCATACTTGGGCGGCTCAGCACCGAAAGCCTTGAAGAGAGCGATATGCTTGGCCGTATTGGTCAAGTGGTCTTCCCCACGAATCACATGGGTGATCTCCATCAACATATCGTCAATCACGTTGACCAGATGGAATACCGGCTGGCCATCAGAGCGGACGATTACAAAGTCCGGGTCCAGCGCTTCTCTGTCGGTTAGCTCTCGGCGTACCTCTCCCACCACCAGGTCTTCAATCAGGGTAGCCTCACGGCCCATCTTAAAATAGACGGCCCCGTCGCGGTCATAGGCAAAGCCTTTGGATTTGAGCTCTTCGACCTTTGCACGATAAATATCGGCTCTCTGGCTCTGAAAGTATGGCCCATGTTCGCCTTTGCTGGCACTTGGGTCGCAGCCACAAAGGGGCCCCTCATCCCAGTCGATCCCGAGCCAGCGCAGCCCCTCCAGAATCACATCCACCGCCTCTTGCGTATTGCGCTGAGCATCCGTATCTTCAATCCGCAAAATAAACTTACCGCCCGTATGCCGTGCATAAAGCCAGTTAAAGAGCGCCGTCCTGGCTCCCCCAATATGGAGGTAGCCGGTGGGACTGGGCGCAAACCGAACCCGTGTACTCATCCCTGTTATAAATCTTTCTTCTACTAACTCGCAGGGCTGCTAACGCCCTATTCTCGAGCCCTTATTCTACCTTGAAGCCAGCTCTCTTCAAGCCCTGAGCGCAGCCAAACCGCTATTATTTCTCCGTTGAAAGAGCCGGCATTGAATTTTTACTTCATTCGTGCTAATTTGCAACCGAGGGGGTTCATCTGCCCCTCGATTGATTTTGATGTCCGCATCAAGATACGCTTTTTCAAACAGAGAATATTATGGCTGAAGAATATAATCCTTATAATCCAATCGTGATGGATCACTTCTTGAATCCTCGCAATATGGGCGACTTGGAAGACGCAGACGGAATCGGAGAGGTCGGCGCTGCCGCTTGCGGTGATATCATGAAAATTAGCCTGAAAATAAGCGATGACGGCAGAATCTCTGACGCTCGCTTTAAGACTTTCGGTTGCGGCTCGGCAATCGCCAGCTCCAGCATGGCCACCGAACTGGTTAAAGGCAAAACAATCGAAGAAGCTCTGAAGGTCACCAATAAAAACGTGGTAGATGCACTGGGAGGCCTGCCGCCGGTCAAAATCCATTGCTCTGTCCTGGCTGAGGAGGCGATCAAAGCCGCACTGGAAGATTACCTCAAACGCCACCCGGAAAAGGCTGCCATGGTAGCCACAAACAGCCACAGCGCATGACAAAGGTTTACCTGGACAGTCAATCCTCCACCCCGGTCCTGCCCGAAGTTTACGAGGCGATGCTACCCTGGTTCAGCCAGTACTATGGGAATGCTTCTGCAATGCACGAGCAGGGACTGCGCGCCAGGGCTGCACTGGACCAGGCACGCAAACAATTCTCCGAGGCGATTCAATCCTCTGACCCAGAAGGAGTTATTTTCACTTCATGCGGCACTGAAGCCAATAACCTGGCTGTCAAAGGCAGCGCCTATGCCCTTCAGCACAAGGGCCGGCATATCATTATCTCTACAGCCGAGCACCCCTCTGTGGAAAACTCAGTTGCATTCCTGGAGCGCCACGGCTTCAGCGCTACCCGTGTGCCTGTCAATTCAGAGGGTTTCATCGACCCGGCAGATATTCAGGCAGCCATCACGCCCGAGACAATCCTGATTGCCACCCATTACGCCAACCATGATATCGGGACGATTCAGCCTGTGACCCAAATTGGAGCCATCGCCCAGGAACACAATATCCAGTACTTTATCGATGCCACCTTCAGCGCCGGCTGGCTCCCGATTAACGTTGAGGAGATGAATGCCAGCCTGGTCAGTATCTCTCCCCACCGTTTCTATGGTCCCAAAGGCGTCGGCGTGCTCCACAAAAACCGTAAAGCACGCATCAACAGCATTATCCACGGCGGAATACAGGAGAATAACCGCCGCAGTGGCACTGAGAATATCCCTGCCATTGTCGGTGGCGGTCTGGCCATGGAACTGGCTGAAAAGAAACGGGAAAAGAGAGTTTCCCGCGTAAAGGTTCTTCAAGAAAAACTCTGGAAAGGACTCTCTGAGTCAATCAGTTATATCCAGCTCAACGGTCCCCGGCCAGGCGAAAACCGCCACCCGGCCAATCTCAATGTCAGCACCGAATTTATCGAAGGCGAAGGCCAGCTCCTGCTCTGCAATGCCGCCGGAATCGCTGTTGCCAGCGGCTCCAGTTGCGTGAGTAAAAACCTGAAGTCTTCACCAACTCTAACCGCTATTGGCCTGCATATCACTCTGGCTCAAGGAAATATCATTTTCAGCCTGGGCAAGGATAATACCTTTGAACAGATCGAATATGTTGTCGCCTCTTTCACTAAAATCGTAGAGCGCCTGCGCCAGATGTCCCCGATGTGGGAAGACTTTCAGAAAGGGAATATCTCCTCCGTAATTGCCGGAAAAGAAAAGTAAGGAGTCAGATTTTCTCATAATTATGGCAAGGCCGGAGAGCGCACCTTAATCTCTATTTCATCGCAACACCTTTTCTATCAACGGGAAAGGTGTTATTTTTTGTTCCCTTCTTTTTTCTAAAAAATATCTTGTCTCAAAGGAATCTCTTCTGTAAAGTATCCCACAGGTAGTTCATACATGGATTTGTACAAGGATAAAAGCCAGACAAATCCAGAAGAAAAACTGTATGTTTAGCGCATACTGCATAGGTATGGTGTGTTGCTGTATAACAAGGCTTTATTTGTTAAAAAAAACATATAATAACCTCTCTGACAGAGAAATAGTATGGGAAAAAAAACGTTGACAAAAGCCGATAATCCGGCTGAAACCCAGGATCAAATGATAGCTGACCTGGCAGACAAGTGGCGTGATAAAAAAGGCAGCCTGATTATGGCTTTGCATGATGTACAGGACCACTACGGTTATGTACCGCGCGATGTGGCGCGCAAACTGGCACACGAACTCGATGTGCCGCTGGCGCGTATTTACGAAGTGGTCACCTTCTACAACTACTTCAAACTGACCCCCCCGGGCAAACATAGAATCAGTGTTTGCATGGGCACGGCCTGTTACCTCAAAGGTGCGCCGGAGCTGATTGAAGAAATTGAATCTCTCCTGGGCGTCAAAGAAGGCCAAACCACCTCCGATGGTCTCTACCAGATGGATGTGGTCCGCTGCCTCGGCTGTTGTGGTCTGGCACCGGTCTTGACCGTAAACGAAGAGGAAGGTGACAAAGTATATGCCAAGATACCGCGCAAGCAGGTGGCAGAAATCATCGCGAAATACAGCAAATCAGGAGAAAATGAGAAGAAATGAAAACGAAAAAACTGACTAAAGAAGACATTCTCAATGCCTGCAAAGCCACTGCCCCCAAGGGGGACTATGTAAAAGTCGGCATCAGCACCTGTGGAGTTGCAGCTGGAGCCCAGGATACTTTTAATGTGTTTGTAGAAGAAACCAAACGGCTGGGCATCAAAATCGACATCACCAAATGCGGTTGCATCGGCATGTGCTATGCAGAGCCCCTGGTGGAGGTATCGGCCGGTGGTTTGCCCACCGTGACTTACGGTAAAGTAGACAAAAATATCGCCCAGGAAATTATCCAGGAACACCTGGCCCATGGCCGCCTGGTGGATGACGCTATTTTTGAAATGCCCATGAACAGGTAGGAATCCAGGAAAAACTATGAGTAAACAAACTATATTTTTATTACGTGATACTTCCCTTACCCAAGATAAAACACGCGACTTCCAGATTCTTTTCTTGAAGGTCGCCCGTGACCTGGGTATCGAAGATTCCATCCAGGCCGTCAGAGCCTCCGATCTGGGCATCTATGATAAGGGTTACGTCATTAAAGACTTAACCAACGAGGTAATCTATGCCAACCTTCAAGAATCGGACATCGAAAAGTTCCTCAAAGCCACTCTCATGGGTGAGGGCTCAGTAGATGAATTCAAATACACCCCCGATAAATGCCAGCTCCGTATCGTCCTGCGTAATTGCGGCGTCATTGATCCTGAGAGCATTGATGAATACATGGCCCATGAGGGCTACTGCGCTCTGGCCAAGGCGCTCACCGAGATGACCCCCGAAAAGGTGATCGAGGAAATGAAAAAGAGCGGACTGCGCGGCCGCGGCGGTGCAGGCTTCCCCACCTGGATGAAGTGGTCCTTTGCACGTAACTCTCTCGATGAAACCCGTTTCGTGGTCTGCAATGGTGACGAAGGCGACCCGGGCGCTTACATGGACCGCAGTATCCTGGAAGGTGACCCACACGCTATTGTTGAAGGTATGATTCTTGCAGGTTATGCCATCGGCGCTCAGCGCGGCTTCTTCTATATCCGTGCGGAGTACCCCCTGGCAATCAAGCGCATTGAAAAGGCCATTGCTCAGGCTTATGAGCGCGGATTGCTCGGCGAAAACATTCTGGGCTCAGATTTCAGCTACGAGCTGGAAGTCCGCCTCGGTGCAGGAGCCTTTGTTTGTGGTGAGGAGACGGCTCTTATCGAATCAATTGAAGGCAAGCGCGGTATGCCCCGCTCCCGTCCTCCCTTCCCCGCTGATAAAGGACTCTGGAACCACCCGACCATTATCAACAACGTGGAAACCCTTGCAGCCATCGCCCAGATCATCAACCGTGGTGGCGAGTGGCTGGCCAGGATCGGTACCGAAAAATCCAAGGGTACCAAGGTCTTCGCCATTACGGGCAAGGTCAAAAACTCCGGCCTTATTGAAATCCCCATGGGTATGACCATTTCCGAAATCGTCTACGGTATCGCAGGCGGTGTTTTGGGAGGTCAAAAGCTGATGGCTGTCCAGACGGGCGGTCCCTCTGGCGGAGTCATCCCCGAGCATCTGATTAATACCCCTGTCAGCTATGAACACTTGGCAGAAGTCGGCTCCATCATGGGCTCCGGCGGTTTGATCGTCATGGATGAAGATGATTGCATGGTCGATATTCCCAGATTCTACCTGCGCTTCTGCGTGGAAGAATCGTGCGGCAAGTGCGCCCCCTGCAGGATCGGTGGCTATCAAATGCTGAAGATTATTGACCGAATTGCCGAAGGCAAAGGGGTCGAAGCCGATTTGGAAAAAATGAAACGTATTGCTGAAGGTATGCAAAAAGCTTCTCTTTGCGCCCTGGGCCAGACAGCACCCAATCCGGTGATGTCCACCATGAAGTACTTTGCTGAAGAGTACAGACAGCACGTTCAAGACAAAAAATGCCGTGCAGGTAAGTGCACCAAGATGGTTCAATACTCCATCGATCAAGCCAAATGCAAGAAGTGCAAACTCTGCGTAGTCAACTGCCCTGTCGGTGCCATTTCCGGCTCCCGCGAAGAGGGATACGTCGTTGACCAGGTCAAATGTATTAAGTGCGGCACCTGTTATGAAGTCTGCAAGTTTAACGCAATAGTGAGAAAGTAAGCATGATTACTGCAAGAATTAACGGTATAACGGTCAAAGTTCCTGTAGGGACGACCATCCTGGAAGCGGCAAAAAAGGTTCAGGTCAAAATTCCCACCCTCTGCGCTCATCCCGACCTCCAATCCAGATCCTCATGTGGTATCTGTATTGTCAAGGCCAAGGGAATGAACAAGATGTTGCGCGCATGCTGCACTCCCATTGAGAAGGATATGGACATCACCACGCACGATGCGGAAATTGTTGAAATCCGCCGTACCGTGATTGAGCTGCTCCTCTCCAAGCATCCCAATGAGTGCCTGACCTGTACACGCAACCATACCTGCGAACTCCAGCAACTGGCTGCCGATTTCGGCATCCTTCGCGAGTCCTTCCCCCAGATTGAGCCCAAGGTGCCCTATGATGATTCAACGGGTGCCATCGCCGTGGACCGCCGCAAGTGTATTCTCTGCGGCCGATGCGTAGACGTCTGTCAGATCATGCAGAACGTCTGGGCGCTGAGCTTCCTTGAGCGTGGCATTGATGCGCGTGTCGCCCCTGCCGGTGAAATCACTCTGGAAGAATCTCCCTGTATTCGCTGCGGTCAGTGCTCCGCTCACTGCCCCACAGGCGCCATCGTTGAGCATGATGATACCCCCAAGGTTTGGGAGGCGCTCCAGAACCCTAATCTCCATTGTGTCGTCCAGATTGCTCCGGCAGTCCGTGTAGCCATTGGCGATATCCTGGGTTACCCCTCCGGCACGAACCTGACCCGCAAGCTCTACGCTGCATTCCGCCGCCTGGGCTTTGACTCGGTCTTTGATACCAACTTCGGTGCAGACGTCACCATTGTGGAAGAAGGCACTGAGTTCGTCCACCGCTTCACCAAAGAGCCGGACCAGCTGCCGCTCATCACGAGCTGCTGCCCTGCCTGGGTCGATTTCATGGAGAAATATCACCACGACGTCGTACCGCACTTCTCATCGTGCAAATCGCCTCACCAGATCGTCGGGGCCCTGGCCAAGACCTTCTACGCCAAGAAGAGAAGACACGATCCGGAGAAAATCTTCGTCGTCTCCATCATGCCCTGTACGGCTAAGAAACATGAAATCACACGCTCCAAGGAGATGTATTCCTCCGGCTGCCAGGATGTGGATATTGTCATCACCACGCGTGAGCTGGCCCGCATGATCAAACAGTCGGGCATCGATTTCGATGCACTGGTGGGTGAAGACGCTGACAGCGTTTTGGGTGAGTACACCGGCGCCGGCACCATCTTCGGTGTCACCGGCGGTGTCATGGAAGCAGCCCTTCGTACCGCTTATTATGCGATCACCGGCGGCAAGCTTGCCAACATCGAGTTTGACAACGTCCGCGGCTTTGATGGCGTCAAAGAAGGTGCCATTCAAGTCCAGGGCAAAACGGTCAAAGTGGCCGTAGCCCACGGGATCGGTAACGTGGAGTATGTCCTCAACCGCGTGGTGGAAGCCAAGCGCAAAGGCGAAGAGCCTCCTTATCACTTCATCGAGGTGATGGCCTGCCCGGGCGGCTGCATCGGCGGTGGAGGCCAGCCCTATGGCATCACCAACGAGATTCGCGCAGCCCGTGCTGCCGGCCTCTATGAAGATGACCGCGATTGTGCCATTCGCTATTCACACGAGAACCCTTCTCTGAAGGCCTTGTATGAAGAGTATATTGGCGAACCGCTGGGCAATAGAGCTCACAGCCTCTTCCATACGGAATATACAACTTACAGCGAGTACAAACGCTAAACACAAAAAAAATCCTAAGCCAAGGAGCGCTTGCGCTCTGACTCAAGGGATACCATGAACTACAGCAATACGCTTAATAGACCCTCTGTGCTGCCTTTTGGCAGTTCAGAGGGTTTTTGCACTCCATTTCAAAATGAAAAAACGAATCGGCTTTATTGGAATCGTCATTGATGATCGGCAAAAAAGCGCTGAAAAAGTCAATCAGCTCCTCTCGCAGTTCGGCCATATTGTTATCGCCAGAACCGGCATTCCCTACCATAACCGCAATTGCTGCGTCATCACTCTGGTCGTCGACGCCACCACGGATGAGGTGGGAGAACTAACAGGAAAGATCGGTAACCTTCCAGGGACCACTGTGAAGAGCGCCCTCAGCAAAGAAACCTAAACAATAGACTAATTATAAAAAACCACGGTGATGAACATCCACGGAATCAAACCGTTCCATACGAAACCTCTGTCAGGGTACTACCGGCTTATTCTGTGCTGTTCATCCCAAAACTTGCTTCCCAAACTTAAAAAATGAAAATAAAAACAGCAGCGACAACCGGATATTTCATTGATGACCAGTTCATCGCTGATACCCTCGCCAAGGCGCACACTCCCGATTCGGCCGAAGTGCTCGATATCCTCTCAAAGGCTCGCGAGCTCAAAGGCCTTTCCATGGAGGATGTCGCCACGCTCTCACTGGTTACTGAGCCCGAGCTCCTGGAAGAGCTTTTCCATACGGCCCGATTTGTGAAGGAATCCATCTATGGCAGGCGCATGGTTCTTTTTGCCCCGCTTTATATTTCCAATCTCTGTGCCAACGAGTGCCTCTACTGCGCCTTTCGCGCCAAGAATAAAGCGATCAAACGCAGGGCCCTCTCTCAGGAAGAGATCGCCCACGAAACCGAGTTCCTCGTCAATCAGGGCCATAAACGAATCCTCATGGTTGCTGGCGAGGCTTACCCCGAACAAAAGGGCTTTCAATATATTCTGGATTCTATCGAAACGATTTATAAGGTCAAATCGGGTAACGGAGAAATTCGGCGCGTAAACGTCAACCTGGCTCCCCTTTCCGTCGAAGAGTTTCACCTCCTGAGAGAAGCCAAAATCGGAACCTTTCAGATATTTCAGGAAACCTACCACCGCCCCACTTATGCGCAGATGCACCAGGCAGGCAAAAAACGGGATTACGACTGGCGCATCACTGGTATGGACCGCGCCATGGAGGGAGGGGTCGATGATGTCGGTATCGGCATTCTCTTTGGCCTTTGCGATTGGCGCTATGAGGTCCTGGCCATGCTCCAGCATATTGCCCACCTGGAAGAGCTCTTTGGTGTCGGCCCGCATACGATCAGTGTTCCGCGCATGGAACCGGCCACCGGCTCGGATGTAAGCATTCACCCGCCCCACCCGGTCAGTGATGAGGATTTCCGTAAAATCGTCGCCATCTTTCGTCTGGCGGTCCCCTATACCGGCATCATTATGTCGACTCGCGAATCCGCCAAAATGCGTGCGGAAACCTTCGCCCTGGGCGTCTCCCAAATCTCGGCTGGCAGCCGAACCAACCCCGGCGGTTATTCCACCGAGGAAGACCCGCTCGATTCAAGCCAGTTCTCTCTGGGCGATCACCGTCCCATTGACGAGGTTGTTCAAGACTTGATCCACCTGGGCTACATCCCCTCCTTTTGCACCGGCTGCTACAGGCTGGGGCGTACCGGAGCCGACTTCATGGATATGGCCAAACCGGGCTTGATCAAATCACACTGTGACCCCAACGGTATCTCCACCTTTCTGGAGTATCTCCTGGATTATGCCACGCCTCAAACCCGCAAGGAAGGGTTGGAACTGGCAGATAAAATCGTCCTCTCAATGGGCCCCGTGGCACGAGAGAGAGCTGAGAAACTGGCCGCCCAGGTCAAGGCCGGCAAAAGAGATGTCTATTGCTAATCAACAAAAAGCAGTAACTTAACCTCGTGTGATCCCTCCAGAGGAAGCGCCTCTTCTGCCTGAAGAAGCTTCCTCTGGAGGCTCCCCCAAAAATTAGCAGAAGTGAAAACACCCAAAACTTTTCGCCTCCATATCGGCATCTTCGGACGACGCAACGTCGGCAAATCAAGTCTCCTCAATTGCCTTACCCGTCAACAAACCGCCATCGTCTCCGCAACCCCGGGGACCACTACCGACCCTGTGGAAAAACCGATGGAGCTCCCGGCCATCGGCCCGGTCCTCTTCATTGACACGGCCGGAGTGGATGATGAGGGCTCTCTGGGCTCCTTACGAGTCGCCAAAACCCGCCAGGTCATAGAGCGAACGGACCTCGCGCTGCTCGTCGTTGAGGCGGGCAACTGGTCCACCTTTGAAGAAACATTATTCAGGGAGCTCTCTGCCCAGAACCTCCCCACCGTTATCGTATTCAACAAGTCTGACCTCTCAGAGCCGGCACCCGAACTGATAGAGCGCCTCAGCCAGGAGAGCAAAACGGCCTCCGTTATTTTTTGTGCCAGGAATGGCCGCGGTATAAGTGAGCTCTTCCAGGCACTTATCCAGCACATCCCCGACGAGTTCATTAACCGTCCCTCTATCGCCGCAGACCTTGTCCCCGAAGGCAGGTGCGCCATCCTCGTCACCCCGGTCGATAAGGCGGCACCCAAAGGACGACTCATCCTGCCGGAGGTACAGACCATTCGCGACCTGCTCGACGCCAACCGCTTTATCATTGTCTGCAGGGAAAGCGAGCTGCCCCTGGCATTGAGCAGACTCAACGAGAAGCCGGCCATCGTCATTACCGATTCGCAAGCCTTCAAAACCGTCAATGAACTGACGCCGGCCGATATTCCCCTTACCGGTTTTTCAGTCCTCTTTGCACGGCTGCAGGGGGACCTCAACGAAATGACCCGTGGCGCTCTGAGCATTGACCGGCTCAAACCCGGCGACAAGGTACTGATTGCCGAGGCCTGCACTCACCACCCAGTCCAGGAAGATATTGGAACGGTCAAGATTCCCCGTATGCTCAACCGCTACGTCGGAGGCGAGCTGCAGTTTGAGTGGACCCATGGGCGCGATTTCCCTGAAGAGCTGGCCAGCTTCAAGCTTATCATTCATTGCGGCGCCTGCACTTGGAATCGGCGCTCCGTCCTGAGCCGCCTCCTGCGCGCCCAGGAGGCCGGAGTCCCCATCACCAATTATGGACTCTGTATCGCCTATTCACTCAAAATTTTCAATCGTGCTCTGGAGCCTTTCCCGATCGCCAGCGAGATTTATCGCAATCACCTGCAATCCCAACAAAACAGCCCCGATTAATGCACACTTTAGACGACATCGTAGCGCTCCTGCAAAGTTGTGAAAATGAGGAGCAATTCGCCCGGCTCCAAGAAGAAGCCCTGGCAACCACCCTGCGTGAAATCGGCCCTGAAGTTCACTTCAGAGGCCTCATCGAGTTCTCCAATATATGCTCCAGAGACTGCTTCTATTGCGGTATCCGCAAAAGCAATAAAAAGGTGGAGCGCTACTGCCTGAGCGCTGAAGAGATCATTGAGCTGGCGGAGTGGTCGGCAAAACAGGGCTACGGCTCCATTGCGCTCCAATCAGGTGAGCGTAGCGACCCCGCCTTCATTGATTTTGTCGAAGAAACCCTCCGGCAAATTAAATCCAAAACCCGCTCCGCAGCCCTCCTCAATGGCCTCGGCATCACCCTCTGCGTGGGGGAGCAGACCAAAGAGACCTTCCAGCGCTTCTTCGATGCCGGCGCTCACCGCTATCTCCTGCGAATTGAAACCACCTCACCCTCCCTTTTCAGACAGATTCACCCCAGCAAACAGAGCCTCCAAACACGCCTGCGCTCTCTTGAATATCTGAAAGAGATCGGCTACCAGACCGGCACCGGCGTCATGATCGGTCTGCCCGGCCAAACATACGAAGACCTCGCCCGCGACATCCTCTTCTTCAAAGAATTCGATATCGATATGATCGGCATGGGCCCCTATCTCTCCCATCACGATACGCCCATGAGCCTTTATGCTGAGGAAAACCAGAAAAACCGCCTCCATATTTTCAAGAAGTCGCTGGCCATGATCGCTGCCACGCGCATCGTCTGCCCCAAAATCAACATCGCTGCCACAACCGCTCTCCAGACCATTGACCCGGCCGGCCGTATTGATGGCCTGCGCTTTGGTGCGAACGTCCTGATGCCCCAAACAACGCCGCCCGGCTTCCGCCGCAACTACCTCCTCTATGAGGGCAAACCGGCTATGGATGAGAATGCCGAGGAGACCCGCCTGGCGCTGGAAAGAGAGATCAATGAAATCGGCCGACAGGTTTCCAAAAACAGATGGGGGGATTCCCTTCGCTTTTATGAGAAAGTTCGCTCCGCTTCTGGCTCCCCTCCCGGGAAGTAACCTCTGAGCTGCCGACGGCTCGACTTGTAAAAGATTTCTCGTATAGAAGTGGTTCTGGCGCTAACATAACCCTGCGGGCAACTGGAAAAGTGCCCCAAAATTGAAGAAATATCGCTTCAAATACGTCCAAAGAGTAACTGTTCGGTGGATGCTAAACAGGTTTAGAGATAATGAGATTATCCAACATACTGATTGACAAAGGGTTAGTGAATCAGGAGCAGATGGACCGTGCCTTGGAGTTCAAGAACTCCAAGCGCATTCGTCTGGACCGTGCCTTGATTCAAACAGGTGCCGTAAGCGAGAAGGACCTCCTGGCGACGCTGGGAGAGCATTTAAATATGCCGCTGGTTAGTCTTGCCCAGGCACCCGTGGACCCCGAAGTCGTCAAATTACTCCCACCCAAACTTGTTTACCGCCGCCGCGTAATGCCTCTCTGGCGCAGGAATGGTCTTCTGGAAGTCGCTATCAGCAACCCCTTTGAATCCTACGCTCTGGATGATATCCAGCTTCTGACCGGCCAGAAAGTGCGGGCTGTCCTCGGCTGCGAAGAGGAAATCGAGCGCCTCATTAAGGAATACTATGGCCTGGGCGGCGATACCATTAATGAGCTGACTGGCGGTCTGGATGACGGCACTCTGACTCTCAGCGCCGATGGCACCAAGAGCGAAGACTTGATGGAAATGGCCCAGGAGGCCAGCGTCATCAAACTGGTCAATGAAATCATCGTCGAAGCGGTCAATGAACGCGCCAGCGATATTCACATTGAACCTTACGAGGGCGAGCTCAGCATCCGTTACCGTGTGGATGGTGTCCTGCGTCCCGCTTCTGTCCCGACACAGATTCACCAGTTCCAGGCTGCGATCATCAGCCGTATCAAAATTTTAGCTAACCTCAATATTGCCGAGCGCCGTGTCCCGCAGGATGGACGTATTAAGTTTTATATCGGTGGGCGCCAGATTGATGTGCGTGTCAGTGTGATTCCGATGATCTTTGGTGAAGGCATCGTCATGCGCCTCCTGGATAAAGCGAACGTCCTCTTCACACTCCCCCAGCTCGGTATGGATGAAGAGACTTTTGCCAGCTTCAAGCAGCTCATTGCACGGCCCCACGGGATCATCCTCGTGACCGGCCCCACCGGAAGCGGCAAAACCACGACCCTCTATGCCGCTCTAAACGCTATCGTAGGCAAGGAAATCAAGGTTCTCACCGTTGAGGACCCTGTAGAATATAACTTGCAGGGGGTCAACCAAATACCTGTAGACCACCAGGTTGGAATGTCTTTTGAGCGCGGCCTGCGCTCCATTCTCCGTCACGACCCCGATGTCGTCATGATTGGAGAAATCCGCGACCTTGAAACTGCCCAGGCCGCTGTACAGGCCTCCCTGACCGGTCACCTTGTTTTGAGCACCCTTCACACAAACGATGCCTGCTCAGCTCCTATGCGCCTTCTGGATATGGGCATTGAGCCCTACCTGGTCAGCAGCACCTTAATCGCCGCCATGGCCCAGCGCCTGGTACGCAAGCTCTGCAACGAATGCAAAGAAGCTTATGAGGCCAACCCCAAAACACTTCCATCTGATTTCAAAGTCCATCCGAGCGAAAGGCTTTACCGTGCTGTTGGATGCGACTCCTGCCGCCAGAGCGGCTACAGAGGACGCTCAGGAGTCTACGAGCTCATGCTGATGAATGACGATATTGCCGAACTGATCACTTACAGAAAGCCGACCTATGAAATCGTGACCGCAGCCCGCAAAAATGGCCTTCGCTTCCTTCGCGAAGATGGCTGGCTCAAAACCAGACGCGGAATCACCGATGTGAGCGAGGTCGTCAAAAATACCGCCATTTAAAAGAGGAAAAGAATTTTGGACTTTGAACTGAAGCTGAAAGACTGAGAATGGGTGACTTTCAATATACTGCGAAAAACTCTCTGGGCGAAACTGTAATAGGGACCCTCACAGCGGATAACCGCGCCGCCGCTATTGCCATCCTGGAAGAAAAAAAACTCTTTCCCCTCGATATCGCCGATAAATCCGATGATATTCGCAAATCAGCCACTCACCGCAGAGTCAAAGCCAAAGATGTCGGCATCATGTACGGGCAGCTCTCGGACCTTCTGGGCAGCGGAGTGCCTCTGCTCAAGGCGCTCGACAGCCTCATTCGCAGCGGTGGCAACAAGAACTTGTGCGAGCTCCTCAAAGAAGTACGCGCCTCCGTTGCCGATGGCAGCTCCCTGACCGAAGCTTTCCGCCTCTTCCCCGAGGTGTTTCCTCCCCTGCAGACCGCCATGGTGCAGGCTGGCGAGCGGGCCAGCTTCCTTCATGATGTTTTGCAGAGCATGTCTGACTTCCTCGAACGTCTGGATGAGCTCCGCAGTAAAGTCGTCGGCTCGCTCATCTACCCGATAGCCCTGACCGTGATTGGTGGTCTGGTGCTCGTCGGTGCTCTCATCTTTTTCGTCCCCAAGTTTGAATCTCTCCTGGCCAACACAGAGATGCTTCTGCCTACCGCCATCGTCTTTGCTCTGAGCAATGCCCTGCGCAGCAGTTGGCATCTGATTGGGATGACCCTTTTTGCAGGGTCACTCCTATTCTGGGGAACCATTAAAAGCGAGGCTGGTAAAAGGATGATCGAGCGCTACCGGATGAAGATACCCTTTATCGGCAATGCCATGCGGATGGTCGCCATCTCCCGCTTCTGCCGTATTCTGGGTACTCTATTGGCCAATGGCGTCCCGCTCATTCAATCTCTGGCCATTGCCAAGGATGCCACAGGTTCAGCTTTGATGGCTGAGCATATCGCCAAAGCGATAGAGAATGTCCGCGATGGCAAGTCTCTCTCCGAACCTCTTCGTAAGGGCGGTCTCTTCCCTGACCAGGTCATGGCGATGCTCTCCACGGCCGAGGAATCCAATCGCCTCGATAAAGTCCTCCTCAACATTGCCGATACCGTCGAGCGCAGGACCAATCGCCAGGTCGATCAAGCCGTCCGCCTGATCGAGCCGCTGGTCCTCTGCCTTATTGCGGCAGGCATCGGTTTTATGGCAATTGGTCTCTTGCTGCCCATCTTCACCATGGCAGGCTCCCTGGGCAAGTAAAGGCAAAGACTAGTAGATAATCTTGAGCTGCCGCTGGCTGGCCTGGTTGGGAAAACGTATCCAAAGCAGTTGCGCTATCACATCCATTTTGAAATCGCTCAGCTTCTCCTCTCCCAGCCAAATCTCTTTGGGCGTAGCCGGCACCGAGCAGAGCATCACCGCCTGAGTCCCCGCAATTCCATCCACACGGCAACTCAAAGTACCATGCTCTTTTGATTTACCCTCACTCTGGAACTCTTCATCAAGCACTCGGCAGGCTGCTGCCAGTACGGAAGGCTTGCCCGGCTTCTGCGCCTTGTCCAAGTTCAGCAGAAAGTAACGGCTGCCGGGGGTGAAGTCAACACTCGTCAAGAGCTTGAGCTCCGGATCAAAAAGATTCACAAACCGCCCATCCACGCCCCAGGGGTCACCCTCCACTGATTCATCCAGGCCAGCCGCTATGAAGTAGTGCCCGCGCCTCAATGCCAGCGAGCTGCGTTCATCGAACTTCACCTTACGGCCACAGACCGCACGAAGTCGCTCCATGAAGAGCTCATCTCCATTGGCCGTAGCGGTAATAGATACCGGAACTTCTGGCTGCAGATAGACGCGGCCTCTGCCCGCACGATAAGTCTGACCTTCTTTGGCCGGTTGCTTCGGTTTTTCCTTTATGCCGAGGGTCTCCATCAAGTGATGCCGCGGCGTTGCATATTTCATGCTTCCGCTATTCCACCACTCTTTCACTCCGTTAAAGGGGTCCGCATCGTCATCCACAATGACCAGAATACCCCCCTTCTTTACCCACTCGGCAATCGGCGGGTGGACATCGGGACTGAGCGGCTTCATCCCGGAGTAGCTCAAAAGCAATAAGGCATAATCCTTAAGATAATCTTTGATTTCCACATTCTCCAACTGGACCATCTCCACTGGAATTCCCCGCTTGAGCAACGGCAGCGCCATCCCGTAAACATGCCCCAGATGCCGGTCACTCCCCAGCTCTCCGCGCTGGAACATCAATGAATCGCTGACCAGTTGCCCCACTCGGCTCGACTTGTGGTCCCAGGCCCAGTCGCTCTGGTTCATATCATTCAAGGCTCGCATGACCACCTGCAGTTCGGTGGCATACTCCGGAGGAATCCCCTGACGCTCCTCAGCCGGCACGCTGGAAGGGTATTTACCTCTAAAAACACGGTCAGGCCACGGCATGACCTCATAGCGCCAGACCTCCGGTTGCAGGAGCGAAGCGGTCAGTGTGGATTCCCAGTTTGTCCGGTAGTCATTCCAGTCATGGGCCGGATTATCCTCCACAGGGTCGTTCAGATACCAAACGATTCTGCCGGTGGAGCGTACCAGATTATACATGGAGGAGTACTCCAGAAATGCCGTCTCAAAGGTTCGTTCCTTGAGTGTCCCCTTGTAGAAGTTCGGCGTCCGCGAGGTTCCCGTCCAGACCTGAGCAATATATCCATCACATCCCTTCAGGCGGGCAAGGCTCGACTCAGGACTCACAATATCCCAGTGAGCATAGTTCAGAAGCGAGTGTGTCGGCACATAGCACTTCACCTCTTTGCCATGCTCGCGGTTATACTCCTGAATGAAATCGAAAACCTGCTGCAATGCCCGACGATAGAGATAATACTTGAGTTTGCTGGCCTTCCACTGGGCCTCCACGCTACCATGTGGAGCTTGCCAATCCTCCTGGTAATACTCCTTCCACTCCGCCTTGAAACCTTCCGAGTAGCCCGCTCTGACCCAGAATTCGGGCTCCTCCAGATGAATCGCCTCCACTCCGGCATCAAGCGCCCGCTTCACGCCAACACAGAGGAACTTGCCGTAGTTTTCACCCGGGGACATATAGTAAACGTCCCCGCCGTGGCTGATCTTATTGCCCGCGCGATCCGTCTGAGCCTCGTCTTCATGATTTTCCCCGTCAAAACGTCCATAAAGATAATCCTGATACTCCCCCCAGGAGACACCCGTCATCACATGTACGCGGTAACCACGCTCGCGCCAACCCTTTACCCGATTGGGCATTCCGGCGTCTATCCCATAAACAATTGCCACATCCGAGCAGAGATGGATATCATCAGCGTAAGGAGCGGCCACCTGGAAAGCAGTTCGCTCGAGCTTCTGCTGCGGATCACTCACGGCTCCAGTCGCGCCCCAGAGCGTCACCGCCGTCGCTACAAAGGCCAACGAGCTCAGAATTCCTGTCAGTTTCTTTTTCATATTCCGTTTTTTTCGGAAGTGTTAGAGTGATTCATCAGGATATTTTCCGCCACTTCGCAAAAGCGTTGCATCTCCTCTTCGCTGCCAATGCTGATGCGCAAGTAGTCCTTCACTTCTTCATCTGCCCACCAGCGCACCAATATTTTTTCTTCCCGCAAACGCTGGTACCACTCCTGGGCGCTCAAAAGAGGCGGCTTAACAAAAACAAAGTTGGCCTGGCTCGGATAGGTCAGGAATCCATGCATCGCAAACCAGAGGCGCATCTCGGAGCGTGTGTTTTTCACCCGCTCAAAGTTTTTCTGATAGTATTCCAGATTCTCCAGAGTCGCCTCAGCGGCAACCTGCCCCAGCCCGTTGACATTGTAGCTGCCGCGAATCTTATGCAGCGCTCCAATCAGCTCCTCAGAGCCGATAACATAACCAACCCGCTGAAAACAAAGTGAATACGCTTTGGAGAAGGT
>Ga0172382_10004837_pt1 | contig 20402 bp, 18 predicted proteins | sample Leawel138RmetaG_FD_122245 | JGI IMG/M metagenome (GOLD analysis project Ga0172382, IMG submission 122245) | Leachate microbial communities from a municipal landfill in Southern Ontario, Canada - Leachate well 138R metaG | ecosystem: Engineered > Solid waste > Landfill > Unclassified | place... | reverse complement strand
AGATCGGGAAGCTTCAGGCCATGCGCGCAACCCTGAACAATCTCGCCGCCCGCTGCCATGGCGACGAACGCCCCGATTGCCCGATCCTGAACGAACTGGCCGAATGCCCCCCATCGGGCGACCCCGCCTCCCGATAACGAACAAAACCGTTGCAAGTCCACCGCGTGCTGATGCTGTTCGGAACGGCCAATCGCGATGAGCGCAAATGGGTACAGCCGGATGCGTTCCGCATTGATCGCAAGAATAGCGACCATCTTGGTTTCGGCTTCGGCGTCCACAGCTGCGCGGGAATGCATCTTGTCCGGCTGGAGATCGAAAGGCCCTGCTTGCTCGCGCAACGCCCCTCAGCGTGTCCGAACCGCGCTGGTTGATGAACAACTCACTTGCATGGCTTTTCCAGCCTGCAGGCACAGGTCGAAGCCGGGTAAGCTATTCCCGACAATTCGCATTTATATCACAGGGCACACCTGGGATCAGGCCCCGTTGATTTGGTTTAACGGCTGCGATTCAGGCTCGCAGCAAGGAGTTCGAAGAATTGAGCGATGCATGCTGGCTGACGGACGAGCGGATAGAGCGTCTCGACGCTATTTTCCGAAGAGCCACGGCTGTATGCGGGGTGATGATCGACGTGACCTGTCTCAAGGCTCACCGCACGGCGTCCAGCCTTCCCGGCGGGCAATTCGGCCCGATATGCTCGCCATTTGAACGCCTCAACGGCACCAGTAAGGGGGCCTGACCCTAAAAGCAGGCAGAGCAGTGTCATCGGCTATATCGCCGAAGGTGATCGGAAACCGGCCATGCTTCTGCGGACATGGCCGAACTCCTGCTGGAACGACGCAGTGCAACCTCCTTGGCCCTTGCTATTTTTCGCCCTGTGCCGGCGGTCTCAACAGCAACACCAACAGCGCGACGATGACCGGTGAAATCGCGATAATGCCCAGAGTCAGTTGCAGGCTGAATGCCGAGGCCAGTGCAAAGCCCCCGAATATCGGCGTCACTATGCTGCCGACACGCCCCACTCCACCGGACCAGCCGACCGCCGTACTGCGGACCGAGGTCGGATAGATCTGCGCCGCCAGCATGTTCAGGCCCGCCTGCCCACCCGTCTGGCAAAAGCTCCAGAAGGCCAGCAGCAAGACAAACGCCGGCGTACCGAAAGGAATCTGGCTCAACAAGAGCAGAGCCATCGCATTCCCGACATAATAGGCCGGGATCAACCGGGTAGGCCGTATGCGGTCCATCATGAAGCCGATGCTCACCGTGCCCACCATTCCGCCCAGAAAGGCGATCATCGACACAACCGCAAACCGCTGAATCGAAATGCCCGCCATTTCCTGAAAGAAAGTGGGCAGCCATGCCGCCAGCAGGGCAATATTGCCCATGGAAAAGGCGCAACAGATGAACAGCAGCACCGTCGTCCGCGCGCGCCCTTCCCTGAAAATGTCGAGAAGATTGGTCTTGCCCGGCTGCTTCCTGCCTCTGCTCAGGATAAATTCCTCCTCGCCGGTCAGGACCAGACCCGGTTCTATCCTCGCAATGGTCTTCGAAATAAGTGGATCTTTCGCATTTTTGTTAACGCGATAGGAAAGGGACTCCGGCAACCAGAACGCCAATATCGGCGCAATCAGCAAAGGCAGCAGGCCGCCAATCCAAAAGCCGATCTGCCAGCCATAGGCGGGAACGAGCAAGGCGACCCCCGCCCCCGCCGTACTGCCGAGGCTATATCCCGCCATGCCGACCGCGATGAAGGTGGAACGCCTTTGCTGCGGGGTAAATTCGGCCAGCAGGGCCACCGCCGTCGGCAGCACACCCGCCAGAAACAGTCCGGAAAGACCACGCAGAACGGCGAGCATGGTGATCGACGTGGCGAAGACGGTCGCACTGGTCAGAAGTCCGAATATGATCGCGGAAATCACGAGCATATATTTGCGGCCGAAATAATCGGATAGCGGGCTGACGACGAAGGCCCCGACCGCCAGCCCGGCCTGCTGCAACAGAAAGACCTCGGTCATCCGGGCGGGCGTCACACCAAAGCCCTGAGCGATGGCGGGTGCGATCTTGCCGACCATGAAAATGTCGAACCCGTCCATGAACATGACGAGCCCGATCATCCCAAGCACCGCGACGTGGATCGGCTTGAGCTTTTGCCGATCGATGAAATCCTGCACGTCGAAAGCCTGCATCATCCCTATCCTATGATTGTTTATACGTTATGGTCGGCACCGTTTTTCAACGGATATGGAATAATTTTTCTGCATTGGTCTGGAAGAATTTCCGCTTGGTTTCCAGCGGCATATCCATCGCATCAAGGGCGATCACTTCTTCGACCGGGCATTGATAGGGGTAATCCATCGCATAAAGCACGCGATCTTCCCCGATCGCCTGTTGCGTGAACTTGATCGCAGGTTCCCAAGCCATGCCCGAGCAGGTGATATGGAAATGCGACCGGAGATAATCCGAAACCGTTCCCTTCTTCAGCGGCTTCATGACTTCATAACGGCCCGACCGCACACCGGCCTGATGCATGAAATCGAGACGATAGAGCCAGAAGGGAAGCGCCTCCCCCATATGGCCGATCACGATCTGCAATCGCGGGAAACGATCCAGCGTGCCGGACGTGATCATGCGCAGGGCGTGCATTCCGGTTTCCACGCCAAACCCGAAAATCGCGCCGTCCAGCCCGGCCTCCAGCATCGGACCGATCATCGCGGGCGGCGGCGTGTTGGGATGGATATAAATGGGCACGTCGAGCGCTTCCGCCGCCTCCAGCACCTCGCTGAACTTGGGATTGTCCAGATATTCGCCGAGAATATGGCTGTTGATGATAACCGCGCCCATGCCGAGCCTGGTCACGGCGCGCTCTATCTCCTTCGCCGCCCGTTTTGCATCCTGCGGCGCGCAGGCGGCCATGCCGCTGAACCGGTCGGGATATTGGCGCATCGCATCGGCCAGCCGGTCATTCGCGGTTTCCGCCACCATGGTCGCGCGGTCCACATCGCGCAACACATTGGTAGCCGGTGCCGTCAGCGCCAGAATTTGCCGATCGATACCGCGTGCATCCATGTCCGCGATGCGCCCCTCGCCCAGATCGTTGAGCGCTTTGGCAATGAACCGCGGCCGTTCCGCCGGATGATCGAGATAATAGCCGATTAAGCTGAAAAAACCGGGATCGACATCGGGTGAGGCAAGCTCATCCCGAAAAGCATCGATCAGTTCCGGCGTTGCGAAGGCCTCTTCCGTTGCGATGCGAAGATAGCCTTGCTCTCCGCCCGTTTTCGGGATCGTCATGACTGAATTTCCTCTTATATCTGATGAATGGTCTTGGTGACGAGGCAGGCCGCCAGCCCTTCAATGCCGTCTTCGGAACCGTGCCCGCTCTGCTTGACGCCACCGAACGGCGCATCCGGCGCGGCAATGGCCGTGGTGTTGATACCGACCATGCCCGCTTCCAGCGCGTCGCCCATCAAATTGGCCTGTCGCGCATTTTCAGTAAAAATATAGGAGGCCAGCCCGAACGGCAGCCGGTTGGATTGCTCCACCACCTCATCGAGCGTCGCGAACGGGGCAGTGACGACGAGCGGGCCGAACGGCTCCTCGTTCATCACCCGCGCGCTGTCGGGTACTTCCGACAGGACGGTGGGTTTCCAGAAGAAGCCGGGCCCCTCTATCCCTTCCCCGCCGGTGCGGACCCGCGCACCATGACTGACCGCGTCCCTGACCAGTTCGGCGAGGGCAACCGGACGGCGGGGATTGGCCATCGGCCCCATCATGCTGTCCGGGTTCAGGCCGTTCCCCACCCGCGTGCGCTCCATGCGGGCCGCATAGGCCTCGACAAAGCGGTCATAAATACCCTGTTGCACATAGAAGCGGGTCGGGGAAATACACACCTGCCCCGCGTTGCGGACCTTGCTTGCCGCCAGCGTTTCCACCGTACGATCAAGGTCACAATCATCGAAGATCACGACCGGAGCGTGACCGCCCAGTTCCAGCGTCGTCACCTTCACAGTGTCGGATGCAAGCCGCATGAGGTGCTTGCCCACCGCCGTGGAACCGGTGAAGCTCAGTTTCCGGATGATCGGGCTGGCAAGCAGATGGCGCGACACTTCGTCAGGCACACCGAAGACCAACTGCACGACATCGCCGGGGCAGCCCGCGTCGATCAACGCCTGCACCACCGCCATGGCGGAGGCCGGAGCCTCCTCCGCGGGTTTCAGGATGACCGAGCATCCCGCCGCGATAGGAGCGCCGAGTTTGCGCCCGGGATTGTGAACCGGGAAGTTCCACGGCGCAAATGCCGCGACGGGACCGATCGGCTCCTTCAGCACCAGCGACCGCGTTCCCGTGGAGCGCACCAGAACCCGGCCGTAAACGCGCTTGGCCTCTTCCGCATAATAATCGAAGAGCCCGGCGCAGGCGAGCGTCTCAACCCGCATTTCGGCAAGGGTTTTCCCTTCCTCACGCGTTGCATTGCGGGCGATGGTTTCGACCCGCTCGCGCAACAGGCTTGCCGCGCCGTGCAGCACGCGCGCGCGCTCGTCGACCGAAGTTCTCCGCCAGGCGCGAAAGCCGCGTTCGGCGGCCTCCAGCGCCCGGTCAAGGTCACTGGCCTGCGCCAGTGGCAGATCGCCCAGCAGATCGCCCGTGGCGGGATCGATCACCTGATGCGTCCGGTCTGCCCGCATGATCCATTCACCAGCGATATACATGCCGAGTTGCGGATAAACGGCGGACGAAGAATCAGTCATCAGGTCAGGCCTTTCTGTAAAATGGGGAGGAGTCAGAGTGCGGCGGCGGGCGCCAGAGCCGCGGCTTCGACCCAGTTGCCGTGAAGGCCCGGGCGCATGCGGAAAGGCAGCCCCAGAGTCGCCACCGGTCCATCGGAAAGCTTCAGCGCATCGAACAACAGCAGGCGGGATGTCATTTCGGCCAGCCGGTTCTCGATCACCACGATATAGCCGTCGCCCTCCCGGCTCGATCCGGGGCGCGGCACGAAGGCCGGTTCCTGCAACGAAGAAACCGGTCCGATCCAATAGGTGTCGGTCTTCCCCGTCTCCAGATCCACCAGTCCCAGCGTGTTCATCATCATGCCGGACGCACTGCGGGCGTTGGGCAGGTCGACCGGCCGGGTCATATCCTGCACCAGTTGCCAGCCATATCGGTTCTTCGCTCCGGCAAAGCGGTCGTCAATCCGGGGAAATTCACCGACCAGATCGGCCAGACGGGTCATGGCAATATCGTCATCATTGGCGCGCATATCGACCGTCCAGCGGGTCATGCGTGCCGCAGCCTCACGCGGCTCGAACGGCTGCCCCTCGGTATCCGGAAAGAAGGGAAACATGTTGCCCGGCGCCATCGGCACATCGAAATGGACGGTCGTGCCCTCATTATGGGCGTTCATCACATGGCTGGCGAAACAGGTCGGCGCCGAGAACCAGCGCATATCCCCGGCTTCGCCATCACGCGGCAATATGCCCAGATGCACCGGCTTTCCGCGGTCAAAACCGAAATGCGGCAGCCCCGCTTCCAGTCGTTCCCACGATCCGATGATCGGCACGACGTGAAAGACGACATAATCTTCGGTAAAACCGAAATCATGCATCATGCAATAATAGGGGATCTGGAACCAGACCTCCTTACTGATCTCGCCCTGAGGATTGATCACATAGAATACCATGTCGCGGGTACACAGCCCCTTGGCGGCATAGCCGAACGCCAGCATTTCGCCGGTGCGCGGATCGATCTTCGGATGGGCGGTGAAGGTTTCCGATGTCATCCGGCCGTTGAAATCATAGCTGGAATCCAGAGTTTCCAGCGTTTCCGGGTCCATCAGCACCGGCGGGCTGTCTTCTTTCAGCGCATATAATTTACCCGCATGCACGACGACATTGGTGTTGGCCGTGCCGCGTATCTTCCCTTTCACGCTGTCATCATCAGTCAGCGGATTGCGGTAAGCGCCGAAAAGCGCATGCCCGGCCTCACGTTCCAGCCGGAATTTATCGGTCCGCACCCAGCGCTGCTGAAGCGAGACATTGCCGTTGTGGAACCGGAACCGCGTGACCATGCCGTCGCCGTTGAACCAGATATCGTCAGAGGCAATGGGCGGGAACTGCGGATCGGGTGCGACGCGGTAAAAGCTGCCATCGAGATCGGCCGGAATTTCTCCCTCGATCAGCGGCAGGCAGGGCACCTCCGCCTCAACGCCGGATGGCGCAAAATAGCCGGAATAATTGGGCGTTTTGGGAAATTGCATGACAGGATCAACCTTTTCATGACCGTGGCGGGAAATATCTTTCCCGCCACGGTCCGTCTGATCAGAAATTGAAGCGCACGCCCGCCTTGAAGCTGCGACCCACGACATCGTAGAGAACCGGATTGGTCACGCCGAAGCTGGACGGCAGATCATTGGGCGGATCCCGGTCGAACAGGTTGTTGACCACACCGAACAGCTGCATCTTGCGACGGCCATTATTGATCAGGTCGAACTGGAAGTTGAGATTGAACAGCCAGTAGTCGCCGACATAATTGTCGCTGATGCTGTTGGTCAGGGTCGGATCATAGCCCGATTGATGCGGCCCGATGAGCGTCGCGTTATAAACGCCCTTGGACACATAACGGGCCTGCACGGTTCCGCTGAATGGCCCCTTGGCATAGGTCATGAACGTGCTGCCGGTAAAATGGGGCACGCCTGACTGCTGCGAAATGGGGGAACCATTCTGCCCGGCCCGATCAATGGACTGGCCCGTCGTATCGACCGTTATCAGGTCGAACGTGTAGGTGCCCATCGCCCGCAGCGAGACATTCCCGCCCGCCAACGGGAAGCTGTAGGCCGCCTCGAAGTCGATACCACGCGATTTCAGCGTATCGAGGTTGAGGTTGATATTGCGGACGCTCGACAGCCCCCCGCTCTCATCGCGCGTCACCAACGCACACATGGACTGGACGCCCGCCGCGCAACGGTTGACGATCACCTGCCCGCCCAGCGTCGTGATTGCGCCGTCCAGCTTGATGTCGAAATAATCGACCGAGAAGCGCAGCCCGCGCAACGGCGAAAGCACGACACCGGCGGTGAAGGTATTGGCGATTTCCGGCTTGAGGCCCGAATTGCCGCCACCGACAACCGTGGTCAGTACGCTGTTGCCGTTCTGAGGATCGGTCAGGAACTGATAACTGTTGCTGTTGGGCGAATAGAGTTCAAAGAAATTCGGCGCGCGAATATCGCGTGAGCGGGTGACGCGGAAACGCAGAAAATCGGTCGGTTCATATACTCCCCCGGCTTTCCAGCTTACGACCGATCCGCTGGTCGAATAATCGATTACCCGGACCGCGCCGTCGATAGTCAACGACTTGACCCCCGGCAGATTGGCCAGCACCGGGGCGGAAACCTCGGCATAGCCTTCCTTGACCTTGATCGCGGGCCCGCTGATCGCCACCCCGGCAGAGGTGATGAAACGCAGCGCCTCCGAAATCGGGTCCGTCGTTCCCTCGGCATCCTCGACCCGATATTCACCGCCGACCGCCAGCGTCAGCGCCCCGCCGGGCAGTTGGAACAGATCGCCCTGAAGATTGGCCGCAAACACCGCCTGGGTCAGCCGGGTATCCTGCCTCGCCGTTCCATAGGCATAATCAATGGCGGCCGGATCATATTGATTCTGACCAAAAAGATTGAGAGGCCGGCACGCGCCGGTGATCGGATCAAGCGCCGATGACGGGTCGGTCAGCGTCGAACGGCACACGATATTCCCGTTCTTCGTACCTGTAAGGAATTCGCCCTCATCGACCGCATCGACCGCGTTGGCGAAATTATCCTTTATCTGCACGCGCGTGGCGCGATAATGATAGTTGGTTCGGCCATATTGACCGGAAACATCCCATTTCCAGCCCCCGCTCAGCTCACCGCGCGCGCCGCCGAGGATCCGCCAGGTCTCACGCTTTGTGGCAATGTCCGGCGCACCGATGTCATTCCCTATTCTGCCGAATTTGAAGCTGCTTTCACCGGCATCCTGCAACTGGGCCTTCAAGGCATCGGGGAGATAGGCGTTATCCGCCGCGATGGTGATATTGCCCGTGTTCCGCGACGCGGCGCCATAGGTGGAAGATTTCACCTTGCCATAGGAGCCTTCGGCGAAAATTTCGACAGCGTCGGAAACCTCGTAGTTCGCATGGGCAAGCGTCGTATAACGCTCCACCCCGGCAACCATCGGATAAGTGTCGTAAAAGCCGTTGACGCCGTCGGCTCCGCCACCCGACTGGAACAGGCCGCCATTGGCATAGGCGGGCGCGGTGGCGTAATAGGTTCCATAGTCATGCTGGAAATAGCTGCCGTTGGCGCCGAATTCCGTACCCCGCAATGCGCCACTGGTAATGATGCCGCCGTAGGAACTGGTCGCGGTACGGACATTGGGCGCGATAATCTGGCGCGCCAGCCCATTTGTCGCCGATGAGGGATTGGTGATGATGCCCTTGCTTTCCGCACACCACTTCCGGCTGTAGCAGTCGCCGACCCCTTCATTATCCGAATATTCGCCACCGATGAGGAAATGGCCGCGCCCATCGGCAAAGCTCGTTCCCCAGGCCAGGGTGCCGAACAATTCCCCATTATCCCCACGCTGAGACGCACCGCCCTGCAGGCTCCCCCTAACCCCTTCGAACTTCGTATCGAGCACCAGATTGACCACACCGGCGACGGCATCCGACCCATAAGCCGCCGACGCGCCACCGGTAACGACATCGGCACGAGAGATCAGCACCGTGGGGATCATGTTGAGGTCAACGGTATTGGCGGACGAAAAACCGCTGCCTGCCACTGTGCTCGCCACGAAGCGGCGGCCATCGACGAGCACCAGCGTCCGGTTCCCGCCCAACCCCCGCAAATCCGCACTGCTGGCACCAGCATTGGCACCGAAAATCCCTGCGGTCGCGGGCGTCGATTGCGGACGGAAAGAAGGAATTATGTTTAGAAGATCGCCGACATTGGTGCCCCCCTGCTTCTGGATATCCTCCTGCCCGACCATGGTCACCGGCGTGGGAGCCGTGAAACCGGTGCGGGCGATGCGGGATCCCGTCACGATAATATCGGCCGTCTGCTGGTCGTCGATCGACCCGGCGGGCGTAGCCTGCGGGGAAACCGAAGACGTCACCTCTTCCTGCGCGTTAGCCAATGCCGGTGAAAGCGCCGCCGCCAATGCGACAAGACTGATTCCACCAAGCGAAAACATGGATTGCTTTGCCATTTCCCTACCTCTCCCTTCGACCAAACCTGCAACGGCGGTTCTATTAATTGATAAATCAACATAACGTTGATAAATCAATAAACATAGGCTTGCAAGCCCGTTCATCGCCATTAGCGGTGAGAGGGGGAAAAGCGGCTGTGGCGCTCATTCTTTCATCCGCTAAGGATATGAGATGAGGTCAGCTCGGCTTGAGACAGGAAAACCAAATATGGACGCCAAGAGCGAAACGACGGAAAATCAGAATCCCTCCCCTCTCAGCCCCGAATTACCCGGCTGGAATCTGGAACAGATGGATTATTCCACCTTTCGGATGACCCTGATCGTCAAGATCATGGATCGCCTGACCAACAGGCAGTTTTCTCAATTTGACGATCTGAGCTATGCCGAATGGCGCGTGCTCGGCAGGCTCTCCAGCCTGAAGGATGGAGGCACGGTCGGACAATTGGCGGAGCTGGCCTGGGTGGATCGGGCCGAAGTCAGCCGCTCCGCCGCCTCGCTGGAAAGCAAAGGCTATTCGGGACGAAAACGGAACAGCCAGGACAAACGCACCCCTATTTTGTTCATCACCGATGACGGGCGACAACGCTATCAAAGCATTCTGGCCGAGCGGCAGGCCTTTCATCGCTTCCTGATGTCCGACCTGTCAGAGGAAGAATGCACGATGCTCGACGATATGCTGGCCCGCATCGGCGGCAGGCTGAACATATTGCTGCATGGAAATGAGGACTGAGAACCACTCACCCGACGATTCAGCGAATTGCATAATAGCGAAACAGGGAATGATCCGGCTCGCCATCTGTGCTTGTGCGGGGCTGCCTTTGGCCGACTCCCACTACCACAGTCCGGTTGAGCCATTCATGCGGCCCGTCCGGCGCACGGAAATAGGGCGTGCACCGGAAATAGGGAGACAGCGCCTCTTTACCCTCCCTCTTCAACGCGCCATGCACATATCCCATGTTGCGGATATATATGAGCGCGCCGTCATCCGCCTCGATCATATAATGGGCGTTGAGTTCGACGACCCCATCGGTGCGCACCATCGGCCAGTCGGCCCCGCTATGATCCACCAGCCGGCCATTAAGATGCGGGCCGCTCACGATACAGTCCGTACCGACCGAGGTATAGCCGAAGGCTGGCCCGCCCGGATGGATTGCCCCTGTTCCCCACCGTTTGTCGAAATTGATTCGAATATCGAAAACATGTTCATATTTCAGGCCAAGGGGATCGGCATCTGCTGCGGCCATCTCACTCTCCATTGATTAATCAACAATATTTTTAGGCGGGCTTGCAAGCTTCTGTCGAGTCTATATGATGATTAATCAACAAATATATCCGCAACAAGAAAGGGAGAGAGTGGGATGGATGAGGCTTTTTCCCTCATTATGCGGGAAGGACGCGATCCTGCGACCAACCCCTATAAGCCGCCGCTACCACCATCGGACCATGTGCAGATTGTCGAGGACGGGCTGGTGCTGGACCGGAACGTCCCTGTTCAGATGCGCGACGGGATCACCATCTATGTCGATATTTACCGACCCTCCGGCCCGGCAGGCGAAACCTACCTACCTATCCTGCTCGCCTGGAGCCCTTATGGCAAACATGGCAAGGCGGCGCAGCTCTGGCCGGCAGCCGGACTGGAAGATGGCTGGATATCCCGCCATACCGCCTTCGAGGCGCCTGATCCGGCCTATTGGTGCGGCCATGGTTACGCCGTCTGCTATCCGGATCCGCGCGGATCCTGGCTTTCCGAAGGGGAGCTGCGCCATAACGGCATAGGCGAGGCAGAGGACTGCCATGATCTGATCGAATGGCTCGGCACCCGGCCATGGTCGAACGGAAAGGTCGGCATGACCGGCGTATCCTATCTGGCCTGCGCCCAATATCTGGTTGCCCCGCTCAAACCGCCGCATCTTGTCGCCCTTAATCCATGGGAAGGCTTTTCGGACTGGTATCGGGAATTTGCCTGCCATGGCGGCATCCCCGAAACCTGTTTCACCGAACGCGGGACGGCGAGCCTCAACTGGTCCACCACTCGGACGGAAGACACGGCCGCGAACATTCGCGCCCATCCGCTCATCGATGATTATTGGCGCAGCAAGATGTTCGATCTGGCCGCCATCGACCTGCCAATCTTTCTCGTCGCCAGCTGGTCCGACCATGGCCTGCACAGCCGTGGCACGCTGGAAGCATTCAAGCAGCTATCGTCAAAGGATAAATGGCTTCTGGTTCACGGTCAGAAAAAGTGGCGCCATTATTACACGCCGGCAAATGTCGAGTTACAGCGCCAGTTTTTCGACCATTTCCTCAAAGGAGAGGAAACCGGCCTTGCCGACTGGCCGCGGGTACAGATCGAAATACGCGAACAGGGCAGCGACGGCACCTTGCGGGCGGAAAAGGAATGGCCGCTCGCCCGGACGGAATATGTCCCGCTTTATCTTCATGCGGGCGACAGCACATTGCAGGCACAACCGCCCGCGCATTCTTCCCAACTACGATATGATGCGCAGAACGGCCAGGCCAGTTTCGACTTCCGGTTCGACGAAGAAACCGAACTGACCGGGCATTTCAAACTGCGGCTCTGGGTGGAAGCAGAGGGAGCGGACGACATGGACCTGTTCGTCGGTCTGGACAAGATCGACACATCGGGAAACCGCGTCCCCTTTACCTTCTACGCACTTTACGATGACGGCCCGCTGGCGCTCGGCTGGCTGCGCGCCTCCCATCGGGAACTGGACGAAACACGGTCCACTCCCTGGCAGCCTTTTCATCGCCATGAGCGGGAAATCCCCCTCGAACCGGGAACGCCTGTACCACTGGAGATCGAAATCTGGCCGACCTCGGTACATTTTTCCACCGGCGAAAGCCTGCGCCTGACCATACAGGGAAGCGACATATATAGTCATGACGCCTATAATCTGGCCTTTGCCCGTCATGAGGATCTCCGCAATCGGGGGACCCATATTCTGAGAAGCGGCGGGGATTATGATTCCCACCTTCTCCTTCCCGTTATCGGCAGGCGGTGACGATCCGCAGCCATCTCCTTTTTCCGCTCACATAGAAAGCCCCCCCCTTCACAGCTTCATCCAACAGGGAATGATCATGAACCACCCCCATCCTTTTGCTCCCCGCTTCGAACATATATTCTCCATCTCCATCACCCTGACCAAGCCCTATTGGCTGCGCCCCACCACCATGGGCGCAACGCGCGCGGCGATCTATGCGGCGGAGGGAACGATCGAAGGCCCCGGCGTCAAGGGCCGCGTCATTCCGATGAGCGGCGGAGACTGGCCTTTGCTGCGCCCCGATGGCGTGATCGATTTTGATGCCCGCTATCTGCTGGAAATGGAGGACGGAACGGTCATCTACCTGCAGAACAGAGGGTATCGCTGGGCGCATTCCCCTGAAATTGCCGAAAAAATGTCACGCAACGAACCGGCCGGTCCCGATGAATATTATATGCGGGTAAGCGCCAAGTTCGACGTGCCTGAAGGGCCGTGGGACTGGATGGCCAGGCATATCGTCGTCGGCGTCGCGGAAAAATTGCCCGGTGCCAACTGCATCCACTATTTCAAGTTGCTCTAGGGCGGATCGACATTCAGCCCTGGAGTTCAGGTTCAAGCAGGTCAAAACCCGGCAAGTTTCGCCATGGGGCGAGGCAAAAAACTCCCCACTCCCCAAAATAGTCAAACATCCAGAATATCGGGCGAACGTGCGACAATACGGCCGGCGATACACCGCAAGCCTGCATCGATAGTCGCCCGATCTTCTTCGGAAATATCCGCAAGCCAGTCACGGTAAAAACCGCCGCGTTCCCCCCTGACGGCGGCATGAATTTCCTCGCCCTTTTCGGTCAGGGAAACGAGGTTGCTTTTGCGGTTTTTGGGGTTGGCCTCGCGACGGATCAACCCCGCCTCTTCCAGCGCGCCCAGTGCCCGGCTCACTTCCGCCCGGTCCACCATGGCAATTCCGGAAATCGTGCTGGCGCTGCACGGCTGCAAATGGGCCACATGGGTCAGGGCCCTCCATTGCGCGAGCGACAGTTGCGCAGTGTCGCGGACATGCCGGGCGGTAACCCTGTCGATCAGCTTAGCCACCAGCAAAACGCGGTAGGGCAGGTTCCACGGCCCCGCTGTCGTCCACCTGCTGTCCAGCACCTCCATGGCCTGTTTGACCATGATATCATCGCCTATATCGTCCATGCACCTCTTTCCGGAACCAGATGCCGACTGCCTACCAGATTGCAGGGACAGGCCGCAACCGGCCGACACCCTCAGGCCCATGAAGAAATGCCTGTACCGCCCAAAGCATGGGGACGGGCTTTATCATACCCCCCACCCCGGCTAGACCAGTCCTCATGCGTTCACCGACAGACTTGAGGAAAGATATCCAACCATCCCAATCGGGGCATTCCCGAAGCGATGCCGAGCTCATGGCGCATTTCCTGACCAAGCCGGGTTTCCTCCTTGCGCGGGTGGATCAGATCAGCACCGCTATCTTCACCTCCTCCGGCGGAACCGGGACCCTGAATCAGGCAGAATTTCTGCTGCTGCTGAACCGCATTGGCCCGATGATCCAGATCGATCTCGCCCGGTCGGGCGGCGTCGATAAATCCACCACCGCCTATATACTCGACAACCTGCAGGAGCAGGGATGGATTGTGCGTACGGCGCGCGAAAATGACAAACGTTCCTCGCTGGTGTCTCTCACCCCTTCGGGGCGGGCGCTGATCCCGCATTTCAGCGAAAAATTTGCGGCGCTCCAGCAACAGCTCATGGCGCCGGTCGACCCGGCGGACCGCCCGTTTCTGCTGGACTGTCTATATAAGGTGGGAACCGGCGGCGATATCAGCGCACCGCTCTGGCAACCGGCATGCGACCGGCATACCGGCCTGCTCGATACCGCACCCAGCTTCCTGTGCCGCCGCGTTCTTCAGTTGCTCCATGCGCAGTTTCTCCTGTCGACCAAAGGCAGCCAGCTTACGTTAAGACAGTTTTCGCTGCTGGTGCTGCTCGATCAGCGCCAGTCGATCACCCGAACCGAATTTGCCCGGATTTTCGGCGTGGACCCCGCCACCTGCGCGGTCATTCTGAAAGGGCCGACACAGCGCGGATTAATCGCCGGCACCCCCTCGAAAGCGGATAAACGCGCACGCCTGTACAGGATCACAGAGGCAGGCCGGGATGTTTTACGGCAGGTCCACCCCCTTGTGGACGAGTCCGAAGACATTGTGTTCCGTTCCGAACCTCGTGAAAACCGGGTAAGGCTGATCGGCTTGCTGCGTAGGATCGTAGGACGATACAGCCCCCTTCTCCGATTTCCCGGCGCCATATCCGATATCTGACGAACCGCCTGCTTCCCAAGGCTGAGCGGGGTCACCACCCGGGATTTCAACCCTTTTTCTTATCCACGCCATGCTTTCTCCATGGCTTCTTGACAGCGCCCTTCACCAATATAGAATGACGTCGGACAATATGAAAACAAGGCCTGTATCCTGACGGATAACAGCCCTGCCTGCGGGGAACGCCCCTGCCCGCACAGATAAAAGGAGAAGAGGACTTGGCCTGGCAATTGACGGCGCTCGACCGACTGGAAATTCAGGAGCTTTATTCCCGCTATGCGTGGGGAATCGATCTGGCGGATGCCGATCTGGCGCTTTCTACCTTCACGCAGGATGCCTGGTTCGATCATCTCTGGCAGGGGCGTGTTCAGGGGCATGAGGCCATACTCGAGAACCTCACCTCCCTCTGGAACGACCGGCAACATTGGTGGTATGGTCGGCAACATCTGATGAACCACTTCATCATGGAACCGCGTGAGGAAGAGGGCGAGGTCGATGTTCGCTGCTTTTTCCAGATCGTCCAGTTTCAAACCGACTATGGCACCAATTTCCTGTTCGGCATCGGCACCCGGATCGATCAGGTAACGCGCAAGGAAGGACCCTGGCGCTTCCAGTCCCTGCATGTAAATGCCTGGACCGCAGCCGACCAGGTTCCCTGGCAAGGAGAGTTCCTCATGAAGGAACGCCCTCGCCACGTCTCTCCCCCGGTGAAGCGGTAAAGCGTGATGGAGACGCCCGATCGCACCCGGCGCGCGCACCTTCGGTCGCTGGGCGAACACCTCACGCCCATGATGATCCAGCAGACCCAGACGTTTTTCGCGGCCAGTTTCAAAGGGCTTGATTCCGACCTGCTTATCGGGCGCGACCTGCGTTACGGACCGCATGAAAGACATCGCCTCGACATTTTCCGCAAGAACGAAACCTGCAACGCCCCGGTGCTGGTCTATGTGCATGGCGGCGGCTTCGTCATGGGCGACAAGCAACTGCCCGGCCTGCCCTTTTACGACAATGTGGGCGATTTCGCCGCCCGGTCGGCGATGGTCGGCGTGACCCTGAATTATCGCCTTGCCCCTGCCGATCGCTGGCCATCGGGACCGGAGGACATGGCAGGAGCGATAGCCTGGTTGCGGGAAAATATCGGTGCCTATGGCGGCGATCCCGACCGGATATTCCTGATGGGTCAGTCCGCCGGAGCAGTTCATGTCGCAAGCTATATCGCGCACAAAGCATTTCATCCACCGGCCGGTCCGGGTCTGGCTGGCGCCCTGCTGATCTCGGGCCTCTATGACATTGCGGCTGCGGAAACCAATGATTTCAACAAGGCCTATTTCGGCGAGGATGACGCCGCCTATTCCGCCCGTTCCACGCTACAGGGTCTGATCGACACGGACATATCGTTGCTTGCGACCATATCCGAATTCGACATTCCCGATTTCCAGAAACAGGCCGCTGCCTTCGTCAGTGCCTATGCCGGGCGCCATGGCCGCTTTGCCCCCATGCTTCGCCTTTCCGGGCATAATCACCTGTCGCCGGCTCTGGAGATCGGATCGCCCGGCTCAGCGCTGGAAGATGCCGTTACCGCCTTTATCGCGGCCCAGACCGCGCCGGCCGCAGGAGAGGAATGATGGAACCGATATGTTTTTCCGACAATCCGCTTTTTAACGGCTGGGGCGCGCCGATGCGCGCGGAAACCGCCATAGAAGGGCTGGAAATCATCCAGGGGGCGATCCCGGAAGGGCTGGAGGGGACCCTCTATCGCAACGGTCCCGACTGGCAATATCCTTCGGGCAGGGATGACGACATCTTCATCGATGGCGAAGGCATGATCCACATGTTCCGCTTCGATCAGGGGCAGGTAAGCTATCGCTCCCGCTGGGTCCGGACAGAAAGGTTCGCCTTGCAGGAACAGGCCCGCCGCGCACTTTTCGGCCGTTATCGCAATCGTTACACCAACGCACCGGAAGCGCGAAACGCCCATATGGGCACGGCCAACACCACCGCAATGTTTCATGCGGGCCGCCTGTACGCGCTGAAAGAGGACGACCACCCCTATGAACTGAACCCGGATACGCTGGATACGATAGGGCGGACCGACATGGACGGGCAGATCACCTCCACCTGCTTTACCGCCCATCCCAAGGTCGACCCGGTCAGCCGGGAACTGCTCGGCTTTGCTTATCAGGCGAAAGGCGACGGCAGCCGGGACATCGTCTATTATCTGTTCGATGGCGAGGGCCGGAAGGTCAACGAGATCTGGTTCGAAATGCCTTATGCGGCCTGCGTCCATGATTTTGCGGTAACGGATGAATGGATCGTCTTCCCCTTTTTCCCGCTCATCACCGACATGGACGCGGTCAAGGCAGGAGGTCCCTTTTTCCAATGGCACCCGGATCGGCAGACCCATATCGCGCTGGTGCCGCGCTATGGCGATGCCTCGGGCATATGCTGGTTCAGCGGCCCGGCTTCCAGTGCGGGGCATATGCTCAACGCGGTACGGGATGGGGACAAGGTCCATCTCGACGTGGTGCTTTACGAAGGCAATTGCTTCCCCTTCTTTCCCATGCCCGACGGCACCAGCACGCCGACGCCCCCTCCCTTTCTGACCCGGCTGACCTGCGATCTGGCCGGCGATGACACCGGCTTTTCCAAAAACCGCCTGCTCGACATATGTTGCGAAATGCCGCGCACCGACGATCGGTATCAGGGGCGTCCCTATCGTCATGGCTTTGCGATCCTCTATCAATCCCGCGACGGATCGAGTTCGGTGGGCCGGATCGATGTGCATGACGGCATGGTCGACATCTGGTCTCCCGGTCCCGGGGACATGGTTCAGGAAAGCCAGTTCGTTCCGCGCGCGCCCGACGCTGCGGAAGGCGATGGCTGGCTGCTGGTGCCGGTTTCGCGCGTATCGCAGAATCGCAGCGATCTCGTGATCCTCGATGCCGGCAATCTTGCGGCCGGGCCGGTCGCCACCATTCGCCTGCCCGTGCGGGTACGGGCGACTTTTCACGGCACATGGGTGCCGGCGGAGGCGCGGGCATAAACCCGCGTCTCGACACCTGCCCCCGATAATGGCTGCGACATCGACGAGGTCGAACAGGGGCCATACTCAGGCCGCACCCGGGCAAGGAGAGGTCAGATGCAGAATGAAGAAACACAAAATGAAGAAACAGGGCCGCTTTTCCCTCCGTCGCGACGGGCATTCCTGATGATGGCTGCACTCGGATGGGCAGGTTCAGGCGCCTTCGCACAAGGCAAACCACTTCCCCCTGCCCCTCATACACCGGCCCAAAGGGAATTGCGGCACTGGTTCGAGGTGTATCTCGCCGCCTTCAACCGTTCGGACTTCCCCGTCTTCGGTGCCTTTTATGCCAAAGAGGTGCAATTTCACGGACAGGCGGCGACATTGACCGGCCGGGATGCCGTGCTCGATTTCTATCGCAACGCACATCGCTATCTTGCCGAACGGGTCGAACTTCTCACCTTTGTCGGGGCGCCGGAAGGCGACCATATCCTTGCCGCATTGCGCACCACATTGACGGCCAACCGGGACTGGCCGGATATGCCCACCGGACCGATGGCAAAGGGCGCCCGGCGCGAGAGCGTGAATTTCGTCATGTATGACATTGCCGACCGGCACTTCACGCGCATCCGCTCCGCCCGGTTCAGCCCGCAGAAAGGGGCCCGGTCATGACGCAGGAGGAACGGTTCCACGCCTATATGGAGGCCTTCAACGCCAACGACTGGCCGCGCCTTATCTCCCATTACGCACCGGATGTTCGTCTTGTCATCGGCAACGGCACCGAACTGGTCGGCCGGGACGCAATCGTCAATTTCTACCGCAAGGTCAAAAGGGAGACCAGACGGACCATCCATATTCGCGGCTGTTTCGTGGATGGAACCATGCTGGCGGCGGAACTGGAATCGGAATTTCTCGCGGTCATGGATGCGCCCGATTTCGCCGCTCATCCGATGAAAGAGGGCGATCGATATTATATCAACAGCTTCGTTCTCTATGAGTTCTCGGGCGATCTCTATACTTCTATTCGTTCCGCCTCATTCATACGGGAATATCGCCCCAGAAGCGGGTAATGAGCGCGAGAGCTATCATGACCGGCCCCAATGGGGGACCGGCCAGACACTCAATCGACACTCTCGCCGGATCGGCCTGAAGGGGCAGGATACCGCTCAGGCGACGAGCAAGAGCGGTGTCTCCACCAGTTCGCGGAAGGCCTGCAGAAAGCGGGCGGCAACCGCCCCGTCAATGGCCCGATGATCGAAGCTCGCGGTGGCGGCCATGACCGTTGCAAGCCGCACCTCGCCATCGACCTTCCAGGGCTGTTCCATACCGGCCGCAGCGCCGAGAATAAGGGCCTCAGGCGGATTGATCACCGGGAGCATTTCATCAATGCCGAACATGCCAAGGTTCGAAATCGACGCCGTGCCGCCCTGACAATCCTCCGGCATCAACTTGCCGTCGCGCGCCTTCCCGGCCAGTAGCCGGCTGGCGCGGGCGATGGCCGCGAGAGAGAGGCCGCCGACATCCCGGATGACCGGCGTTACCACCCCCCCATCCACTGCGACCGCCATGGATATGTCTGCCCGGTCGAAACGGTGCAATTCGTCGCCGCCGAACCGGACATTGGCATCGGGCACTTCCCCCAGCGCGAGGGCCAGCGCCTTTATCAGCATATCATTCACACTGAGCTTAACATCCTGCGCGGCAAGGCTGGCGTTGAGTTCCGCCCGCAGCGTAAGCAAGGCATCGAGGTTGCAACGCACCGTCAGATAAAAATGTGGAACGCTCTGCCTGGACTGAGTGAGGCGCCGGGCAATCGTCTTGCGCATCCCGGAAAGCCTGATGGTCTCGACCGGGACACCAGCGGGTGGGCGCGCGATTGGCGCGACCGCCGAAGCTGGGATCGAAAAAACCGGCACAGAGGGTGGTGAGAGAAGCGACGGAAGACCGAGATCGGCCCGGATGATCCGCCCGTCCGGGCCGGTACCGGCAATGCCTGACAGATCAATGCCTTTTGCGCCCGCGATGCGTTGGGCGAGCGGGCTCGCTTTCATGCGATCCGTCGGCATTGTCAGAGGAAGAGGAGCGGCGGCCTCGTCATATGCAGGCTCCAAATGCGTCAAGGCTGAAGGGACTGCTTCGGCGATCTCCGCAATCCCGGTCGCAGGCTGTTCGAGGGCAACCGCACCGTTATGAACGCGCGCAACAGGATCCGGATCTGCGCCCGCGCTCGCGAGAAGCGCGATGACAGTGCCAACTGGCACATCCTCGGAGCCAGCCGCAATCACGAGCTGGGTGATACGGCCCTCCCCGGCCGCCTCGACTTCCATCACGGCCTTGTCGGTTTCGACTTCTGCGACGAGATCCCCGGATTTCACCAGGTCACCCTCCGCCACCAGCCAGCGGGCAAGCGTCCCCTTCTCCATGGTCGGCGACAGCGCCGGCATCTTGAGTTCAATATCCATATCAGTCTCCCAGATACAGTTCGGCCGCCGCATCGATGATGGCTTCGCTGTCGAGACGATAGGCCCGGTAAAGGTCCGGCAAGTCGCCGGTCTGGCCGAAGCGATCGGTGCCGAGTGGGCTGACGCGCATGCCCAGGACCCCGCCCAGCCATGACAAAGCGCCGGGCGAACCGTCGAGGATAGTCACAAGTCCGGCGTCAGGCGCCAGCTCCGACAACAGAGTCTCTGCGTGGCAAGGCTGTGAGGCCGTGCCGTTCCAGCGTGCGGCACGCCGCGCCGACCAACCGCGATGCAGCAGATCGGGGGACGTCACATTGAGCAGACCAAGGCCCGGTATGTCATCGGCCAGT
>Ga0172382_10004836_pt1 | contig 20410 bp, 21 predicted proteins | sample Leawel138RmetaG_FD_122245 | JGI IMG/M metagenome (GOLD analysis project Ga0172382, IMG submission 122245) | Leachate microbial communities from a municipal landfill in Southern Ontario, Canada - Leachate well 138R metaG | ecosystem: Engineered > Solid waste > Landfill > Unclassified | place... | reverse complement strand
GCTCACCGCCATCTCGTTCATGCCCGCCGGCAGCGCCGCCAGATCCCCCACGCGCAGCGCGCCCGGAATCTCGTCGAACAAGGCCTCGATGCTCTCGACCCCGATGGCCGCGAGCATGGCGCGAATGTCGTCTTCAGTGTGCGGGATGAACGGCATCTAGTGCACCTCGCCAGGACTCAGGAAGTCCGCAAATGAACGCAAAAAGCGCAAATGATGTCTGCCTGTCCGTGCACGTTCATGCGTTCACCGCGGGCTTGTCGCATCAACGTCCGCAGATGAACTGAATGAACACCAATTTGAAATTTGCGTTCATTTGTGTTCATTCGCGGACTTTACTCAATGCCCCTCTTCGGCCACGACGCGTTCGTAGCCCGCCGCATCGAGCAGCTTGTCGAGTTCGGCGGTGTCGGCGGGCTTGAGGCGGAACAGCCAGCCTTCGCCGTAGGGGTCTTTGTTGACGATGTCAGGAGCACCGGTGACGGCGTCGTTCACGGCGATCACTTCGCCGGCGATAGGCGCGTATACGTCGGAGGCGGCCTTTACCGACTCGACCACGGCACACTCCTTGCCCGCCGTTAGCGTGCGGCCCGCGTCCGGCAGTTCCACGTAGACCATGTCGCCGAGCAGTTCCTGGGCGTGTTCGGTGATGCCCACCGTGACACTGCCGTCGGTTTCGAGGCGTACCCACTCGTGGCTCTGGGCGTACTTGAGATTGGCCGGAACGTTGCTCATGAGGTTCTCCCGTTGTTGTTCTTGCGGTGTTGATTACAGCGCGATTATGGCTCGGCCGTCGCGCACGAAGGGTGGCTTGACGATACGTGCCGCGAGCAGCCTGCCACGCACCTCCACCTGGCAGGCCCCGCCTGCACCCGCAGGGACGCGAGCCAAGGCGATGGCACATCCGAGCGTGGGCGAGAAACTGCCGCTGGTGATCTCGCCCTCGCCGCCCTCTGTCATTACGCGTTGGTGGGCACGCAGCACACCCTTGTCTTCCAGCACCAGGCCCACCAGTTCCCGCAACCCACCCGCGGCACGCAACGCATCCAGAGCCGTGCGACCCACGAAGTCGCGATCGGCGGGCTCGAAGGCCACGGTCCAGGCGAGTCCGGCTTCCAGGGGCGAGGTGTCCTCGTCCATGTCCTGGCCGTAGAGCGCCATGCCCGCCTCAAGCCGCAGCGTGTCGCGCGCGCCGAGGCCGCAGGGGGCGATGCCCGTGGCCTGCAGGCGATGCCACAGGTCTTCCACGTCGTCCGCGGACAGCATGATCTCGTAGCCGTCCTCGCCGGTGTAGCCGGTGCGCGCGATGAACATGTCCTGGCCCACGTCGACGGCGGCGAACCGGACCAGCGTCCTGGCCTCCTCGGCGCGCTCGCCGAGCACGGCGTGCACCTTGGCGCGGGCATTGGGACCCTGCACGGCGAGCATCGCCAGGTCGTCACGCTCCTCGATCGCCACACCGAAAGAAGCGCCGTGACGTCGGAACCAGGCCAGGTCGCGGGCGCGCGTGCCTGCGTTCACCACGATGCGATACCAGGTGTCGCCCATGTAATAGACGATGAGGTCATCGATCACCCCGCCACTGTCATTGAGCATGCAGGTATAGAGCGCCTTGCCCTGCTCCCGCAGCCGTGCCACGTCGTTGGCGAGCAGGTAGCGCAGGAAATCACGCACGCGCGCGCCCTGCAGGTCCACGATCCCCATGTGCGAGACATCGAACATGCCCGCGTCCCGACGCACCGCGTGGTGTTCCCCGATCTGGGAACCGTAATGGATGGGCATCTCCCAACCGGCAAAATCCACCATCCTGGCGCCGAGCGCCACGTGCACGTCGTAGAGCGGTGTGTGATTAGGCACGTGCTTCTCCTGTTGTTCTTGGAAAGCTTAAACACGGGGGACACGGGGAGTCATCTGTAGGAGCGGCCTCAGGCCGCGATGGGTTTGAGCCACCGACGGCGATAACAGCAAGCGCAATCGCGGGCTGAGCCCGCTCCTACAGGTGGTCATGACAGCCCTCAAGAAATCCCCGTGTCCCCCGTGTTAACGCTTTTGCCTTCTTCCGCATGGTAGGAACTGCGCACCATGGGGCCGGCCTTGATCCAGGCAAAGCCCAGGGCGCGGGCCTCGGCTTCGTAGCGGGCGAAGGCGTCGGGGTGGACGTATTCGCGGACCGGCAGATGATAGCGCGACGGACGCAGGTACTGGCCGAGGGCCAGGCGGCTGACACCGACGCCGCGCAGGTCGTGCAGCACGGCGATCACGTCATCGAACGTCTCCCCCAGACCGAGCATGAGGGCGGACTTGGCCTCCACGCCGGGCCGGGCCGCCGCCAGTTCCAGCAGGCGCAGCGAACGCGCGTATTTGGCGCCCTTGCGCACGCTGGGGTACAGCGACGGCACGGTCTCCACATTGTGGCCGAACACCAGCGCTGCACCGTCCACCGCGGCGACGATGCGTGCGACCGCGGCCTCCTGCACACCACGGAAATCGGGCGTAAGGATCTCCAGGCCCAATCCGGATTGGCGTGCGCGCAACTCGCGCAAGGTGTCGGCGAAGGCGCCTGCACCGCCGTCCGGCAGGTCGTCGCGGTTCACCGAGGTGAGCACCACATAGTCCAGGCCCAAGGCGGCAACGGCCTCTGCCACCCGGCGCGGTTCATCCGCGTCGGGTACCCCGGGGCGGCCGGTCTTCACCGCGCAGAATCCGCAGGCGCGGGTGCAGGTGTCGCCCAGCAGCATGAAGGTGGCCGTACCCTTGCTCCAGCATTCACCGCGGTTGGGACAACGCGCCTCCTCGCACACCGTATGCAAGCGCCCACTGCGCACCGCAGCCGCGGTGCCGGCGTAGGCGCCAGCGGCCAGGGATTGGCGTATCCACGGTGGCATGCGGCCCGCATTCGGCTCAGTCGAGTGGTCGAAGACGGGAACGGGAATGGGACGTTGGGCCATGTGATTCCTGCGGGGATGGAGGGGCAACGAGAAGTCTGGCCTTGTGCCGCCCCGCTGTCCTGCACCCGATGCCGGGTGCCCGCCTATGCTAACCGAGGCGATGCGGAATGATAACCGGGAACAGAACGCTGGATGCGCTAATACTGCGGCAGGTGAACACCATCGCGTGGTTTAGCCGTTCAGCAGACATCACCGCGAGTTCCCGCCGTGGTGGGCGAAAACCATCGCGGCCGGTGGCCGCTCCTGCGGCGGGATAATCGCCGGGCGCGGGCTCAGCCCGCGACTTCCTCACGAGGCGAGTGGCAGTGCCTCGGTCGCCTCCGTGCGCGGGAACATCACCAGGTGATCCGCTTCCAGGCGCAGGCGGACCTGGTCGCCCACGGCATGGGTGTTGTGGCTGTGGGTGAGGCATAGCACGCGAGCGCCGCTGGGCAGGCCGAGGGTGTAGAGATACTCCGCGCCGCGGAAGGCACGGTCGAGTACCTCGACGCGCAAGCCATACTCGGCAAATTCCACGTCATCGGGGCGGATGAGCACTTCCACTTCGCAACCCGGGCGGCATGCGATGGGCAGTTCACCGGTGATGAAGCCCAGTTCCGTCTCGACCCGCCGACCTTCGCGCACCCTGCCCGGCAGCAGCACGCCCTGGCCGATGAAATCGGCCACGAAGCGGTCAGCGGGCTGGTGGTAAAGGTCGTAGGCACTGTCCCACTGGACGATACGCCCGGCATGCATGACGCCGATCTGGTCGGCCCAGGCGAAGGCTTCCAGTTGGTCATGGGTGACCATGAGCGCCGTGGTGCCCTCCTGCTGAAGGATGGCGCGCACCTCGCGCGCCAGACCCTCGCGCAGTTCCACGTCCAGGCCGGAGAAGGGTTCATCGAGCAACAGCAAGCGCGGCCGCGGCGCCAGCGCGCGCCCCACGGCGACCCGCTGCTGCTGGCCGCCGGAGAGCTGATGCGGATACATGGCCCCGGCCCCCGGCAGGCCGATGAGTTCCAGCAGGCGCTCGATGCGCGCCTTGCGCTCGCCACGGGACCAGCCGCGCAGGCCGAAGCCCATGTTGTCGGCCACGGAAAGGTGCGGAAACAGGGCGAAGTCCTGGAACACCATGCCCACGCCGCGACGCTCGGGCGCCAGGGTGTAGCCCGGCTCGCTGACGGTCTCGCCGCCCAGTCGGATGCGTCCCCCACGCACCGGCTCGAAGCCCGCCACGGCACGCAGCAAAGTGGTCTTGCCGCAGCCGCTCGGGCCGAGCAGACAGCCCAGGCTGCCCGGTTCGAGGCAGAAACCGGTCTCCTGCACAACAAGCTTTGCCCCGTAACCCAGGGTGACGGTGTCCACTTCAAGTCGCATGTCTCTCTCCCGTACGCGCGATGGCCCGCGACAGCAGCACCACGGGCACGATGCCCGCCAGCACGATGGCGAGCGCCGCGCCCGAGGCGTCGGCCAGGCGCTCATCCGTGGCCAATTCATAGGTGCGTACCGCGAGGGTGTTGAAGTTGAAAGGGCGCAGAATGAGCGTGGCGGGCAGTTCCTTCAGTACATCCACGAACACGAGCAGCAGTGCGGTGAGCAGGGTACCGCCCAAGAGGGGGGCGTGGATCTCCTGCAACACCTGCCACGGGCGGCGACCGAGGGAACGTGCGGCATCGTCCATGGACGGGCGGATACGGCCAAGGCCGGCCTCCACGGTCTGTAGCGACACCGCCAGGAAGCGCACCGCGTAGGCAAACAGCAGGGCGAACAGGGTGCCCGACAGCAGCAGGCCGGTGGACAGGCCCAGCTGGGCGCGTGCCCAACCATCCACCGTGTTGTCGAGCCACGCGAAGGGCAACATGACGCCGATGGCGATCACCGTGCCGGGCACTGCATAACCCAGCCCGGCCACGTTCACCGCCGCATGCATGAGCGGCGACGGTCGCAGGCGTCGGCCATAGGCCATGATGAGGGCGAGCAGCAGCACCATGAGCGCCGCCCCGACGGCGAGCAGCAGGCTGTTGCGCATGAGTTCGAGGAAGCGCGCGTCGACCAGGGCCGGGCCGGTGCGCCAGGCCCACACCGCCAGTTGGCTGGCGGGGATCAGAAAACCGAAGGCCAGGGGTGCCAGGCAGGCCCCGGCCGCGAGCCCGCCGCGGGTACCGCGCAGCCGAAACGGTACCTGCCGGCGGCGCGCGCCACCGTGGTGATAGCGTGACTGTCGCCGCGACCAGCGCTCCAGCAGGATCAGCAGGAACACGAAGCCGAGCAACACCGCGGCCAGTTGCGCGGCCGCGGTGGCGTCGCCCAAACCGAACCAGGTGCGGAAAATGCCCGTGGTGAAGGTGTCCACGCCGAAGTATTGTACCGTGCCGTAGTCGGCCAAAGTCTCCATGAGCGCCAGCGACAGGCCGGTGATCACCGCCGGACGCGCCAGCGGCAGGGCCACGGTGAAAAACCCGCGCCACGGCCCTGCGCCCAGGGTGCGGCCAGCCTCCAGCGCAGCGGCGGATTGTTCCAGGAAGGCAGCGCGTGCAAGCAGGTACACGTAGGGGTAGAGCACCAGGGAGAGCATGGCCACGGCCCCCGGCAGGGAGCGCACTTCGGGAAACCAGTAATCGCCCCAGGACCAACCGAAGGCATCGCGCAGCAGGGTTTGCACCGGGCCGGCCACATCCAGCAGGCCGGTATAGGTGTAAGCGATGATGTAGGCGGGCATGGCCATGGGCAGCAGCAGTGCCCATTGGAATATCCGGCGGCCAGGAAACTCGCACATGGCCACCAGCCAGGCCGTGGTCACCCCCATGGAGAGGGTCCCCGCAGTCACGCCGCCCATGAGCAGCAGGGAATTGATCACATAATCGGCGAGCACGGTCTCGGCGAGGTGCGTCCATACCTCACCGGCGGGTTCGGCCAGGTTCACCACCACCACCAATACCGGCAGCGCCAACACCAGTGCAAGCGCGCCCACACCGAGGCCCCAGGGACTGGGGCGCCCGGCGAGGCGCATGAAGGTGGCAGTGGTCACAGGCGGGATTACTTCCAACCGGCACGGTCCATGAGCTTCACCGCCGCACCGTTCAGCTCGCCCAGTTTTGCCATGGGCAGGTCGTCTGCCTTGAAACGGCCGAAACCTTCCAGGGTTGCATTCCACGGTACGCCCGGCTTCACCGGATATTCGAAATTGCTCTCGGCATACCAGCGCTGGGCCTCGTCGCTGACCAGGAACTCCATGAGGCGAACGGCATCGGTCTTGTGCCTCGCCGCCGCGGTCAGACCTACGCCGCTCACATTCACGTGCACACCGCGTCCCTGCTGGTCGGGCCAGAACACCGTCAGCTTTTCAGCCGCTGCGCGGTCCGCGGGGTCCGCACTGGTGAGCATGCCACCCACGTAATAGGTGTTGGCGATGGCCAGGTCGCACTGGCCTGCAGCCGCCGCCTTGATCTGATCGCGGTCACCACCCGCAGGCTTGCGGGCAAGATTCTTGACCAGACCCTCGGCCCAGGTGAACGCATCCTCTTCTCCGTCATGGGCGATCAATGCCGCCAGCATGGACTGGTTGTAGATGTTGCCGGATGAGCGCACGCATACGCGCTTTTTCCAGCGCGGATCGGCCAGGTCGGCATAGCTGGACAGTGCCTTCGGGTCCACCCTGTCCTTCACGTACCAGATGGGACGTGCACGCAGGGACAAGCCGAACCAGTGGTTCTGCGGGTCACGGTAAGCGCCCGGGATGGCCGCGACCAGGGTCGCCGAATCCACCGGCTGCAGCACACCCGCCGCCTTGGCGCGGTGCAGCCGGCCCGCATCGGCGGTAATGAGCAGGTCCGCGGGGCTGTTGGCACCCTCGCTCACCAAGCGTTGGATGAGTGCATCGTCCTTGCCAGTGACCAGGTTGACCCGCACGCCGGTCTGCTCCGAGAAACGCTCCAGCAGCGGGCGGATCAGGTCTTCCTTGCGCGACGAGTAAATGTTCACTTCGCCTGCAGACGAAGCGTATGCAGCAGTCGTGGCGGCACTGGCCAGCGACAGCAGGAAGGACAGGAAAACGGCAATACGCATAATCTCGGTGCTCCCCCACGGAACCCATTGAATTCAGATGTTAACGCGAACGATTCTCGTTTGAAAGAAGAAAGATTTCAACCTGACAAGTACTAGGGGAAATACAGGCGCCCACCCGCAGGCGGATTCTTTGAGTAAATCGTGCGACCGCCACACGGGCACACACGCCGCAAGGCACGCCTGCGGGAAACCTGTAGGCGCCCTTGGGCAATTCTGGATCCTGCACGGCACCCAAGGCCGCGAGCCCACTCCCCCGGCGAACCGCAGGAGTGAGCGGCCTCAGGCCATGAGGGCTTTTGGCAGTGGAGCGGACTAGGCCCGCTCCTCCAACGGGAGGGGGGAAGCGCTCGCGCGCGATGATGACGACTCCGCCACGAAGCGCCGCAGCACCGGCCCCACGGTCAGGCCCTGCACCAGCACCGAGAAGACCACCACCACATAGGTGATGGCGAGGATGACCTCGCGCTCGGGGGAGACCGGAAGGGAGAGGGCCAATGCCACGGACACACCGCCACGCAACCCGCCCCAGGTGAGCACGGGCACCGCGCCCGGGGTGAAGGCACGGGCGCGGCCCATGAGGCCGAGGGGCAGGCCCACGCTCACCAGGCGCGCGAACAGCACGATGGGGATCACCAGCACGGCGGCCAGCAGGTATTCGCCACGGAAAGACAGCACCAGCAGTTCCAGGCCGATGAGCACGAACAGCACGGCGTTGAGGATCTCGTCGAGCAGTTCCCAGAAGGTGTCCAGGTGCTCGCGCGTGGTCTCGGACATGGCGTAGCGGCCGTGATTGCCGATGATGAGTCCCGCCACCACCACCGTAATCGGACCGGAGAAATGCAGCGCGGTGGCCAGGGCATAACCGCCCATGACCAGCGCCAGGGTGAGCAGCACCTCCACCGGATAGCTGTCCACCTGGCGGAGCATCCAGTACACCAGCCCGCCGATGGCCGCGCCGAACACGATGCCGCCCACGGCTTCTTCCACGAACAACAGGGCGATGTCGCCGGCAACCATGTCGCCGGTGGTGGCAACACCCACCAGCACCACGAACAGCACCACGCCCACGCCGTCGTTGAACAGTGATTCGCCCGCGATCTTGGTTTCCAAGGTCTTGGGCGCGTTGGCGGACTTCAGGATGCCGAGCACGGCGATGGGATCGGTGGGCGAGATGAGCGCGCCGAAGATCAGGCAATAGATGAGCGGTAGTTCCATGCCCACCAGACCGAGCGCCCACCAGGTGAGCACGCCCACCACGAAGGTGGACATCACCACACCGAGGCTGGCCAACGTGCCGATAACCCATTTCTGTTTCGCCAGGTCCGCGAGATTCACATGCAAGGCGCCGGCGAACAGCAGGAAGCTGAGCATGCCGTGCATGAGCGCGGTGCTGAAATCGATCTGGGCCAGCAAGGCCTCGGCGTGTTGCTCCAGATCCGCCAGCCCCACGGCCCCTGCGGCCACTACCACGAGCGACAGCAGCAGCGCGATGAGCATGAGGCCGATGGTGCTCGGCAGGCGGACGAAGCGGTAATTGAGCCAGCTGAACACCGCCGCGAGGGTGACCAGCAGGGCGGCCAGATTGAGCATCTGCATTTAAAGGGTTCCTTGGAAAGCCATGGAGTCACGAAGCGGGGGGTGCTCACGGCCTCGTGAGCGCCTGGTGCAGTTCCCCCTCATCCTGTTCTTCTCCCGGCGGGAGAAGGGACAATTTTATCGGGTGGAGAAGCCATGAATAAACACGTTCTTGTCCCGCACTCATACGCCTCGTCGAGGGGGCTTCGAAGCACGGCATCCCTTGCGCGTCAGTCGCGCGCTAGGCCATGGGACGCGTCAGGCGTGGAAGATTTCCCCCCAGGCCCATGGCGCGGCGCACCATCAAGTTCTTCATGGGCGTCGCGGCGTTAGCCAGGCGCAGACCCAGGTTGCGCACCAGGACAAGGGGTACGATGTCGTTGCTGAACAGGCGCTTGAAGCCGTCCATGGCGGACATGACGGTTAGATTGTCGCCCTTGCGCCAGCGTTCATAGCGGCGCAGCAGGCGCCGGCTGCCGATGTCTTTGCCTGCGCTTTGCTCGATCACCTGTGCCAATGCGGCCGCATCGGACACGCCCAGGTTCAAGCCCTGGCCGGCCAGCGGGTGGATGGCATGAGCAGCGTTACCCATGAGGGCGATACGCTCTTGTACGTAGGCATCCGCGTGCTGGAGGATGAGCGGCCAGGCCCCGCGCGGGCCGCTGGTTTCCATGCGGCCCAGGGTGTCACCGAAGGCAGCCTGCAGGGCATCGAGGAACTCGCGCTCCTCCATCGCCAGCAACGCCTGGGCATGTTCGGGCGAGGTGGACCAGACGATGGCGCTGCGTCCCTTGGGCATGGCCAGCAAGGCCAGCGGGCCGCTGGGCATGAAGCGCTGATAACAGGCCTCGCCATGGTGCAACGAGGTCTTCACGACGGCCACCACCGCCGTCTGATCATAACCCCAGCCATGGGTGGTGATGCCCGCCTGCTCACGCACCCAGGAGCGTGCACCGTCGGCACCGATGACCAGACGGGTGGTGAGCCGGCGGCCGTCATCCAGGGTAATGGAGGCGTGCTCGGGTGCCACATTCAGGGCCCGTCCCCGTGCGGGACAGAGCAATTCGATGTTGTCGAACGTGCGCATCCGCTCCAGCAGACCGGCCAGTATCACGGAATTCTCGATGATGAGGCCCAGATCGGGCTCACCGATGTCGGCGGCATCGAAGTGGATGGCGCCGGTGCCGGTGGCATCCCACACATGCATCTCCCGATAGGGCTGCACCCGACGCCGCACCATGTTGTCCCACGCGCCCACGTTCCGGAACACGTTCTGGGTAGCGCGGGTAATCGCGCTGACACGGTTGTCATAATCTGCGCGCGGCCACGCGAGATCGGCGGTGCCCGATTCAATCACGCCGATGCGATACCGGCTGCCTCCCAGCGCGCAGGCAAAGGTTGCCCCCACCATGCCACCGCCCACCACTAAAATGTCGTAGTCCATCTGCATCACCGTTCACGAAATGTCCGCAAATGAACGCGAAGGGCATCGATGATGAGCAGTGACTCTTCACATTTGCGCCTTTGCGTTCATTTTGCGGACGTAGTTCAATCAAATAGCAAGCCCGCGCGCCAGGCGGGGCTGTTTGCCGAGCAGGCCCATGGCCTGGGCGGCGAACAAACGCTTGGCGCCGGGGAGCAGGTCCATGCCCAGCAGCGCCAGGTCGCGCGCGAGGGCGAGCGGCGGAAAGCTGCTGGAGAAGGTGCGGGCAAGGCCGTCGGTAAAGGCCAGGGTCCGCAGGTAGTCGGGTTGCCGCCACTTGGCATAACGATCGAGCACCGCTCGGGCGCCCACGTCCTCGCCCCGGTGCACGGCATCGGCCAGCACCTCGGCCAGCGCCGCCACATCACGCAGCCCCAGGTTGAAGCCTTGGCCGCCCACCGGGTGAATGGCGTGGGCGGCGTTACCGATAAACACGACGCGCGGGCGCACATGATCGCGCAGGAAATTCAGTACCAGCGGATAGGCCTGGCGCGGACTGGCGGAGAGAAAACGGCCGGCGCGATGGCCGAAACGTTCCTGCAGGCGTACGAGGAATTGCTCGTCCGGGAGGGCAAGTATCTCCTCCACTTCCTCGTCGCGCACGGAGTACACCACGGACCAGCGATGGTCACCCGCGGCAGCCTCTGCCGTACCGCGTGCGCCCTGGCAGGGCAGCAGGGCGAGCGGGCCGGTATTGGTGAAACGTTCATAGGCCCAGCCGCCGTGGGGGCGGTCGGTGGTGACATAGGCGATCACCGCGGTCTGGCCGTAACCGTGGTGCAGCACCTTTTCCCCCAACAGGGCACGCACCGCCGAGCGGCCGCCGTCGGCGGCGACGATGAGCTTCGCGCTGAGCGGGAGCACCTCTCCGTCGTGATCAATGCGCGCGCTAACGCCTTCCTTGCGAGTCCCGATACCGGTAAGGCGCGCAGGACGCAGCACGGTGGTGTTGTCTGCCTCCGCGAGGGCCTTTTCCAGCACGCGGCCGAGTACGTTGGCCTCGGTCACGTAGCCCAGCGCCTCGACGCCCTCGTCGCGTGCCGACAGGCGCGTACTGCCGAAGCGACCACGGTCGGAGACGTGGATCCTGGTAATGGCGGTCACACCTTCACCCTGAAGCGCCTGCCACAGGCCCAGGCCCTCGAAGATGCGTTTGGAGCCCTGCGCCAAGGCGATGCCCCGGGCATCGAAGCTGGGATGGGCGGCACCGGGCGCGCTCGCCTCCACCACGGCCACGCGCAGGGGCAGGCTGCGCAATGCCTGGACCAGGCTTGCGCCCACCATGCCGCCGCCGATGATGAGAAGGTCGTAGTCGGGTTGCATGCCTATACCTCGCCGCACGGTTCAAGCCCGTGGCGGTATTCAAAAACGACGGCCCAACGCAAAGGCGCAAAGATCGCGGAGAATGGCGGGAAATCCGGATCGGGCCTTCCCGCTCTCTGTTTCTCTACATCCCTGCGTCGGATTTTTTTTTGAATCACGCCGTAGGTCACGTTGCCGCGTAGCGGCTACATGACACAACGCGGGCCGGGAACCTGCTTGTCAGTTATGCCATCAGGGCTTCGATCTCGTCCGCAGCCTTCGGCACGTCGCGCGTCAGCACCTCGTGTCCCTTGGTGGTGACCAACACGTCGTCCTCGACGCGGATGCCGATTCCCTGCCACTTCTTTGCCACACCCCTGCTGCCCAGCGGGATGTATAACCCGGGCTCGATGGTCAGGACCATACCGGGCTCCAGCACGCGCCACTCGTCGCCCACCTTGTAATCGCCGACATCGTGCACGTCCATACCCAGCCAGTGGCCGGTACGGTGCATGTAGAAGCGTTTATACGCCTCCTCCTTGACGAGTTTGGGCACACGTCCCTTGAGCAGGCCAAGCTTGACCAACCCCTCAGTAAGCACGTGCACGGCGGCCTCGTGAGGCTGGTTCCAGTGGTTGCCGGGCTGCACCTGCTCGATGGCAGCCAGGTTGGCGTCGTGCACGATGTCGTACACCGCGCGCTGGGCAGGACTGAAACGGCCATTGACCGGAAAGGTGCGGGTGATGTCGGCGGCGTAGCACTCCAGTTCGCAGCCGGCGTCGATGAGCAGCAGGTCGCCGTCGCCCAGCATGTCGCTGTTTTCCGTGTAGTGCAGGACACAGGCGTTGTTGCCGCCTGCCACGATGGACGGATAGGAAGGCGAGCGCGCACCCTCATGCATGAACTGATGCAGGAGCTCGGCCTCCAGCTGGTACTCCATCATGCCCGGGCGGCAGGCCTGCATGGCTCGGATGTGGGCGCGCGCGGAGATCTGCGCGGCCTTGCGCATCACCGCCACTTCCGCACGGCTCTTGTAGAGCCGCATATCGTGCAAGTAGTGGTCAAGTGCAACGAATTCGCCCGGCGTATGGATGCCGCTGCGCGACTGGCGACGCAGGCTGTTGAGCCAGCCTACCACCTTGCGATCGAACTCGGCACTGAGCCCCATGGTGTAGAACACCCGCGCCCGGTTCTCGAGCAGGCCGGGAAGGATCTCGTCGATGTCCTGGATGGGAAAGGCGTCATCGGCGCCATAGCGTTCGCGCGCCCCCTCCAGCCCGGCGCGCCGCCCATGCCAGGTCTCCATGTGAGGGTCACGCTCGCGGCAGAACAGGACGTATTCGCCCTGCGGGCGGCCCGGTACCAGGATCGCCACCGCCTCGGGCTCGGGAAAACCGGTGAGATAGAAGAAATCGCTGTCGGGGCGGTAGGGGTAATCCACATCGCGGTTACGCATGCGCTCCGGCGCGGTGGGCAGAATGGCGATGGCGTCGGCGCCCATCATGTGCATGAGGCGTTTGCGCCGGGCGGCAAATTCCCTCGCGTTCATGGGCGCCCCTCAATGCAGCGTAGTGCCGCCACGCGGCGGCGCCTTGGTGGGATTCAGTTCCTCATTGAGCAGCAGCACACCGGTACGCACGTACTCCACCAGCTCCGTATAGGCCGTCTCGTCCTCTTCGCCCTCCGAGAGGTCATAGCTGGCCGCGTTGCTGATGTTCACCAGGTCGCGCACCACCTCGCCAGCATCGCCGGGGAGTTTCTCGATCTCCCGCACGCCGCCCTCGGTAAGCCCCATGATGAAGCCCTGGCACCATTCGCCGAGGGCCTCCACGCGCTCACCGATGGGCTCATCGTCGGGCAGCAGCAGGGGTTCGAATTCCAGCCCCGGGTCATTCATCTGCTGGACGGTCTGGTCGAACAGCTCCATCAGCGCCTTCTGCGCCTCCCGGGCCAGTAGATCGCCCGTTTCGGCCTCCGGCGCCAGCTGTGCCATCCACATGGCGGCATCTGCCTTGCCGGTGGCACTGAGCAGGCCCACGAGGGAGCCCTGGCACTCGGAGGGCGACAGCGCCGAGCCCAGTTGGTCCAGCGCCGTGGCGACCCGTTGAAGCCATTCGAGATTGGTCATGAGATTTCCGGATAGAAGTGGGTAAATGCTTGATTTGAAGCTAATGCTAGCATTCGTGACCCAGTCCCGTCAGTGCCGTTGACCGGCAGCCGGGCTCGGTTCTATAGTGACGTTCCCCTCCCCAAAACACCGGTTTTCTTTAGGCTGAACGCCGAATCGGGCCCCGCTTGCGATGGACGAACTGGATCTCAAAATTCTCGAACTTCGTGTGGACGAACTTATCCGCACCGTCGAGCGTCTCAAGGACGAGAATCGCCTGCTGCGCAACAGCAATGCCGAATTGCTTGCCGAGAGGGCGCAGCTCATGGAGCGCACGGAGTTGGCACGCGTCCGTGTGGAGGCGATGATCTCACGACTCAAGGGCATGGAGCAGCCGTCGTGAGTGACGTAAAACAAGTGGCCGTGCAGATCATGGGCAAGGAATACCTGGTGGGATGCCGGCCCCACGAGTTGGACGATCTCATGGCCGCGGCCAAGCTGCTGGACCGCAAGATGCGGGAAATCCGCGAGCGGGGGAAGGTCATAGGATCGGAGCGCATTGCCGTGATGGCGGCGCTGAACCTCGCGCACGAAGTGCTTGCAGGCAATACACACCGCTCGGACGGAATGCCGCAAGAAGCTGTTTTTGCTCGTCTCAAGGCAATGCAGGAAAAAATAGATGCGGCGCTTGGGCAGGAAGAGCCGCCATTGAAGGTATAATCACAAGCAAGGGCATCCTCTGCGGTGCACGTTAGGCGTGGGTGTACTCTTGAGCCTTAAAATGGCACCCCGGGGCCTGGGCGTCAGGACTGTGTGCATGTCCGCCACGTGCGGAAAGCCTAATGGCCTGGCTACGGTACCCACTTGAACCTCAGGTTCAAGAGCAAAAACGCCGACGGCACAAGCGGAGGATGCTCTCTCTCTCCCTCCACAATAAAAACGATGGAATCACGCCAGCAGATCCGCCGCGCCATGCGCACGCGCCGGCGCGCCCTCGACCTGCACGAACGCCGCGCAATGGATGCGGCACTCGCCGCGCGCCTGGCCTGCCACCCCTGGTTCCTGCGCAGCCGCCACATCGCCCTTTACCTGCCCAACGACGGTGAAGTGGACCTCAATCCGCTGTTCCGTCGTGCCATGGCGCTGGGCAAGCGCTGCTATCTGCCGGTACTCTCGCCCGCCTTTCACAACCGCCTGTGGTTCGCGCCGTACACCCCCGCAACCCCTCTGGCACTGAATACCTTCCGCATTCCCGAGCCCGTCGTCGGCTGGCACGACATGCGCCCGGTGTGGACGATCGACCTGGTGCTCACACCCCTGGTGGCCTTCGATGCCCACGGCAACCGGCTGGGCATGGGCGGCGGGTTTTACGACCGGACACTGGCTTATCTGGCACGCCGCGCAGTCTGGCGCAAGCCACGCCTGCTCGGTGTGGCCTACCGCTTCCAGGAACATGAGCGACTGCCGCACCAGCCATGGGACATCCCGCTGGACGGTGTGGTCACTGACGGCGGCTTGCGGCTGTTCGGGGCCTGACACGAAAAAACCCGCTGTTAGCGGGTTTTTTCATTTCGAGCGACTATCGCTGGGCGCTGATGGTGGTTGGCGGTGTCGCCTCGCCCATGGCCTGCACGAGGCCGGTGGCGAGCACGCCCAAGCCGATCAGCATGGCCAGGAGCATCAGCGTATCGGGTTTACGTTTCCTCATTTCTTCTCTCTCCCGCCGCGTATCGTGTTCTACCTGTAGTTTTTTGTGTGTGCGGCGCCGGTGCCCACATATAACGTATGGGCATCCTGGAAAACAACGATTTCCTGCACAGTTACACCACGAACAGTAGAATTCTTACAGACCTGTGAGCCCGTTCACGTGGAACAATCATGAATTATTGGCTGATGAAATCCGAACCGGACGTGTTCGGTATCGATGATCTCGCCCGCCGACCGGCACAGACCGAGCACTGGGATGGTGTGCGCAACTATCAGGCGCGCAATTTCATGCGCCAGATGAAACAGGGCGACCGCGTCTTTTTCTACCACTCCAACGCCCGCCCCCCGGGCATCGTCGGTATCGCCGAGGTGGCCCGGGAGGCCTATCCCGACTTCACCGCCTGGAACCCGGAATCCCACTACTTCGACCCCAAGAGCACCCCGGACAACCCGCGCTGGTTCATGGTGGACGTGCGCTTCGTGCGCAAATTCCAGCACACCATTACTCTCGACGAACTACGGGCCAATCCCGCCCTGGCCGACATGCCCCTGGTGCGCCGCGGCAACCGCCTGTCAGTGATGCCGGTGACCGCCGAACAATGGGAACGCATCCTGAACATGGAGTGAAGACGGACCAGTGGGGTCAGAGTCAATTGAAATCAGGCGGCGCCATCCGAAGTCAGGGCGAAGAAAACCGCCCAACGCAAAGACGCAAAGGGCACAAAGTCTTCGTAGGTCAGGTTGGCGCACAGCGGCTACGTGACAGCGTGGCCGCAAGATGTCACGTGGCTTCGCGACGTGACCTACGGGCTGGGGCAGCCTCCGTGGATCCCTTGTTCTTCACCGCAGGAACAAGCCGTACGCGGGATTGCCGGTTTCGTCGGCACATTCGTAGCCAAGCTGACTGAGATAGTCCTGGAACGCCACCTCGTCCTCGGGCGGCACCTGGATGCCGGCGAGCACGCGGCCGTAGTCGGCGCCGTGGTTGCGATAGTGGAACAGGCTGATGTTCCACTGCCTGCCCATGCGGTTCAGAAAGCGCAGCAGCGCGCCCGGTCGCTCGGGGAATTCGAAACGCAGCAACCGCTCGTCGGGCACGCCCGCGCGCCCACCCACCATGTATCGTACATGCAGCTTGGCCATTTCGTTGTCACTCATGTCCACGACCGGGTAGCCGTTGTCCATGAGCTGGGCGATGAGCCCGTTTTTCTCGGCAATACCGCCGGCCACCTGCACGCCGGCGAATACGTGGGCGTCGTCGTGGTCCGCGTAACGGTAATTGAATTCGGTGATGGCGCGCTGCCCAAGAATCTCGCAAAAGCGCCGGAAGCTGCCGGGGCGCTCGGGGATGGTGACCGCCAGCAGGGCCTCGCGGTGCTCGCCGATCTCGGCCCGCTCGGCGACATGGCGCAGGCGATCGAAATTGGTATTGGCGCCGCTGTCGATGGCCACCAGGCACTGGCCGCGGGCATTCTCGCGCTCCACGTATTTCTTCAGACCCGCGATGGCCAGCGCACCGGCCGGTTCGGCAATGGAGCGGGTGTCCTCGAAGATGTCCTTGATGGCGGCGCAGATCTCGTCGGTATTGACCAGAATCACCTCGTCCACGCATTGCCGTGCGATGCGGAACGGTTCCTCGCCCACCTGCCTCACGGCCACACCGTCGGCGAAAATTCCCACCTGCTCCAGGAGCACGCGCTCGCCCGCCTTCAGGGCGTCGTGCATGCAGGCGGCATCGTCGGGCTCGACACCGATGACCTTGACCTCCGGACGCAGGTATTTGACATAGGCGGCGATGCCCGCGATGAGGCCGCCGCCGCCTACGGGCACGAATATGGCGTCCAGCGATCCCTTGTGCTGGTGCAGGATCTCGCGGGCAATGGTGCCCTGCCCCGCGATGACCTCCGGGTCGTCATAGGGATGGACGAAAGTCATCCCGGTCTCGGCCGCACGGCTCATGGCATGGGCATAGGCCTCGTCATAGGCATGGCCGTGCAGTTCGGCGCGTGCACCCAAACGGCGTACGGACTGGACCTTGATGTCCGGCGTGGTCTTGGGCATGACGATGAGGGCGTCGATGCCGAGGGTGCGCGCAGAGAGTGCCACACCCTGGGCGTGGTTGCCCGCCGAGGAGGCGATGACGCCTTTGTGACGCAATGCCTCGGGCAGATTGGCGATCTTGTTGTATGCCCCACGCAACTTGAAGGAGAACACCGACTGCAGGTCTTCACGCTTGATGAGCACCCGGTTGCCCAGGCGGCGGGAGAGGGAGGGGGCATCGTCGAGGGGGGTTTCCCGGGCCACGTCGTACACACGTGCGCGCAGGATGTCTTTGATGTACCGGTCTGTCATGGCTGCATACCATACCACTCCGCCGGTGTACGCGGGGCGGCATGTCTGCTCGCTTTTGCACATGCCTCCCATCCCCGCGGTTCTCCGCAAGGCAGGAAAAGGGCCGCCGACCTGCGTTTTCGTGCCCTGGTAATCGCACCGGCACGTTTCAGCTTCCAGAACGGCGTGCCTTATACTTGCGGCACCCACATGCCAATAAAAAACGGAGTAAAAGAATGACCCAGGACGAGATGAAAAAGGCCGTCGCCCGTGCAGCCCTCGAATACGTGAAGCCCGACACCATCGTCGGCATCGGCACCGGCTCCACGGCCAACCACTTCATCGACTTCCTCGCGGAAATCAAACACAAGATCACCGGCACGGTGGCGAGTTCCGAGGCGAGCGCCCAGCGCCTGCGCAAGCATGGCATCGAGGTGTTGGACCTGAACGACGTATCGAGCATCGAGGTGTATGTGGATGGCGCCGACGAGACCAACCGCCACCATCACCTGATCAAGGGCGGCGGCGGCGCACTGACGCGCGAAAAGATCGTGGCAGCCGTGGCGAAGCAGTTCGTATGCATCGTCGACGAAACCAAGGTGGTGGACGTACTTGGCACGTTTCCGCTGCCGGTGGAGGTCATCCCCATGGCGCGCAGCCACGTCGCCCGCGAACTGGTGAAGCTCGGCGGCGACCCGGTCTACCGCGAAGGCTTCGTCACCGACAACGGCAACGTGATCCTGGACGTACACAACCTGTCCATCATGGAGCCGGTGAAGCTGGAGCAGGCCATCAACAACATCACCGGGGTGGTCACCAACGGCCTGTTCGCGATGCGCCCGGCAGACGTGGTGCTGGTGGGCACGCCCGCGGGGGTAAACACGCTTTGAGCGTGGGCCGGATCCTCGTCATCCTTGGCATCGTCCTGCTCATCGCGGGATTGGCCTGGCCCTGGCTGCAGAGGCTGGGGCTGGGTCGCCTGCCCGGGGACATCGCCATCCAGCGTGACGGGTTCCGGTTCTATTTCCCCATCACCACGTCCATTATCGTGAGCCTGCTACTCACGCTCATTCTGTGGCTGTTCAGGCGCTGAGCCATGCCCGACGTCTTGCACGAACGACGCGACAGTTTCCGGGTTGATACCACAGTGCACCTGGAGGTGCGTGAACTCGCGGATGAGGAATACCAGCGTCTGCTCGATACGCCAGCCGAACACACCGTGGAAAGCTCACTGGTGAGCCAGATGCGCAGCCTTACGGCGCAGGCGGGCAATCTGCTGGTGAACATCCGCAAGGCCGATCCGGACGTGGCCCATTACCTCAGTCTGCTCGATCGCAAGATCGACCTGGTCGCGGCACATCTGGAAGGCAGCCGCGGCACCGGCACCGGCGCCGTGTCACCAGACACGCGCGTGAACCTGGGCGCCGGCGGCCTCGCCTTCTGGCGCGAGCAGCCCCTGGCGCAAGGTGCGCGGCTGGAGCTGAAGCTGGTGCTGTTTCCATCTTACGTGCGCATCCACGCCCTCGCCGTGGTGGCGCATGCGGAAGAGGACGCGCAAGCCCCCCTGCCCCTGCATTACCGTGTGGGCGTCGCGTTCACCCAGATTGCCGAGGCGGAGAAAGACGCGCTGGTACGCCATCTCATCGAACTGCAATCGGCGCAACTGCGTCGTCAGCGGGGGCGTTGAGCCATGGCTGACCGTACCCGCAAGGGTCGCGGGGCAACCTGCAATCCGCCTGGCCGATATGCCTCCTCACGCTGCGAGGCCGTCGATGACGGCTGGGGAATGCCCGATGACCTGCCGCCGCTTCGCACCACCGTGGGCGTGGACACGGCTCTCAGCATCATCAGCTACAACGATTCGCCGGATATCCCCATCGATCGCTCCGTCAACCCCTACCGAGGTTGTGAGCACGGTTGCATCTATTGTTATGCGCGCCCCAGTCACGCGCGCTTCGACCTGTCACCGGGCCTCGATTTCGAGACACGCTTGTTTCACAAGCCCGCGGCCGCACACCTGTTGCGCAGAGAACTGGCGGCGAGGAATTACCGACCGGCACCCATCGGCATCGGCGTGAACACCGACGCCTACCAGCCCATCGAGCGCCACTACCGCGTCACCCGGGAAATCCTCGAAGTACTCGCGGAGACGCACCATCCAGCCAGCCTCATTTCCAAGTCATCACTCATCGAGCGCGACATCGATCTGCTCGCCCCCATGGCGGCGCAGGGCCTGGTGAAGGTGGCGATCTCCATCACAACGCTGAACACGGAATTGGCGCGCTGCCTTGAACCGCGCGCCAGCCGGCCTGAACGACGCCTGGAGACCATCGCCCGGCTGTCTTCAGCGGGCATCCCGGTGGCGATTCTCGTGGCGCCGGTGATCCCGGTGCTCACGGATTCAGAAGTGGAACATTTGCTCGAGAAAGGCCGCGAGGCCGGTGCACACGATGCCGGCTATCAGATGCTGCGCCTTCCGCTGGAATTGAAGGCGCTCTTTGAAGCCTGGCTGGCGGAGCATTACCCCGATGCCGCCGCCCACGTACTCGCGCGCCTGCGGGAGTTTCACGGGGGCCACACATACGACAGCGGCTTCGGCCGGCGCATGCGCGGCACGGGCGTGTACGCAGCGCTGATGCAGAAGCGCTTCCGACTCGCCTACGAGCGTCTCGACTTTCCGGGCACACCAGCGCTGGAAACCGCACTGTTCACGGCGCCTGCGCTGGACGGCCAGCTCGGATTGTTCTGACCCTACCCGTCACGTGCGAACATACGTGACATCTTCCGACCGCGCTATCACGTAGCCGCTGCCGCCAACGTGACCTACGCAACACCACCCGCAGGTCACGTGGCGAGGCTACGTGATGTTCTTTCAAACACTAGCCCGTAGGTCACGTTGCGAAGCTACGTGACATT
>Ga0172382_10004834_pt1 | contig 20412 bp, 12 predicted proteins | sample Leawel138RmetaG_FD_122245 | JGI IMG/M metagenome (GOLD analysis project Ga0172382, IMG submission 122245) | Leachate microbial communities from a municipal landfill in Southern Ontario, Canada - Leachate well 138R metaG | ecosystem: Engineered > Solid waste > Landfill > Unclassified | place... | reverse complement strand
TTTATTGTTTTTTAGTTACGTGGCTTATGCCAGAACTAAATTACGAATCCTCAATAAAATGGTGTCGTCCGCATCGCACCCAATTTTCATTCTCGTGGGTGTCAAAAAATTGTCATGTAGGTTCATTTCTTTAAAATTGATTATAACTAGGGTATTTTCCTCACTCCATGATTTATTTTATATGGTGTTTACCTCAATCTTTTTTCAACGGTTTCCGAATTCCGGATTGGCCAGGCAGACCGGTCATGAGATACTACAGCAGGTTGACCTCCCGGCATTGCTGGACTCGATGCACTGGAAGAGTAACCTGTAAAAAAAATTTTCTACAGCGCCCAGGCAAAAAATAGCTCCGGTGCCAACCAGAGAATTATTCCTGATAAACTCCCGTTGGGTGTAATTCTGTTTCATCTCAAGGTAAATGAAAGTCTTTTCTGTTCGTCAGACTTATCGAATGTTCCTTCCACACGAACTCTCCGCTTAGTCCCTGCGGTAACTCAATCATTCCTTTTAATCCATAGGCTCCAATCCTTTCCAAGCTGAAAGTAATTGTACCCTGTGGATGAGGCATTTTACCTTTTATCCGTTTCAAATCGCCCAAATGGGGTTTAATTATTACTGTTTTGAAACCCGGAGATGCCGGTTTAATGCCTGCTATCAAGGCAAGGAATTCATAATTCGGGCTGGAGCTCCAGGCATGACAGTCGGATCGATTCCCGTCAGGCCTTTCAGGGAATGTCGTCAATCCCATGTTCAGCATTCCGTACCAGGGGTGTAGGGTTTCCGGAAATTCATCTGAGAGCCCTGCTTCCTGTAAAGCTCTGGTCAGGTAAAACCTAAAATACAGACTGGGTTGAATCAGTCTGTTGTCGTTTCGGAAACGACGGACAAATTCCGGCTGCTCTTCTTTTGGAATAACACCGGTTAATACCGCAAAAATTTGCGCATGCATGCTCCATTCGTTCTTGTCGGGAGAATCGGCTATATAGCCATTGGCTGGGTCCAGACAGAGTGCTTTGACAGCTTTTGTCATCCGCCGGGCAATGTTTTCGTAGTATGTCGCCTTTTCGCTTTGTCCAAAATACCGGAAGATCTCAGCTGCATGTTTGCAGCTATATGCCAGCTGAAGGCTCAGAATAGAAGAGTTGCCTTTCAGTCCACCGCCAGGTATTCCGCTTTGGTTCGCTTCTTTACGGTTCCATTCCTCCGCTCCGTCTACAAAATTCCAGTAGCCTGTCTTTCCCAGCATACCTGTACCGGTATCAATTCGCTGGATGAAGTATCCCAGTACAGCTTCTATTCCGCTGAAAAATTCCCGGATAAATTTCGGATCATCGCGATGCATCCAGTAGTCGTAAATCATATCTACCCAGAACAAGGAGTAAGGGGGAATCACTTGCAGGGTATTGGTGGGATAACGACTTGAGGTCAGTCCTTCATTGAAACGGGAATCATCAAAGCTCCTGATGGCTTTTCGCATCAGACGGTCATCTCCGGACACATACAGCGATATGAGAGCCTGTATGCGGGTATCACCCACATATTGTAATTGTTCGTAATAGGGACAGTCGTAGTAAGTCTCTCCTGCACAAAGTCGTGCCGTGCGCCATCCTGTTTCCCAAATCCGGGATAAGCCGGCGTTGTCTGATTCAAATGAAGCATTCTCCTCAAACGGATAACCGGTGAATTCACTTGTTAGTTTTTCTATCACCAGTGACTCGTCACCCGTTTGAATGTCCAGCTGTACGTACCGCCAGGTGCGGAACCAGAGGGGAATAAATTTCCTGTTATCTCCTCCATCCGGTAAAAAGTAATCGGAGTACCCGATTATTTTTTTTCCGTCAACCTCATCCCGGTTTCCTTTTTCTTTTTTTTCATCATACAACCCTTCGGCATAGGTGAGCTTGATTTCACTTCCCTGGCCTTTTGAAACGATCAGTTCAGGGTAAGCAGTGGTAAGCTCATCCTGATCAAGTAAAAAAGATACGTTTTGGTTTGCATCGATTGTTAAGGATTCTTTTCCCTGGAGGAATGCCGCTGTAACCTCTATGTTCTTTGTCCTGCGCACCCGGGCAAATTGTTGGTCATATCGTTCCATAAGCGGTATTTGCCTGGGTTCCAGTCCCCAGTCGATGTGGGTTCCGTTATTCACCGACAACCCAACGCTCAATTGACGGGGAACCAGCCAGGAGCTGTCGTTATACCCGGTATCATTCCACCCCCAGGGATACTGGGCAGCATCAACCCGGTCGCAGGGACCGGTGGCAAAAAAATATCCCGGAACCCTTCCACTCACAGGAGAGTATGCTTTACTTTCTAATATTTTCCAGGTTGAGTTGCTGTTAACCAGCTCCTCTTTTGCCGTATTCCCCTGCAGAATAAAAGCGGTTTTATAAGATAATTGAGCGATGGGTTTCAGTCCTCCAAAATTCCAGACCAGTGCTGCAATACTATTCTCGCCCTGATTCAGGAAGGGGGCAATGTCGATACTTTCAAAACGCCAATGCATGATATCACCACTGGCGGGGCCAAGGCAGACAAATTGGCCGTTTACATATAACTTGTAACGGTTGTCGGCCGAAACATGAATGATAAATTCCCCGGGCTTTTCTTCCAGATGAAATTCTTTCCGCAGATGAAATACACCATACTCAGAAAAAGTTGCCGTAGGGTGATTGATCCAATAGGCCTTCCAGGGTTTGTTCAGTATATCCGGATGAATCCTGTTCTGCGGTAGCTGCTCTGTGGCTGCCGCAAAAAGAATTACAGAACAAAACAGAAGTGAAAGCAATCGTTTCATTGCCTTTGGATTAATCGTTTGTAATTATTTAAATAAAGGGGTTTTATTAAAATCTTTTTTCTTCAGGAGACGCATGGGTGTAAATTTTATCCAGTCAATCTGATAAACACATTCTACACCTTCTTCCGGCGGACCACCTACCCAATTTTCACTTGTCCAGGAATTGAGCTTCAAATAATAGGGCGAATCGACCCGGATGGGATTGCCTTCATATTCGTATCGATATATGATATGATCATCTACAAACCATTCAAGATATTCGGGAGTAACATCAAAACCCCAAATATGAAATTCGGATGACGGGTCAAAATCAAGCATGAAGTCTGGATTGGACTGATAACTTTTTTTCCCTCTTTCATGAAGGGCAATATGTACCTCCCCCGTATTTCCCGTGAATGACTTGGTAAGAAATTCAATATCAATTTCCTGCTTGGTGCCATCATTATCTGATGCAGAAATGGCGGTATTATCCCAGTCGATCGTGTAAAAAGAGTTCAGTATCCCGGGAACATCTGATGGCTTCAGTCTCGCTTCCCATCTTCCATAAAGAAATTCAACTTCCGTTTGAATAGCTGAACCCAGGTTTCCCTGATCCGGATCATTAATAAAAATCATGTTCAGAATGCCATCTTTCGCGTAACAACGGTCAGGAGATGTTTTCCCGCCATGCTCAGTCCAGCCGGCAACTCTCCATATCTTGCTGTCGATTTGGTCGAAGCCTTCAAAGAACACTTCATCAACATGTTCTTCGCCATTTTGTGCCGTTGCAAATTTTTTAGGTGATGAATCATTGGTGACGGATTTTTGACCAGATCGGTTTGATCCGCAAGACATTAAAGCCAGGATAAAGACAAATGCAATAATTTTCATGTGAATAATTTTTTTTAATTAGTGTTGTTTAATTCCTTCTATTTAAATCATTATGGTTGTCATATCATTTTCAAATATGCATTACCACCGGATATTATCCTTCAACCGGATATCCTTAGAAGAACTTCCGATTAAAATTTCAAATTCTCCGGGTTCCACTATCCATTGTCCCTTTTGTAGAGAAAAAAAAGACAAATCGCGGGGATTCATTTTTAATGACACTTTCTTTTTTTCTTCCGGACTTAAAAATATTTTGGCAAAGTTTTTCAATTCTTTGTCAGGCCGGGGTTCTGAGGCATGCACATCCCGGATGTATAACTGGGCAACTTCTGCTCCGGAAACATCTCCCGTATTTTTAATTTGAAATGTTGCCACAAAAGAGTCGTTTTCTTTTGTGATTTTCAGATCACTATATTGAAAAGTGGTGTAGGAGAGGCCATACCCGAACGGGAATAAGGGCTTGATATTATTTTTTTCATAGTGCCGGTATCCCACAAATATACCTTCTTCATAATCTACTTTTTTCCCATCCCCCGGATAATGAGTAAAGGCCGGATTATCCGAAAGTTTCACAGGGAATGTTTCCGGCAGTTTTCCTGAGGGATTCACATCTCCAAACAATACCCGAGCAATGGCATGGCCTCCCTCCTGGCCGGGATAGTATGCTTCCAGAACTGCATGCACCTCGTCGATCCAGGGCATAGCCACAGGTGAACCATTGATCAGGACGACCACTGTATTGGGATTGATCTTTGCCATCTCTTCAATCAGCAGGTTTTGATCACCAGGCAGTTCAAGGCCGGAACGATCATTGTTTCCCCCTTCAAAAAAGTTGGATAACCCGGCAAAAATCACCACAGCATCGCTTTCTGCTGCAGCCTTTTTAGCCAGCTCAAGTGAATTATGTCCCGGGATTTCCCATTCAAACCGAATGAAATTGCGGTTTGTACGCTTGTAAAATTCAATTTGAACACCAACCGGTACCTCTTTTTTCAATAAGACATCAACGGTTTTATTAATGGATGCCAGATCAGCTTCAAAATTTTCAGCAGATTTGACGTTCCACTCGTCAATCACGAGAGAATCATTCAGGTAAAGCCTGAATCCTCCCGAAGAGGCAGAAATTCCGATTTTATAGTTGCCCGTTTCGGGAGGCAACAACCTGCCACTCCACCTGACCGAATAGGATCCCTTGTTGATGCCGGGTTTAGGATTAGCCCAACCCCATGAAAAATCAACCATCTCATCCACCGTTGTGACAGCTGGAGTACTTTTCAGCTGTGTATTGGAAAAATATTCTGCTTTCAATCCCTGTTTGGGCCGGCCGTTAGAATCGTGAACCAGGTACTGGCTTTCCACAATTTTAAAATTACCATTCAATCCGGCTCCTTCCTCAAAAAGAATGGTGGTGTTTGCATCGCAATAGTTTTCAATTCCTTCCAGCGGGCTGACCGAATAAAAAGGTGAAACGGAGGCACTACCACCACCGCCAAGCCTGGCTTCTGCAGCATTGGGACCGATAACAGCCAGTTTGTTTATGTTCTTTTTCAGGGGCAGGATATCCCGGTCATTTTTGAGCAGAACCATCCCCTCTTCAGCAACCTTCCTGGCCAGCAACTGGTGCTTCTCTGTATTGATTTCAGCCTGTAATACAGGCTTGGGATCATCGATCAATCCGGTCTTGATGTAAGCTCGTAAAATGCGCCTTACCTTGTCATCCAGCTCATTAGCTGATAATCTCTTATTTTCGATGGCATCTAAAATGTTCTCTTTAGTAAGAAATTTTCCCGGACCGGGCATTTCCAGATCAAGCCCTGAAACAATAGCTTCGAGACTATGTACCCCGCGCCAGTCCGACACAACAAATCCTTCGTATTTCCATTCATTCTTTAGTATCTCCTGCAGTAGGTGTTTGTTCTCAGAAGTATGAGAATTGTTAAGACCGTTGTAGGCGGTCATCACTCCCCACGGATTTGCTTTTTCAATAGCTATTTCAAAGCTCGGCAGGTATATTTCCCGGAGTGCTTGTTCATTCATGCGGACATTGAGCTGCGATTGGTACTTTTGCTGATTATTAGCTGTTATGGCCTTGATCACAGCGCCGACTTTTTCCGACTGAACACCATCAACAAAAGATGCTGCCAGCTCGCCTGAAAGAACTGGGTCTTCCGAAAATACCTCATAATTCCGACCGTTCAATGGCATCCTTTTCATATTGACCATGGGAGCCAGCAGCATAGCTGATCCTGTGGCACGGGTTTCTCTTCCAAGAGCAGCCCCAACTTCCCGGATCAGATGCCTGTCCCATGTGGCAGCCTGGCCCACAGCTGTGGGAAAACAGGAAGCACTGCCGGCTTCATTTCCCTCTCTGTTTAAAATGACAGTAACACCATGCCCACAATCAGTTACCTGCATAGCTGGAATACCCAGTCGTTCAACTCCTTTGAAATGCCACATGTCAACACCGGTCAGAAAGCCTGCCTTCTCATCCAATGTCATTCGCTGTAAAAGATCTTCAACTCTTTGATCTGTGTGGTATGCAGGATTTTTATAAACGGGAACCCCAGCGGTCTGTCCAACTAGTTCCGGGCAGAATAAAAGGAAAATGCCACAGGTATATATAAAAATTTTTCTCATGTATCTGTATTTTTAAAAGACGCTTCCTCAGAAATCGTGAAAACTTTCCTTGCGGAAACAGCCTTCTGCTTAATAATTTAAATACTTATCTTAAATCCTGATCATCTGTTCGTTTCATTTTTTCGCAAGTTAAATAACTACAGGAGTTTCCCTGTACCCACCGTTGATCGTGTAGCGTATATAATAATCGCCGGAATATTGTTTCTTCCCGTCCGGATCTTTTCCATCCCATTTCATCATAAACAGACCTTGCCTGATGTCTCCTTTGAACAGGTTGGCAACTTTTTCCCCGGCAGTTGTAACCAGATCGATCATCAATTCTCCGGAATTCCACGAGTTACAAATAAGGATTGACTGTCCGTCGGTTGGAACCTTATGGGGAAGTACAGCGGCGAGATAGAGGTCCTTTGATTCTGTAAAATGAACCTTGGGAACAGTCACTTCATTTTCTGAATGCTTCCGGTCAAATCCGGGCGGATTGGCAAGTACTCTGTTTTTATAGGTCTGGTATTGCGGCGAATCTTTATCGTCTTTGAACCTCAGTTCATAGAGGTCTCTGATGGTTTGGTCGAAATCGAGCAGACTGGTCCAAAGCTGTCCCTGATTTATAAAGTCGTTTGAATGACCATAAACTTTTCTCCATTGTGTCCGTCCGGTGGTGTCGTGTTCCGCACCCAATCCGTTTGAGTTAATAAATACCGGATTTTCCCTGTCTTTGTTCCACATAACGTCCAGGTTCGTATGTATGATTCGCTGGATATCCTGCTTATCAAACACAATTCCATAATGATAGGCTTCCACAATCTTGCCAACCTCTCCGGCCTGATAACCGGAACGCCACATGTGAACTCCCACCCAGTGAAGGGTCTGGTTTTTTTCAAAATCAACATCTCCCGGATAAAGAGGTTCCCAGTAATTCCAGCAATAGTGATCGTCGAAATATTGGAAACGGCTTTTTACAGTATAGTAGATTTTTTCGGCTATATCCCAGTACTTTTTTTCACCAGTGATCCTGTGAATACGCAAACATACTTCAGCCACATCCATCTGTTTATTGAAAGGGTGGCTGAGACCAGATCGTTCAACAGTAGGAGCATCCACCCATTCCTTACTTTCCCCAGGTTTGAAATACCTGCCGAATCCCAGATAACCACCATAAGGCCCATCAACATACCAACACCCCCTGTGATCCCATTTTTCAATCAGGTCTCTTTTGGCGGTTGCCACATAGGATAATGCCTTGTCCTGGTATTGAGCCTTCAGCTTTTCATCCTCCATAACAAGAACCGAGAAGTCGAGGATGGAAGTAAATAATATGGCATCACCAACCAATGCATCCTGCCAGTAGTTCTTATCGTAACCATAGGGTCCGATCCAGCCTTTATAACCATCAGGATCCGTTTCTCTTTTGTTCAGCAGATGATCATAGTATTTGATGCCGGCATCAAGCCATTCCGTGTCTCCCGTCAACTCATAATACTCAATAAACCTGTCCATTCCAACCCTGGCCTGCCAGCAATAACCTTCCCCGGTATAATGGAGCTTATGAAACGGCTTGTTCACCATATTTTCAAAATATTGCGTGGGTGTGATATCCAGCAATTGTTTTTGTTTACAGGTGAAAAAAGACAGACTGGCTATCAGAAAAATCGTATAGCCAAAAAGAAATAATATTTTTTTTTCTACCTTCATAGATTTTTTTTTCGTATTTTTCTATCCAGATTTCGTTGAAGTAGGTTTGATTATTTGATTTTGTAGATATGTACCGCATAATCTGAAAAATCATCCGTGAATTTTCCTTTTTTGATTTTGATCTTCCGGTTTTCGCCGATGACTTCAACTTTTTTCCCTTTTTCAACCTGAAAAGTCGCTTGTGTCTGTCCCGGCCTCATGGCCACGGCAAAGATGTAATTTGCATTCTTATCGTTTTTTGTCATGATATCCACCGGAATGGAGGAATCACTGCTTTGAACGGTAGCATATTCTGTTGTGGTTGGTGAATTCAGCACTTCCGCCAGGGAGGTAACCTGTTCATTGATGGCTTTAACCCCCTCAATCATCTCTTTGTCCTGTAAAAGTGCTGCACTACTTTGGGTGGAAGGATGAAAGCTGTGACAGAAATATCCAAATCCTGAAGCACCATGAATCAATGCCATCCATACCTCTGATTTAACTTCTGCCGGTGTGGGTTTTCTTTCTGCCCGTTCACTGATCCGGGTTGTTTCGATCCAGCACCAGACCGGTTTTGAATAGTCAGACCATTCGCGCAGGTTATCAATTCCTTTGGCAACATACCACAGGCTGTTTTTTACCTCTTCCTCCCGGCTGTTTACCGGATATACATCGTAGGAAGCAATATCACAACCCTTTAGATATCCGTCGTTTGAAACCATATACATATCCGTTTTCCCTCTGCAGGTACCTCTGCCTGCCCAGTTGGTTACAGCCACACCACGACCGAGGTTCATGTATACCGGCCGGGAAGGATCACTCTCTTTTATTTTTTTATAATCAGCAATGATTTTTGCAGGATCAATACACGGATCATAATTATTTGTTGTTTTATTCAATTGTGCATTGTCAGGTTCATCTCCATGCATCCAACCACAAATAAGCGGTTCATCCAGGTTCATTCTGCCAAAATCATTCTGGTGGGTGATAACTTTCATGTCTGCAGCTTTCAGGTAATCAAGTTTTTCCTGATCCAGGCCTCCATGGATGGAAACGTACATATTGATTCCGTTTTCTTTATAAGAATCTGCAAGTCTGGGATTTTGTGCCCAAACAGCTATCGGGAAAAAAGATGGATCCGATTTGTCAATCAGGGTGTTCTGTGCAAACGATGTAAAAGTTCCTGAAATAAGGAATGCGCAAATGTGAATTAAAATTTTTTGTCTCATTTTAGTTAATTTAATAGCATTTAAAAATCATTTTTTTTGTTTATTCTTCTGGTTTAGGTCATCTTCTTTCTAACGCTCCGGCATCACGCCTGCCAACAGGCTCCTTTCCGGTGAAATCTTTCAGGAACGGACCGAAAAACTGCCATGCATAGAGCTCATCGATATCGGTTTTGGCGTCTGAAAGGGTTCCCAGGCAAATTCTTAAAAAGTCAAGGGTACCTTTGAAATTCCTTCCGGATGGGGTTCCCCCAACATATAAGTTACTGCTGTTTTCCAGCGAAAGTATGTTGTCTGACGCACCACCACTTTTGTCCATTTTACCATCAATATAGATGGTTAAGGAATTCGATTCACGGTCGGCTTCGGCTATCACATGATGCCACTGGCCATCATTAATTTTAGCACTGCTTTCCAGTTTCGAAGTTATCCCATTTCCCTTCATGGTAAAGGTCAGGCCTCCGCGATTATTGACTTCAAGCGAGTAACCGGCATCACTCATTTTTTCTGCCAGTACTCCTTCGTTTATTCCTGCATCTGTTTTGAAATAGATTTCGATCAGAAAATTGCTATCATACACTTCCGGACTTTTAAAATTTTTTCCCTCGATGTGCATCTTTCTGGTCTCTCCTGACCTGTGCCATCTCAGGTTTACGGTAAAGTCCAGCGTTTGATTCAGGGTGCTATCGGGACATACCAGGTACTGGTTGGTACCATTGAGTTTTAATGCTCCTTTTGTCCAGTTTTCCAGGGGGCCTTCCACATAATCATCTTCCCGGATGTTTATCCCTTTCAGATGAAACATGGGTTTGGTGTGATAATCATTCCTGCTCACATAATAAGGGGTCATATACCAATGTTCGTCGAGGATATGCGTAGGATCGTTTCCTGCAGAGTAAAAGCTCCATTCTCCCACGTTGGCATACAGGCTCCAGGGGACAAACACTTTTGCCCCCATCTCCATTGCGGCCGACTTTTCGGATAAGCTGAAGTCATGGATAGAAGGGTTGTTTAGCGGAGATTCCGGCGCAACTTTCCCCAAATCGCCTGCAATGGCGTTTGTCTCTTCCAGAACTTTTTGCGCTTCTTCAAATGAAATATGCCACTGGCCGGAAGGTTTGAATGCTGCGTATTTTCCGGTTATGTCATAAAAAATATTTCCGGAAAACGCATTGGTTTCCAGAGCGTAATGATCTTTCTGCGGACCAGCATCCTGCTCATTTCCTGCAACAGGCGATCTTGCCGGAGTGGTGTGCCAGAAAACCCAGTCGCCAATCCCGTGCCAGATATTCCCAAGAAATTTATTACTTCCGGCGTGTGGTGCCTGCCTTCGTGAGCCCTTCACAAAATTGTATGCCGTATTGTTAAAGAAAGCATTTTGATAACTGATGATTTCCTGGAACATGGTGGTTGCACCCACTTTACTCCATGGATCTTTACTCAGTCCCCAGCCAATATTGTTGAAATAATAATTTTTAAATGCACCGTCGAGGTAGTAAGCCATTCCAAATCGTGCACCACCGGGCTTGTTGGGGTTATTTTTCCCGTCTATCCAGCTGGGATTGCGAAAACCGCCGGGATTTCCCGAGTGGTTATTATACACATAAGCCACACCTCCCTGCCAGGTTTCTATGTTGCCACAATCGTCACCCGTACGGATGCCGTCTACCACTTTATTCTGGTATATGAGTATCCGCGATAACGGTACATCACCCAGGTGTCCGCCTCTTTTACCGCCAAAAACATTAATGCCGGCATGCCAGGGAGTATCAATGATATTTCCTGCAATCTCAACCGTTTCACCGCAGGCTACATCAATTCCGTTACCCGCGCCAACGCGTTGCGATCGTAGTCCCGACTGTGCAATATAATTGCGCAGAATTTTCACGTCATACAAATGCCCCCCATCCTCAGGCAGATCATAACCCCACAACAAACCATCCTCAACAGTAATGGCACTATGATCTGTTTCGCTAACATAGCAATCGGTTACTGAAACCTGATCCAGATGAACTCCGGGATCGGTAGCATGCATGTAAACAGCTGCATTCACATGCCTGAAATTGCAATGGGATACATGGATATCTTTTCCTCCGCCCCAAACCCTGACCGATGCAGGGTAAAGATGTTTTTTGAGTGCAAAATTCACACCCCATGGCAGCTCAGTCAGGTTCCAGGAAACATTGGAAAACCCAAACGAGAGCCCGGAAATAAGGATATGGTTTTTATTTTCCAGATCAATCAGGGTCGTCTCCTTACCTGCTTCTAAAATAACTGTGTTAGGATCCCTGCCTCCCGGAAGGATAACATACAAACGCCCGCCTTCATTTTTTTTCTCAAACCAGAATTCTCCATCGGGATCGTCTAAATAATGTGGTTTATCCTCCAGGTAATATCTGTGGTTCCTGGCTATATACCTGGATTTGGGACTGCCCAGGTATCCTTCAAATCCAATGCCTTTTTTTTCAGCATCAAAACCCTGCACGTAAGAAGGGTAGGGGGTACCATCCACCCACCCGAATTCGGTCCATGCAATGGCTCCCATATATAATTCTTCCGGACCGGTAAGATTTTCTGTGTCAATGCCCAGGGTCAGTTCCTTGCCTTGTTTATTTTTCATCGTGACATGAAAGTATCTGTCGCTTCCCTTATAATCCCATTTCCACCATTCACTTTTTACATCTTCCGGGTCAGTTACTTTCCAGTTCGGCATCCGGGCAATCGGGATGCGGGTAACTGCTTCCCCTTCAACCATCCAAAGGGTTCTGGGAGCAAAATTCAAATCACGGTACCAAACCACCGATCCATCGGGGATATCTTCGTGGTCAGCACCTTTTGTCCAGCCATCGGTGATTTTTTCGGAACCGTAAAATTCAGCCTCACCATATCCCCAGGATGGATCAGAAGTAAACCGAATGGGATGGTCAGGTGTGCCTGATTCCTGAATAACAATAGTTCCCCTGTAAATAGTGCCTTTCTTAAAAACGTAAGTATCAATCCCGTTACTTTGTGCCGGTATTCCCGAAGCTGCCTGGTCCCAGGGATGATGTTTCCAGGGATCAGCTTTTGTTTTGCCACTGTTCGTGTCATCACCGTTTTCATAATCGATGTACCGGATCGTGTTCCCGGTTTGAAAAACAAAAGGTTGAGGCGTCCAAAGCAGATTGCCGGTTGATGTGGCTTTGGCCATGGCCGATTCCCAGGAATAGATGGCTGAAGTACGACTCTTTTTCTGTTGCTGGTTGCTGCTCTCCATTTTCTTGTCTCCATAATCCATGCTCATCCCTGATAAAAGGAACAGTACGCCAATTAAAAAAAAAGGAACAAGATTAAAATTACGTTGATTTTTCATTCGTTTTTTATTATTTATAATTGATTGATCATTTCCAGCAGGTTATTGATAATTCCCTCTTCCGCTCCTGATTTTGCACGGGTTGAATTTGCTTCGTACCCTCCGATTTTATAGGCTTCATCGGTTACCAGATAGCCACTGCTCCCGTTGCAGTGGGTAACCATAAACGTATGGGAATAGGGGGATTGCTTTCTCATCTGAACACTGATCTCATTAAATACTTCTCCGGAAACGCCGGTAAGAATTATTCCACCGATTTTTAACGCTGACAGCCGAACCTTTAGCGTGTTATCCCGAACGCTCTCCGGTTGCTGAAAACTCCCCTCCTGATCTTTTGCCGGGAGAAAAATTTCCTGTTGTGAAGCGCTGATTTTTCCCTTACTGATGGTATGGATTTCGTCAAAAACGCGTATGGTTTCTTTACCCAGTATTTCTCCGATGGCCTCTTTCCCAAAAGAGTAGGAACTGGTGATTTCATAATCGATGTGTGGCCCGTATATCGGGTTGATGTCCCCTGAAGCGCCAATAATCATCGGAACAACAATGCCATCTCCGAAGTGTTCTTCCAGGTACCGGGAAGCAGAGCCCGGCCAGTCGCCGGTGATGTATTTGTTCTTTGGCCCAAGGACAACACCGTGGCACGGCCAGCTGACCATAACAGCGATAGGTTTTCCTGAAGTGTCGTCAATACGGACAACCCCCACTTCATGGTCACAGGGGCCATAAGGATTTCGTCCCAGCGCGATGCCTCCCTTCCCGTCGGGTGCCCTACGGTTGATATTCATCAGGCATTCTCCCTTCCCGGCGCCAATGGATGCAGGTGCCAGGTTTTCCACAGCTGCCCGGGTTGCTTCAGCCAGGTTGGTTTTTAGCTCCTTCACATAGGCAGTTATTTCAGGTGTTACCTCTTTGCTGTACACACTGGTAACAGGACCGCTGTGGCTGTGAACCGCCGCAAGAAATATGTTTTCAGCTGGTATTCCTGTTTCTTTAGTAATCAATTGGGAACAATCTTCCCAAAAGGAGTGTGAGAAGCCAATAACTTCTGCAGATATAATCGCTGCCTTGTTCATGCCGTCACTGACAACCACAGCCCGTGCATAAATATCCTCGCGAACCCCTTTGAAAGGATCATTCCGTCCTCCGTAACCGCTCATGGGTATGGGCGTTTCTGGGGTGATTTTTATTTTTGCAGCTCCTGCCTGAAAAATACCTTCAGGGGCGGTTGCAAGGGATATTTGGCTGATGAAAAAAAATGCGAGCAATAAAACTGTCCGTTGGCCCGGATTTAAGCTTTCCCGTTTCATTTTTAAAATTTTTTAAAAGTTTAAATATTCAAAAAATATGAATACGAACAAAAAATTGTGTAAATTTATTCTGTTCCATGTATGATTTTTTGTTGCGGAGAATTCACATTCGTTCTTATGGATCATAATGTTATTGATTTCCGGCGATGTCGAAGCTTCCTTCCAATCTGATGTCGGAGGATGAACTTCCTGTCATCACGATGAATTTACCCGATTCTACAACCCATCTCATATCCCTGTTCAGTAATGTCAGGTCTTCAGGTTTCAGTGTAAAAGTAACGGATTTCATTTCGCCTGGTTTCAGGTTTATTTTTTCAAAGCCTCTCAACTGTTTTACCGGTGTTGTTACGCTGCTCACTTCGTCTTTGATGTAGAGCTGCACCACTTCTTTCCCTTCGCGTTGTCCTGAATTTTCAACGTCCAGTGTTATCTTCACTTCTCCTCCGGGCAGTATAATTGAGGGAGAGATTTGCAGATTACTGTATTCAAAGGAAGTATAGCTCAGGCCATGGCCAAAGGTGAAAAGTGGTGTTCCTGGCATATCTTTATAGTTTTTACCCAGTTTAGATGGCACATGATTGTAGTACATGGGCAGTTGTCCTGAGTGGCGCGGAAATGTAATGGGTAATTTCCCGTTTGGGTTATAGTCGCCGAACAATACATCGGCTATGGCATATCCTCCCTTTTCCCCGCACATCCATGCTTCCACGATTCCCGGAATATGTTCTGCCGCCCATCGTACCGACAGAGGCCGGCCGTTGATTAAGACGGCAATGGTAGGTGTTCCGGAACCATAAACTGCTTCCAGAAGTTCTTGTTGGAGTCCGGTCAGATCGAGGCTCGCCATGTCACGGCCCTCACCATTGGTGGTATTGCCCATTTCTCCCACAAACACAATTGCCACATCGGCTTTCCGGGCAGCAGCCCGGGCTTCTTTTATTTCATTCAACTCATCACCCAGCACATTACATCCACGCACATAGCTGATTTTGGTATCCGGCAGTTTCTCCCGAATGCCCCGCAGCGGAGTGATCAGCTCCTGTGGAATGGTATGTGGTATGTAGTCGCCAATCTGATCCATCCCCGAATCAGCAAGGGGACCAATAACTGCAATGGATTTTATATTTTTATTCAGTGGCAGCAAATTGTTTTCATTTTTCAATAAAACAATACCTTCCCGTGCAGTTTCCAGAGCCAGCTGTTGATGTTCTTCGGAATGGACCACCTGAGTGGCATAGTCCGGATCAACATATGGATTTTCAAACAAGCCAAGCTTAAATTTTACACGCAGGATATTTCGAACTGCCTGATCGATATCTTTCATAGCTACTGCTCCTTCTTCCACGCTTTCCACAAGGGGCCCGAGGTAGGCATCCTCCAGGGAAATACCGACATCCACACCAGCTTTGACAGCAATCTGACCAGCCTCTTTCTGGGTATTTACCATGTGTTCGTCAATGACTGTGCTGATACCCCGGCCTTCGCTAAGAACAACTCCTTCAAAACCAAGTTCTTCTCTCAGTATTTCTTTCAGGATCCATTCGGAGCTGTGTGCGGTTATTCCGTCAATTGCAGGATAAGTAGCCATCACAGCCAGGGCTCCCTTCTTTTTTATTCCTGCCACCCATGGAGGAAGAAAAACGGTCCGCAGTTTTCTTTCAGATGTTTCCATCGCTCCTCTTTCCAGACCGCCCAGGGGTTCACTTTGACCAGGGTAGTGGGTGAGGGCTGTGATGATTTTATCTTTTTCCGACACATCATATCCCTGCATCGAGCTGACAATATTTTCAGCTATTACTGAACACATGTAGGGATCTTCGGAAAAACCTTCCTGATTTCTACCCAGCCTGGGATCCCGGTTGGGTTCAATAACAATGGTACAGAGCATATGGGTGCCGGTTGTTCGGCCTTCCTTTGCAACAGCTCCGTATATCTGCCCCACCAGATCCATGTTCCAGGTGCTGCCTATGGCTAAACCCTCAGGGAAGATGGTTCCCCCCGCACACATGAAACCGTGAGTCCCTTCTTCTATCTGCAGCAGAGGAATACCAAGACGGGTTTCCTCTATAGCAATTTTCTGTAGCTCATTAAAAAATTCGGCCTGTTTCCGGGTTCCTTCATAAATGATCCGGTCGGCCAGGGTGAAAAATCCTCCGCCCGGCCCGATTTCATCATTATGGTTCCCCCGGGTGAATTTCCGGCATCCTTCCATTTGCGTTAACCGTTCTTCATCAGTCATCCGGGTATGGAGGGATATTTCTCCCACCTCAATTCCCCAGCCTATTCGTTTTTTATAAACGCAGGGAATATTCATCTGACCTACTTTCTCCTTTATTGTCATGCGCGACAGCAGATCATCGATCCGCTGTTCAACAGGGTAGGAAGGATCCTGATAAACAGGCACCTGAGCAAGATTAGTAACAGGGAACAAACATACCAGGATACTCATTACGATCCATTGGATTGGCTTACTTTGTGTCATGTGAAAATTTGATTTATTGGTTATTCAACTATACTTCTTCCGGAACCACATAAGGTTCACGATAATTTCTTGTCAGTAATCCGTCTGCTTCCGGATCATTCACGAATTTCTCATTGGTGCCGTTAAACTTCAGTTGTTTTCCTACACGGTATGAAATATTGGCCAGCAGGGGAAGGCAGGCCGACATGTACCCTTCGTTAATATCGGCATGCAGGGAATAATCGCTTCCCGAACGAATGCCATCAATAAAATTGGCATAATGCGAATTGATATCGCCTGCCTCTGAGGTATCTTCCTTTGCGCCGGCAAAAGGTTCTTTTCCACGTTCGTGGAAGGCCCGCCAGGTATAACCGTAGATTTCGAGGTAACCTTCGGAGCCGTAGAAAATATTTCCTACCTCAGTCCCCTGGAATCCTTCCTGGTTGGTGTAACGTCCTCTGGTTTCAAATTCGAGTACAGTACCATCGGCATATTTGAAAACAGCCGTTTGGGTATTGGGGGTTTCCTGAGTTGTCATGTCATTTCCGTATACCTCAACATCACCGTAAACCAGTCGTCCTGGCGTATTGCTCTCCCGGGCACTTTTTTTGAAACCATATAATCCTCCGTCTGAAAAAATGGAAACGGGGTGTTCATTTTTGGCAAGTCCCCAACGGGCAATATCCAGTTGGTGAGGACCAGTGTTCCCAGTGTCACCATTCCCTGTATCCCAGTACCAATGCCAGCAATAATGGCTTCGTTTTTCGCTGTATGGCCTCCATTGAGCCGGCCCCAGCCATCGTTCGTAATGGAATCCTGCCGGTGGTTCTGCTGGTGTTGCTACACCGTATGAATCACGTGGTTTGTAACACAACCCCCGGGCCATGTATACTTCGCCAATGCCGCCCTCATGCAGGAATTGTATGGCTTCCCTGACGTTTTGTGCCGAGCGGCTGTTCAGTCCCACCTGCACCCTCACACCGTATTTACGGGCAGCTTCCACCATTTTCCGGCCTTCCCAAATATTATGCGAAGCCGGTTTTTCAACGTATACATGTTTCCCGGCCTGACAGGCCCAAACTGTTGCCAGCGCATGCCAATGATTTGGAGTTACTATGGAGACTGCATCAATCTCGCTGTCGTCCAGTACTTTTAATAAATCCCATTCGGTTACTGGTTTGATTCCTGTCTGTTTTTCTACCATTTTTGATCTCGATTCGAAGAGTTCCTCATCTGTGTCGCACAGCGTTTTTATTTGCACATTGTGGCTGTCCTTTAGTTTGCAGTAATTCCGGATATGAACACTCCCCTGGTTACGAATACCAATAATGGCCAGGTTTATGCGATCATTTGCCCCGATAATGGAAGCATACGATTTGGCGCTGAAGCCTATTCCTCCGATGGCAATGCCAGCCGTGCCGGCCAGACTCTTTTTTAAAAATTCTCTTCTTGCTGTCATAGTCACTTAGATTTTCTGTTTGTTCTTGATTATTCGTCGTTTAAATATATTTCTGAACCCCGGAATACATAGATCATAAACTATTTATTTGAGAGCGGAACAAATCCACTCTTTCACGCACCTCCCGGTCGAAGGATGTTGCTGCTAACTCCATAGCTCCTTTCAATATAAAATTGCAGTGATCCATTATCAGAAATTCTTTGGTTTAACGTTTTATTCCTCCACACGAATAAAGGTATTTTCAATGAATTGTTAAAGTAAAATTCTATAAATATGCTCAGCAAGTGGTTCGAAATCATCAGTGAAGCTGCCTTCCTGAGCAGTAATTATTCGTTTTTCATCGATGACTTCAATCTGTGTTCCTGCTTTTAATCCTTCCACTGTAAAAACAGCCTTCCCTCCCCGGGGAGATATGGGATCAAATTGGCGGGCATTTTCGGCGCCTTCACCCAGATCCGTATTTACAGCAAAAATATACAGATCCCCCTCAAAAGTTGTTGCTTTAAACTGACCATTCAACCCTCCGGCCAGCACCATAGAAATATTATTCTGAGCTGGAGGGGCGAGGATTGCCGGGGAGAATCGGGTGATTTGATTATTGATTCTTTTTAATTCGTTCTGCATCTCTTCTGTTGGGGCAAACTCCTTAAAAGCAGGCTTCCAGGCATGGGTGAAATAGCCGATGGCTGTTGCCCCGTTGATGATTGCCTGCCATACTTCATTGCGGGTATGTATCGGCAACACATCAGGCTGTTTTTCATAAGTCATCCATTGGCTTCCTTTACTGGTTTCAATCCAGGCGTAAACAGGTTTCTCCGGACCGGCCAGCGCCGCAAGCTGAGCTGTGCCACTCCCCACCCAGTCAAGTCGGGAAGGATACCCGGATCCGTAGATCGGATAGTAATCGAATCCTACCACATCGGGCGAACTTACAAACTGTGGGTAAATCGTTGATTTCACATTTTCCGGATACCGGGTTTGTTCACGCATAAAGTGTGAGGTGAGGGTCATAAAAATAAGCATGTTGGGAAAAGTTTGCCGTGCTCCCGCAATGTTCTCATTCACTTCCTGAGGAGTTTGCCGGGGAACCGAATTGACTCCTTGTCCCTGAGGCATATCCGGCTCATCGTCATAGATAAGTGCCAGAATATGCCCATTCCGGGGAAGCGATGAAGTATAATCTGCAATACAATAGGTTCCGGCTTCTTTTGCAGCATTGCTATCTGCATATCCGGCATGAGTATTGATTCCCAATTCCTTAAGTATGGGATAAACTCCAGATTTGCTTTGTGCCCATGACATGATAGGGAAAAAGGGATTGCCATTGACGCGAATCTCCCGATTATCGCCTATCGATACTGTCTGAATCATTTCAAGCTTCTTCGGAATGTCAACAAGCGTTTCTGTCCATACCGTATCCTTTTTTTCTTCTTCCTTTTCTTCTGGCAACTCTTCTTCCGGGGGCAGCTGATCATCCTTATTGCAGGAATACACGGTCAGGATGAATCCGGTGAAAAGAACTGATAACACTAATAGTTGAATTAAAATGTGTTTTCTTTTTTTCAACGTTTGAAATTCATCCGCCAGAATCAATCTAAGCGACAATATTTTATTGGATTCACGGCTGAACTTACTCATAAAACCGAATAGGCAGTTCGATACCAACTTGTCAATAACCATAATTTCTTTCACTCGATTTGTTTAAATGAAAACAGGAACTGTCGAAATGTTTTTAAATATTAAGCTGTATCTTTTATCGCTTTACTTCTTTAAAAAAACTTTCTTCGTTACAATTACCGGCGTTTTGTTCTGTGGCAGAATCTTCAATTTTGCCAGGTACATACCTGACAACAAGTTAGCATCGGACCATTGAACCGTATATTTACCGATAGATTGATGCTTATTTACCAGAATTGCCACTTCTTTGCCAATCAGGGAATTATTCCTTATAAAATCCCGTCGGGTGTAATTATGGTTCATTTTATTATAAATGTTAGAGACTGTTTTAAATTTATCCATTTATTCTATTTTGCGTCTTTTTTACTCATATTACTGCAAAATTTCTTGGTATATCCATCAATCCATATTCCTCATTCGTAATTAACAAACGGAGCTGTCTGAAAAATGCATTTTTCAGACAGCTCCATTTATAATCATCTACCTCATTAAAACAATCTTTTTTGTAAGAATAACCGGGGGATACATTTTGTTTTTATCCTTGCCCGTGATGATAAGCTTTGCCAGATAGATTCCTTTAGGTAAGCTTGAACCATTCCATTGAACAGTATGCAATCCAACAGGTTGATACTTGTTTACAACCTGTGCTACTTCTTTCCCGGTGATATTATAAATACTGAGATTTACATTCCCTGGTAAAGCAAGATTATAACGTATACTGGTAGTCGTTGAGAAAGGATTTGGATAGACAACAAAACCTGTTTCCAAAGCAAAATCTTTGATATCATCGGTTTTTAAGGGATAATCCATATTTGTCACTGCAATATTTCCAATCGAATTATCCAGGTCCGACCACATTCCCCATCCTTTCAAATGTGTAACAGTCATCTGTTCAGACCGGAAGCTGAAATCAGTAGCCAGGGTGATCTCGTCCTCAAATTCCGGGGTAACATAT
>Ga0172382_10004833_pt1 | contig 20413 bp, 17 predicted proteins | sample Leawel138RmetaG_FD_122245 | JGI IMG/M metagenome (GOLD analysis project Ga0172382, IMG submission 122245) | Leachate microbial communities from a municipal landfill in Southern Ontario, Canada - Leachate well 138R metaG | ecosystem: Engineered > Solid waste > Landfill > Unclassified | place... | reverse complement strand
CCGCTCATGGAGAAAAAGGGAACCTGGGCCTCGCCGGCAACGGCTTTGGCCAGCAGTGTTTTACCGGTACCCGGTGCGCCCACCAGTAATATACCCCTTGGGGCAGTGGCACCCAACGCCGTGTATTTCTTGGGGTTTTTCAGGAAATCAACAATTTCAACCAGTTCGTTTTCGGCCTCATCAATACCGGCCACATCTTCAAATGTGATTTTTTTATCCTGTTCGTGATCATAGCGGCGGGCCTTGCTTTTGCCCATGCCAAACATGCTGCCGCCCAATGCCCCGCCGGCCTGTTTTGAGGCGCGCCGGTAAAGCCATACGTAAAAGAAAATAATAAGCAGTACCGGCCCAAAGCCGAACAGCAGGCTGGTCAGGGAACTGCTGCCGTCCTGGATGGGGGTGGCGCTAATGTTGACATTATGGTTGGCCAGAAAGGAGGCAAGCCCCGGGTCGGTGAAGTCGGGTACAACGGTCGAGAACGCCGTGACATTACGGGGCGGTTCTGAGGCTGCTTGCTGGGCAGTACCTTCGGCCAGAGGCAGGGTGACCGGATGGTTGAATTGCCCCTGGATGATTTGGCCCTGATTGTGAATGGACAGGACATTGCCATTGGCAACCTGTTCCTTAAACGTGGTGTAAGGTACTGGCACTGCCTGGTTGGCATCCGGCAAAAACCATTGAGTGACCAGATAATTGCCAACCAGAATCAGCAAAATAATGAGCCAGAAATTGCGTTGCGGCAGCCGGGGCGCGCCGGGGCGTCCCGGCGTATTGTTAAATGAGTTGCCTGAAGAAGAATTATTGCCGTTTTTCATCGTGCGTTGATTGCTCTGGAATTGTTATGGGGCAGAGGCCTTGCGGCTTTGCCTGAAGGACTCTTTCAGTGAAATAAACGGGGGAATCGTTTATGCCTATCATAGCATTGAAAATGTATCTTCATGCTACGATCAGGTTGGCGGGTTATTGGCCATCTGATTGACGAAACAATATATTCAAAGTCAAAGGCTAATCCAGATCACAGGTTGTGAAAAAATGCAGGTTCTCCTGTTGCGTCAGGATGCGGCTTCAGCAAAATTGCCGTCACGGAAATCCTGCAGGGCCTGGTGCAGTTCTTCCTGGGTATTCATGACAAACGGTCCGTACTGGGCAATTGGCTCATTCAGGGGCTGACCGGCAATTAACAGTACCCGTGCATCGGCACCGGCCTGAATGACGACACCATCGGCCTGGTTATTGTTTTCCAGGATGGCCATGCGCTGGACCGGCACCGCTTTGCCTTCAATGGATACGTTGCCACGGTACACATAAACGAAAGCGTTATGGGTGGCGGGCAGGGACTGCACGAAACGGCTGCCCGCCGGCATATGCAGGTCCAGGTAAAGTGGCTCGGTGGTTTCACGCGTAACGGCACCGGCTACACCATGGCTGCTGCCGGCAATAACCGTTACGTCAACGCCTTCCGGTGTGCTGAATTTGGGCAGTTCTTCGGCTTTAATGTCCCGGTACCAGGGTTGGGTCATTTTGTTGCGGGCAGGCAGGTTCAGCCAAAGTTGAAAGCCTTCCATAAGCCCTTCTTCCTGTTGCGGGATTTCAGAATGAATGACGCCCTTGCCAGCCACCATCCACTGCACGCCGCCATTTTCCAGCAGGCCTTCGTTGCCGGCGCTGTCACGGTGTTGCATGCGTCCGGCAATCATGTAGGTAATGGTTTCAAAACCACGGTGCGGGTGGTCGGGGAAACCGGCAATGTAGTCGTCGGCTTTATCGCTGCCAAAATTGTCCAGCATCAGGAACGGGTCAAGCCGGCGTTGCAGGTTTTGGGTAAGCACCCGGGTCAGCTTGACGCCGGCGCCATCAGAGGTGGCCTGGCCGGCAACAATATGTTCTACCTTGCGAGGGTAGGTAACGGTGCTGTGGTTGGTGTTCATGTTGTACTCCTTGCCGGTATATTGCACTTGCAGGGTGCTGCTTGCAATGCCGGAAATTGGGGGATTAATCGTATTATTCCACTATACACAAGACATCAGTATTGAAAAACCACCAAAATGGACCAGATTGTTTCACAAGAGGAACAATGGGTGCCTTGCAGGCTGCTTTATTTTTTTCTAGCGTATGAGTTTCCTGGACATTGGCAACAATTGCCAGGAAATGGACAAGGTCTGCCGTAGTCTTTTTGGGTATTTTGGTTAGATCATATCAGTGGCGCAAGTTGATGGCATCTACGGCAATGGCTGCTGCACCTTGTCGTTGTGCCTATATGATGTGAGCAAAATTATGTAAAAGGGAAGCGGCTACCCTATTTTAGGGAAATGGACTAGGGGTAATGCGGCTTGATGGCAGGAAGAAGGGTAAATATTAAGCAAAATCAGGCGGGCAGATCACATCTAGAAACGGCTTTCATGATTTGCGTCCGCCTGGCAATAGCAGCTATGGAATACTGCGTTCTGCTTTTTCCCGTGTCACGGTCTCTTGGATTGCAGCACGTGCTGCAATCCAGTCCTCATCAGACAAGTCTCCAAGATCGGCAAATGTTGCCGGCCCAGCCAGATGCTGGCCACCGTCAATAGCAATTGTCTGACCCGTCAAGTATTCACACCCATCCGAGAGTAAGAAAATAAGTAAGTTCTGTAATTCTTCCATTTTTCCAAAACGATGCATAGGGACTTGATCAGAACTTGTTACACTCGACTTGGTGGTCTCGTTGGGATTTAGACGCTCCCACGCTCCTTCTGTCGGGAAAGGGCCGGGGGCCGTAGCGTTAAGACGAATGCCATATTTTCCCCATTCAACTGCAAGTGACATCGTCATGGCATGCAAGGCAGTCTTCGACATTGCGGAGGGAACCGCAAATGCGGATCCCGTCCAAACCCACGTTACGAGATTACTTACTACAGATCCCTTGGATCCCGATGCGATCCAACGCTTTCCAGCAGCGAGTGTTGCGAAGAAGCTTCCGTCCATGACGGTCGAGGTAACTGCTCTGAACCCCCGGGGGCTTAGTTCCTTTGTTTGAGTAATGAAATTGGCTGCTGCATTGTTAACGAGACCGGTAAGGGGACCAATTGCCCAAATCTTATCCATCATGGATTCAATTTGATCTGCGTCTCGCACATCGCAAAGATGCGTGTGAACTTCTGCTTGTGCAGTTGCTGCGATTTCTTGAGCGGCAGCATCAAGAACAGCTGCTCGACGGCCACAAATATGGACTACAGCTCCTTTGGCGGCAAGAGCCTTGCTGATCTCCTTGCCAAGACCGGAACCGCCACCCGTTACAAGAATTGACTTGCCAGTCAACACATCATCGCGAAAAACATCTGTATACATTGTCATTGGGTCTCCTGATTGATTATGTCTGTGATGTTGTTTTAAATATCTGATACTTGCTGTGTCTAGACCATCCTTTAGATTAACAAAGTATTTTAATTGACTTCTTATAAGCATAAATTGATTTTTATTTAATGTCAACATGCTTACATTGTTTACTTGTTGGGAGTATGATAATAAGCTGTTACCAACAATTTATTGCGACCTTTTATGGAACCCACAACTACGATCAAGTTAGAAATTCACGACGGTATTGCAACCGTTTCCCTAATAAATCCAGCTCGCGGCAATCCGATTAATGGAGAGTTCGGTCGAGAGTTAAAGAAAATCACCTCTTTACTACATGGCAACACAGAAATAAGAGCAGTTTTACTGCGGGCAGATGGTCAAAACTTTAGTTTTGGAGGTGATCTGAAGGTTTTCAATGCGACAGAAAACCTCCCGGCGTTGGTGCTCGCCTGGACTGCTGATTTGCATGCAGCACTGCAACGCTTTTGGAGTTTGCCGGTGCCCATTGTTGCCGCTGTTCAAGGTTTCGTTATGGGGGGGGCTTTGTCAATGGTTGCCGGTTGTGACGTAGTGATAGGTGGCGCCTCTGTAAAAATGGGTTCTGCTTTTTCAAAAATTGGATTTAGCTGTGACTCTGGCTCTTCCATTACTCTGAGCGCTCGAATGGGGTCAGCAAGGGCACGACGTTTCGTGTTGTTGGCCGAAACCCTTGGTGGAGAAGATGCCTTGCAAGCTGGGCTCATTGATCAAATTGTTCCCGATGAACAACTAAACAACACTGCGCACGCGTTGGCAACTCATTTCGCAAGTGGCCCCACTATTGCTTACGGACACATCAAGCGTTTATTCAGCCACGCGCATAATATAAGCCTTGGAGATCAATTGGAAGAAGAAGCGATGACTCTTGCACGCGTATGTGTAACTGAAGATGCCCAAGAAGGAATCGCCGCTTATCTACATCGCCGACAAGCGGAATTTCGCGGTCGTTAATGCCTTGAACTGAATTGCCACAGCTTTTATAGACAGTTTGTTGATTTGGAAAGATATTGCCGTTCGCTGTTTCTTGGAGAAAAGTTTGCTGCGTGCTGATGATGACGCTTTGGGTGGTAAAACATTTCAATATAATCAAAGATATTTTGACCTGCCTGTCTCTTTTTTGTTGTAAACGGCAGGTTAATATATCTTGAAAGTTCTGAGGCACTAACCGGGTATCTTCAAGGTGTTCTCACAGAATGCAGACCATTATGAGGCAAAAAATGTGTCTAGTAAACTTAGGGGTGATTCAAGTTCAATAAATGGATTTGCTTTTATTACCAAGATTTTGGTATTTTTATTCAGCTCAAGGGGTTTTGCGCTCAGTTTTTTCGGAATCCGCACAGATTTGATCTTGTTGATCGATCATAACTAAACCATCCTGTAATTTTTCAACTAGACGCAGAAATTCGATTTTTTCATCTTCTGTAAAAGAGGTTAAAGCAACGTTGCAATAGGCACGGATATCCCGATCCAGTTCCAACCAAACTTGCTGCCCCTTCTCTGTGAAAACAACCTTTTTAATCCTGCCATCGGGTTCATTGCTGATCCTTGTTGTTAGACCCATATACTCCAAGCGTCCCAATATACCGTTGAGTGTTTGGCGGCTGAGTAGAAGAAGCTCAGAAAACTGCCCGACTGGAATTCCCTTTTTGGCACGTGTTAATGACAGAGCACCCAATATCGACCATTGTTGACTCGTGACACCTGAACTGGCAACCCATTTGGTTGCCGTTTTGTGCATGAGGTTTGTAGTCTGGAAAATTTTAAAAAGGAGTGTGTTATCAAGATTCCTGCGCTTTTTTTTTCTGCGTGGTTTTTGATCGATATCGTTGTTTTGATCGCCCATAGGATGACTTCATAAAACAGTATAGATGTGGTTATACTGGTCGCGAAAACTTGCAATCAGTTAAGGAAATCTGAATAAATTCAGTATGTGAATTTACCAGAGTGTAGTTTTCTGAACAAACGTTGGACAGAAAAACTGCGGTGAATTTTTCTGGGGTTAAGTGGTTGCTGACAAAAGCAAGATAAATTTACCCGCTAAAAGCAGTTTCATTCACATAGAGTCTGTAAAACTCTCGTGGAATATGTTGCGTACTCACTTCGTGTGACCATTGATTATCTATTGGTTACAGTAATGGAATATGCAACATATGATAACACCTTAACTGATAATTCTACAAAGTTTTCGTTCAGAAGGAAATATCTGAAACAACGATCAGCGTATAGTGGGATCAAGTGCTATTGCACCGACTTTGGCCATTCCGTCTATGTGATTGTCGTCGAATCCTATCTCCTTAAGGATTTCACGGCTATGTTCGCCAATACGAGGTGCTGGTAACCGGATGCTTGGCGGGGTTGCGGACCAGTTTGTTGGTGGCCGCATGGAACAAATGCGGCCTTCGCTCGGGTGATCCAACCACTCAAAAAACTTCACTTCTTGTAAATGAGGATCCTGTTGGATGCTTTGGAGATCATGCAGTCGCGTGGCAGGGATGTCGCGCTCCTCGAAGATATCCAGCCATTCCTGAGTGCTTCGTTCGTGCATCGTGTTTTTTAGTATCTGATTCAGTTCATTGGAATGGATGGTTCGTGCGGACATGGAAGAATAGCGCGGATCGGAGATTAACTCCTCTTGCCCTGTAAGTTGAAAGAAACTCTTCCATTGCTCATCCGTGTAAACCATAACACAGACATAACCATCGTTTGTTTCGAAAGGATGCCTATCACGCGAGAGCGAACGAGCATACCCTGCAGGGCCCAGATTGGGGTCGAATGAGTTACCCATCAGGTGATCGCCTAACACTAGTTCGGTTGCTGTTTCGAACATGGGAACTTCAATGCTTTGTCCTTGGCCTGTGCGCAGTTTATGGAATAGCCCGCCCATTACCGCGCCAACCACATGAACGCCAACATAGCGGTCTATGATTGCGAGAGGGATGTAGCGGGGTGTTCCATCTCCACTTAACGCAATTAGGCTAGGAATACCAGCCAGTCCCTGAATGAGGTCGTCGAATGCGGGACGTTTTGCGTAGGGACCTGATTGACCGAAACCATATGCGCCAGTGTAGATCAGGCTTGGATTCAATTCTCGTAGTCGTTCATAACCTAAGCCCAAACGTTCCATGGCTTGTGGCCGGACATTATAAAGTAATACGTCAGCTGAACGGACAAGTCGATCCATCACTTCTTTGCTTGCGGATTGCTTAAGATCGATAGCAAGGCTGCGTTTGTTTCGGTTTGCGTGCATGTAGAAGGGACCCATTCCCTTGCTGCGGGAAGGTCCCACGTCACGTACAGTGTCGCCAGATGGTGGTTCGATTTTGATCACGTCAGCCCCCATATCGCCAAGAATGCGGGCTGCATAGGGTCCCATCATGACTGATGTGATATCCAGGATACGGATTCCGTTCAGTGGAAGATTGGTATTGGAGTTGTCCATGTCTGCCTATTCAATAATTGATTTGCTGTGTAATGACAAGCATATCTTGTTTCAGAGTTAATCGATGGCGCCAGCTGCGCGAAAATTTTCTATTTCTTGCTTTGTGTAGCCCCATTGGGTAAGTAACTCATTGGTGTGTTGGCCGGGTAATACAGGTGGTTGCTTGATCTGTGAGGGAGTCCGGTTGAAGCGAGGAGCGGGTAGAGGCTGCGTGAGGCCCGCCAACTTTTGTGAGACTTTACGAGTTTGATTGTGAGGGTGTTGCAGGGCTTCGTGTAGGTCAAGCACAGGTGAGAAGCATATGTCTTCATTTTGCAATAATGCCGTCCAGTCGTCCCTTGTTCGTGTCCGAAAAATTTGAGATAGTTCATGTCGCAGACTTGTATAATCAGCCGGGCTGTGAGGTATTGTTACACCTAACAAGTTGGCCAAACGCTGTTGAAAACGGTTCTCGATAGCGCCAAGTGCAATGTACTTCGCATCCAAAGTTTCATAAACACCATAAAAAGGTGAGCCTCCGTCAACGGCATTCGACTCTCGTTCGTGTACCCAGGCACCGCGCGCGTCAGCGCCAAAAATGGCACTCATCAGGGAAAAAATCCCATCGACCATAGCGACATCAATAACTTGGCCTAGCCCCGATCTGTTGCGTTCCAGTAATGCAGCAAGCACACCGACAACCAGATACAGGGCACCACCGCCGAAGTCACCAATTAAATTGAGGGGGGGTACAGGAGGACCGCTGGCTTGGCCAATCATTCCTAACAAACCCGTTAGGGCAATGTAATTGATGTCATGCCCTGCTTGTTTTGCTAGCGGCCCTTCTTGACCCCAACCTGTGACACGAGCATAGATAAGTTGAGGGTTGAGCATCAGGCAATCCTCAGAGCCTAAGCCGAGACGTTCGGCCACTCCAGGTCGGTAGCCTTCAATGACCACATCAGCTTCGGAAATGAGTTTCCGAGCTAGATCCAATCCGTGAGAGTGCTTGAGGTTCAAGGCTATGGAGCGGCGATTACGGTTGAGGATATTGTAGCGCGGATCGGATTGCGTTCCGAGTTCGATAGGATTTACCCGATCGATGCGTATGACATCTGCTCCCATGTCACCCAGCATCATACATCCGAATGGCACTGGGCCAATAGATGCCAGTTCGACAATCCGTATTCCTTGTAAAGTTCCCGTCAGGGTTTCCGTTGTATTCATGTCAGCAGTCTCGTGCGTTAAAGTTAGTATGTCGGCTAGTTCAGCGAACCCCGAGACCGCGCGCAATGATTCCGCGGAGGATCTCATTTGTGCCGCCTGCCAGCGTGAATTTGGGTGCTATTTTCAGTGCCATGCACAATGATGCATCAAGTTGCGTATGACTAGAGCAGGAACGGTCTAATGTAGACGCGATGGATCTCACCTTTGATGGAAGTGCTTGCTCCCAAGTCGTGCCCAGATCCTTGACGAGAGCTGCTTCCACGACGGGATGCTTGCCAGCCTGAAGCATTCCTGCTACTGACACGGACATGCGTCGCATTGTGTGAAGTTGTGCCACCAGTTGCCCCAGGCCTTCGGCGGCTCGCTCATCGGGATTACTGCCCAAAGCTTCTATCAAAGCAGGTAAAAGGTAGAACGTTTCCAGAAATCGCTCGGGGCCAGCCCGTTCGTAGGAGAGTTCTGTAGTTGCTTGCTCAGCAGCTTTACCGAGTTCGCCAATTAAATGATCATCTGGTATCAATACGTCCTTGAAGACTACTTCGTTGAAATCGGCTTCACCGGTCATTTGGCGGATTGGATTGACGGTAATGCCCTTTGAGCGCATGTCGATCAAAAAGCTTGAAATGCCACCTCGATGGTTTTCCTCTGTGGGCTTTGATGTGCGGAAATAACCCACCATATAATCGGCGAGATGGGCATGGGTCACCCATATTTTTGTACCGTTGATGAGCCAGCCGTCTGCAGTTTTTTCTGCGCTGGCTCTCGCTGCAAATAAGTCCGAACCGGAGTCTGCTTCGCTCATCCCGATACAAAAACTTAGCTCACCGCTTGCAATTCTTGGGACGATATCGCGTGCCACCCTGTTTGTGCCGAATGCGATGAGCATTGGGCCACATTGTCGATCCGCGACATAGAAATGACGTACCGGAGCATTTGCCGCATAGAATTCTTCGGCCAGAACAAATCGTTCAAGGTGGCTGCGTTCGTGCCCACCATATTCACGAGGCCAAGTTAGCCCTATCCAGCCACGCTGAGCGACACGTTGCGCGAATGCTTTGTCACTTCCAATGTTGGAAAGAGGGTTGTGTGGATCGAAGGCCTTGTCATGTATTTGCTGAGCAAGGAACTCGCGCACCTCTGCGCGCAACACGGTGCACTCAGTAGGTAACCTGATGGAGTCGAAAACAAGTGTAGATGAGTTCATATGATGTGGCATAGTGATGATAGTCAACGGGAAGTAATAAGTGGCCACAACTGGTTGGAACCCAGTGAAGCCACGGCTTGGCCCAGAGCGATTGACCAGTAGGTTTCATTCCCAAAGTCATCTCGCCAAGCTAAGGCACGTAACGTGAATCGATGGAGCGTATGCTCTGCAGTGAAGCCGATGGCTCCGTGCACTTGGTGTGCGATAGCACAACTTGTTGCAGCGGCTTCGGCGCAACGAATCTTAGAGGAGCTGGCCTCCAGAAAAACACCTTCACTACAAATATCTTCCATACAAAGGGATTGTGCAGCAGAGGAAGCTGCGGTAGTGGCTGCCGCCGTTTCAGAAGCTAGGCGGGCTAGGTTATGCTGGATAGCCTGAAACTTGGAAATTTGTTTTTTGAAAGCAACACGTTCCGTGGAGTAGGTGATGGTTTGCATCAAAATCCACTGTAAAGCTCCACCAATCTGTAAGCTTCTTGCAGTCGCACCCATGAGCGCCAGGGTCTTGGAGGTCCAGTGAGCGGGTGCAGGCCTCAAGATAACGGGCTTGACGCATTTTAATGTCAAATCGGCTACATCGTCTCCACTGAGTGAAGGTATGGATTTATATTGGCAGTCGCTTCGTTTGATTAGTGCAATATGCAAGCCACTAGGAGCCTGTGCGAGGATGGCCACATGATCCGACTGTAAGGCAAAGGGTATAGCACGAGCGTGGCCACTCAAGGTTCCCTCGCCATCCAGCATAATTCGATCGTTTGGATTGAGTGGAGCCACGGTCATCGCTCCGCTAGGACTGGGAATGGTGGCTTGTGATAAGAGCCAGCCAGCCAACATGGTTTCGGCCATTGGAACAGGTAACGCATAGCGTCCAGCTAAGTGTAAAAGAGCGAACCCTTCTGTCATGCTTGCACCCGAGCCACCGAGTTTTTCGGATACCCATGAAAGAGGGAGGCCGCTGTCTTCCAGGGTAGTCCATAAAGTGGACTGCCAATTGTCGTCTTTTGTATGATTTATTTTCTGTGGGTCAGCTAAATCGCGTAGAAGTTTTTCAGCCGCTTCTACAACGATGTTGGAAGATAAAGATTCTGTCATGCCTAGGCTCCAGTGATATTAGCGGGTTGAATTTTGCTTTTCTCTAGGGTGTCACGCAAAAAAACGGGCAACGGAGTCGCTTTGCGTAGTTGTCGGTCAGACCAGACTATTCGTGAGCCGCCCGTAGCACAGATCACACCGGGATCGTCAGCGCTTTCAAGAGTGGCGTATATATCGAAGGAACTACGTCCGATAGCTCCCAAATATTGGTGGGCTACGACATCGCAGGGATAGGTGAGCTCTTTGATGAAGTTACAGAAGGCATTGATCATTACCGGCCCGGAGCCGTCGGGTTCTGGAATGCAACCGATTTCAAGAAACCAGCTCATCCGGGCTGTTTCAAGATAGGAAAAATAGGTCGCGTTATTGACGTGTCCAAGAATGTCCATATCACCCCATCGAATAGAAAACTGGAATTCATGGATTTTCGAAAGATTGGCTGGAAGATCAAATCGCATTTGAGTCCTCAAAATGAAATGAATATACTCCAGCGGAGCTGGATCCCCTATTGCGGGTTGTAATGTTGTTGCCGTTCAAGATGACTTGGCTAGAAACATCTGCAAATGTTGCTGCGTCTCTTTTTGCATGATGAGCTCCCCAATCTCTTGTACTTCACTGTCAAATCCCGATTGAACTAACGGGATTGCCTGGGCGATGCACCTTTTGGCGGCCCGTAACGCGGCAATAGGTTGTTTCGAGAGGACGTTGATAAATGCATCGACATGTGTAGCATGCTCGCTTTCTGGATACACTTCGGTGACCAGTCCATTTTCCAGAGCTTGATCAGCGTTTAATATCTGGCCGGTGAAGATCATCTCGCGTGCACTTTCGACGCCGCAAAGGCGCACTAAGCGCTGGGTAGCACCAGCTGCTGGAATGAGTCCAAGAGCCACCTCGGGAAGGCTGAATTTTGCTCGACTGGAGGCAAGTCGGAAATCTGTTGCGAGAGTCAGTTCAAGTCCTCCACCCATCACTGATCCTTGAATATCGCAAATGGTGATAGCAGACATTTGTTCAATGCGTTGAAACAGAAACTGTACACTGTTAGCATAATCTGTCATAGCCTGGGAAGGTGAGGAAGATGGTAGAAAACTACCAACTTCGCTCAAATCTGCTCCAGCACAAAAAGCCTTTACACTGCTACGAATGATGACAACAGATACCTCTTCGTTTTCTTCGATAGCGTTTAAAGCGGTATTTAACTGTTCGATCAAAGCCGAATTAAGTGCGTTGACGGGGGGGCGGGCAAGAGTAATAACAACCACGGGGCCGTTAGTGTCAATGAGAACGGAAGAGGTCATGAGGACTCCAGGAAATTAACGCGAATAAAAGGGCTACGGATTCACTTAGCAAACTTACGGAATTCTGGCTTGCGTTTCTCATTAAATGCGTTCACGCCTTCTTTGGACTCGTCAGTGTTGTAGTAGAGGGCGAGCGCCTGAATACCAAGCATTGAAATGCCTTTGATATTCTCGGAGTCGGCATTGAAGGAGCGCTTGGCGATAGCTAACGCAGTAGGGCTTTTTTCGAGAATTGACGCACACCATTTCTGAACTTCTTCATCCAGTTTATCGTCATCGACTACTTTGTTTGCCAGCCCCATCGCCACAGCTTCTTCTGCGCTGTAGCGTTCGCAGAGATACCAAATCTCACGAGCTTTTTTCTCCCCAACGATGCGCGCGAGCAACGCAGTCCCGTATCCAGGGTCGACTGAACCAACCTTGGGGCCAACTTGTCCAAACTGGGCACTACGCGCTGCGATCGTTAGATCACACAGTGTGGCGAGTACGTTGCCGCCACCGATAGCATAACCGTTGACACGAGCGATCACAGGTTTGGGGATGTCCCGGATGGTTGCCTGGAGCGTTTCGATAGCTAATCCTACTGTGCCCTTGCCATCATAATGACCGTCATGAGCCGATTGATCACCGCCTGTGCAGAATGCGCGCTTGCCTGCACCTGTCAGCACAATAACGCCGATGGATTTATCCCAACCGGAACGATTGAGCGCATCGATTAATTCGTCGACCGTTTTGGAACGGAAAGCATTGAGGCGATCTTCGCGATTGATGGTGATAGTAGCTATACCTTCATGTTCGCTATAAAGGATATCTGTGTAGTTCATGGTTTTCCTTGTGTATTTTTCTGAATGTTAGCCGTGCATGGTTAAGCCGCCAGAGGCGCTGATTGTCTGACCAGTAATAAAGGATGCTTCATCGCTGGCAAGAAAAGTGACAATGCCAGCAATATCTTCCGGTTTTCCAAGGCGTTTCATTGGAATAGCGCGTTTGAGGCCTTCGTAGATTTTCTGTGCTTCTTCACTATGGCCGAGTTGTTCGCCTAACAAAGGCGTGTCTGTCGGGCCAGGACAAACAGTGTTTACGGTAATCCCAGCTTGTGCAAACTCCCGCGCCAATGTTTTTCCAATGGCAATAATTCCACCTTTGCATGCGGAATAGACGGCTTCTCCGGAAGAGCCCACGCGTCCGGCATCAGAGCCGATGCTGATAACTCGTCCGCTGCTGCGAGAGCTCATGCGAGCCAAAACTTGATGCGTAAGTGCAATGGGGCCGCGCAGATTGATATCGATAATTCGATCCCAGAGCTCCATATCGGTAGAAAGAAAGGGAGCAATTTTTTCCCAACCAGCATTGTTCACGAGCGTGTGAATTGGCCCTAAGTTATCTTCAATTTCATTGAGTAGTTGCTCAAATTCATTACTTTGTGTGATGTCGAATTTAAAGGCCTTGGCGGTTCCGCCGGAGGTTGTGATACTTTGTATGACATCGTTCAGCCCGTTTTCGTTAATGTCGAGAAGAGCTACTTTGCAGCCACTCTTTGCCAACCGTGCGGCAATGGCTGCACCGATGCCTCGGGCGGCGCCTGTGACTATAGCTACTTTGTTGTTAAGTCCGTGCATAATTTCCTGACGTTGATTAGTTAAATAAATACGATTAAAAGCCTATTTGGCTTTTACCGTCACTTTGCTGTATTTGAAACAGTCTTTAAATAAAGTATAGAATGCACATAAAAAATATGCAAGCATACTTACATACTTTTTGATGGTTTATTGATTAATAGTCAATAATATCAGTTGACTAGGGAAAACCATTATGTAAAAACATTATATATGCAAGCATGCTTACATATATAATGTTTTTATTATCTTGGCGTGTGTCAGATTGCCGAATTGGCTTGTTTGATGCTCGTTCTTAGTTCTTAGTTCTTATTTATTTACTGGAGGAGTATTTTTATGGATATTAAACTGAATCCTGAGCTTGATGAGTTTCGTGACCAAGTTCGAAAGATGGCGCAAGGTGTCCTTGCACCCAAGGCGGCCTATTGGGATGATCATGAAGAGTTTCCTGAAGAAAATCGGTTGAAATTGGCCGAGCTTGGCTATTGGGGGCTATCGATACCTGAAGAGTACGGTGGTACGGGTGGCAGTTTCATGCATTCGCTGATTTGCGTAGAAGAGATAGCACGGGCATGTCCAAACACCTCCGTGATTTCACAGCTTTATCTGAATAATGTGGCTGTGCATATAGCCTCTCTTGGTACGGAGGAACAAAAGCAACGATGGTTGCCAAAACTGGCTACAGGAGAATATTTTGCGAATATCAGTTTATCCGAACCACATGCTGGATCGGCCTTGACCGACATGACAACATCGGCCAGGATTGAGGGCGATGAGGTGGTGATCAACGGTGCAAAATGTTGGTGCACTGCTGGCCATAAGCTGACACATGTGTTAGTGGTATGCCGATTCGGAAAATCCATAGGTGCCAATGGGATCGGAGCAGTGATGGTCGAAGTTAATACACAAGGCGTTACGCCCGGAAAGCCGCATGCCAAGATGGGAATGAAAGGTATTGGCGAAGTCGATATGTTTTTCGATGAAGTGCGAACGCCGGTGGAGAATATTCTTGTAATGGGAAATCCGGAAAACTCAGATGGTTTTAAGAGACTGTTTGGATCGTTTGGGGTTGAACGTGTCGGAACGGCAGCATTGTCAGTCGGTGTGGCAAGCGCGGCAATGGAGTATGCGAAGCAGTATACCCTTGAACGTTCGCAGTTTGGTCGTCCATTGGCTGAATTTCAGGGACTGCAATGGAAAATTGCGGATATGGCGACAAATATTCATGCCGCTCGTCTAATGGCCTATAGAGCAGCCAGCAGTTGCAAAGAGTGGAGAAAGCCGGATAGGCAAGAAGCAACAATGGCTAAACTCTTCGCTAACGAAATGGTTCAGCGAGTCACAAATGAGGCGATGCAGATGTGCGGGCACCTTGGATATACGAAGGAGGCGCCAGTAGAACAGATGTATCGGGATGGACGTAATTGGGCCTTGGCCGCTGGTTCAGTCGAGATTTTGAGAAACACTATTGCTGAGTTGGAGTATGGCCGTAAATTCAGCCAACGTGCATAAAACTAATGAGATGACATGTTAGTGTCACTTCTATAGTTACTGTACGGGTTATGCACGAGGTTGTGCGTAACCTCGGCCGTATTTCTATCTCGATAGCGTTCTAAGCTGATGCTTGTTGATTATTGCGTTGAGAAACAGATAACGAGAAAAATGATTGAGGAGGCTTTTGCGTATATTTTTATATGTATAAATAAAACTTTATGAGTATGCCTGTGAAGTGAAATATAGAGCCAACCAATAGGTTTAGTCACATTCCGTGCATACGTCAATTCATCAATAAGGAGTTTTGGTACCTACGGTTACCAAAAAGGAGAGACCCATGAAATTAACAAAAATCCGCCGTTTACTCTTGTTCGCTATGTCGGTGGTTGGTATCGCTTTGGCTATGCCGTTGAGCGCTTTTGCAAAATCGAGTTGGCCCAGCAACCCCATTACTTTCATCGTGCCTGGTGCAGCTGGTGGGACAACCGATATGCCTGCCCGAATTATTGCGCAAAAATTAGGTGAGCGGTTGGGCCAGAATGTGGTAGTGGAAAACATTACTGGTGCGGGTGGTATTATCGGCGTGCAGAATTTAATGCGTCGACCGGCTGACGGGTACACTGTGTTTATTGGCAATACTGGTACGCAGGCTATCAACTTTAGCGCTTATAAAAATCTTGATTACAAAAGTGAAGATTTCTTGCCATTGACCGATATGATTTCTTTTGCCAATGTACTGCAGGTTAATGCCCGGAGCAATATCAAGACGGTTGAGAGTCTTGTTGCTGCGCTCAAGCGGAAGCCGGGGCAGCTTTCGTTTTCTTCGGCGGGTGTGGGCCAGACAACACACTTGACTTCAGAACTGTTTTTGGAGCAGACAGGCACTTCAGCAATGCACATTCCCTATCGTGGCTCTGCGCCTGCAACTATGGCCCTGCTATCGGGGGATGTGGATTTTATGTTTGATAATTTTAATAATGCGCTTCTGCAGATTCAAGGAGGGAAGGTGCGTGCCTTGGCTGTTACGAGTGATAAGCGAATGTCAAAGCTTCCAGATACGCCAACGATGGAGCAGGCAGGTTTGGAAGACTTTGTGGTGACTGTATTTCTTGGTTTCTTCGTGCGTGCGGAAACACCACCTGCAATTGCGTCCAAGCTTTCAGAAAATTTGATTGCTGTTCTCAAGGCTCCGGAGGTGGTGGCCCAGTTTCAGAGTATGGGTGGCGTACCCGGAGGCTCAAGCCCAGACAGGTTCGCTGAATTCGTTGAGTCAGAGCGCGTTAAGTGGACAAAACTTATTATGCTTAAAGGCATCAGTTTTGACTGAGGCCTGTGGTGATTAATAGAAGATAAAGGAGAGAGTGTATGAATTTCATAAAATATTTCAGATTTTGGGCGGTGGTCGTTTTTTCTGCCGCATGGCCTTTGTTAGCTGTGGGACAGGATTTTCCTTCGAAAACAGTCAAAATCATCGTTCCGCATTCGCCGGGAGCAGGAACGGATCTAATTGCAAGGGTGATCGTTGATAAATTAGCCGATAAATGGAATCAGACCATAGTGGTGGAGAATCGGGCAGGTGCTAACGGCATCATAGGCTCACAGCAATTGGTTGGGGCAAAGCCAGATGGATATACACTTTTGCTTCAGGGGGCAACGCATGTGACCAACCAATTCACGCAAAAGGAGCTTCCCTATGACACATTGAAAAGTTTCACTCCACTTGGCTTGATCGCTACCAGTCCTTATGTTCTTGTTGTTTCGCCGCAAAGCAAGGCCACTGACTTGCAGCAAGTGTTGGCCGATGTTCGGGGCTCTTCGAAAGGTAATGCCATTGGGGTGGGAGATAATTCAACTCGGCTGGTTGGTGGCGTGATAGGAGTGCGTGCCAAGACAGGGGTTCTCCTTGTTCCCTACCAAGGTGGGGCACCAATGCTTACAGATCTGATGGGAGGGCATGTTTCGTTTGGGATTTCGAGCATCTCTAGCACCTACGCTGCGCATAATAGCGGAAAACTCAAGATTGTAGCCGTGCTCAATAATGAGCGCTCGCAGGCGCTACCCACAATACCTACGGCTAACGAGCAGGGTTTGCCCGGTGATTTCCCGACTTATTGGTTTGGTCTTTTTGGACCTGCGAATATGGATGAGGCGCTGGCCGATAAGATCAGTAAGGATTTTGCCGAGGTGTTGTCATTACCTGATGTCCGTAGTCGCTTCGTTAGTCTTGGTATTGAGCCGGTTGGAAACACGCCGAAACAGTTTGATGAGCGAATCAAGTCTGACCTGAAACTTTGGGATGATCTTATTGAGCAGACAGGTCTTCGGATGGACCAGTGATTATGATTAAGGGGGCTGTTTTTTTAAGCATGAAGGGAGAGCATGAAAAAGCAGCCCAATGGAGTAATCACGGTTGCTGGAAAAGAGAATTGCAGCGGAGTTAGACAGCACTTGGAATCCTTTATCAATTAGGTCTAGGTGAAATGTTATGTGTAGTTATCTATGAGAACTTTCAGAAAAAATAAGCCTATGCCGATCACTGGTGGACTGAATGAAAAAGTGAAGCCAAATTACGATTTGTTGTTTTGCTATAACCTTGATGAAGTAATGATTTGATCTAAAAAATTTTAATAAAGGAGACTTAATTAATGAAAAAAGCCTTGTTTTTAACGGCATTGGCAACCAGTTTTTCTGGTGTGGCTCAAGCGAATAGTTCTGTAACTTTATATGGCCTGATTGATGGTGGAATTGGCTATCAAAAACAAAAAGTGACTCAAGGCAATAACCGAATAGAATCTCGGGACTTTGGTCTGAGTAAATTTAATGGCGTCAAGAATGGCAATCGCTGGGGGCTGAAGGGTAGTGAAGACATGGGGAATGGTACAGAGGCAGTTTTCGTGCTTGAAAGCGGTTTTGATTTGGCAAATGGTCGTCAGCTTCAAGGAGGCCGTTTGTTTGGACGCCAAGCTTATTTTGGTTTGAGCAGCGAACGTTGGGGTAGCTTGACTTTAGGGAGGCAACACAGTATTGCGGCTGATATGATCGGCGGAAAGGGGCCATTTTATATTGGTTATCAACAGGCGGGGCAGTTGTCTGGTGCATTTGGTGCTTCTACTTTTGCGCGTATGGATAACGCTATTAAATATACAAGCCCAGTCTTTTCAGGATTTAAATTTGCGCTTGGCTATTCTGGCAATGCAAGTAAAACTGAAACGGATTGGTTGGGGGCTGAGACAGAAACGAAAGATAACTCCAATTGGATTACAGCAGGTGCCAGCTACAATAATGGTCCTTTCTCGGTAGCTGCCTCCTATGATCGTCTGCGTACGGATATTCATAATTCAACGGGCGATCATAAGGGTACAGTCCATATGTGGAACCTGTTTGGTAATTATAATTTTGACGTTGTCAAGCTGGACTTGGGCTATGGCCAGGTTCGTGGTGCGGTAACAGCCAGTGATGGTGCAGCAGTTCAAATGGGAGCAGGCAGTATTGGCCTGAATGGTTTGTTTGCTCCCTTTACCCAGGGAATGCATGCTAACGGTTTGCTATATACGCAAACCAATGGTTATCGTCAACAGGCCTGGACAATTGGCTTGACGGTGCCTGTAAACGATGCTGGTAAAATCCTGTTTTCTTATCAGGGTAGTGCAACCAAAAACGGAGACAGCGCATTCAATGGTGTAAAAGGCCGCTTGAGTATTTTCAGTTTGGGTTATGAGCATAGTTTGTCAAAACGCACCTTTCTTTATGCTGTTGCTTCCATCGGTACCGGTCGTTTGAAGTTTGACGACAGTGCAGCCCATCCAAAGGCCAAATTGAAAACATCCTTGTTTGGCGTTGGCTTGCAGCATCGTTTCTAATAAAAAATGTCTGGTATGAAATATTTTATTTGATTTTACCAAGAAATTTTTCGTATCAGGGTAATTAAGGACTGTACCGGCTCCTGGGGTCAATAGGTATTTGATTACCTGTTTACCCAAGACATTCAGTTGCCTGTCAAAACATGTATTGAATCCTTGCAGTTTTAACAATTTCCGTAGATAGCCCCCTTGAAGTACTTGCTCCAAGGGGGCTTTTTGATCAAATTTAACTAAAATCGTTAGTATTGATTGCTGGTTATTCTTCAAGTTTTCCGGATGAGAATAGTGAGATATCAGTTGACGGTTTTGTGCCTCCCTGGCGCGTACACGGAAACCGGGGAGAGTATCCATTAAGATTCGGCGATTGTCAATCGACAGTCTCAATCAACGGGCGTGATCAGCCTGCTTCAGGCTTCGATTGAATCGGGCTGGTCCAGTTTGCGTATGTGAACGGTTGCAATGCGTTGTTCTTCAAGACTTGCAATACGGAACTCGAACTGCTCATGGGTCAGGGTTTCACCTTCCAGGGGCAGGCGGCCGAAGCGGTTAATCACATAACCGCCCAAAGAGGCATAGTCACCTTCCGCGCTAACCAGCCCTTCTGTCTGCAAGGCGATTTCCAGCTGATGCAGGTCAGCACTGCCTGCCACCGTCCATTGCCCGGGTCCGGTCGCCTGGATTTCCATGGTTTCGTCTTCATCGGGGAATTCACCGGCAATTGCCTCAAGAATGTCGATGGGTGAAACCACGCCTATGAGTTCGCCAAACTCATCACTGACCAGGACGATTTGTCCGCTGGCGCTACGCAAAGTTTCGATCAGGTTGATGGCCGTGATGGATTCAGGCACGTAGACTGGGGTGCGCAGACTGTTTCTCTCATTGATTTTGCCATCACGGATCAGGTCGCCAAGCAGGTCTTTTACACGCGCTACACCAATGACGTTGTCAAGCGAACCGCGGCAGACCGGGAAGTAGCCATGGGGCACTTCAAGCAGTCTTTCACGGATTTTTTCAGGTTCTTCATCCAGATTCACCCAGGAAATATCCGAGCGGTGCGTCATGATGGAGCGTACGTTGCGTTCGGCCAGCGTCAGGACACCACTGACCATGCTGCGCTCTTCCGGGGCAAAGGCGGCGGGTAGCATGATGTCGGGCGTATTGGCCAGTTCTCCGGTGTGTTCCTCTTGTGACTGGCGCCCACCCAGCAGGCGCAGAACCGCCTTTGAGGTGCGCTCACGCATGGGAAAACGGGCCTGTTCCTTGACCGTATTGCGTTGGGCTACCTGATTCAGGGCCTCTATCATGATAGAAAAGCCAATGGCCGCATACAGATAGCCTTTGGGCAGATGAAAGCCCAGGCCTTCGGCGAACAGGCTTAAGCCAATCATCAGCAGGAAGCTCAGGCACAGTACGACAACCGTTGGATGTGCGTTCACGAAACGGGTTAACGGTTTGGAGGCAACCAGCATGACACCGATGGAGATAATTACCGCGGCCATCATGACCGGTAACTGGTCTACCATGCCAACGGCGGTGATGACAGCATCCAGGGAGAATACGGCATCCAGTACCACAATCTGTGTGACGACCACGCCAAAGCTGGCGTAGCCGCCGGAAGCCGGCCCCTTATGGGAGACCCCTTCAAGACGCTCATGAAGTTCTGTTGTTGCCTTGAAAAGCAGGAACAGGCCACCTACCAGCAGGATCAGGCTGCGGCCGGAAAAACCAAGTCCGAAGATACTGAATAGTGGCGTGGTTAAGGTGACGATCCATGAAATGACCGAAAGCAGACCCAGGCGCATGAGTAGCGCCAGGCTAAGGCCGATG
>Ga0172382_10004831_pt1 | contig 20423 bp, 16 predicted proteins | sample Leawel138RmetaG_FD_122245 | JGI IMG/M metagenome (GOLD analysis project Ga0172382, IMG submission 122245) | Leachate microbial communities from a municipal landfill in Southern Ontario, Canada - Leachate well 138R metaG | ecosystem: Engineered > Solid waste > Landfill > Unclassified | place... | reverse complement strand
TTGAAGAGAATGCCCGGGTTGATGAGCCACATGGGCGGGGTTCAGGGAGAGAATCCAGAGGCCATGGGAAGGCTTTTGCAAACCGTTCAGAACCGCCCTGATGCACTGGAAGGTCTCAAGAACTATCAAAACTTGATGAGTACCCTGCAAAAACCGGAGATGCAGCGCAGTCTGGATCAGCTCAATACCATGGTCCAATCGGGGCAGTTGGACAAACTCGCTCAGAGCGGTCAGAAGCTTGCCGCGGAGTTGCAGAAGCCGCAAGCTGTTTTCGGCCTGGATAAGCTGGAGAGCATGTTTTTCAAGGCGCGCTCCAATCCGGAGGCGATGAACGGCCTGGATCGACTGGGCAAGGCGTTCGGAGGAAGCGAGCGCCAGGCTGTCGCCGGGGGAGTGGATCGCTTGGGCAGCGTGCTACAGGCGGCCCAGAGTCGGCCCGACATGATGCGCCAGGTGGTGGAGCGAGTGGCCCAGCCCTCCGTATCTCACCAACCGGCACCGGCAGCGACCCCAGCCACCAAACAAGCAGCAGTACCTGGACAGGCAGCCTCTCCTGCCGTTGCTAATCCCGGAGTTGCGGCAGCCGACCCCAGGACGGTGGCCGCTGATCGCCGAGCCGGAGACCGCCGAGCCGTGGATCGTCGCGTGGGTGCGGCCGGTGAAGTAGGGGCCGCCTCGGCAGCCCGTTCGGGAGGCGCTGTGGGTGCACCGAAAAGTCCGGGTAGTTTGCGGGATTATCGCCAGATCTATAGCATGCTCAGCGAGGTAGGGCAGGGGATCCCTTCCGCCGACAAGCACCCGGCTCGTCTGGCGGAACTCAGTGTCGGCAAGCAGGGCGCTCACGCCGTGGCCGATGCTTTAGAGGCTCAGGTGGTGGCCAAGCCGGAGCAGATGCTCGACACCCTCAAGAATATGACCCGGACCAGCGAAGGCCGCGAGTCGTTCGGTAAGACATTGCAGAATCTGGCCGAGTCCACTCCAGATCGACTGGTTGGTATCTTGCTATTGACCTCCGATGCGGCGGGTGGAACTCAGGCCCTGGCCAACACCTTCAGCGAACTGGCGGCAAACCCTGAATCGGCGGGCTCTCTGGGTAAGACCATCGGTTCGGCCACTCGGACCGAAGTGGGGGCGGCGGGTATGCGGGACCTGCTGACCTCTATGATGTCCCGAGACGACAACGGAGACTCCACCCGTGCCACCCAGACCGCCCACACTTTCGCCAACGCTTCTCGCAGCAAAGAGGGTGCCCGGGGACTGGCCGAGGGCCTTAGTAATATCACAAACCTTTCGGGTGGGGCCCGGGAAGTCAGCGGTATGATTCGGGAAATGTCTCGAACCGGTGAGGGCGCTCGGGCCACCGGCGAGATGCTGATGAACATGGCCTCTGATCGAGCCGGAGCACAGGAGCTGGGTAAGACCCTGGCCAGGGCCAGTAAGTCCACACACGGTGGTCGAGACCTGCTCGCGAGCTTCACCAAGATGGCCCAAACCGAAGCTGGTCGAAACGATGTTTCTCGACTGATGGTCAGGTTGACCGAGTCGGAGCACGGAGCCAAAATGTTGAGTCACATGGCTCGAGACACCAGTAACGCCAAGAGTTTGGCCGGGCTACTCAATACCGTGGCCGAGTCGCCCCAGGCGGCCTCTCGGATGAACTTCGCTCTGGAGCGGGCCTTGCACAATCCGAAAGCGGGTACGGACATCGAGGTCTTCAGGGGTCGCATGGCCAGCGATCCGGGTCTGCGAGAAGCCGTCGACCGACTCACCACCATGCCCGCGCACAGCCAGCCTCTTCAGCTCAGTCAGGCGGCTCGGGGAGCCGACGCTTTGGCCCGGCTCACCGCCTTCGAAAACCTGGCCAGGACCATCGGAGAGCGTCCGGTGGAATCGCCGGTTCTGCAGGTCGAAGCGGCCGGAAGTAGTTCCTCGGGAGGCACCACCGATGGGTCGCAGGGCTTCGGCCAGCCTCAGCAGGAGCGACCTTTCCCGAATCAGTCGCAGCCCTACCCGGATCTCGCGGCTGTCTCCGACGTGTGGCGAACCCAGTCTTTGAAAGCCGATAGCAGTGGGGGCGAAAGACTGGCCGAGCAGGCCCAGGGGTCGGCCAACGCAGAACACGAAGAGTCGCGCAGATCCGATGCTCAAGAGAAATCCGCCTTTCGTCCAGGCGATGTCTACAGCGAACTCACTTTGCTGCGAGCTCGAATCTGCGGAGATTGCGGATTTAGAACCAGTTCGTCCGGCCGCTGCGCGCGCTGCGGATTCGACATCCTGCTGCAGCAGAACAACCCTCGCATCGAGCCAACCTAAAAATTTAACATGGTGGGCTGCTAGGCCAGTTTTATTCCACCCTCATCCGATACGCTGGATCGGTGAGGATTGCAGGACCAAACTCGGATCACCGATTTCGTTCTCCCCCCAGCCGGGAGGAGCCGATCAGCGAGCGCACCTCGGAGCCGCAAGACTTTGTGCAGGCAACCTCCAAAGAAGAGCAAGACGGGCTCTCCGGCTGGCAGAAGGCAGGCCTTGGGGCCATGGCGGTGGTGGGGGTGGTCACTTCACTCAGTGGTGCTGCCGGAGTAGCGGCACGCAAACTTCCGGTGTGTGAAGCCGAGAGCGGGTGGGTGGATGTTCAGAGCGGAGAGATCTGCGTCTCGGCGGAACTTTCCACCAGTGTCGATGCGATCCATCGCACGGTTCGGGGTGAACTCTATTACGATGAGGCCGTGGATTCCCTGGTTTCTCGACAGAATCAGGTGCTGCAACCGGGTACTCCCGCCGTGCGCCCCCCCGACGGTGAGTTTACCGTCAATAGTTGGAATCTTCACCACGGAACTAGCCCGAACAGCACGGGGGCTCGCAACCAGTTGGACACCCAGATCGCCGAACTCCTAGAGCGGGATGCCGACGTGGATCTGCTGCAGGAGATTCTTCCCTGGCACGCCCAGCAGATCGTGGATGCCACCGGTAAGGTGGGCTACTACTCCCAGACCACTCCGCGTCAAGGGAACCTGATCCTGGTGAGTCCGGACCTGGTGGTCACCGAGAACGCTCGGTTGACCTTGAACCATCAGATTGAAAACCGGGATGATGCGACCGACGTGGTGCGGCACCTCAAGGGCAAGGAGCCCAGAGCAGCTCAGTTTCTCCATCTGGTGGGAGCCGATACCAATGGACAAACGGTGGCGGTTTTTAACACCCACCTCTCCACCGGAACCGCCACCCCCGATGACCGGGCCGCCGAGCACCGAGTTTTGGAGCGACTCGTGGATGAGCATCGTGAACTTGCCGACGTGCTGGTGGGTGGTGGAGACCTCAACACCCGCGACGGGCGGGAGATTGTGAAAACCTTTAGAGACAAGGGCTTGAGCGTCGAGGGCGCCTCCATTGACTGGCTGGTCAGTGATCACGCCGGGGAATCCCGGGTCCGCAGAGTGGACGTTCGAACCGAAGACGGAAGCTACGTCTCGGACCACCCACTGGTGGAAGGTCGGTATCAGATCGATCGTTAAACTTTAAGGCTCTTTTGAGGAAGCTCGGATAGATTGAGAGCATGCAAACTCGCCTCCTCAGCAACGCTCAGAACACTTATCGATCGGCCCTCCCAACCAGACCGCCGGTGAAATCTCAGAGCCTTCAGACCTCCCAAGACAGCTTTACTTCTTCTGCCGCCGAAGCCCCCACCCTGCGCCAAGCTTTCGACAAGATCCACAATGCCGGCGGAGCGGGCAAGGCTCGCTTACTGGACGGTAACGCCGAATCCTGGAATGCCCGCTGGAGAGTCCTGGAGAGCGCCCAAGAGAGTCTCAATACCCAGTATTTTTGTTGGGACCACGATATCTTCGGGAAAGCCATGCTGGGCCATATTTACAAGAAGGCAAGCCAGGAGGGCGTGAAGACCAGGATCATGGTCGATGCCACCGGGGATACCTTCGGCACCCGAGGCTTCAAAGCGCATATCGGGGGCCGGGACTATCTGCAGGAGGTGACCGCCCTGCCGAACGCCGAGGCCAAGGTTTACCATCCTCACTACAAGAAGCTGATCGACGGCCTTCTGCATCCTGGCCAAAACCACGCGGTCGCCAGCAACCATGACAAGATTTTGGAGGTGGATGGCGAGCGTGCCATCACCGGTGGGCGCAATATCGGTTACGAGTACTTCGTGGATCCCAAAGACTTTGAGGGGGCTTGGCGAGATACCGATGTCTACCTTGAAGGCGCCGCTTCGGCCCAGGCACTGCGAGATGCCTTTGAGGTGGAATACTCTGCTCCCTGGATCAACGAAAAGGTTCGCCCGGATTTCCTGGGCAACTGGGTGAAGAGAGATATCGAACTGTTGGGAGCCTACTCCATCATGGACGACTGGCTCAAGGGTGACCCCATGAGCGACTCTGATAAGGAAAAGCTCCGCAGCGACCCTGATTACCAGGCCCGGATTTCCGGAGAGGTCTATCAGCAAGTTTTGAAGCGCCTGCCTGAAGTGGGTGCTCCGCGCGAGCCCGGCCGGCGGGAAAGCAAGCGCCTCCAGGAGTTGGCTGAAGAGATCGTGCGCTACCCGGAACTGAGAGGTACCTACCAGGCGGCCCAGTCCACCCTGCATGACGCAGAGATCAAGATTCTCGATCGCACTTCCGTGGTGAGCACCGCCCAGGACCAGATGGGGCGAGAACTGGTCAATCTGGCCCGCAGCGCCCAGCAGAAGATCCTCATCGAGAACCCCTACATCGTCCTGACCAAGAACCTGCTGGCGGAGTTGCAGGAAGCGGGCAAGCGCGGAGTCGAGATTCAGCTCGGCACCAACAGTCCCTCGAGCACCGATAGCGCGGTGACCCAGGCGTTTTTCCTGGAGGATTGGCCCAAGATCCTGGCCACCACACCCAACATGAGGCTGTTCGTGGCCACCGGTGAACGAAAACTGCACGCCAAAGTTGGGGTGATCGATGATCAGGCCAGCCTGGTTTCCACTTACAACCTGGACCTCTTGAGTTCCGAAGTCAATTCCGAAGTGGGCGCCCTGGTCTGGTCCGAGGACTTCGCCAAGGACACTTACAACGGGTTTACCAACGACTTCAAGGATCCGCGAAACGGAGTGCGGGAGTACACCATCTTGCGCGATGATAAGGGACACCCTGTCCGCTCCGACGGGAAGCCGGTTCTAGATGCGGAGGGCAACCTGCTCAACGACCCCGAAGTGACCTTCGGGCCGGCCCACCACTTGAGTCAGAAAGTCCTCGATAAGTACGCCAAGAAGACCGATCGGTGGAACTGGTTGAGGAGGCTCTTGCCGAACCTGGAGTCGTTGGAGACTTTTGAATTCGCGAAATAGGCGCGCGCGTGTATGGAAGAGAATCGGGATTTTTTATCTTACCTGCAAGAGCAGGCCGGTCAGGGAGTCAAGGAGTCGGAAGGGGAGTTCAGCATCTCCCTGGAGGCTGCCCGCAGCAAACTGGCGCGCTTTACCCTGCCCCGCGCCGATGCCTGGGTGCTCAAGCTGATCCAGGCGGCCGTGGGGTGGCGGATGAGCCGGGTGGAGATCTCTCAATTCTGGCGAGAAACCAGGTTTTTTCTTCCGGCGCCTTCGCCCTGTGAACTTCCCTCGGAGAAGGAAGTTCTGGCCGCATTGCTCTCTGGACAGGTCCTGTCGGAAAGCCCCCTGGCTCATTTTTGCCTGGCTTTACGAGCCGTAGTGGAGCAGTCCGGCCTGTCCTTCTTGTTGGTGGTGAACAGGGGGGAGGGGATCACCCAGCCGTTGTACGCCGGAAGGTACTTTGGCCGTCTCAGTGAGCAGAATCGACTGACTCGGGGACAGCGCTCGGAAGTGGGTTTGACTTTGCTCGTTCGCCACAAGTTTAATACCTCGGGCGACACCCCCCTTTCCCAATTCGTGGGGCTGCAGCCGACTGGCATTTCCCTTCTTCAGGAGTTGAGAGACTACGCCTACATGTGTCCGGTCCCGATTTGGATAAATGGGCAACCGATGGGAGGTATTTTTGAGTCCTCGCACTTTCGATTTGAATGGCAAGGACCGATGGCTCTCTCCGGACTCAAGCAACTGAAGCACTCTCCGGACCATCTCGAGTTGCCATTGTCGTTCGAGAAAAAGCAACTCTCTTTCCAGACCAGCCGGGAGAGAGCCACCCGGCACTACACCGGTGACCGTGAGTTTGCTTGCGTTTACTCGCTGAGCGCGCTCAATCGAAGTAGCCTGCCCGGAACCCAGAGCGGGCTCTCTTTCATGAACTGGGTCCGGGACGGGATCATTGTACAGACCACCTCTCTGCCGTTTGAAACGAGATTCCTGGGGATCCAGGTGTATGCCAATGCCGTAGGGCTTCAGTCTGACCTCACCGGCTTTCAATTGGTCCAGAGGGAGGCCTTTCTGCAGCGCCTCCACGAGATCTACGAGCGTCTGGCGGTGGACCTTCTCGGCTGGCTGGACTCTCTGGATGATTTCTTCGCAGAGGATCGTGATGAATTTTCGGAAGCGGATGACCGGCGGGCACGAATGGCTGCTCTGCGAAAAAAAGGTCCTAAAGTGGCGGGGGTGGCGCTTCTGGGAGTCTTTTTTTCCGCGGCTTTCCCGGTGGTGTTCATTCCTGCGACTGTGGCTGGTGTCGGTTCGATCCTGCTCGGGAAGTCGGAGGCCCAGAAAGTTGTGCTCCAAAAACAAAAGATCATTGAAGCCTTTGCCGAGGATCTCGAAAACCTGTCTCTGGGTTTTAAGGAATTGGCCAGGGAGACTGCCATCTTTGATGGAGGGCGCTGAGGTAGAGGCAAGGTGAGGAATAATTTGACCGGCCCAGTGGTAAACTACCCATAGAGATGCTGGATTACGCCGAAATTATAAGAAGTTCCGGATTGAAAGCCACCCACAGCAGGCTGGCGGTGCTGCACGCCCTGGCCGAAATGGGGGGGCACTGCTCTGCGGACGATGTCTTTCACTACCTGGAAAAACAGGGCGATAATGTGCCCCGGGGTACGGTCTTTAAGGTGGTGGGGGACCTGAGTGGGTGCGGTGTACTGATGGTGACCGATGCCGGTCCGGGGCGTACCCTCTACGAATATGCCGAAGACTGGCATCACCATTTCGTCTGTCGCAAGTGTAGCCGGATCCTGGACGTGCCCTGCGTGGAGGGTCGCAAACCTTGCCTCATGCCCGATGTAGAGCTACCCGCGGTCATCGAGGAAGCCCAGATCATCTTCCGGGGTGTTTGCCACCAGTGCATGGCGGAGTAGTCGGGCGCCAACCCGTAAAATTTTGTTAACATATAAAAAAGCCCATTCCATCTGAGTTACACATGAAACTCCTATTATGAATTCAAATAATCGAAGGAAAGGTCTTTTCCAATATGCTCAACTTAAACATCAATATGGGCCCCCGGCAGATGATGCCGGGCTACGGTATGCAAAATTACGGTATGCCCGGCTTTGGCGGCGGCGCGAATATGATGTCAGGCTACGGAATGATGCTCAACATGATGATGGGCCTGATGACGCAGTTCATGTCTTTGATGATGAACGGCCAATCGCCTATGTCGATGATGCCGGGTAACTTCGGCGGTGGGCCTGGCATGGGCGGCGGATTCCCCGGCTCTCCTCTCTCGGGATTTCTGGGCGGTGGCGGAAGCCCCGGTGGGGCACCTGGAAGTTTTGGAGGACCCTCGGGCGGAGGAGGCAATGCCGGTGGCGCCAACGGTGCAGGCAGCCTGTATTCCGGTCCCGCCGGAAACGTGGGCAACGTGAACGTAGAGAACCTGGTCAACGCCGTTGACCCGGGCTACCGGGATCACGCCCGTAAGCACTGGCCCGCCATCGTGGCTGAGGCCAACAAGCAAGGCATCAAGAACAAAGCTCAACTGGCCTACATCCTGGCTACCACTGTACACGAATCAGGGGCCGGAAAGTACATGGAAGAGATCGCCTCCGGCTCGGCCTACGAGGGACGCCGGGACCTGGGCAACACCCAGAGTGGCGACGGAACCCGCTACAAAGGCCGGGGCTACGTACAGATCACTGGACGCAACAACTACCGGGATTGGTCCAAACGTCTGGGCATCGACCTGGTGGGCAATCCGCAAGCGGCCAGTAACCCGGAAACCGCCGCCAAGATCCTGGTGGGTGGAATGCGGATGGGTACCTTCACCGGCAAGAAGCTCGACGACTACATCAATGGCTCTAAAACCGATTTTACGGGTGCCCGGCGCATCGTAAACGGCACCGACAAAGCAGGGACCTTCGCCCAGACCGCTCAGCGAATTCTGCAAGCCATGGGCTAAGAGTAAACCCGAGTACTCTCTGAACGAGGTTGTGGGCAAGTTGAAAACTTGTCCCATAATCTCGTTTGTTTCGTTAAAAGATTGTAAACTTTAGCGATATCGGGCCCCTACGGCTTGGGTCAATCCTCCAACTGACCTATACTCAGGTCAAGAATATCTAAATCGGAGGGTTGAATGAATCTTAATATTCAACTGAATGGTGGGCACTACAACCCATTCATGGGTGGTGCCGGTCCTGGCATGGGCGCTTTCCCGGCCGGCGGCAGCCAGATGATGCAAGTCTTCCAGGCCATGATGATGACTATGATGTCGATGATGAGTCAGCTCATGGGTAGCCAGGGGTTTCCCATGCAGATGGGGCCCGGACAGTTCGGCAATGGCGGCGGCTTCCCCATGGGTGGTGGAGGTTTCCCCGGTGGAGGAGGCTCTCCCCTGGGAGGCTTTCTCGGTGGTGGATGCGGCTGCGGTGGCGGAGGCCCTATGGGTGGAGGCTACCCCATGGGTGGAGGTTACCCTGGCGGCGGCGGCTTCCCCGGAGGCGGGCCGGGTGGTCCGGGCGGAATGGGTCCCGGTCAGATGGGACCCATCCCTGGTGGGCCTTCCGGCCGAGTAGGAAACGTCGATGTCAATCGACTGGTGAGCGTCTTGCCGCAGAACTTGCAGCAATCCGCCCGACAGCATTTCCCTTTCATCGTGCAAGAAGCGCAACGTCAGGGTGTCCAGAATAAGGCGCAGTTGGCTTATATTTTGGCCACCGCAACCCACGAATCGGGCGCTGGTAAGCACATGGAAGAGTTTGCCTCCGGACGGGCTTATGAAGGCCGTAGCAGTCTGGGCAACACTCAAGCAGGAGATGGAGTCCGCTACAAAGGTCGGGGCTACGTGCAGCTAACCGGCCGGCGCAACTACACCGACTGGTCCCGCCGTTTGGGTATGGACCTGGTGGGTAACCCCCGCATGGTGGAAAACCCTCAGATCGCAGCTAAAATCCTGGTGGGTGGGATGATGCAAGGGACCTTTACCGGCAAGGGTCTGGGCAGCTATATCAACAACCAGCAAACCGACTTTCACAACGCTCGTCGGACCGTAAATGGCACCGATCGGGCGGGTCACATCGCAAACATCGCCCAACGGCTGATGTCGGCCATGTAGATTCGACGATTCCCAGAGGGCCCCGGAAGGGGCTTTTTTTGTTTGCACGGTGAAGCTTGGACCCTATGCTTAAGGAAGTTCAGCGAACAGAGTTCAGCTAACAGGTTTGGGATATTGATTTCACTCCTACTCTATCTTTCCCTCACCCTCCAGCACCTGGATGAACACGCGGTTCGATTCTGGCAGGCACGATACGTTCTGCTGCTGGGGATAGCACCTGAAACCAAACCGCTACCTTGGAGCCTGGTCAATACCGGAGGCGAGCCCAAGCCGGTTTTCAGGTGGCTTCCACTGGAATTGTACGAAGTGGCGGACCGAGAGCGGAACCGCAGGCTGTACGGGCGCGATACGGTGACACTCTTTCCTACTATGGTGGTTCTGCACTTCACCGTGATCGATGATGCCGAGGCGGTGATCAACGCCTTCAACCGGGCCAGCGCTCTGGCGGTGGGAAATCAGCGGCCGGTGACCAGCCTGGTATCGGTGCACTACATCGTCGATAAGGACGGCACCGTCATTCAATTGGCTCCTGAGAACCGCATCACCAGCGGTACTTACGGCGTGGACTACTGCGCCCTGGCCATCGAGATGATCGCCAAAGATGAGAAGGACTTGATGAGTCGGCCACTCCAGTTGGCCGCAGCTTTCGGTCTCACCGATCAGCTCCTGAAGAAGTACGACCTGCCGGTCTGGAGGGTCTTTAGTCACCAGGAGGTAGCCTTGGGTGAGTTTTTTCTCTCGGAGTATATCGATCTTGCCGACACCGTTTCTCCTTACTTTTATCCCAAGCCCCACTTCCGCTACGATCCCGGAGCAACGGTCATGGCGTGGTGTCGCGAGTACCTCCTCAGGCGCAGAGGCCTGTGGGAGAAGCACCCGGCTTCCCGGCGCTCGTAAAGGGAACCGGCGGCGCCGTATAAAACTCGACGCCGTGGAAAAAGAATCGTACCAGCTAAATTTTCAGGACAACATCGCTTACTGGTTGGAAGAGTTGACCCAGAGGGTTTCAGCGACCGTGGCCGAGGTAACCTTACCCTACAGTTTTGGTTGGCGAGATATCGAATTTCTACGAACCATCCAGACTGCCGAAGGAGGGGTGCCACTGACCAGGATCCTCTATCCTGAGGCTGCTAGCGGGCTCGACAGCAAAGCCGGTCAGGAATTGTTTCAACTCTTTAAAGACGCTGGATTCTTGGAAGTCCGGCACAGCGATGACGGTCCCGTGATGGTGGAACTCAACGAGCTTGGTATCGAGTTTGTCGAGAGCCGTCATGGGGCTTACCAGGAACTCCATAAAAGGTTTTCTCACGCGGTATCCGAGGAGTTTCTCCAGGATTTGAAAGCGCTCTGGAAAGTTTTGCACGAGAAGGAAGTAAAAGCGTGACTCAATCAGAGGCCGAGAAGGCAGATTTCGTTCTCAACTTTCTGGGTGAATTGCTGGAGCAGGCCGAGCGGGCCCGGATCAATATGAGGCGGACGCTGGCTCCCTTCAAGCTCAGCCTCCGCCAGGTACTTTTTCTGAAAAAGCTGGAGGGGGAAGGCAAAGGTGTGGCTGAGTTGGCCGCCGAGTACCGCCTGTCGAGCTCGGAAGCCAGAGATCTTTGCCAATGGTATGCCAACGCTGGTTATCTAGAGTTTGTCGGTATGCCGTATCGGGGCTACCGGTTGACCGCGCTGGGGCGACGGGTCCTGGATAGCAAGTGGGTGGAGATCGAGCGCCTGCGCCAGTCGGTTATGGACAGGGTATCGCCCCTCAACGTCGAGTCGGTGGCAGGGCTATTGAGGGATCTGAACGAGGGCTTTTTTCAGGGATTGGATTAGAATCGGCATTGAGAAAAATTTTACTGGCCTTCATCCTCATTCTGGCGCTGCCCCTATCCGCGCAGCAAGTTGTCCCGGCCTGGGAGTACGAGTGGCAATTCGACCGCAAGAGCGGCTGGACCGGAGCCGACGGCACATACTCCTACCTTCTCTCCGACGGCACGACCCTGTGGAGCTTCTCCGACACCTTCTTCGGGGAGGTGACCGACGACGGAAAGAGAGGCGAGTTTGAGTTTGTCAACAACTCCCATGTCATTCAGAGGGGGGAAGAACTGGGCTTTCTCGAGCCGCCTTCCTTTACCCCGCCCGATCGCAAGGGGTGGTTCTGGATGTGGGACGGTATTTACGATCGAGAGTTTCAGGTTCTCTTAGGTCAATTCGAGCAGAGTGCCGGAGGGGTCTTCGGCTTTCGCCAGACCGGGCTCTGGTACGCCCGGGCCCGAATTTATCCCCGGCGTTTGGTGGTCACTGAATACGTCAAGTTGCCCTACTTCGATCGCCGCGACCAGCAGCAGATCACCTACGGATCGGCGGTCTACCGGGAAGGCGCCTGGGATTATGTGTTGGGAATTCAAGATGACGGACCCCAGCGGAGCGCAACACTGGCCCGGGTGCCTGCGGGAAGGATGGGGATCCCCGGGGTCTGGCGTTTCTTCGACGGGACAGGCTGGGGCGAAGACCCCTGGCGGGCAAAACCGCTCTTTGCCGGAGCCTCCATGGAGTCGTCGTTGCACCGAACCAGAGACGGGGGCTATCTGTATGTCGGGAGTCCCGCAACCGATGGACGGATCGTAGCCCGCTACGCCAAAAACTTGACAGGACCGTGGAGTGAACCTTCGCTCATTTTTCAGGCTCCCCAGGCCCAAGGTGATGTGTTTGTGTACAACGCCAAGGCCCACCCTCATCTCTCCGTCCAAGACCGGCTGCTCATCTCCTACAACGTGAACACGGCCGATCTCCAGAAGGTCGTGGAAGTGGCCGATATCTACCGCCCCCGCTTTGTCTGGTGGACCCCCGAGGACCCGGGGTGGCTACCCTGAGATGACTTCTCCTGTTTAAACTGAAGCGATTTCTCTTCGGGTGTCTGGTCGGGTTGCTCGGTTTTGGTCCGGCTCTCGCCGACGACTTGAGCAAAGCTCGGGAGGCTTTGTATCGGGGGCGGGGGGACCAGGCCTTGCTGCACCTGACCGGTTCCAGTGTACCCGCCAGGGTGCTGCGCCTGCAAGCCTACTGCGAACTGGAAGAATACACCCAGGCTCGTGAGCTGTTGACCGAGCTTGAAAAGGAGAAGCACGGCAGCTTTCCGCCTCCCTTTGACTTTCAGTTTTATCTCAGCAGAGGCCAGGTGGAGCAAGCCGGGCACCACGACGAGTTGGCGCTGAAGAACTACGACGAAGCTTACCGGCGAGCGGCCGATACCGATCAGAAAGTCCAGGCGGTGATTCGGAGGACGGGGCTGTGGATCGCTCGGGAGCAATTGGAGAAAGCCGGTCAGGACTTTGACAAGCTCAGGAGCCTGCTGCCCGAGGTCGAGGATAGAGCGGTGGTGGCTAAAGTCTTAGAACTCAGTGCGAGACTTCAATATCATTCCGGAAACAGGACGGGAGCTATGGTTGACAATAGGGCCGCCCGGGAGCTCTATTCGTCTCTCGAGCACACCGGTCGGGCCGCTGGGTTACGCTCCCAGGGATTGTTCTATTCTGCTTTAGAGAGAGACGAGAGTTATAAGCTCAAGAGCACAGAGTCGGTCATCAACGAACTGTTGGCAGTGGGTGACTACCCAAGGATGATCGAACAGTTGCAGAGACTGGTCAATCTTTACTTTCAGTTGGCCAGTACCCCCGAGGGTAAGCGTATTTTGTCGCTGCTCGAACGCCTCGAAAAGACCCTACCTCCCGGGCGGTATCGCTCGAAGGCTCAACGGTCTAGAATAGGGATCGAATTGGAGTCGGACAGGGTGACTGCTGAGAGCCTTGCGCTTCTCAGACGGTTTACCGCTACCGGTGATCGTGAGATTCGTTGCCTGGCTCACCAGAGTTTGGCCCGCTACCACAGTGAAAAAGGCGATCTCGAGGGGGCCCTGGAGGAGTTACGTAAGGCCTTGGAACTGGCTACCCCGCAGATGAAAGGAGATCCGGATTGGCAAACCGCGCCGGGACCAGTGCTGCTTCAAATGTCCTACCAGGAGAAAGCTCGCCACAACAACCCTGAAGCGCTCAGGTTCGCCCACCGGGGGATCGAACTTCAAACCGGACCCGACTGGGCCCTCTGGAGAGCCACGGCCAGGTACGACACCCTGATGGCTGCCATGGCGAGTTTCGACCGGCGCCTGGTTGCCCAGGAACTTGCAGCGGGTTTGCTCGAGATCCGAAGGCTGCCGAATGTGGGAAGTCGAGTCACTACATTGACCACGCTCTTGAGTTCTCTACTCATCAATCAGTCGGTGGAATCCGATGTGTTGGATCCGGCGGAGCTACTCCTGGGCGAGTACCCGGAGTCCACCCGGACTCTCTTGAGAACGGTCTTTGAGAAGCACGGCGGAGTGGACATTTACCTAGCCGAGTTTGACCTCTGGCAGCAACAGATGATCCGTAAGGGAGAGGCCGATTTTGAAGCCTATCCTCTGATTTATAAAGGTTTGTTGCTGGAAGCTCTGGGTCGTACCGAGGAGGCCGAAGGGGCTTTACGTTCGGCCCGCGGTTTTGCCGATCGGCAGGGAGCAAAGGTGGGCCGGATGTTGTCTCGCGTCTTGCTGGCGCGGGTCCTACTAACCAACGGCAACCAGGATCTTGCCATGGACTATCTGGCCGAAGCGGCCGAGGTTGCTGAGTCGCTCAACCCGTTGACAGGCCGATTTTACTTGCTGGTGTCCGGCTCTGCCCAAAGAAGGTACGGGCGTTTGGAACAGTCGCTTTTGACCTTTGAGCGAGCGGTCAGGCTAAACCCCGAAAAGGGGTGGCCAGGGCATTATGGGAGGGCTCTTGCGCTGGAAGAGTTGGGACGACTCGAGGAAGCACTGGAGGAGCTTGAGCAGGCGGCCGAATTGCTGGGAAGCTCGGAGCGTGCTCACTCCATCGCGGAGGTCAAGGCCGCTCAGGCTCGCATTCTGGTAACCCTGAGCCGCACCGAACAGGCGCTTGGGTTGTACGCCGAGGCGTACCGTTCCTTGACCTACTCAGTGGCGCTTCCTCGCGTGACCCTGGAGTACGGTACTCTTTTAGAGCGCTTGGGAGAGAGTGAGAAAGCCTTTGAGGTTTACCGCACCACCCTGGATCAGTTCACGGAGTCCAGCGTGCGCCTGGATGCCGAAATGAAGTCATTGTTTGAAAGAGCGGTAACGGTGGCCCTGCAACTCGGCCGACAACAGCAAGCCTTGCATTATCTGCATCTTTCGCGCTCTGCGGAACTGCTCGAATCGGTTGATGTGTCCAGGGTGGCGGCCGATGACCAGCAAACCAGGGATTTGCTGGAAGAGATCGAGGCCCTGCGGGAAAGACTCACACATTTGCGAGAGGAGTCCGGCCGCATCGCAGACGCCACTTTCCGGGACTCTATCGGGCAGCAGGTGACCACCACCAGAAGTGAGTTCTTCAGCAAACTACACCAATTGCGCGAGCGGGAGCCGGATTTTGAAGCGCTGGTTCAAGTCACGGGGTCACAGTTGGCAGCGATTCAGGAGTTACTCCCGCCGGATGTAGCCCTGCTGGAGTATTTCCCGGCCCAGAGCGCTCTTTACGTCTTTGTGGTGAGTTCTGAGAGCTTTTCGATTCACCAGGTGAGCCTATCGCGCAGCGTTCTCAGTCGTATGAGTGAGCGACTCACCAGTCTTTGTGCCGATCCCGATTCTTCCTCAGAAGAGATTGAAGAACTGTCTCGCACTCTGTACGACGCGCTGATCGGGGTAGCTCGAGAGCAACTGGTAGGTAGGCAGAGCTTGCGCTTGATCCCCTCCGGCGTGATCTGGGAGATCCCTTTTGGAGTGCTGCGAGGAGCTGATGGAACGACCCTGGCTCAGCAGTACGAGCTGAGCTACCTGGGCACGTCGGAGTTGCTGAAAATTTTGGGTCGAAGGGGAAGGCCTGCTAGCCTGACACCGGCCCTTCTCGTTCAGGGCACTGATGAATTGAAGGGTACGATCCGGGAAGTCCGGGAGCTAGCCGCCGAACTCCAAGACGTGACCGTCCTTTCGGACGGCAACGTGAACGGTGAGGCCTTCCGTGAAGCAGTCAAAGGCAAGCAGCTCTTGCACATCGCTTCTCACAGCGTGGTTTCCCGCGATACCGGGCAAAGCTTCGTGCAACTCGGCGAGGACGAGTTTGGCCTGGAAGAGATTTACGGACTGGAGTTAGAAGCCTCCAGTCTGGTGGTACTCAGTTCGTGTCGCAGTGGCGTGGGGGTAGTGGTCCCGGGTAAAGAAGTGACCAGCCTGGCGACAGCTTTCAGTGTGGCGGGGGCTTCGGCGGTGGTGGCCTCGCGCTGGCGGGTCGACGACGATTCGACGTCCCGATTCTTTGCCTACTTTTACCAGGCCCTTGCTCGCGGTGAGTCTCGAGGCGACGCCCTGCGCTTCTCCCAAGCGAAGATGGCCAAGGAGAAACCGCACCCTTACTATTGGGCCGCCTTCAGCTTGCTGGGTGATCCCAGATAGGTAGGCTGAAGCGAAAACAGGTGCGGTCACCTGGAATGAGTTCGATGGTTGCCTTCATCTCGTTGACCAGCCGATAGCAGGTCGACAGGCCCAATCCGCTACCGTCCTCCCGGGTGGTAAAGAACGGCTCAAAGATGCGCTCTTCTAGCTCTTTCGGGATGCCGGGGCCATTGTCTTTGACCTCCACCACGAGTCGTCCGTCCTGGATCGAGGAGAGGACCAGGATCTCGCCGCTGCTTTGGCAAGCCATGGCGTCTCGGGCGTTGCAGATGAGGTTGAGCATGACCTGGAAAAGGTGATGGGAGACAGCCCGGGTGGTAGAGTTTTCCGCGGACAGGTCAGCTTTTAGTGTGATCCCGGGGGGCAAGAGTGCTCGGAACGTCTCCATCCACTGCTTAAAATCCGAATCGAAATTCAGCGGTTCCGGTTCGTGCCGACTCTCCACGGCTTTCCGGCGAAGCTGATCGACCATGGAGATCCCGGTTTGAGCCGACTGAACGATGGTGCCGAGGTCGTCGCGGAGTTGCTCATCGTCCTCGGCCCGCTCCAGGCAAAAATCGGCCAGATTGATGATCGCAGACAGCACGTTATGAAAGTCGTGGGCGATCGAGTCGGCCAGGGTTCCCAATCGTTCCTGATAAACGGCTTTTGCCAACTGCTGCTCGAGTTCCAGGCGCCGGCTCATTTCTCGGGAAACCCGGCCCGCCATCTCATTGACTCGCTGGAGCAGCATGGTCACCTCCCGGGGACCCTCCGTATTCAACTTCAAGGGGCCCCCCAGTTGATGATCTTGGAGGAGTTCGGCGGCGCGCTGAAGGGGCCGGGTGATCGATTGCTGCAGTCCGAAAGAAAAACCGGCGGCCAGCAAGAAGATCAGAACGAAGCTTGAGATCCCGGCGGTCAGGGCCTGGTGCAAAGGAGCCAGCATTTCTCGTTCAGGCCAGGCCACCACCAGATCCCAGGGAACCTCGGGCAACCTGAACGCCCACGCCCGGTGTGGCTCTCCGCTGTTGCTGAACTTGCAGCCTTCGGGGGTGTAGGCTTCGGGGAACTGCCGGATCATGGCGGCCTCGGAGAAGCCTTCCAGGACGTCGCCTCCCTGCAGCAGTCCTACCTGCAAGTTGAGTGGCTCCGGAGAAGGCGTGATCGACTTCAACAAGTCACTGACCAGCACCGTTCCCCCCAGCGCTGCCACCAATCGGCCATCCTTCTGAATAGGCACGACCATCAAGAGGATGCGTTGACTGGTAGCTCTGCTGGTCAGGACCTCCCCGATCACCGGCTCACCAATTTTCACCCGTTCGTAGTAGGGACGATCGGTGACGCTGAACTGGGAACCTTCGGTCGAGGTTACGATTCCGTCCAAACTGTTGTAGTAAAGGCCCTCGAATAATTCCGGCAGGGCGGCTTGTTCGGTCTTAAGAAAGGACATCGCTTCCGGAGTGGGTCCGCTGATCAGAACTTCATTTCTGGCAATGGATTCGAGCAGGTTTTGACGCGAGGAGATGAAGTCCGCAACCTGGGCTCTGGTGGTGCGCTGTTTTTCCTGGGCCATTTGAAAGACAGAATCTTGCACTGCGGGGAAAATGGACTTCCAGAGGACAGCCGTGGTTAATACACCCAGCAGGACCAGCGGGACGACCGAAGTCAGAAACGACCTGGTAAAAAGATTCATATCAATAATTCAACTAGGAACATTTGTACTAGTATACTTTGGAGAAGTAGGATATATATCCCTTCTCTCTGGCTGGTGTTACGAATTTGTTAACACATTGAAATTCAAAGGGATAGGTTCTACTATTGAGGAAGTCATCAATAAGATGGGAGCGAGTCAGTGCAAGTAGGGCAGTATCAATCATTTTCATATCCGGTTCTTCAGGGCGGCGGATTTTCGGCACCGGGGCTAAACCCGTTCGGTGCGACCAGTTTCAATCCGGCTGCAGGGATGAACCTGATGGGATTTATGCTTTCTCTCATGCAGAGCTTGACTCAACTCAGCCAGGGTTGGGGAGGTTTTGCGGGAGGCGGTTTTGGCGCCCAGCAGCAGCCTTTCGATTACGCGAGCATGCACTTCCCTCATCTGCAGAACTACAACCCCAACGGGGCCTCCACGGGCTACGGAGGTGGCGGTGACGGTGGAGTCGGCGGAGCGCAGCTCCCCAAACCCCGCGACCCCCAGGAGTTCGCCTCTTACATCCAGGCTCAAATCGCCGGAGGTGCGCTTCAAGGAAACACCAGTGTAGCGCAGCGTGACGCTATCCCCGGATCCCGGTTCGGGACCGTTCAAGACTCCACCATGTGGCAAGCTTCTCTGGCCCGAAACTATGCTTACCAGTTCGCAGCCCAGGCGGTTGGAGCCAATCCCCTGAGCGCCCAAGGGCTCCAACAAGGGGCGCAGGCTTTCGACCAGATGAGGCCGGAAGCGCAACTCTTCATGCAGGTAGCTTCAGTTTTTAAAGGTGATCTGCTGGGAGGACCCGGGTTTTACGACAACCCTGGCTTGAAACAGCTTTTAGAGTCCCGAGGGTTAAACCAGTTTATCAACGATCCCCAGGTTGGGCGCACCGACGTCCAGACCATCGGGGCCATTACGGCTGCCATTAATTCCGGGCAACTCAGTTTAAACGACGTGATCAATAGCGGAACCATCAGCGATCTCAATCGCTATCAGAATGTGATCAACTATGTAACCGGAGGCGGCTTCGCCGCAGACCTGCGTAATTACGATACCGTCCCGGTTTAGCGACGACAGAGACCACTTAGAATGATCGGCATGTGCAACTCCACCGGAGGCTCATCCTCGATCCAGAGAAACCGCATGAAGAGATAACTGAAGATCAGGCGGGTGGCCGCGTCCAGGTCTACGCCCTCTCGAATCTCTCCACGCCGGGTGCGAGCTTCCAGATAGTTGTACAAGGTCTTGCGGAAATCCACGGCCAGATCCCCTAGAGACTTGGCCAACTGTGGGCGCTTCTTCGACTCCGTAAATAGTAACCAGATGGTATCTCGGCGCTGCTCCATGACTTCCAAATAGTAGCTAGAAAAACGCATCAAGTGCTCCATCGCAGGCTGATCGTGATCGGCTAAAAATTCCTCGATCTGAGGCAGCACGGTGGTCTGCCGGACGGCGGTATTCAAGACTTCGTCTTTCGAAGTGAAGTAGTGATAAAATAAACCGTAGCTGACCCCGGCGTAATCGGCCAATTCATGCATGGTAGTGGCGTCCACCCCTCGCTTGCAGAAGAGCTCCATAGCAGATTCCAGGAGTTGCTGCTTGCGTTCCGCGGGCGGAAGCCGCTTACGTTTTGTCGATTTCATAGAAATGACCCCCGGCCTCAGCCATTCGAACCCACGGTCCGTCGCCCTCCTGCTCGCGTGTTCATAAATTAGCAAAATGAAAGATACATTTCAGAAACTTTACTGAAACAGTGCTTTAAATTTTCACCGTTAAGCTATCTCTATGATAAACCCAATCTTCCGTCTAAAACTCAAAGAGCGCCGGCGGCAGCTCTCTCTAACTCAGAAAGAGGCCGCTACCATGTGTGGTCTTACGAGATCTCGCTGGTCTCTGCTGGAATGCGGTAAGCGTATTCCAAGTGAAGTTGAGAAGCGCTCAATCTCCAATTCATTCCAACTCGGACCGGTCTTCTATTCGCCTCCGGGTGCTAAGAAGAAGTTGCTAAATCAGGCTCAGTGTCTGATGCCTCCTCGACGGGTATTCTTGCCCCACCAGGATCGGCCAACCCAAGTCCGGGTAAGAGCTTGTCTACGAGCCTATCCGGATCTCACAAATCGATTGATAAGCAAGATCACCACCCGAGTGGATGGCGATCTTTGCGAACATTTTAGTCATCTGGTCTGCTGCGATTCCAAGTTGGAAGCACTTCATCTATTGCACCTACTATCTTTGGGAGGGGATCCCGGTTTGTGGGCTCCTGCGGAGTTCGGCCATACATACCGTCCCATCGTCGATTGCCGAGGCTACAAAGAAACGGGGGCGCGCCCCCGCCCGGGCATTTTTCTTTTTGATACCTGGTACTTCTTCCAGGTGAGTTTCAAGGCGAACACACTGATCCGAGTAGACCTACTCTGCTGGAAGCAAGGCTGGTCTGTTCTTGAGATTAATGGATTCGGGCATGACGCAAGTTTGGACCACTTACGAGGGCGAGAGCTTGGCCTTCCGGTGACATACATTGATGAGTCGAAACTGCTCGGCATGGTGGAGAAAGGACTTTCGAGTAGGGCTGCGTGATTTACTTCGCATACGGCGTAGCGGTGGGGGGCTTCGCCGTGGCGTTGAAGCGCGGGGGTGCTTCATTGCGGTGGTGAAGCATGCTTCAGTGTGGCGCTGAAGCACGGGGGTGCTTCGCTGTGGTGGTGAAGCATGGGGGTGCTTCACCGTGGTGGTGAAGCATGCTTCAGTGTGGTGCTGAAGCACGGGGGTGCTTCGCTGTGGTGGTGAAGCATGCTTCAGTGTGGTGCTGAAGCACGGGGGTGCTTCGCTGTGGTGGTGAAGCATGCTT
>Ga0172382_10004829_pt1 | contig 20426 bp, 20 predicted proteins | sample Leawel138RmetaG_FD_122245 | JGI IMG/M metagenome (GOLD analysis project Ga0172382, IMG submission 122245) | Leachate microbial communities from a municipal landfill in Southern Ontario, Canada - Leachate well 138R metaG | ecosystem: Engineered > Solid waste > Landfill > Unclassified | place... | reverse complement strand
TTTAAACGTAAAATCTTTCGCGGCGTCGAACCTTACACCGATTTGAAAATGATCACAAGATCAAGCCTCCGCCAATAGGGAATGAGCCTGAAGGAGGCCGACTTGATTCCCCCATGAAGTGCGCCTAAAACCGATCTGGGCACAAACGGTTCATGACCACCCAATGGAAACAATCATACGCCTGGAACAGCTGAAGACCATTGAGGTAACTCATCAAGTCCTTGATGGCACACATCAACCCACCCCACCGGACAACGCCACAAACTATCCTCGATCTTTCCCCCCACCCGGGGCAAATAGGTGTCAATGACCCGCCTCGATAGAACGCCAGCACTTGTGGCGAAATTCCTTGGGGGCAAAGTTCGTGAAGGGTAATGACCGTGGCGGTCTTTCTTGCTTTTGCCGTCTTATTGAAAACCTTTTCTAATTAGCATCGGGACACGCAGCTCCCGCTGGTGTGTGGATTTTCTTTCAACCAGGGCCTGCACCCACCGGGGGAGATACCGTGAAAAACAATCAAAGCTGCGCTTGCCAGGTTCATGCCATTTTGGCGCGAATCATCCCCGCAAAGTGACGCCACATACCCAAACTGGTAAAAATCCAGCCTCCCAAAGCCAGCCAGAGTGTAACCGTGGGAATGATCATCAGAAACTCGGTATTTAAGGCATCCACCAGCCGAACAGTACCAGTGGTATACATGGCCAGCGGAAAAACCATACTCCACAGCTGGGGCTCATACTGTAATCTGTGATGCTGAAGCACATGGCGCCAGAATGTCAGACCTATCAACAGCGGAATCCACCAACTGGCAATTGCCCAGAAAAATAGCGTAAAACCTCGCATAAAGGGCAAAAAATCTGCCAGCAAAGTACCTTCTTCGCCTCGAATAATGAGAGTTGAACCAGCCAGGGTGGCGATAGCTACAGCCCCCATATTGATCCAGTAAGGCGGGCTCAGATTTTCGGCGCTCAGCCTAAGAAAGGTGAGTCGATAAAAAATCAGGGTGATAATGGCAAGATACAGCATGCAACCGATCATGAACATGCACAATGCAAAGAACAGGCGCAAATCTTCAGGACCGGACCAGGGAACCAGCGCGGTCAGGATAGCAACGGATTGCGTGCTCACCGCAGCCAATAACCATGCACCGTTAATGCCCGTGTCCAGAGTCGGCTTTTCGCTGCGAGTGGTTACTGAAATAAAGAACAGATACATGATGACGACCCATAAACTGACACCGAGCCACCAGAAAGCAGCGGCAATCTGATACCAACCCATCAAAACCTGAAACTGAACACCGAGAATGCAGGTACCTGCAACCAGGGTAAAAAATCCGGGGCCTCGAGCATGGCTGATCATGTCATTAACAATCATTCGAGGAAAACAGACAATTCGTATCAAAGTAAGGATGCACAAAGCCCCATATGCGAGGCAATTGGCCAGTAGCAGCAACAATGAGATTGTCTTGTAACCCAGCATATTGGCTGCAATTGATGTAGCTCCCGTCGCCATCACCACAGCAAAATAACCAGGAAACAAGCCAGCAGCTGCAGACGTGACAAGCTGCACAAAGTTTTGAGGAAAGCGCGCCATTCGGGTCACTTTGTTTTCTCCTATTGTTATCCTATTGAATATAACACAGGATAAGGCAACCCGAAGCCAGGATCTGTTGCGGTTTGATTTGAAGTTTTTGATAGCTAAACGGTATAGCTACAGGATATCCGGCATGGGGGAATACTTGGCACATGCCCAGTCAACGAAACCATTGAAATGGGAATCGAAACCTTAGCCAGTTGCAAACAACGCGATAGTTTGGCCGCTGAAATGACCAGCAATGAAGCCGCGAGGGATTAAATTTGGCGAGGGATAATTTATTCAAGTACTTTCATGGACGACCGCAAATAAGGACTTGATGAGACATTCTCTTAAGGTTCATTTTCGGATTGAAAAATACTGATCACCATTCTCAATGACGGCAATTGGTCAGCGATCCAATAATATTTACAGACTACCTATATAGACATAGACCAGTATGGGTAGCAAGGCGTGGAGACCACTAAAAATGGGCTTTCGGCTCGGGCATAGTCCGTCAGCCACAGGTCTCAGCATAGACTGCGCTGGCAGCGCCCAGGAGCTTACTGCCAAGAGGAAAAAAATGTTTTTAGGGATGCTCGAGGGTTCAAGGAATAGTCTTGGCTTTCTGCCACAGGTCATTCAAGTCCTGCGGTGACAATTCGGCCAATGAATGCCCTTCCTCGGCCGCAGCCTCATCGACCAGGGCAAAACGCCTTTCAAATTTACGGGTCGCCCTGCGCAACGAGGTTTCCGCATCGATATCGAGATGGCGAGCAAGATTGACCAGGGTGAAGAGCACGTCCCCCAACTCCTCCTCAATAGCGGCTTGGTGGTTATTATCCAGCTCTATTTTCAGCTCATGCAACTCTTCGTAGAGCTTATCGATAACACCCCGAATATCTGGCCAGTCGAAACCGACCTTGGCGGCGCGCTTCTGAATTTTTTGGGCGCGCACGAGCGCGGGCAAGGACGGGGGAATATCCGCCAGCAGATCTTTTTCCCCTTTTAAAGAGCGCTCTTCGCGCTTCTTTTCTTCCCAAACGGCGCTGATGTGAGCCTGCTCAGGGGACTCCTGTTCACTGCGACGGCTGGCCAGGGTTCCCAGCGGAAAAACATGGGGATGGCGTGAAATCAACTTCGCCGTAATACCGTCGACAATGGTTGAAAAATCAAACTGTGCTTGCTCTTTACCCAGTTGGGCATAGAAAACCACCTGAAAGAGCAAATCCCCCAACTCTTCGGGCAGGTGCTGGTAGTCGCAACGCTCAATAGTATCGGCAACTTCGTAAGCTTCCTCGAGGGTAAAAGCAACGAGGCTTTGGTAGTCCTGCGCGCAATCCCAGGGACACCCTGTTTGCGGATCCCGCAGCCGCGCCATTAAAAACAGTAGATCCTCAATGGTATACAACGTTCTGTCAGTCATAACCTACCCTATTCGTTGTCCCGACAAGCTTCGATGACATTGGGAATTTGCTGCAATTTCGACAATAGTAACTGCAGACTATCAAAATCCGGCAGGGCGACGGTAACCCTGGTATCTGTTTGATTGGAGCGACTTTCCTCAGAAAAAAATGATTCAATGGAAAAGCCCAGACGGTCAATGGTGGTGGTAATGTCTTTCAACAACCCGGGGCGGTCATAGGCGCGAACCCGCACAGGAACTGCATAAATTTCCACAGGCTCCCCCCCCCAGCGCACTTCTATGATTCTCTCTGGCTCGAGATTTTTCAGCCGCAACAAGCTGCCGCAATCCTGGCGGTGAATGGTAACGCCGCGCCCCGAAGTGATATAACCGCTGATTTCCTCGCCGGGCAAGGGATTACAGCACTTGGCAATACGGGTGAGCAAATTGCCAACGCCGTAAATATAAAACGACGACCCTTTGTAGCGGGAAGCGCCCACCTTTTTTTTCAAAAAAGGCTTTTCTTCAACGGCAATTGAGAGTTGTAATCTCGACAGCCGAATAACTTGCTCCAGACCTATGTCGCCAACGCCCAGCGCCGCATGGAGTTCTGTAATATCCTGTTTGCGGAGTTTTTCGGCAATGGCTTGAAGATTGATGCCCCGCAATCCCAAACGGCGAAATTCCTTTTCGATAATGGCCTTTCCCGCAGCGGCATTTTTTTCAAAATCCTGCTTGCGAAACCAGCTTTGAACTTTCGCCCGCGCCCTTGGTGTATTCAGGTAACCGGACGCCATCGACAACCAGTCCCTGCTTGGGGACTCGTTTTTTCCGGTAAGAACCTCAACCTGATCTGCAGTGTGCAGCAATGTATTCAAAGGCACCATTCGGCCATTGACCTTGCAGCCTCGGCATCTGTGCCCCACTTCCGTATGGATGCGGTAAGCAAAATCCAGGGCTGTGGACATGGGCGGAAGATCAACGACATGACCTTCGGGAGTGAAGACATAAATGCGTTCCGATGAGCCTTCATGCTTAAACAGATCCTTGGCGTTGTCGCTGCCAATTTCATCGTGCCATTCGAGAACCTGCCTTAACCAGGCGATTTTAGATTCATAGCTCTGGGAGGCATCAGAACTGTCAGCACCCTTATATTGCCAGTGGGCGCAAATGCCAAACTCCGCCTCTTCATGCATGGCGAAAGTGCGAATTTGAATTTCCAGAATCCGATTTTGGGGACCGATAACTGCGGTATGAAGAGAGCGGTAACCATTGTCTTTGGGCGAGGCAATATAGTCATCGAATTCATCGGGAATATTGCGCCATTTACTGTGAACTATACCCAGCAATGTGTAGCAGTCACCCACCGTTGGCACCAGAACACGGACGGCGCGAATATCGTAAATTTCAGAGAAACTAATGCCCTTGCGCTGCATTTTTTTCCAGATACTGAAAATATGCTTGGCCCTGCCACTGACATTGCCTTCAACACCGATACGCGCCAATTCCTCCCGCAGGGTGTTCATCACCTCATCGATATAAATCTGGCGATCCCGGCGTTTTTCTGACAGCAATCTGGCAATACGCTTATATTCAAAGGGTTGGAGATAACGGAAAGCGAGATCTTCCAGCTCCCATTTAAGGTGGCCAATGCCGAGGCGATGGGCGAGCGGAGCATAAACGTCGACTATTTCACGGGCGACCCTGGTGCGCTTTGATTCAGGAAAATCCTTAACATTGCGAATTGTGCAGGTTCTTTCCGCCAATTTGATCAGAGCGACACGAACATCATCAATAATGGAAACCAGCATCTGGCGAATTTTTGCAGCCTGATCCTCAGCCTCGTGACCAAATACTTCGCCGGTGACATCATTTCTCATCCTGGAGATAATGGCCATTTGCAGCACACTGCTGATAAGGGAGGCGACAACAGTACCGAATTGGCGTTCAACCTGAGCCAGGGAAATAAACTGCTCGCGCACATGGCGATACAACAGCGCCGCCAGCAAGCCATCGTCATCCATACCCAGTTCGGCAAGAATTTCCGCCATTTCCATGCCGGTCAAAAACGCATTGGGACGATTGGGCTTGGTTTGAGGCGATTGTTTCGCCTGCTGTTCGACGCTGTAGGATATTTGGCAGGCTTCCGTCAGTTTGGCCGTAGCCGCCGTTGTCAAACCCAGCTTCTTCGCGACCTTGCGAACCCACTTGTCGATATCGACCTGGGTTTCGTTATCAATATGATGAACATCACGGATTTTTACCATTACACAAACACTTTCAGATCAAAGGCAGACGCTGATACGTCCGCAATATAGATGTAGAGTCGCGCCAGTTTTGCGGGCGCACGGTCATTTATTATAGAGGCCGGAGGACAGGTACCTGTCGCCGCGATCGCAAATAATGGCAACAATGCAGGCGTTTTCCAGCTGCCGGGAAAGCTGCAGGGCAGCGGCAACTGCACCGCCACTGGAAACACCGGCAAAAATACCTTCGATCCTGGCGAGATCTCGCATGGTCTGTTCAGCAATTTCCTGACTGATATCCATAATCACATCCACCTTGGCCTTATCAAATATTCCCGGCAAATACGCATCTGGCCAGCGCCGAATTCCCGGAATAGCGGCATTTTCAGACGGCTGCAAACCAATGATTTGAATATTGGGATTTTGCAATTTCAAAAATGCCGACACGCCCATGATGGTACCTGTGGTGCCCATGGAACTGACAAAATGGGTAATTTTACCCCTGGTTTGACGCCAAATTTCAGACCCGGTGCCGTCTCGATGAGCCAGGGGATTATCGGGATTATTGAACTGATCCAGGACAATGCCTTTACCGGCAGACTGCATTTTCAATGCCAAATCCCTTGCACCTTCCATACTCTCTTCCTGACTGACGAGAATCAGCTCGGCGCCGTAAGCGAGCATTGCGGCCTTGCGCTCGTCGGTGGCGTTATCGGGCATAATCAACACCATTTTATACCCCTTGATAGCCGCAGCCATTGCCAGGGCAATGCCGGTGTTTCCACTGGTTGCCTCAATAAGGGTATCGCCGGGTTTGATTTCGCCGCGCGCCTCCGCTCGGGAAATCATGCTCAAGGCCGGCCGATCCTTCACGGATCCGGCGGGATTATTGCCCTCCAGTTTGACAAGGACATGATTGGTGGTTTTTCCGGGAAGACGCTGTAATTTCACCAAAGGGGTATTGCCCACGGTGCTTTCAATGGTGGGAAAATCAACATCACTGGCGTCGCTGGGGGGAAAATCCATGGTAAAAAATTCCAAAAACAAGCTAAAGGGCACCTCTAAAAGTGCTTTTTTAGAGGTGCTCTGATTAGCGATAAACAGATACAGCCATTTTAGCCGCAGGTGCCCGGTTTGTCGTCCATAAAAGGTATTTCTGGGTCTGGCCTCGCCATTCTGGCCAAGCTTATGAAGACCGGGAAATAACCACAAAGGCGAGCGCCAGGTCAGCCTCGTCGGCGATACTGACATCAATTCTGCCTGCGCCCATCGCCGCCAGCATTATTTTTGCCTGACCAAAACAATGAAGAACCGGAGCTCCCGCCTCATTATTGACCACTTCAAGTTCCTGCCATGAAATTTTGCCAATACCGGTACCAAAGGCCTTGCTTGCCGCTTCCTTAACAGCAAAACGTTTCGCCAGATAAGCTGCAGGTGCTGCCGACGAGGTAAATATTTCAAACTCTGCCGGTGTCAGCACACGCTTTGCAAGGGCATCGGCATTTTTAGCGATTGAGCTTTCAATGCGCGAGATTCTGACCATGTCCGTGCCAATCCCCAAAATCATGATGAAATTTTTCCTCCGCTGGCGGGCTGCTCTCTGGTGAAACCATTGATCGCTTTGCCGGCCTCCCCAACAGCAGGGATGTTGCTGCCAATGCCGCGAAAAAATTCCCGGCTCATCAAAGGCTTGCTGCCAAGATGGGGAGCCAGGGCCAACCGGGCGAGACGTTTTGCCGCGACTCTTACCTCCGGATCAGAAAAATCGCCCCGGCCAATGGCCAGCAAGCTGGCACCGCTGAAGGTGGTTGATGCCGCAACGCCCATGGCCAGTTTCACACCTTCAGCGGGATCGAAGCTATAAACACTGCGGGCATCCACCTCCTCCCCGGAACAGCAGTCCGTATCGACGCAAACGCCGTAACCCAGTTCCTGAAGGAGATGAAATTCAAATTGTCTCAGGCAGGGTTCAACATCGGTTTCCGATACCAGCTTTAGCAACGTCAGGTTGTAATAATCAAAAATAGCTTCCTGGGGTTCGTGCTCATGAACAAGGCGCATCAGGAGTTCGTTAAGATAAAGAGCCATGAAGAGCTTGTTGCCGCGCAGTATTCGGTGTTCGATGGGTTCCGCGCCGAGCAAATTTTTGAGCTCACCCCGACCGGAGCAGCTGACTTGAAGAAGGGAAAAGGGTTGCAGCGGGTTATTTTTTTTGTTTTTCAAACCTTTCGAAACAACCGTAAAACGCCCTGCCTGCCGGCAAAACAGATTAACAAGCAGGCTGGTTTCCCGATAGGGACGGGAGTGAATCACATAGGCCTGATCGCTGAAATTCATTATTCACTGAATGTCGTTATAGCCGAGGCTTTTTAACGCCCTTTCGTCATCGGACCAGCCGGCCTTGACCTTGACCCAGAGATTGAGCATGACCTTGGTCTCAAAGAGGGTTTCCATATCCTTGCGCGCCTGCTGGCCAATTTTTTTCAGCCGCTGGCCGCCATCGCCAATAATGATTTTTTTCTGCCCATCGCGCTCGACAAGAATCAGTGCCGAGATATGAAGAATTTTCTCTTCCTGACGCCACTCTTCAATTTCCACGGTAATTTCATAGGGCAATTCTTCACCCAGCTGGCGAGTGATTTTTTCGCGAATCAGCTCGGCGGCAATAAACCTCTGACTGCGGTCGGTAACCTGATCTTCCGGGTAGAAAAAACCCGCTTGCGGAAGCCGCTCTTTAATCAGTGACGTGAGGCGTTCGAGGTTTTGGCCGTGAAGAGCGGCCATGGGCAAAATTTCAGCGTCGGGAAAACGCGCCGAAAGCTGGGCGAGGTATGGCAACAGCTGGTCTTTTTTGTCCACCTGATCCACTTTGTTGACCGCGATAATCACGGGAATTTTCTGCTGAAAAACCCGATCGGCTACCAGCTGATCGGCATCGGACCATTTCTGCCGGTCGACGACAAAGACAATCACATCGACATCTCTTATGGCACTTCCCGCCGCCTTATTCATATAGCGATTCAGCGCCTTGTCCTGCTGACTGTGTATTCCGGGGGTATCGACAAAGATCATCTGGTACTGATCTTCCGTGAGAATACCGAGAACATTGTGCCTGGTGGTTTGCGGTTTGCGGGAAGTGATACTGAGTTTAAATCCCATAAGATGGTTGAGAAGGGTGGATTTGCCCACATTGGGGCGGCCGACAATGGCGACGTATCCACAGTAACTGGGGGTATCAGGCATTTTTTCCATCCAACAGTTTTAGCAGCGCCAACTGAGCCGCTTTTTTTTCCGCTTTTTTGCGGTTGGAACTCTGGGCAATGACCGCATCGGGCAAACCCGGAACCACACAGGACACGGTGAGTATTTGATCGTGGGGCTCTCCCTGGGAGGCAATCACTTCATAGACCGGCAAAGGTTTACCCCTGGATTGCAACCACTCCTGAAGGCGGGTTTTTGCGTCTTTTTCATCCACATCAAGGCTGATTGCTTCGAGGCGGCTTTGAAACCAGCTGAGAATTCTTTCCCGGCAGGCATCAATGCCGGATTCCAGATAAATGGCGCCGAGAATCGCCTCAACAGCATCGGCAAGAATGGATTCCCGGTGTTGACCGCCGGTTTTTATCTCCCCCGTCCCCAGGGAAAGGCAGCAGCCAAGATCGAGCTCATGGGCCACCTTTGACAGCGTTTTACCTTTCACCAAAGAGGAGCGCAGCCTCGTCAACTCCCCTTCTGTTGCGTGAGGAAAACGGATATACAAGGCTTCGGCAATCAACAGGTCAAGAACGGCATCCCCGAGGAACTCGAGACGCTCGTTGTTGCTGGCACTGGCGCTGCGATGGGTGAGCGCTTTTTTCAGCAAATGGACATCTTTAAATTCGTAGCCAAGACGGGCTGTCAGGCGATTCAATGGGTTTTCTGTCATTGATAATCTGATGTATCAAAGTGGTTTTCAAAACTGACGACAACGTCGAGATTGGCGAAAAAATCGATGCGCTTTTCGTAATCCATCATCACCAGGGTTCGGGCTGAATCGCGATCGATTTTTACATCTCGGGAGCTCAGGTCACGAACACCGTTAATTATGAAATAGCGGTCGAGTGTGGTGCGAATCTGGTGATCGCTCATCTTGCTGACATCTTCATCCTGCAGCGCATTGACAGAGCTGCGCACAAAATAGTTATCGATATACAGAGGACCGATTTTGAAAGCGGCGAGCAGCACAAAGGCGCCTGCCATTAACACCAGTAAAAGAGTCAGTGACGACATGCCGGTTTGAAATTTTTTCATGCTTATCTCCCTGGTATCAGTAAGGGTTTACAAGCCGTGCCCATAAAGAGCTACATCCAGCCAACAGCAAAAATACTCCACATTTTATTAGCGGATTTTTCCAGCCCGTTCAAATGAAGGAAGACTGAAAAATTCGTCCCAGTGCATCCAGATGGCGAAGGCTTTACCGACAATGTTCGCCTCGGGAACCGCGCCCCATACTCGGCTGTCACTACTGTTGTCCCGGTTATCGCCCATCATGAAATAATGGCCTTCGGGAACAACATAAGAGATGGAGCGGCCAAGCCTGCTGGGCGTTCTATGCTTTCTGATCAGGTGTTTTTTATCCCCCAGTGTCTCTTCGACAATACTATAGCCATAACCCGCAGCGCGGGGTGGCTTGGCGGGGGACTGCTCCATGAGTTCGCCGTTAATAAACAGTTGATTGTCGAGAACCTGAACGTGATCTCCCGGCAGGCCAACAACCCGTTTGATAAAGTAGCGCTCATCCCCAGGGGGGAAAAACACCATAACGTCACCCCGCATTGGGTCGGCAACATCCATTATTTTTGTTTGGGTAACGGGCAGACGCAAGCCGTAAGAATATTTATTCACCAGAATAAAATCGCCAATTTCCAGGGTGGGAACCATGGAGGCGGAGGGAATCTGAAAAGGCTCGATCAAAAAAGATCTCAACACCAAAACCAGAAACAGTACAGGAAAAAACGGCGCTGTGTATTCGATATAAAAAGGAGGGGCTTCGTCGGCGCGCTTTTTACTCAGCCACAGCTTGTCAATCAGCCACATAACCCCGCAGATAAAGGTCAACACCACCAAAATCAGAGGAAAATTCAAATCCATCTCAGCCATCCGTTTTTAATACCGCCAGGAAGGCTTCCTGGGGAATTTCCACATTGCCCACCTGCTTCATGCGCTTTTTGCCTGCTTTTTGCTTCTCGAGAAGCTTTTTCTTTCTGGAAACGTCGCCGCCATAGCACTTTGCGATCACATTTTTGCGCAATGCCTTGACGGTGGAGCGGGCAATAATATGGCCGCCAATTGCCGCCTGAATGGCAACGTCAAACATCTGCCGTGGAATCAATTCTTTCATTTTTTCCACCAGTTGCCGCCCCTTACTCTGGGCATGATCCCGGTGCACGATAAGCGCCAGGGCATCCACTCGGTCGCCATTGATAAGCACGTCGAGCCTGACCAATGGCGCGTAGTCAAATCTTATGAAATTGTAGTCCAGCGACGCAAATCCTTTACTGACAGATTTCAATCTATCGAAAAAATCCATCACAACTTCGCTCATTGGCAGTTCATAAACCAGCGAGACCTGACCGCCGATAAACTGCATATCTTTCTGATTGCCCCGTTTTTCTACACAAAGAGCAATGACATTGCCGAGATAGTCCTTGGGAACCAGAATGTTGGCTTCACAGATGGGTTCACGCATTTCGTCAATAGCGGTGGGATCGGGCAGATCCGAGGGGCTCGAAACATGAACAATTTCGCCACCTGTTTTGACAACTTCGTAAACCACGGTGGGCGCCGTGCTGATGAGATCCAGGTCATATTCCCGCTCCAGACGCTCCTGAATGATCTCCATATGGAGCATACCGAGAAAGCCGCAGCGAAAACCAAAACCGAGGGCGTCAGAACTTTCCGGCTCATAAAACAATGAAGCATCGTTTAAGGTCAGCTTGGAAAGCGCCTCACGGAAATCTTCGAAATCATCGGCACTGACAGGAAACATGCCCGCATAAACCTGGGGTTTTATCTTCTGGAATCCAGGCAGTGCGGGAGTATTCGGCGTTGAGGCGTGGGTAAAAGTATCCCCGACGGGCGCGCCATGAATATCCTTGATTCCGGCAATAATGAACCCGACTTCTCCTGCTCTGAGGACACCAGTATCTTTACGCTTGGGGGTAAACACGCCAACATTGTCGACAACATGGGCTTTGCCGATAGTTTTCGAGATAATTTTATCTTTGGCCTTGAGGGTTCCGTTTTTAACCCGTACCAGGGAGACGACGCCCAAGTAATTATCAAACCAGGAATCGATAATCAGTGCCTGCAAGGGAGCGTCCACCTCGCCTTCTGGAGGAGGCACCAAGGCGACAAGTTCTTCAAGAATTTCAGGTATGCCAACACCGGATTTGGCACTGCATTGCACCGCATGGGTTGCATCCAGACCTATAATATCTTCAATTTCCGTTTTTACCCGCTCTGGCTCAGCTTGGGGAAGATCCATTTTGTTGAGGATCGGAATCACTTCCAACCCCTGGGCAATGGCGGTGTAGCAGTTGGCTACGGATTGGGCTTCCACCCCCTGTGCGGCATCGACAACCAGCAAGGCGCCTTCACAGGCCGCCAGAGAGCGGGATACCTCATAGGAAAAATCGACATGGCCGGGCGTGTCGATAAAATTGAGCTGATAGGTTTTACCGTTGGCGGAGGTAAAATCCAGGGTAACACTTTGCGCCTTGATGGTGATTCCCCGCTCTTTTTCAATATCCATGGAGTCCAGCACCTGCTCGGACATCTCGCGGGCGCTGAGCCCACCGCAAAGCTGGATAAAACGATCGGCAATGGTGGACTTGCCATGATCAATATGAGCGATGATGGAAAAATTGCGAATATGGCTTAAATCAGACACGATGTAATGAAACTTCCTAGATAACAGGGGGTTGGCCGACGCGAAGTCTATCCGATTTAACCACCGGAAGCCATGTATTCCGGTGCTCAATGGCAAGATATAAACATCTGCGCCTGCGCGACAGCCAACAATGTCTCAGGGACTGATTTCCAGGGTTCTGTAGATAAACTGTCCCTGACGCAGAAAGCGCACCAGAACAGGCACGCCGGAGGGTAGCGTCTTGAGGATTTTTTCATAGTCGGCAATGGATTTCACCGGGCTGTTCCCCAGCTGGACAATGATATCGCCCGGTTGTAACTCCGTATACTGGGCAGGGCTTCCGGGGCGAACGCTCTCAATAACAACACCGCCAGAAATTTTTAGCTTCTGCGCCGTTTCAGTCTCAATGGCAACAACGCGCAATCCCAGGGCGTCGGCGCTGTCACTTTGCGCGATAACCGGCTCGTCCGCCTCGGGAAGCCTGCCCACTTCAACGTTGAGGGTTTTGGCTTTGCCATTCCTGATAATCTCAGCTTCAACCCTGGTTCCGGGGGCGAGCAGCCCCACCTGATGGGGCAGATCCCCAGACTCCACCACCTCCTTGCCATTGAAGCGGACAATGACATCGCCTGCCTTGAAGCCCGCCTCTTCCGCCGGACTGTCCGCGAAAACCTGGGACACCAGGGCGCCCACGGGTTTTGCCAGACCAAGAGATTCGGCGAGGTCGCGATCGACATCCTGAATATGGACGCCGAGCCAACCGCGCTCGACGCGGCCATTGGCTTTGAGCTGGGCAATGACATCAGTGGCCACCGCGACGGGGATGGCAAAGGACACCCCGATTGAGCCCCCGGATCTGGTGTAGATCTGGGAGTTAATGCCTACCACCTCGCCATTCTGATTGAAAAGGGGGCCGCCGGAATTTCCCGGATTGATAGCAACATCGCTTTGAATAAAAGGCACATAATTTTCGCCCTGCTGCGTTGGCAGGCTTCTGCCAATGGCGCTGACGATGCCGACGCTGGCCGAGTAATCGAGACCAAAGGGTGAGCCGATGGCAATCACCCACTCCCCCACCCTAAGATTGTGGGCTGGGGCAAATGTCACTGCCGGAAGCGCCTCTTCGGAATCCACTTTCAACAGCGCCAGATCGGAACGGGGGTCTGCGCCAATCACTTTTGCGGCTAGCTCCCTGCGATCGATGAGCCTGACAGTGATTTCATCCGCGCCCTCGATAACGTGGTTATTGGTAATCACATACCCATCGGGAGAGATAATAAATCCCGATCCCATGGCAAAAGCCTGATCATCGGGATTTTTATATTGATCAAAAAATTTCCTGAGGATATCGGGGATTTCCTGGCCGGGGGGCAGCGCCGGCATATTCGCTGATTTTTTCTGCACCGTACTGACCTTGACCACCGCCGACGAATTTTGCGCCACCAGATCGGCGAAATCAGGCACTCGAGCCTCAACGGCGACAGTGAGCAGCAGTAATGGTAATACCCAGAAAAATACTTTATTGATCATTGTGGCAGGGCTCTATTTCAGTAACAGGGTGTGGCTGGCATGGCATTCCAGTAGTGATCATTGATTGCGTGTGCGACAAAACACAGGGTCGTAATTTTCAAACAGAAGAACCGGCGATACCAGAGTCTGGCGCCAGCACCTCAAGTAACACAGGCTGTATCTCGTGATTGTCGCGATGCCTTAGCGCCAGCCAGCGCACAACGGCGCCGCCAGTCACCAGACCAACCAAGCCGCACAGGGTAGAAAAACCATCGGATGGCAGCCACTGAAACCCCAACCAAGCAAAAATGAGAAGCGTCAGCAACGGCACCAGATAGGCGACAAGGGCGCCATTGACCACAACCTGCTCGGGAATACCTATTTTAACCCGCTGCTGCAAACGGAAACTGGCCGCACTTTGACCTTGCAAAAGTACGCGAATCGTCGAGGAAGTTTTAAGAATCTTGCCCAGGGTGTGTTGACCACAGCCCTTTTGGGCGCCACAACTGCCGCAGGCGGATTTTTGCAGGGTTTCCACCAGAAGTGCATTTTCCTCTATGCCGACAACGGTTCCTATTTCCTCAAGCACGGTTGCAACAAACCTCAGGGAGAGACAAATTGGGCAATTTTACTGGCGGTTTCGGGGGGCACTTCGCCAACCACACAGATCGCATAGTCTTTGCCGTTATAGACCACCTTGGCAAGCTGCGCCACGGTGGCGCCCCGTTGAGCCTGAATGTCGGGAAAACGGGTGACCTCACCGGAATCGACGAAAACAGAAACAAATGACAGGCCGTCAGTGTAACTCATGGACACATTGCCATCGCCATCCTGATGGCTTGCGGCAAGCTCAAATCCGGGGGGAAGCCAGTTGGCTTTCCACAGCATTGATGTGGCGGGGGCGGATTCCTTGGCGCAGTTGTCAGCCACCTGCTCAATTGCCGGGGTCAACAGTTCAGCAGCCACGCTGTCATCCACCCCCAGGGTCAAATCCACATACTGAAAACGCTCCATGACACGGCGGTTGGTACCAACAAGGAGAGACTGCAACAGCAGGCCGGACTCGCTATCGATGGACAAAATATAACCATAGCGTAGGGCGTCCTTGGGAACGATATGAATAATTTTAACCAGGCGATCGGCAACCCTGTCTTCGCCGCGCAGGAACAGCTCGTAATGGCTTTCAAGATTGCTGATATGTTCGGTGGGCATGGGGATGCCCTGAAGAAAGCGGTCTTCGGTCTGCCTGCACTTGGGCGACACACCCCGGCGTACAATTTCCTTGCGCGGGCCGTTTAAATAAAGCAGTTTTTCGTATTCGAGACCATCTTCAAGGAGATGGGTGATGCGAATGGACTTGAGAGAGCCTGCATGCTCATAGGTAAAGATACCCTGATAATCGAGCTCGCGATTTGCAGAAACCATTTTGCGAAGTAGATTGCGCGCCTGCTCCACATCGTCCATGGCAAGGGCGGCACTGCTGGCCACAAAAGCACCAAAAAGCAGCGCCAGCAAGGAAACACTGGCGAGGATTTTATGATGCGCACAGGAAATTGGTTTTAAAAGGACACTCACCACACAGCCACTACCCAGGAATTAGCGGACATTATCTCCATCCTGGGGCAGCCGCGCAAAGGGTAACAGCCCTTGGCTGGATAATGATTGCGCTGCATTTTCGGTATGCTGCTGCATGACACCGTCAAGATAGTCACGAATGGCTTCTTCGTCGACCTTGCTCACCACGGTTCGCGGCGAAACCAGCACTGTAGGACGGGTTTGCGCCTGGGGAACAGAACCGGCGCTGACGGTTCGCGCCGTCACGGGTGGCAAGTCGTAACCGGCGGGCAACTGAAATTGGGAATTCCCCGTTGCCTTGGTGTCGGCCGCCGCCATCTTCGGCAGCTGTTGCGAGGTATTTGTCAGCTGAATCTGTTGCACCCCCAATACGGCAACCAGGGTCACGGAAGCGGCAATGGCCACCTTGCCAAACCTGGGAAGCAGGGCGGAAAGTGATGATTTTGGTGTGGATTCTTCGTCGATGGCGGCGCTTATGCGCAATGAAAGGTCGGTAACTCGAGGGGGAAGATCTCTCTTCATAGCCGCCGAAGCCAGTTGATACCTTTGCCAGGTACCACGAAGCTCAGCATTATCGGAAATGTCTCTGAGGGTGCGCCTGATTTCGAGATCGCTTGCTTCACCATCCATCAGGGCAGAGAGCGTTTCCTCAACATTGCTATTGATAGCCATCCAGTATTCCTCGGTTAGCGCTTTCGCGCTTCAGTTACCTTTTTATACAGCCGACGATCAGAGTGTCGCGGCAAGTCTAACCAATGTGACCGCTATATGGCAATTGAGTTCCCTTACTTGGGCAAATCACCCATAAGATTTTTGATCTGGCCATCAATAGCCTCCCTGGCGCGAAAGATCCGCGATCTCACAGTGCCGACGGGGCAATCCATCACTGTTGCTATATCCTCATAACTCAGGCCTTCAAACTCTCTCAAGGTGAGCGCGGTCTTCAGATCTTCGGGCAGAGACTGAATAGCATCGTCGACGACCTTTTCCAACTCGTCGCGAAACAGCAGATTCTCTGGACTATCGACATCCTTGAGACCGTCACTGCCTGAATAAAACTCGGCCTCTTCAAAGTCGACATCGCTGGCAGGGGGGCGCCGACTTCTGGAGACAAGGTAGTTTTTTGCCGTATTAACGGCAATCCGATAGAGCCAGGTATAGAACTGGCTTTCGCCACGAAAGTTACCCAAAGCCCTGTACGCCTTGATAAAGGCGTCCTGAACCACGTCGTTAACTTCGTCAAAATCATTGATGTATCGGCTGACAATTCCATGAACCTTGTATTGATACTTCAACACGAGCATGTCAAAAGCACGCTTATCGCCCTTTTGCACCCTTTCTACCAACTGTTTATCCGAATCAGGCGCCTTGTCGGCGTCCATCCAATTCTCCCTCTCCAGCCTTCATTGTTTTTTTCAACCTGAACTAGACAGCGGACACCTGGAAAAGTTCTCCAGCACCGCCACCACCACAGGTCAGAAAACCCGAAACCCATTGCCAGAATGGCACTTCTGCCACAAACGCAACCTCTACTAACACTGTAGACCAAGCGCGAAAAGACGCAAATTACCCGCCATGCCAATGGGTTTTTTCTGGTAGCTATACTATCATGCCCGCTTTCTGAGTAGGAATTTACCCCCGCATAATGAACAAATATTATCGTCACGACGTTTTGGTGGTGGGCAGTGGCGCCGCAGGAGCAAGTCTGGCTCTGCGCCTTGCCAATAATTACAGGGTCGCCGTGCTCAGCAAAAGCTCAATGCACTCGGGATCCACCTGGTATGCCCAGGGGGGCGTTGCCGCAGTACTCGACACCGAAGACAGTGTGGAATCCCATATTCAAGACACTCTTATAGCGGGAGCGGGGCTATGTCACCAGGATAGCGTGCGCTTTACGGTGGAAAACGGCCCCGATGTCATCAACTGGCTGGTCGAACAGGGCATGGATTTCACCAAAAACCAGGACACCGGCGAGTATCATCTCACCAGAGAAGGCGGCCACAGCCACCGCCGCATACTTCACACCGCAGACGCCACCGGAAAAGCGGTTTCCAGCACTCTTACCGAAAAGCTGAACGCCCATCCCAACATCGAAATTTTCGAAGACCATTTTGTTGTCGACCTCATCACCCAATCGGATCGAAACAGCAAAAAATTACGCTGCAGCGGCGCCTATATACTGGACAAAACCTGCGACCAGGTAAAAGTTTTTCTCGCCAAAGCCGTGGTTTTGGCTTCCGGAGGCGCCAGCAAAGTCTATCTCTATTCCAGCAATCCGGACGGCGCCAGCGGCGACGGTATTGCCGCTGCCTGGCGCAAAGGCTGCCGGGTTGCCAATATGGAATTCAATCAGTTCCACCCCACCTGTCTGTTTCATCCCCAGGCGCGGTCTTTTCTGCTCACCGAAGCGCTTCGCGGCGAAGGCGCTTATCTGCGCCTGCCCAACGGCGAACGTTTCATGTCGAAATTTCACGAGATGGCCGAACTGGCGCCCAGAGACATTGTCGCCAGAGCCATCGACCATGAAATGAAACGCCTGGGCGCAGACTGTGTTTATCTGGATATTACCCACAGACCTGCTGAGTTTATCGACAACCATTTTCCAACCGTCAAAAGCGAGTGCCTCAAATACGGCATCGACATCACCAGGGATCAGGTTCCCGTAGTGCCCGCCGCCCACTATACCTGTGGCGGCGTCTTGACAGATCTTAACGGCCGCACCGACCTGAAAAATCTCTACGCCATTGGCGAAACAGCCTTTACCGGGCTTCATGGCGCCAACCGTATGGCCAGCAACTCCCTGCTGGAATGCCTTGTTTTTGCCTGGTCTGCCGCAGAACATATTCAACAGATAATGGACACTATTCCAGAACCCGCCGCTGCCCCCCCCTGGGATGAATCCAGGGTTACCCATTCCGACGAAGACGTGGTTATCTCCCACAACTGGGATGAGCTGCGGCGTTTTATGTGGGATTACGTGGGCATCGTACGCACAGGCAAAAGACTGGAGCGAGCCGAACACCGCATCCGCATGCTGCAAAAAGAAATTCAGGAATACTATAGCAATTACAAAATCAGCAGCGACCTACTCGAGCTGCGCAACCTGGCGCTGGTTGCCGAACTGATTATTCGCTCTGCCTCCCAGCGCAAGGAAAGCCGTGGACTGCACTACACTCTGGACTACCCGGAAACCTCTGCGGTTGCCCAGGATACCATTCTGGTTCCCATCAATTTTGCCGCCCAGGACGTCATTGTCTGTCACCCTTGATCAGGGCATGGAGGCGCCGCCATCCCTCCCCAGAGGTGGCGGCAGGAACAAAAGCAAAGGTCTGGGGCTTGGGCAGCTGTTGTCCCCTCAGGGTTATTGTCACCAACCAGGATGTCACATAGGGAAACTCGCAGCAAACCCCAAACTCTGTCTGCTCCCCAAAACCCGTGCCACTGCCGCCAACAGGTTTTTCCAACACCCAGACACCATTTTCATGGCACAGCCTCCAGCCGCTTCGGCGTTTCGCCAGGTAAAGCCTGCACGTCAGGTTCGCCATAACAAGAAGCAACAGCAACCCGGCGATCCATGGGGAGGCATAGCTCAACACCAGCACCAACAGAGCGGCAAACCCGTGTGCCACAACAAGGGCACAGGTCAAACCCGCATCCACATGCAGGCACAGATCGTCATCCCCCTCGGCGGCATTCACGGTTTAGCGGGTTTCCTGAAGAACCTGCTGCCTGGTGTCGCGAATGATACGGACAATTTTCAACAGCTCAGGATCCTGGGGATCTTCCCTGCGCAGAAACCAGGCAAACATGTCCTGGTCTTCGCTGTCCAACAGCTTCTGATAGCGAACCTTATCTTCTTCGGACAATCCTGGGTAAACTTTGTCGAGAAAGGGCAGTAAAATCAGATCGAGCTCGAGCATGCCGCGGCGACTTGCCCAAAACAGGCGATTTCTCTCCATCTTTGTTAACTCTAAAACAGGTGAGTGGCTATTATAGTGGAACCTGGCAGGATTACTCACTACCATAGCTTTTTTGCATCAGACAGGTACTTATGAACACTTGGCTATCATTTCTCTCCTCAGAAAATGCACAACTGAAGGATTCTGCAGTTATCTCTTTCGGTGAGCAGCCGAAAGACTACAACAGCCTCAGGTCGCAAGCGACCATGGTTCCCCTCAGCGATCGCGGCGCCGTCAAAATAACCGGCGTGGACACCGACAAACTGCTGCAAGGTCAACTGACCTGCGATATCAAACAACTGGAACTTGAAGGCGCCCTGCCCGGCGCACTCTGCGACACCAAAGGCAGAATGATCAGCAACTTCATCGCAATCAGAACAGCGCCGGAAACTGTTTTACTGATCATGCCCAGATCACTGGTAGAAGACACCCTGGCAACCCTGAAAAAATATGCTGTCTTTTACAAAGTCACAGTTACTGACGGCAGTGATGATTATGTTTTTGTCGGTATCACTGGCGACTTACCGGCAGGCTCTAAAATTATCGGCGCCAGCATTGCCGAACAGCAACACCTGCTATTGATCGCCGCCGATCGGGCAGAAAACATCTGGAAGTCACTGACAGCTACCCACAAACCTGCGGGGGAACCCTTTTGGAACCTTATCAATATTTCAAACGGGATTGGTGAAGTTCGCCCGCAAACTCGGGAAGAATTTATTCCCCAAATGCTTAACCTGCAGCACCTGGGCGCGGTCAATTTTCGCAAGGGCTGCTATACGGGTCAGGAAATTGTTGCCCGGATGCAGTATCTGGGCAAACTGAAAAGACGCATGTATCGCCTTCGCATCAAGGCAGAGAGGTTATTGGAACCTGGAACCAGTATCCACACGGAAGACAAAACCAACCAGGGAACCCTGGTTATGGCGCAGTGGTGCGACACCGGCACTCAGGAAATATTGGCCGTCCTCACTGCAGATGCGGCAACGGCAAACACACTGATTATTGGCGATTCCCCCCTGCCGATTGAAATGCTCGGCCTGCCCTACGACGAAAAATTTGGCGGAGAGCCGAACTGAGTGCTCAGCCAGGAAATTCTTTTATGGGTAGGCACGGCATCAATTGCCACCCTGATTATCAGCCTGATGACTCTGCCCTGGCTGGTGGCAAAAATTCCCGCAGACTATTTTAACCATGACAGACGCACGCCCACGGGATGGAAAACACAGCATCCACTCCTAAGGGCGGTTTTG
>Ga0172382_10004827_pt1 | contig 20434 bp, 14 predicted proteins | sample Leawel138RmetaG_FD_122245 | JGI IMG/M metagenome (GOLD analysis project Ga0172382, IMG submission 122245) | Leachate microbial communities from a municipal landfill in Southern Ontario, Canada - Leachate well 138R metaG | ecosystem: Engineered > Solid waste > Landfill > Unclassified | place... | reverse complement strand
GCTTGCGCACCTCGTCGGCCACCACGGCGAAGCCGCGCCCGGCGTCGCCCGCCCGCGCCGCCTCGATGGCCGCGTTCAGCGCCAGCAGGTTCGTCTGGTCGGCGATGTCGGTGATCACCGTCATGATCCGGCCGATGGCCTCGGTCTGCTGGCCGAGGGCGTCCATGCTCTGCTGGAGGGCGCGGGCCTGCTCGCGGGTGGTGTTCATGGCCCGCATCGAGCGCGCCACCACGTCGGCGCCCTCGCGGGCGCGGCTTTGCACCTCCGCGCCGCGCTCGGCGGCGGCGCCCGCGTTGCGCGCCACCTCCAGCACCGTGGCGTTCATCTCCTCCATGGCCGTGGCCGTGGCCTGGAGCCGGTCGCGCTGCACGTCGGTCCCGCTGCTGATCTCGTCGGCCTGGGCCGACATTTCCTCGGTGGCGGCGGAAACGTGCTCCACCATGCGGCCCAGCCGTTCGGCGGCGTCCAGCAGCCCCGCGGCCCGGGCGCGCTCGGCCTGGGCCTTGGCCTGCTCGGCCTCGGCCTGGGCGGCGTGCGCGGCGGCGGCCTTTTCCTGCGCCTCGGTGGTCTTGGCGGTGATCTCCTCGATGTTGCGCCGCAGGGTCGCGGCCATGCTGTTCAGGGCCCGCTCCAGGTGGGCGGCCTCGTCGCGGCCCCGGGCGTCCAGGGTCACGGCGTAGTTGCCCCCCGCGATCTCCTCCGCCGCCCAGGCGGCCTGGGCGATGGGCCGGGTGATGCTGCGCACGATGAGCACCGTCAGGGGCAGCACCAGCACCAGGAACACCCCCGCCAGAACGCCCACGATCCAGGTCGTGCTGGCGGCAACGACCTGGGAGATGGTCCCGGCGATGGACGCCTTGGCGGCCTCCACGTTGTCGATGTACACCCCGGTGCCGATCCAGTAGGGCGTCCCGGGGATGCTGACGGCGTAGGACAGCTTGGGCTGCTCGCCCGCTCCGGGCTTGGGCCAGACATACTGCACGAACCCGCCGCCCCTGGACGCCAGCTCGGCCATCTGGCGCACGAAATACACGCCGCTCTTGTCCTTCAGGCCGCCCAGGTCGGTGCCCTGCTTGTCCTTGCTGGTCGGCAGGGCCACGTTCACGGTGCCCTCGTACACGAAAAAATAGCCGGACTTGTCGGCCTCGAAGCGGATGGGGTCCACGGCGGCGCGGATCATCTCCACCCGGCGCGCGGGGTCGGGCTCGTCGCGCAGCAGGGCTCCCAGGGTCTCGGCGATGGTCATGGTCGCCACCTGGAGCTTCTGCTTCTGCCCCGCGACCATCTGGTCGTTGATTTCCGTGACGCTGATGTCGCGGATGGTTCCCGCATTGGAAAGAAACGCGGCCACCACTGCGACGATGAACAACGCCATAACCAAAAGCACAAGAAATATTCTTTTACCAATACTGAACCGTCGCAACATCACGCAGCCCTCCTTGCCTGACGCTTCAAGAAGACCGGGACGGGCGGCCCGCAGCCGGATTCCCGGCCCCGGACTTCGCGCTGCGTCCAGCCGTCCAATGAGTGGTTCATTTTATACGCCACAAAAGGGCCATTTATCCACAAGAAAAAGACCGGCGGGCAATGCACCGCCGGCCACAGTCTGCTGCGCACCGGGATGGGAGCCGATCAGGACCGGCCCGGCAACGGCCTACAGCCCCGAAAAGCGCTTCTCCAGCATGATGCGCAGGATGGTGCGGTCGGTTTCGACCATGCCCTGGGTGGACAGGGTGCCCACGTTGCGCATGGTCTGCTCGGGCGAGGCGCCGACGATGCCGTCGGTATGGCTGACGTTGACGCCCTGCATGGCGAACAGTGCGGCCTGCACGGCGGTGCCCGCGGCGGTGGCCAGCTTCAGGGCGCAGCCCGCCTTGGCGCCGTCGCAGATGACCCCGGCCAGGTCCTCGATGAGGTTCTTGATGGCTCCGGCCACCTGGGCCGCGTCGCCGCCCAAAAGCCGCGCCACGCCCGCGGCCGCCCCCGCCCCGGCGGCCACGGAGCAGCCGCACACGGCCGACAGCCGCCCCGTGTGTGCCTTCACATAGGCCGTGACCGCGTGGGACAGGGCCACGGCCTCCAGGCGCGCGCGGTCCGGGGCGTCGACAAAACCGGCCACGGCCTGGATGGGCAGGATGGCCGTCAGCCCGTGGTTGCCCGACCCTGCGGAACTCATGGCCGGAAGTTTGGCCCCGCCCATGCGCGCGTCGGCGGCCGCAGAGGTCAGGATGCGCGCGGCGGAAAGCATGTCCCGCCCAAGCAGCCCCCGGCTGGCCAGGCGCTCCAGGGCCCGGCCCACCCCCAGGCCCACGGCGTGCTCCAGGCCGTGCTCGGCCAGGCGCAGGTTGTGGCGCACCCCCTGCTCCAGGAAATCCAGGTCCTCCTGGTCCAGCGCATCCGGCAGCGCCAGCAGCCCCGCCAGCGACTGGGCGCGCAGCCAGGCCTCCAGGTCCTCCAGGGGGCGGCCGTCGCGCGCGCCGCCGCGCCCAAGCAGCGGACTGTCCGCCACGGGCTCCCCGTCGCGCGACAGGGCGGCGATATTGTCATGCACGCCCTCGATGACGGCCTCGGCCCGGCGCCCGGCCCGGGTCGCGCACACGCGCACATAGAGCCCGCGGTGGTCCTCCAGCAGGTCCACGCCCACCGCGCCCGCGTCCACCAGGGCCCGCGCCCGGGCCACGGCCGCGTCGTCCACGGGCTCGAGCACCTCCAGGCCCAGGGCCGGGTCGCCGCCCTCGGCGCCCAGGGCGGCCGCCATGTCCAGCCCGCACAGGCCGCCGGTGCCGGGGATGATCACCGCCAGGCCGTTCTTGTAGATGTTCGGGTCCACCCACAGGGCCAGGCCCTCGACGGGCCCGGGGGGCAGGAGCGAAACGGCGGCGGCCGCCGCCAGGGCGATGGCCACGGGCTCGGTGCAGCCCAGGGCGGGCGCGACCTGCATGCGCAGCAGTTCCTTGATCGTATAGGTCATGGGGGGCTCCTTCAGCGTGGACGGGCGCCGGGGCGCGGGGCGCCGCCGTACCCCGCCGTCTACGGGCATCCCGGCGGGTTGTCAAAGCCGGCGCGGAATGTGTTGCCCGGGCCGTACGGGTGGGATAGTATTCAAGGATGAGCTTCCCCCCCGACGCAGGCGGCCCCGGCCAGGGCCCGGCGGACAAGCCGCCGCAGGAAACGCCCCTTGCGCTGTGCTCCCGGCTCTTCGTGCGCCAGCCGGTCTTCGACGAGCACCTGCACACCTGGGGCTACGCCGTGACCTTCGGCCCGGAGCTTCGCCAGGAATCCGGCGCCCGGGAGGACTGCGCCCCGGACGACCTGCCCGACCCGGTGCCGGGCATCGCCGCCGGGCTCATCTCCCTCGCGGACACCCTCTTCGGCCCGGGGCGCAAGGTGCTGGTCAGCTTCGGGGAACGGTCCATCCTGGACGAAACACCCTACGCCCTGCCCAGCGAGCGCATGGTCATCGAGATTCCGGGGTGCGACGGGCTGCCCGCCTCGGCGGCCCAGGCCCTCAACGGCTTTCGCGCCGACGGCTTCGCCGTGGCCCTGGACCTGGGCGAGGCCGCCCGGGCCGACAACGCCGTACGGGCTTCGGCGGATGTGCTGCTCCTTGGCCTGGACGACGTCGAGCGCGCCCGGGGCCAGGCCCGGGCGCTGCCCAAGGGCGGGGCGCTGCTGCTGGCCCGCGGGGTGGACGACATCGCCCGCCTGGCCCTGGCCCGCCGCCTGGGAGCCGACCTGATCCAGGGCGACTTCCTCTTTTGCCCCGAGACGGTCCAGGCCCGCCGGGCCACGTCCCACGAGACCTCGCGCTTCCGCCTGCTGGCGGCCATCGAGCATCCCGAGCCGGACTTCGACGAGCTGGCCCGGACCCTGGGCGCCGACGCGAGCCTGAGCTTCCGCCTGCTGGCCTACCTGAACTCACCGGCCTTCGGCTTTCCCGAGCGCATCGGCTCCCTGCGCCAGGCCATGCTCATGCTCGGCTGGAAGATGCTCAAGAACTGGCTGCGGGTGGCCGTGCTCACGGACCTGGCCCCCGGCCCCACGGCCCGCCACCTCCTGCTGCTCTCCGCCCAGCGCGGCAAGTTCCTGGAGCTTCTGGCCGGGGCCCGGCCCGAGGGGCGCGACAACCCCGACGAGGCATTCCTGCTCGGGCTGTTCTCGCTGCTGGAGCCGCTGCTGCGCATGCCCATGACCGAGGTGGCGGGGCACCTGCCCCTGCCCGCGCCCCTGCTGGACGCCCTGACGGGCCGGGAGGACAACCGCCAGGCCCGCTGGCTGCGGCTGCTCAAGGCATACGAGGCCGCCGACTGGGAGGCGGTGGAGACCCTGGCCCAGGGCCTGGACGTCGCCCCACTGACGGCGGCCATAGCCCACTACAAGGCCGTGGCCTGGGCCGAGGCGGTCTTCTCCGGCACTTGAGGCGGGCCGCCTCGGCCCCGCGTATGGCCTTTGCCGCCGAAGTCGGATAGGCTGGGGCACTTTTCCGGACGGTCCCCAACAGGAGGGCGGACGATGATCCTGGCTGTCCCCAAGGAAACCTTCCCCGGCGAGCGCCGGGTGGCCCTGGTGCCCGGCGTGCTGCCGCAGCTGCTCAAGGCCGGCTTCGAGGTCGTGGTGCAGGCGGGCGCGGGCCTGGGCGCGGGCATCGCCGACGCCGACTACCAGGCCCGGGGCGCCCGCGTGGAGCCCGACCGGGCCGCGCTCATCGCCGGGGCCGACGTGCTGCTCATGGTCCGCACGCCGGGAGCCAACCCCGGCCCCGGGCGGGACGACATCGCCCTGCTGCGCTCCGGGCAGGTGCTCATCGGCCTGGCCGACCCCACCGCCGACCCCGCCGTGGCCCAGGCCGTCGCCGCCACGGGCGCCGCGCTCTTCGCCCTGGAGCTCATCCCGCGCATCAGCCGCGCCCAGGGCATGGACGTGCTGTCGTCCATGGCCACCCTGGCGGGCTACAAGGCCGTGCTCCTGGCGGCCGACCACCTGCCCAAGATGTTCCCCATGCTCATGACCGCCGCAGGCACCGTGGCCCCGGCCCGGGTCTTCGTGGTCGGCGTGGGCGTGGCCGGGCTCATGGCCATCGCCCAGGCCCGCAGGCTGGGGGCCGTGGTCGAGGCCTACGACGTGCGCCCGGCGGTGCGCGAGCAGGTTCAGAGCCTGGGCGCCAAGTTCGTGGAGATGGAGCTGGACGCCGGGGACGCCGAGGACCAGGGCGGCTACGCCAAGGCCCTGGGCGAGGAATTCTACCGCCGCCAGCGCGAGCTGATGGCCCGCGTGGTGGCGGCCAGCGACGTGGTCATCACCACCGCCGCCGTGCCCGGGCGCAAGGCGCCGGTGCTGGTCACGGCCGAGATGGTCCGGGCCATGCAGCCCGGATCCGTGGTCGTGGACCTGGCGGCGGCCACGGGCGGCAACTGCGAGCTGACCCGGCCGGACGAAACCGTCACCGACCACGGCGTGACCATCCTCGGGCCGACCAACGCGCCCTCGGACCTGGCCGTGGACGGCAGCCGCATGTATGCGAAAAACGTGACCGCCATGCTGCTCAACATGAGCCAGGGCGGCGTCGTGGACATCCACAAGGACGACGAGATCGTCGCCGGAACCTGTGTCGCCCGGGACGGGAAGGTCGTGCATCCCCTGGTCCTGGAGCGCCTGGACCGGGGCGGCGCCTAGGCCCGCCACAACGGAGGCAACGCATGGAAACCCTCGTCATCGGCCTGACCATCTTCGTGCTCGCGGTCTTCGTGGGCTTCGAGGTCATCACCAAGGTGCCGCCCACGCTGCACACCCCGCTCATGTCCGGGACCAACGCCATCTCGGGCATCACGGTCATCGGCGCCCTGCTCTCGGCGGGCAGCGGCCACACGGCCCTGACCACCGCCCTGGGCACGGCGGCGGTCGTCCTGGCGACGGTCAACGTGGTGGGCGGCTTCCTGGTCACCCACCGCATGCTGGCCATGTTCCGCAGGAAGGACTGAGGCCATGGGCACAGGCATCATCAACCTCGCGTATCTGGCTGCGGCGGTCCTGTTCATCCTGGGCATCAAGGGCCTGACCCACCCGCGCTCGGCCGTGCGCGGCAACCTGCTCTCGGCCCTGGGCATGCTGCTGGCCGTGGTCGTGACGCTGCTGGACCGCAGCATCCTGGGCTTCGAGTACATCCTGGCCGGGCTGCTGGTGGGCGCGCTGCTTGGCGCCGTCGCCGCCGTGCGCATCGAGATGACGGCCATGCCGCAGCTGGTCGCGCTGTTCAACGGTTTCGGCGGCGCGGCCTCGGTGCTGGTGGCGGGGGCGGCCTTCGAGGAGGTCATGGGCTCGCCCGGCGCGGCCGCCCTGGCGGGCGACACCGCGACCCTGGCCGCCACGGCGGCCTCGGGGCTCATCGGCGGCGTGACCTTCTTCGGCAGCCTGGTGGCCTTCGTGAAGCTCCAGCGCCTGTTCTGGGAGGGGGCGGTGAGCTTCCCCCTGCAGCGGCTGGCCGGGGCGCTGGCGGCGGCGACGACCCTGGGCCTCGGCGCGGCCATGATCGCCGCGCCGCAGTCCACGGAGCTCTACTGGGCCATGACCGCCGCCGCCGCCGTGCTCGGCGTGCTGCTCACGGTGGCCATCGGCGGGGCGGACATGCCCGTGGTCATCGCCCTGCTCAACTCCTACTCCGGCCTCGCGGCCTCGGCCACGGGCTTCGTGCTGCAAAACAACGTCCTGATCATCTCCGGCTCCCTGGTGGGCGCCTCGGGCATCATCCTGACGCGCATCATGTGCCGGGCCATGAACCGCTCCCTGGCCAACGTGCTCTTCGGCGGAGCCCTGGCCCCGGCGGCGGGGCAGGCCGGGGGCGGGCAGGACGACCTCTACGCCGGCCGCGTCAAGGCCACCTCGGGCGAGGAGGTGGCCATGCTCCTGGACGGCGCGCGGCGCGTGGCGATCGTGCCGGGCTACGGCATGGCCGTGGCCCAGGCCCAGCACGCCGTGCGCGAGCTGATGCTGCTGCTGGAGGCCCGGGGCGCCACGGTGGAATTCGCCATCCACCCCGTGGCCGGACGCATGCCCGGGCACATGAACGTGCTCCTGGCCGAGGCCGAGGTGCCCTACGACAAGCTGCGCGAGATGGACGACATCAACCCCGAGCTGCCCCAGGTGGACGTGGCCATCGTCCTTGGCGCCAACGACGTGGTCAACCCCCTGGCCAAGACCGACCCGGCCAGCCCCATCGCGGGCATGCCGATCATCGACGTGCGCGCCTGCCGCACGGTGGTTGTGGTCAAGCGCAGCCTCTCGGCGGGCTTCGCGGGCATCCCCAACCCGCTGTTCGCCGCCGACAACGCGCTCATGTATTTCGAGGACGGCAAGAAGGCCATGCAGCAGACGGTAGCCGCCCTGAAAGAACTCTAGGCATTCCGGATACATGAGCCAAAAGATCGCGCCTGCGCCGGAAAAATCCGACGCAGGCGCGCCCGCCTCGCGCCCCGCCGCCAGGAAAATGGCGGACACAGGCGCAATTTCCCGTTTTCCCGCGCATCATCAAGGGATAATCCCCTAAATCCACCTGATTCCCCGTAAACGCGAAAAACTGAAACTCATCTCTACTCAGCTAGAGATTTTCATGCATTTGACAAAAGCAACCCGGGCAAGTATACAATACAGCGTTATCTGCCAGCACAAATTTCACGCTACGCAGCATTTTGCGACATGCGCACGATACAGAAGCACTCGATGATGCAACACGAAACACAACGACCAAGACACGACGCATTGCGCGACACATCGCAACACCGAAGCGCCCTGGTCATCATGCCCGACGCCTTTTCTCGCCATATGAGCCCAACAGAGACACACCGAATCGGCCACACCGGGGCCCGCGCGCCCCGGCCCGATGTCCCGGCGCTTCCTTGCGGCCTGCGCGGCCGCTACCCCCTGGCCTGATCCGCGCCGCCCGCTCCGCCCCGTGCGGACGGACCGCGCCCGTCCCGCCGCCGATCCGGTCGGCGGGGCTCTCCCGGCGTCCGCAGCGCCTGCGGACGCAACACCTCTTCCAGGAGAACAGATGAGCAAGATAGTTGTCGAAAACCTCTTCAAGATATTCGGGCCGCACCCCGAACGCGCCCTCAAGCTGCTGGAAAGCGGCCTGGGCAAAGAGGAGATACTCAAGAAGACCGGCCTTGGCGTGGGCGTGAACAACGCCAGCTTCGAGGTCGCCGAGGGCGAGATCGTGGTGGTCATGGGCCTGTCGGGCAGCGGCAAGTCCACGCTGGTGCGCTGCGTCAACCGCCTGCTGGAGCCCACCGCCGGGCGCGTTCTCATCGACGGCACGGACATCCGCGCCCTGGACGCCGAAGGCCTGCGCCGCCTGCGCCTGGAGAAACTGGGCATGGTCTTCCAGAATTTCGCCCTCTTCCCCCACCGCAGTGTGGTCCAGAACACGGAATACGGCCTGGAGATCAAGGGCGTGGCGCCCGACGAACGCCGCGAAAAGGCCATGCAGGCCCTGGCCCTGGTGGGCCTGGCCGGCTGGGAGGACGCCGCCCCGCGCCAGCTCTCGGGCGGCATGCAGCAGCGCGTGGGCCTGGCCCGCGCCCTGGCCCTGGACCCCGATGTCCTGCTCATGGACGAGGCCTTCAGCGCCCTGGACCCGCTCATCCGCCGCGACATGCAGGACGAACTGCTGAACCTCCAGGACGAGATGCGCAAGACCATCTTGTTCATCAGCCACGACCTGGACGAGGCCCTCAAGCTCGGGCGGCGCATCGTGCTCATGAAGGACGGCGCCATCGTCCAGGTGGGCACGCCCGAGGAGATCCTGACCAACCCGGCCAATGACTATGTGGCGCGCTTCGTGGAGGACGTGGACATCACCAAGGTGCTCACGGCCGACATGGTCATGAAGAAATCCGAGGCCGTGGCCTACCTGGGCACCGACGGCCCCCGCGCGGCCCTGCGCAAGATGAAGAAGGCGGCCATCGGCTCGCTGTTCGTCCTCGACGATGCCCACGCCGTGGCGGGCATCGTCACCGCCGAGGCATGCGTGGCCCTGCGCGAGCGCGGCGGCACGGACCTCTCCGAGGCCATGACCCGGCCCATCGCCTCCGTCAGCCCCGAAACCCCGGCCGCGGAGCTCATCCAGATCATCCACGACCTGCCCCACCCGTTGCCCGTGGTGGACACCCGGGGCCGCCTCAAGGGCGTTGTGGTTCGCGGGTCGCTGCTTGGCGCCATCGCCGAGCGGGGAGGGAACGCCCAATGACGACCATTCCCAAGCTGCCCCTCGGCCAGGGCCTCGAAGCGGCCATCGACTTCCTCGTCGAACATTTCTCCTTTGCCACCAAGGGCTTCTCGGTGGTCATGGACGGTGTGCTCTCGGTGCTGGAGCGCGGGCTCATGGCCCTGCCCCCGCTGGTGCTCATCGCCATCTTCACCGCCCTGGCCTTCTGGCTCACGCGCAAGAGCCGCGGGGTGACGCTGTTCACCTTCCTGGGCCTTGGGCTCATCTGGAACCTCGGGCTGTGGAGCGCCACGGTCAGCACCATCGCGCTGGTGCTCATCGCCACGCTGACGGCCATCCTCATCGGCGTGCCCCTGGGCATCCTGGCGGCCATGTACCGCCCGGTGAACCGCGTGGTGATGCCCGTGCTGGACGTGATGCAGACCATGCCCGCCTTCGTCTATCTCATTCCGGCCATCCCCTTCTTCGGGCTGGGCAAGGTCGCGGCCATCTTCTCCACGGTGGTCTTCGCCATGCCCCCGGCCATCCGCCTGACCTGCCTGGGCATCCGCCAGGTGCCGCGCGAGCTGGTGGAATGCGCCGAGGCCTTCGGCTCCAACCGCTGGCAGCGGCTGATGAAGCTGGAGCTGCCCCTGGCCACGCCGACCATCATGGCCGGGGTGAACCAGACGGTGATGCTGGCCCTGTCCATGGTCGTCATCGCGGCCATGATCGGCGCCAAGGGCCTGGGCGGCGAGGTCTGGAAGGCCATCCAGCGCTTGCAGATGGGCGCGGGCTTCGAGGCTGGCGTGGGCATCGTCATCGTGGCCATCATCCTCGACCGCGTGCTGCAAAAGGTCGGCGCAAGAACCCAGAAAAGCTGACTTTCAGGAAACGAGCTGACTTTCACGAAACGAACGGAAACCCAAGGAGGACCCATGTTCAAGAAACTTATGCTGACCCTGGCCCTGGCGGCCCTGGCCGCCCTGATGACCGCCCCCGCCCAGGCGGCAGGCAAGGGCAAGGTCCGCCTGGCCTATGTCGAATGGGACTGCGCCGCCGCCAGCACCACCGTGGTCCAGGCCGTGCTCCAGGAGAAGATGGGCTACGAGGTGGAAATCCTGCCTGTGGCCGCCGCGGCCATGTGGCAGGCCGTGGCCACCGGCGACGTGGACGGCATGGTCACCGCCTGGCTGCCCGTGACCCACGCCGACTATCTGGCCAAGGTCAAGGACAAGGTGGAGAACCTCGGGCCCGTCGTTGGCGGGGCCAAGCTCGGCTGGGCCGTGCCCTCCTACGTCGCGGTGGATTCCATCGCCGACCTGAACGCCCACAAGGACAAGTTCGACGGCAAGATCATCGGCATCGACCCCGGCGCGGGCGTGATGCGCCTGTCCGAGCAGGTGATCAAGGACTACGGCCTGGAATTCGAGCTGATGGAAGGCTCGGGCGCCACCATGACCGCCGCCCTGGCCGACGCCATCAAGAACAAGAAGTGGGTGGCTGTCACCGCCTGGTCGCCGCACTGGATGTTCGGCAAGTGGGACCTCAAGTACCTGGCCGACCCCAAGGGCGTCCTGGGCGAGGAGGAGCACATCGACACCATCGTGCGCAAGGGCCTGAAGGCCGACATGCCCGAGGTCTACGCCCTGCTGGACAACTTCGCCTGGAAGGATGCGGGCCAGCTCCAGATGGTCATGGCCTGGAACCAGGAGCCCGGCGCCGACCGCTACGAGAACGCCAAGCGCTTCATCAAGGAAAACGAGGCCCAGGTGAACGCCTGGATGGGCAAGTAGCCAAGCTGACCCGCCCGGGGCAAAGGCCCCGGAACGCAAAAAACTCCCCCGCCGCCGGATGCCCGGCGGCGGGGGAGCTTTCGTTGTGTCTCGGGATGCAAGGTGCCGTGCGGCGGCCTCAATCCCCCAGCACGGCGATGGCGGCGGCGCCCAGGCCGGAGTAGCAGCCAAGCACCGGGGAGGCCTCGCTGACGTAGAGGGGCTCCACGCCGAAGGTGTCCCAGAGCATCCTGCGGTAGCGCTCGGCGGTTTGCGGGGCGGCGACGTGAGCCACGGCGAAACGCAGGTTCTTGCGGCCCTCGGCGTAGGCGCGCACATGGGCGAAGAGCTTGCGCTGGGCGTGCAGCGCGCCAAGGCCCTTGGCGATGACCTGGGCCTTGCCCTGGCGGTCGAAGGTCAGCACGGGCTTGATGCGCAGGACCTTGGCCACCAGCCCCTGGCCCTTGCTCACCCGCCCGCCGCGCACGGCGAAGTCCAGGGTATCCAGGGTCACGAAGATGCGCACCTTGTCGATGGCCTCCTGGGCCACGGCGCGCACGGCCTCGGCGTCCATGCCCAGCCCGGCGGCCAGGGCGGCCTCGCGCACGGCCAGCCCCAGGGCCACGGTCAGGGTGTGGCTGTCCAGCACGGCGATGTGCTCGGCGTCCACCTGGCGGGCCATGTTCAGCCCAGCCTGATAGGTGCCGCTGGCCCCGCCCGTCAGGTGCACGGCCACAACGTCGCCGTATTCCCGGAGCATGGCCTCGTAGAGCTCCTTGAAGCGCTGGGGCGCGGGCTGCGAGGTCTTGGCCACGCGCGCGCCGCGCAGGCGGTCATTGAACTCCTCGGGGGAAATCTCGATCTTGTCCACGAATTCCTGGCCGTCCAGGGCCAGGGTCAGCGGCGCGAAACGGATGCCGTGGGTCTTCATGAACTCGGCGGGCAGGTCGCAGCACGAGTCGGTGACGATGCCCACGCGCTGGCGGGCGCGGGTCACCAGGTCGCGATGCTGGCGCAGCATGTCGTCCACCTTGCGCCGCGTGACCTCGCCCGCAGCCCGGGCGATCTCGAACACCGTTTCCGGCTCGTTGGTATGCACATGCACGCGGACCACCGTGGGCGTTCCGGCCACGATGAGGCTGTCGCCCAGGGGCTCCAGGCGCGCGCGCAGGGCGTCACGGTCGATACCCTTGCCGCGCACCAGGCACTCGGTGCAGTAGCGGAAATCCAGGGACTCCACGGCCACGCGCTCCTGGACCTCGCCCACGGCGGGGCGGTCGGCGGCGAGCATGGTCTTCTCGGCCCGGCGGTCCACCCGGCCGCGCTCCACGAAGTCCTGGATGCCGTCCAGCAGGTAGACGAACCCCTGGGCCCCGGCGTCCACCACCCCGGCGGCCTTGAGGCTGGCCAGCTTTTCGGTGGTTTCGCGCAGGGACTGCTTGGCGCGCTCCAGGGAATCGAGCAGCAGCTCGGGAAAATCGCGGTATTTCTCGCAGTTGCCGCGCAGGTGATCGGCCCAGTCGGTGATCACCGTGAGGATGGTGCCCTCCTTGGGCGAGGCCATGGCCTCGCGGGCGCGGTCCGCCGCGCGGGAGACGGCCAGGGCGAACTCGCGCGGGGACACGCGCACCAGGTCCTTGACCCCCTCGGAAAACCCGCAGAAAAACTGGGCCAGAATGACCCCCGAGTTGCCCCGGGCGCCCAGCAGCGCGGCCTCGGCGATGACCTGGCTCATGGCCTCGATGGACGAGTCCAGGGCGTCGGCCGAGCCGTCCACGATGGAGCGCATGGTTCCGGCCATGTTGCTGCCGGTGTCGCCGTCGGGCACGGGGAAGACGTTGATGGCGTCGAGGTGTTCGGAATGCTCGATGAGCCGCTGGGCGGCGGCCATGAGGATGCGCTTGAAGCGGATGCCGTCGATGTACTGGATTCTGTTGGGCACCGGGGCCATCTGCACTCTCCGTGTAACGTTCGTCGCGCGCCTGTGGTCGGGACCGTCGGGCGCGCGCCCGCCGCTTCTACCGCATTTCCCCGCCCGGCGCAAATGCCGCCGCCACAGGTGCGCCCCTAGCCGTGGGGGCTGGTCGCCGGGATCATGCCCGCCGGGTCCATGAGCGCGTCGAAACGCTCCGCGTCCAGGCAGCCCAGCTCCAGGCAGGCCTCGCGCAGGGTGCCGCCCCGGGCGTGGGCCAGCAGGGCCACCCGCGCGGCCATGTCGTAGCCGATGGCCGGAACCAGCGCCGTGACCAGCATGAGCGACTTGTCCACCGTGGCCGCGATGCGCTCGCGGTCGGCCTCGATCCCGGCCACGCACAGCCGCGTGAAGCCGTCCACGGTCCCGGCCAGGGCCGAGGTCATGGCCAGCAGGTTGTGGATGAGCAACGGCTTGTAGACGTTCAGCTCGAAGTTGCCCTGGCTGCCCGCCACGGCCAGCCCCGCGTCCAGGCCCAGGGCATAGGCGCAGGCCATCGTCAGGGCCTCGCACTGGGTGGGGTTGACCTTGCCGGGCATGATGCTCGACCCCGGCTCGTTGGCGGGCAGGAGCAGCTCGCCCAGGCCACAGCGCGGCCCCGAGCCCAGCCAGCGCACGTCGTTGGCGATCTTCATCAGCGCCACGGCCGCCGTGCGCACGGCCCCCGAGGCCGCCACCAGCCCGTCGTGGGCCGCCATCAGGGCGAACCGGTTGGGCGCGGGCGTGAAAGCCCGGCCCGTCAGCGCGCGCAAATGGCCCACGGCCAGCCCGACGAAGCGCGGGTGCGCGCCAAGGCCCGTGCCCACCGCAGTGCCGCCCAGGGGCACCGGCAGGAGGGCCTGCGCCCCCGCGCGCACCCCGCGGGCCGCGGCGGCCACCTGGGCGGCGTAGCCCGAAAACTCCTGGCCCAGGGTCAGGGGCACGGCGTCCTGCAAATGGGTGCGCCCGATCTTGACCACAGCGGCAAAGGCCCCGGCCTTGGCGTCCAGGGCCTGGGCCAGGGCCTCCAGGGCGGGCAGCAGCTCCTGCTCCAGGGCCTGGACGGCCGCCATGTGCATGGCCGTGGGGAAGGCGTCGTTGGTGGATTGGCCGAGGTTCACATGGTCGTTGGGGTGCACGGGGTCCTTGCGGCCCGGCTCGGCTCCCGCCAGCTGCGCCGCGCGGTTGGCCACCACCTCGTTGACGTTCATGTTCGTCTGCGTGCCGCTGCCCGACTGCCAGATGCTCAGGGGAAAATGGCCGTCCAGGGCGCCCGAGGCCACCTCGGCCGCGGCGGCCTCCACCAGCCGGGCCAGGGCGGCGGGCAGCAGCCCGAGCTCCGCGTTGGCCCGCGCGGCGGCAATCTTGATCTGCGCCAGGGCGCGGACAACGGCGGGGGGCATGGCCTCGCCGCCCCGGGCGAAGTGCTCCAGGGCGCGCTGGGTCTGCGCGCCCCACAGCCGGCCGGCGGGGACGGACACGGGCCCCAGGCTGTCGTGCTCGATGCGCCGGGGGTCGGCGGCGGGGGAAACATCGTCGGGCATGGCATCCTCCGGGGTCGCGGGTCGGCGCGGCGCGCGGGGGCGTTTCTCCTGCGCGCCTGCCGGGGCTCCTCGACGGGGTAGCGCGGCACGCGGGGCTCAGCCCGCAGGCCGCTCCTCCTCATAGAGCACGAAAGCCACGCTCCTGTCACCCTTGCCCCGGTACATGGCCGCGTCGGCCCGGGTCAGCACCGTGGCGGCGTCGGCCCCGTGGTGCGGATACAGGCTCACCCCGATGCTCACGCCCAGGCGCACATCCACGTCGCCCACGCGCACGGGCTCGGCCAGGGCCGCCTGCATCTTGGCCGCCACCGTCCCCACCGTGCCGGGATCCTCGCCGCAGGAGATCACCGCCGTGAACTCGTCGCCGCCGATGCGCGCCAGGGTGTCGGACTTGCGCACGCACCGCCTCAGGCGCGCGGCCACCTCGCGCAGTACGGCGTCGCCGAATTCGTGCCCCAGGGTGTCGTTGACCTGCTTGAAATCGTTCAGGTCCATATAGAACACGGCGCAGCAGCCCCCGCTGCGGTCGACCTGGGCCAGGGCCTGCTCCAGGCGGTCCTGGAAGAGGCGGCGGTTGGGCAGGTCGGTCAGCGGGTCGTGCAGGGCCTGCCTGCGCTGCTCCTCCTCCACCAGCCTGCGCCGGGTGATGTCGTTGACGGTCATGGCGAAGTAGCCCTGCTCCCAGCTGAAGGCGCGCACGGAGAACCACAGCTGCGTGGGGGCGAAGAACATCTCCCCCGAGCGGGTGTGCTGGGTGCGGGCCACTGTGCCGAGAAAATCGATCCAGCGGTAGAGCTTCTCGCGCTGGTCGGGAAACAGCTCCAGGACCGAGCGGCCCAGGTAGCGCTCGCGGGGGATGCCCGTGAGCGTCTCTGCCGCCGGGTTCACGTCCAGGAACACGAAGTCCCGGGCCCTGCCCTCGGCGTCGGACACGACGCGGCAATAGGCCACGCCCTCCTGCATGCTCTGGAACAGGGAGCGGTATTTGCGCTCGGACTCCTCGGTGCGCCGGGTCTGGGCCTGGAACACCTGCAAGGCGACGAAAAAGGCCAGCAGCAGCGCCGAGCCCAGCAGCGCCTGGCGCAGGACAAGGAGCCGCTGCCCGGCCACGGCGAGGCCCCAGCCCCGGGCGTCGGACTCCAGGGCCAGGGCCGCCAGAACCCGCCCCCCGCCCGGCACCCGGGCCACGGCGTGGTGGGCCACGGCGAAGGTGCCCCAGTGGTCGTGCAGGGGGGCGGCCACCACGTCCCGGCCCGAGGCGAAAAAGTAGCGCATGAGCGCCTCCTGGCCCGCAGGCCAGGGCATGCGCCCCGCCGGGCGGCCCTGGCCGTCCTGGGGCGCCGCCGCCAGCACGGCCGTGCCGTCGCCGCGCGGAACGTAGAGGCAGGCCGAAACCAACCCCTCGTCCGCCTGCACGGCCCCCTCCAGGGTCCGGACCAGATCCCGGACCCCGGGGTCGTCCGGCCCGCCCACACCCTGGGCCAGGGCCAGGACCAGCCTCTGGTCCAGGGCCCCGGCGGCGATACGCACATGGACCAGCAGATCCTGGCGCATCCTTGCGTCGTGCTCGCGGCCCGCGTGATCGGCGCCCACGGAGCCCGCCGCCAGGACCAGGGCCAGCGGCGGCAGGAACCCCACGGCCCAGCGCAGCCGCTGGCGCAGCAGCCGCTCGGACAGCGCGACCCCGTAAAGCCACAGGGCCAGGGCCAGGGCAGTGCTCCCCGTCGCGCCCAGAAGCGCCCAGACCACCAGCCCCGTCCCGCCGCCGCGGGCGTCCAGGGCCTGGGCCACGGGCCGCAGGGCCAGGCCGTGGGCGCCCACGCCGCCGCCCAGCGCCGCCACCAGCAGGGCCAGGGCCGCCGCCAGCAGCAGCCAGCGGCCCCGGCTCTCGGAAAGGGCCGCCCGCAGAAGCGCCCAGGTCGCCGCGCCGCCCGAGGCAACGCCGAAAAGCCCCCCGGCCACGCGCAGCGGATTCTCGTCGCCCAGGGCCAGGGCCCCGGCGTAGACCGCAAGCAGCGCCAGGAAGAACCAGACACCCTGGCCGCGCCGCCCGCCCGCGCGGGCGTGCATGGCCGCCCAGAACTCCACCAGGCAGACCATAGCCCCGATGTACAGCGCCGAGCGCAGGGCCACGGCCACGGCGGACTCGGCGCTGGAATAGGCCCAAAGCTCCATGCAGCAGGCCGCGCCCCCCAGGAACCCGAACCAGGCCAGCCAATGCAGGGGCAGACGGCGCAACGAGTTGCGCCCGGCGCACAGGCAGACCGAGGCCAACAGGAAGCGGGAAACCGCCCCGAGGAGCAGGGCGGTATCGGCAGGAACAAGGAGCGTGTCCACCATCGGTACCAGAGTTTGATCAAGATTTTCGGGCCGAAACGGGCGCGCCGCTTTCGGGTGGTCATACTCCAAAGCGGGCGGAAATTGAAGCGCTCTCCCGAACTGGGGCAAAAAAAAATGAAAACACGCTGCCGACGGCGCCGCGCGGGGATCAGCCGCCCTGGGGGCGCCCTTTTCCGGGGTCGAAAAGCAGCCCCCGGGCCACGGCGTCCCGGCCGAACTTGTCGCGGATGGCGTCCAGGGCGCGGTCCAGGCGGGCCAGCTCCGCGGCGCGGTCGTGCTCCGGGGCGGGCAGCAGGGAGAACTGCGTCTGGCCGTGGCCGAAATTGGACACCCCCAGGCCGATGAGCCGCACGGGCCGCTCCAGGCGCGTTTCGCGCAGCAGGGCGCGCCCCGTCTCGAAGATCAGGGCGGTCACATCGGTGGGCTCGTCCAGGGTGCGGCTCCTGGTGTGCTGGGAGAAGTCGCTGTACTTGATCTTGAGGGTCACGGTGCGGCCCTTGAAGCCGCCCCGGCGCAGGTCGCGCCCCACGCGCTCGGCGTGGGCCAGGAGCCAGCGCGCCAGAAGGGTCTTGTCCGTGGTGTCGCGGTCCAGGGTGGTTTCGGCGCTGGACGACTTGGGCGCGTGGTACGGCACCACCGGGGAGGAATCCAGCCCCTGGGCGCGGGCGTGCAGCTCCTGGCCGCGTTCGCCCAGGCGCCGGGCCCAGAACTCCGCCCCCCGGGCCAGCACGTCCCCCGCCGTGCGCACCCCCAGGCGGGCCAGGGCCTCGCCCGTGCGCGGCCCCACGCCGGGGATGCGGCCCACGGGCAGGTCGCGCAGGAAGTCCGCCACGTCCTGCGGCCGGAGCACGAACATGCCGTCGGGCTTGTTCACGTCCGAGGCGATCTTGGCCAGGAACTTGTTGGGGGCGATGCCCACGGAACAGGTCAACCCCGTGGCCTGGAGCACCCGGGCGCGCAGCGACTCGCCCGCCTCAGGCGGCGGCCCCAGCAGCCGCTCCGTCCCCGTGAGGTCCACATAGGCCTCGTCCACCGACACCTGCTCCACCAGGGGCGAGGCCTCGCGCAGCAGGGCCATGACCTGGCGCGAAACCTCGGCGTAGCGGCCCATGCGCCCGCGCACCACCACCAGCCCCGGGCACAGGCGCCGGGCCTGGGTCATGGGCATGGCCGAGCGCACCCCGAAGCGCCGGGCCTCGTAGGACGCGGCGCTGACCACGCCGCGATGCTCGCCGCCGACGGCCACGGGGAGCCCGCGCAGGGCCGGGTTGTCATGCTGCTCCACCGAGGCGAAAAAGGCGTCCATGTCCAGGTGCAGGATCACCCGGGGATGGACGGGCGGGGGCGGCGTGCGGGCGCAAGGGGGGCTCATGGGTTCCTGCTGCTACGAATGCGCGCCGGGGTCAAGCACGCTGGACAAGGGCCCGCCCCCCGGGAAAACGGCGCCCCGGAAACACGACGGCCCGCGCGGCCATGCCGCGCGGGCCGTCCCGCAATACCGGAGCGCGCGGGCCTATTCGGCCTTCTTCTCCTCGGCCTTCTTCTCCTCGGGCTGCGGGGCCGCGGCGTCCTGCTGTCCGGCGGCGTCCTGCTCCCCGGCGGCGGGGATCTCCAGGTCGATGGCCGTGGCGTTCAGGGCGGCGATGACCGCATCGGTGGCGTCCACAGCGCCGTCGAAGGACAACACGTTCTCCTTGTTCAGGATCACGGCCACGCCGTTCTTGGCGCGGTAGTCCTCCATCACCTTCTGGAAGGCCTTGTCCAGCTTCTCGGCGATGCGCGTCTGCTCGCCGATCATCTGCTGCTGGATCTCCTGGTAGCGCGCCTGGAACTTGGCCACGGCCTCCTCGCTCCCGCCGCCTTCGGCGCCCTGCAGGATGCCCTGCATCCCGGCCAGCTCCTTCTGGAGGCCCTGGCCCAGGCTGCGCAGGTAGTCGCCGCCCTGCACGCAGGGCTCGCAGGTGGTGAAGACCTTGTTGGGGTCGAGCACGGCCACGGCGGGCGCGCCCTTCTTCTGGCAGCCCGCCAGGGCCGCGCCCAGGGCCAGCATGGCCGCCAGAATCACGATGGATTTCTTCATCAAAATCTCCGGGGGGTTGGGTGTTGCGCCGCGTTGCCCTCGCGGGGTCCGGCGCGGGCGTGAGGGGCCATAATTACCCCCCGGCGGCAGACAAGGCAAGGGCCGGACCCCCAACGGGGAAATTGCCTGCCGCCGCGCGGCGTGCTATGGGCGGGGGCTCACAATCTGCCTGCCTGGAGCCGATCATGAACAGCGCCGGAATCGTCATCTGCGGGGCCGGGGTCCTGGGCCTGACCATCGCCCGCGAACTCGTGGCCCGCGGGGCCGACGACATCCTGATCCTGGAAAAGGAGGCCCGGCCGGGCCTGCACGCCTCGGGGCGCAACTCGGGGGTGCTGCACGCGGGCATCTACTACGCCCCGGGCTCGGCCCGCGCCCGGACCTGCCTGGAGGGCAACCGGCTGATGCGCGCCTACTGCGCCGAGCACGGCCTGCCCCTGGACGAATGCGGCAAGGTCATCGTGGCTCCGGACCCCGCCGAGCTGCCGGCCCTGGACGAACTGCACCGCCGCGCCGTGGCCAACGGCAGCCCGGCGGCGCTGGTGGACGAAAAGGAGCTGGCGGCCCTGGAGCCGGGCGCCGTGACCGCGGGCCGGGCCCTGCACTCGCCCCTGACGGCGGTGGTCGACCCGCGCGCCGTGCTGGCGCACATCGCCGGGGAGCTGACCTCCGGCGGGCGGGTGCGCATCCGCTACGGCTGCCGCGCCACCGGCCCGGCGGGCCCCGGGATCCTGGGCACCACGGCGGGCCCCGTGGCCTACGGGCGGCTGCTCAACTGCTCCGGGGCCCACGCCGACACCCTGGCCCACACCTTCGGCCTGGGCAGGCACTGGGTCATGGTGCCCTTCAAGGGCCTCTACCGCAAGCTGCGCGCCGGGCGGGCGGGGCTTGTGCGCGGCAACGTCTACCCCGTGCCCGACCCGCGCATGCCCTTTCTGGGCGTACATTTCACCAAGAGCGTCACGGGCGACGTATACGTCGGCCCCACGGCCACCCCGGCCCTGGGCCGCGAGAACTACGGCCTGCTGCGCGGGCTGGACGGCGAGGCCCCGCAAATCCTGCTGCGCTGCGCGCGCATGTTCCTGCGCAACCCGCAGTTCCGGGCCCTGGCGCGGGACGAGCTGCGCAAATACCTGCCCAGCAGCTTCTTCGCCGACTGCGCCCGGCTGGTGCGCGGCCTGCGGCCGGACGACCTCGAACCCTGCCCCAAGGTCGGCATCCGCCCCCAGCTGGTGGACACCCGGACCCAGGCCCTGGTCACCGACTTCCTGGTGCAAAGCGACGGCCCCACCGTACATGTGCTCAACGCCATCTCCCCGGCCTTCACCAGCTCCATGGCCTTCGCGCGCATGGTCTGCGACGAGCACTTCGCGGCCTAGCTGCCAGCCCGCGCCGTCAGCCCCCGGCGCCCCCGGGGGCCGCCAGCCGGGCATAGAGCCGCGCCAGGAACCGGGCGTCCTCGTCGATGGTGCGCACCGGCGGCACCCCGGCGGCCAGGGCCTCCGCCAAGCCCGGCTCCCCGGCCAGGCGCTCCAGCAGCCCGGC